>Ga0137386_10002230_pt1 | contig 12436 bp, 10 predicted proteins | sample SagtaG_4_FD_104910 | JGI IMG/M metagenome (GOLD analysis project Ga0137386, IMG submission 104910) | Vadose zone soil microbial communities from Sagehorn Ranch, Mendocino, California, USA - Sage2_R_100_16 metaG | ecosystem: Environmental > Terrestrial > Soil > Vadose zone | place: USA... | reverse complement strand
GATACCTGCGCTCGATGCGCCATCGCCTCTTGGATCTTCTCGTATGCCCTTGAATTTATTGCTCAAACCCAGGCTCGGCGGCGTCGCTCGATCAATCTAATTTGAAGGGGACACGACCCAAGATAAAGATCGAGAAATGCCCGACAAATCGACCGTAGAGAAAGCCAAAGAAGACCTGCGCGAAGGCAAATCGCCCTCAACTGCCGCAGGAGAATTCGTGCACGAAGAGATTGAGGCCACGAGGGGGTGGGCGGCGCACTTTGCGCCGGCGAGCGAGGCCAGATTCTTGGAGAGTGGGTAATGCCTCGATGGATTTGCCGGCCTTCTGCTTGGCCGGCCGGATTTCGTAAAGGTTTTGTAAGTTAAGCCAAATTCGGCACTGGTGCCAAAGAAATGCGGCAGCCGCAGAGCCGTATCGCCCGTGATAGCGCGCCGCCCATTCAGGATTTGCATGATGCGATTGGTTGGAACATGGAGTTGTCGCGCAAGTTCAGTCGCGCTGATGCGCAACTCTCCCAGCTCCTGAGCTAATTGTTCGCCAGGATGGATTGCAGCAATAGTCACGACGCTCTCCTAATGGTAATCGACGATCTCTACAGTTGAGGGTCCCGGATCTTCTTCCCTCCACTCGAAGCAGATCCGCCATTGGTCGTTGATGCGGATGCTGTATTGGCCTTCGCGATCGCCTTTCAGCTTCTCGAATCGATTCCCGGCAAGATAGAAAGATAATCGTGGTGATTTACGCATTACGTTCGACAACCGACGCGGCGCGCTTCAGCCGGAGTGGCGGAATAAAATCACGTCGCCTTCTTGTACGACGTAATCTTTTCCTTCCAAGCGCACCTGCCCCTTCTCGCGCGCCGCGGGCCAACTCCCGGCGGCGAGCAAATCCTCGCAGCGCACCACTTCGGCGCGGATGAAGTTGCGCTCGATATCGGTATGGATCGCGCCGGCTGCCCTTACCGCAGGAGTGCCGCGACGAATCGTCCAGGCACGCACTTCAGGGTCGCCGGCGGTAAAAAACGAGATCAGTCCCAGCAGATCGTAGGTGGCGCGGATGAGCCGGTGCAGACCCGGCTCCTTCAGCCCATAAGCTGCCAGGAGTTCGGCGGCTGCGGCATCATCGAGTTCGGCGAGTTCAGCTTCGATGCGCCCGCAGATGGGAACTACCGCGCTTTGTGGCCGCCCGCGCAATTTCTGCAAGCCATGCCGCTCGACTGCGGTCTGCAGCTTGTCCACTTCCTCGTCGCCGAGGTTCAGCACATAGAGCATGGGCCGCAGCGAAAGGAACATGAAGCCGGTTAGGATTTTACGCTCCTCGGCCGCGAACTCGAGCTCGCGCAGCGGATGTTCGCTCTCGATCGAAGCGCGGCAGCGCACGAGCAGCGCATGCTCGTGCTCAGTAGCGGGATCTTTCTTTTTCTTGAGGTCCTTTTCTAGGCGCTGGAGGCGGCGTTCAATTTGTTCCAGATCGGAGAGCATCAGCTCGAGATCGAGCGACTGCGCATCGCGCAAAGGATCGACGCTGCCCGCCGGGTGTGGCACGGCAGGATCGTCAAAGACGCGCAGGACGTGCGCGAGCGCGTCCACTTCGCGTAATGGCGCCAGCACCGCAGAATCGCGCGCGCGGTCGCGCACGATTCCGCCTACATCAACGTAATCCACGGTGGCATAGGTCACCTTGTGCGGCTTGAAAAGTGCGGCGAGCTGATCAATGCGCGGCTCAGGAACTCGCGCCACGCCGATATGCGTGGCGCTGCGTCCGCCCTTTTCTTCGAGATGCGCTCGCGTCAGGATGCGAAAGAGAGTGGTCCTACCGACCTGCGGTAAGCCGACGATTCCCGTTTGCATGAATCGCGCATCGTAGCACAGCCACTACCGACATCATGCCAGCATCCTGTATTCACCGGCCTTCGCCCCGCATTCGCTTTATAATTACTGATTAGACACATCGTGATCTGGCTCGCCGAGAAACGCGACGCCCACATATCTGGTGTCTACCGCAGCTGAGTACAATGTCTGGTAGTTTTGGACTGCACTCGACCCAGCCGCGCTCGTTTCCACACAATCTGCCGCTCACCCTCGTTTTCCTGTTGACAACCGCAGAAGAGCCGCTAAGATCGTGGGCCAAAGTGGTTGAAAGTGGCGATCAGTGATGTGAAGTGGTGAGAAACGAACTGAATTTCCGGTTGCGTGGCGATTTCTCCAGTGCTTCGTGGCAACTATCCGGCGAAGGTGGACGACAAGGGCAGGGTGAAGATCCCGGCTGCCTTCCTGGAAGCACTGCGGGAATACGGGAACAAGTTCTATGTGACCAGCGAAAACGGCGATTACGTGCGCGTATATCCGATCAAGATCTGGAACGAGATTGAGGAAAAGCTGGCGCGCCTTTCGTCTCATAACCGGACGAAGCAGAAGTTCCTGACGCGCACCAATTATTACGGTCAGGTCGTCGAGCTCGACGGGCAAGGGCGCATCCTGGTTCCCTCGATCTTGCGTGAATCCGCACAGATGCGCGGTGATGTAGATGTGCTCGGGAATTTGAATTACTTGCAGATTTGGAACCACACTCGGTTCCTGGACAGCTTAAAGGCGAGCCCGATCACCGATGACGATGAGAAGACTCTGGATGAATTGGGCATTTAGCCGCGCGGCCGAGACCGCGCCCTAAGTTTGGCTGCAAGTCATACGCCGGTGCTGGCCGAAGAGGCCCTGCGCTGGCTGCGAGTGGAGCCCGGCGGCACATATGTAGACGCGACGGTGGGCCTGGGCGGGCACGCCGTGGAGATCGCGGCGCGGCTGACATCGGGACGGTTGATCGGTCTGGATCGCGATGCGGAGGCCTTGGAAATTGCTCGCGGGCGCCTGAAGGCATACGAAGGAAGGGTCGTGTTGGTGCAAACGGATTTCTCGAAGATCGATGAGGTGGTCCGGGAGATGCACCTGCCGCCACTGCAAGGAATTCTAGCGGATCTGGGTGTTTCCAGCGTGCAACTGGATACCGCCGAACGCGGCTTTTCTTTTCGGCTTGCGGGACCTCTCGACATGAGAATGGATTCGAGAATGGCGCTGACTGCGGCGGATATCGTGAACGAAACCGCTGAGGCAGAACTCGCCGATCTGCTCTATCGCTTTGGCGAAGAGCGGGACTCCAGAAGAATCGCCAGGGCCATCGTGCGTGCGCGGCCCATTCGCAGCACCGAACACCTGGCAACGGTTGTGGCAGGGGCTCGTACTTCAAGGGGAAGGCAGAAACTGCATCCCGCGACAAAAACGTTTCTGGCGCTGCGGATTGCGGTGAATCGAGAATTGGAGGAACTCGGGCAGTTTCTCGACCGCGCCCCTGCCACATTAGCTCCCGGAGGACGGTGCGTGGTGTTGAGCTATCACTCGCTGGAGGACCGCATGGTCAAGCAGGGATTTCGCCGTCTGTCCGGCCAAGGCGTGGTGAGCGTCCTGACTCGCAAAGTGATCCGACCGACGGAAAGAGAAATTGCGGCAAACCCGCGCGCGCGCAGCGCAAAGATGCGCGTTGCCGAGAAGCTCATGCCGTCGCAACCGGCGGAGAAGTTGGCGTCGTGACTCGATCTCGCGCTATCAAGCGTGCCGAATTTCACACTGTCAAGCGGATCGATAATTCGCGCCTGGCGCGCTCGGCCGCCTCGGGCCGGCTGCGCGAAATGGCGCGGCTGATTGGACTCGGCGCCTTGCTCGCTGCTGCCGCCTTGTTTTATGCCTGGCAGCACTTCGAGCATCTGCAGTTTCGCTATCGGGTGGAATCGCTCAAGTCCGAGCGGTCCCAGGCTTCCGAACTGAATCAGCAGCTGAAGCTGGAAGTGGCCGGTCTGCGCGCGCCTTCGCGGATAGATGAGATTGCCCGGCGACAGCTCAGGCTTACGATGCCGATACCGGGCCAAGTGGCGCCGCTCGAGGGACCTTTCGAGCCCGTGGTTGCCCAGGTCCGCCCCTCAGGTTCGCCTCGGGCCCAATAAATTCGCCCCAAGCGAACCGATCCGCAGCAGAATTGCTTTGAGAGTTGATTTGAAGGGATGCAGGTCCCTGGTACGGGAATGGATTTCCGCAGCCCTCAGATCCGTCTGTTGATCGTAGCCGCGCTGCTCGGCCTCTGGACTGCCGCCGCCGCCGCGCGGCTCGCGGACTTGCAGCTCGTGCGTTACACCGACTTTCTCACTCGCGCCGAACGCCAGCAGCAGCGCATCGTAGAAATCAGCCCCAAGCGCGCCGACATTCTGGATCGCAATCTGCACGAGTTGGCCATGAGCACTTCGCTGGACTCGTGCTTCGCGGTGCCCGCGGAAATCGCGGACAACGCTCTGGTGGCGCGCTTACTCGGTCCCGTTTTGGGTCTTCCGGCGGACGAGATGGCCACGCGGCTCAGCTCCTCGCGTTCTTTCGCATGGATTGCCCGCAAGCTGCCGCCGGCCACCGTGGCGCGCATCCGGCAGCTAAATCTGCGCGGAATCTACTTTCAGAAAGAAAATCAGCGCTTTTATCCCAAGCGCGATTTGGCGGCGGCCGTCCTCGGCTTCGTCGATATCGATGAAAAAGGCCTCGGCGGAATCGAATACCAGCTCGACGGCCGCATCCGCAGCAAGGCCTCGCGCATGCTCATCCTCACCGATGCGCACAACCGCTGGTACGAGAGCGCCGACAAGACTCCGGAGGTCGGTTCCAGCGTGATTCTGACCATCGACGAGAATATCCAGTTCATCGCGGAAAAAGAACTTGCCGCCGCCATCGAGGAGACGCATGCCAAGGCCGGAACCGTGCTCGTCGAGGATCCCTCGAATGGCGAAATCCTGGCTATGGCCAGCTGGCCGAAGTTCAATCCCAATGCACCGGGCGGCAGCCGGCCCGAAGCGCGCATGAACCGCGCCGTCGGTGCGCTCTACGAGCCGGGATCGGTTTTCAAGATCGTGACGCTTTCGGCAGCCATCGATCAGGGTATTATCAGGCCCGATGAAGTCGTGGACTGCCAGAATGGCGCCATTTACATAGCGGGGCACCGCATACGCGATCACAAACCCTACGGTCTTCTAACCGTTTCGCAAATTCTGGCGCACTCGAGCGATGTGGGCGCCATCAAGATCGGGCTGCGCCTGGGGGCGCCTAAATTCTTTCAATACATTCGCGCTTATGGCTTCGGCGAACTGACCGGCATCGATCTTCCCGGCGAAAATCGCGGCCTGTTGCGGCGGGTCGAAAATTGGACTCCGGTTTCCGTGGGCTCGATTTCCATGGGTCAGGAGGTCGGCGTCACGCCTTTGCAGATGATCAACGCCCTGTCGGCGATTGCCAATGGTGGACTGCTGTATCGGCCTCACGTCGTTCTGGCTTTGCGCAGAGGAGCGCAGGTGGAGCAGGAGCCGCAGCCCGTGCCGCGGCGTGTCGTCCGCGAGACGACCGCGGCGACCATGCGCGCCATGCTTGAGGGCGTGGTTCTCAACGGCACGGGGACAAAGGCGCAGCTAAATGGCTACACCTCCGCCGGAAAGACCGGCACTGCACAGAAGATCGATCCCGCCACAGGCCGCTATTCGGCGACGCAATTGATCGCCTCGTTCGTCGGCTTTGCTCCCATCAACAATCCCGCGATCACCATTCTCGTGCAGCTCGATTCACCCGTGGGACTTCACGAGGGTGGATCGGTGGCCGCTCCCGTTTTCAAGCGCATTGCCGAGCAAGTGCTTTCTTACCTCAACGTGCCGCGCGATATCCCAGTTTCGCCGGTCACGCTTCGAGCGGCACGGCGTTCGCGTGCTCCCGAGGACGCCGATATCTCCGATTTCGAGCCCGGCCAATTCACTCCGGTCGGATTTAGCGATTCCGCGCAAGCTGAGCCGATCTCTGCCGCAGCGCTTCCTGTTTCAGCTTCTGCGCCCACCGTGGAGCTCGCCGAAGGCGCAGGCATCTCGATCCCCGATCTAACGGGGAAAACAGTGCGCCAGGTGACGGAGATTTGCGTCCAGCTCGGGTTGAATCCGGTTCTGGTCGGCGCGGGCACGGTGCGGGAACAGTCTCCCACAGCCGGAACGACGGTGCGCCCCAGCGCTTCCGTCATTTTCCACTTCGGCCGTCCGGCCGCGAAGCCAGCCCAACTCCGCACCCAAGCGCAAATCCGCAAGGCGGCGGCTCGATAATGCGGCAAGCGCGCCAAAGGACCCGCCGCAGAGCGCCATTGGACTCTTCGGAACACGAGGTCTCCGCAAAATTGAGCGCGTCTCGCGGGCGTCCTATACTTACAAGCGCCGGAATGAAACTGCAGGAATTGGTCGCGGGTGCGGGAGTGCAAGGGCCTTTGGTGAATCCCGAGGTGCAAATCTCCTCGGTCGTTTATGACAGTCGCCAGTCCACAGCCGGCTCGCTCTTTGTCGCCATCCACGGCGAAAAGACGGATGGCAATCGATTCATCGCCGCTGCCGTCGAGCGCGGCGCAGCGGCCATCGTCAGCGAAATGCCGCCGCCGATTCCGAATGGCCATGGCCAAACGGCAGAGATCGCGCCGGAACCCCTTCCCTCTTCCGTGGCTTGGCTGCAAGTGCCGGATGCACGCAAGGCGCTGGCCACGATTGCCGCGAATTTTTTTTCACATCCCGCGGACAAGTTGCAGCTCGTCGGCATCACTGGAACGAACGGCAAGACCACCACGAGCTTTCTGCTCGACTCGATCATTCACGCCGCCGGCCTGCGCAGCGGCTTATTCGGCACCATCGAATATCGCACTCCGGTTGAAACCTATCCTGCGAAAACCACCACGCCCGAGTCTCTCGACCTGCACCGCTTCTTTTCCGAAATCGTTCGGGCGGGCGGCACGTACGCAGTTCTGGAAAGCAGCTCGCATGCGCTCGCACTCGATCGCTTGTGGGGCTGCCGTTTTGCCGCCGCCGTCTTCACCAATTTGACGCGCGATCATCTCGATTTCCACGACACCATGGAGAATTATTTCGCCGCCAAGCGCCGCTTGTTTGAGGGCACCGGCGCGGGCCGCGCGCGCTGCGGTGTCGTCAACATCGACGATCCCTATGGCCCGCAGCTCCGGAATGTTGCCGACCAGACCGTCACTTATGGCTTGTCCTCGGGAGCCCAGGTTAGCGCGAAGAAATTCGCTCTGACGCTCCGGGGACTCGATTTCATAGCCGAGACGCCGGCGGGCAAAATCGAAGTCCGCTCGCCTCTGGTGGGCCGAAATAATGTATACAACCTGCTCGCGGCAATTGCCGCAAGCATCGCTCTCGATTTCCGGCGCGAAGTCATCGAAGCGGGCATTTCGGCGCTGGCTGCCGTTCCCGGCCGCTTTGAACGCATCGATCTCGGCCAGCCCTTTATGGTGATCGTGGATTACGCGCACACCGACGACGCGCTGCAAAAGCTGCTGGAAACGGCGCGCGAACTGCATCCCACCGGCCGCATGATCACGCTCTTCGGCTGCGGAGGCGAACGCGATCGCAGCAAGCGGCCGCTGATGGGGGCGGCGGCGGGCCGGCTGAGCGACGTCGTAGTGCTTTCGAGCGACAATCCGCGCAGCGAAGATCCGCTCAAAATTATCAATGACGCGCTCGTGGGTTTGCAGCGCACTACGGCGAAAGTGCTGGTCGAGCCCGACCGGGAACGTGCGCTGGAGTTGGCGCTCGAGCAGGCTCGCCCTGGTGACATGGTTCTGCTGGCGGGCAAGGGACATGAGACCACTCAGGTGTTGAAAGACCGCACCATCGAATTCGACGACCGGGAAATGGCGCGCCGCATTCTGCGCGAGCGCGGTTATGGCGGATAGCGAGCAAATCGGTTGCGGAAATGGTTTTGTTTTCAATCGGAGCCCATCCGGGGTCCCCAAACGCCCGCCGGTTTTGCAGGCGCTGGGGTGGCATCGAGGTCCCGGGCTGCGGCGTCGAGGAGCGAGGGATCTGCAGTTCACGAAGACTGCGAACCAAACTGCCGATTCCTCGTCGTCCGCCTGGGGCGGACTCCTCGGAATGACAATATTTAGATGGTTTGCGCCTGCTGTAACGACGGGAGAGCGGTGACGACCAGACCGCTGAGGACCATATGCGGTGGACGGTTCAAGAGATTGCTCAGGCTTTGGGTGTCGCAGTTCCCCCGGGGCTCGCCCCCTTGGCGCGGCTGGCCGGCGTCTCGATTGATTCTCGCGCTGTGGGTCCAGAACAGTTATTTATCGCCATCCGTGGCCCAAGACACGATGGGCACAATTTTGTCGCCGCTGCTTTGCAGGCGGGAGCGGAAGCCGCGGTCGTGGCTCGGGATCGCATTTCCAGTTACGACAGCGAGATTCGCGGGCGGCTGTTCGCGGTCGGCGATACCCTGGCCGCGTTGCAGGAACTGGCGCGAGCAGTTCGGCGCGCCTGGGGCCAGCGCATCGGGGCGGTCACAGGTTCCGTGGGAAAGACAACCACGAAAGAGGTTCTGGCGGCGCTGCTGGGCGCGAAATTTCGCGTGCTGAAATCCGAGGGCAATCTGAACAACGAATACGGCCTGCCGCTCACGCTGCTTCGTCTCGAACCCGAAGACAAGGCCGCTGTGGTCGAACTGGGCATGTCCCATCGCGGCGAGTTGCGGCGCCTGGCCGAGATTGCCGAGCCTGAAGTGGGCGTAGTCACGCGCGTGGCGCCCGTGCATTTGGAGTTTTTCGCCTCGATTGACGAAATCGCCCTGGCCAAGCGCGAATTGATCGAAAGCCTGGCCGGTCCGGAGCCGGTCGCGGTGCTGAATGCGGAGGATCCTCGCGTCGCGCGCTTCGCCGAAATCGCGCGCGGCCGCGTGTTAACGTTTGGATGCGGTGCCGGGGCCCAGTTCCGCGCCCAGAGAATTCAAGACCGCGGCGCCGACGGCTCCGAATTCGACTTTATTGGCCCCGGCGAACGCGCCCGGCTGGTGCTTGCGCTTCCCGGGCGCCACAGCATCGAAAACGTACTCGCCGCGCTGGCGGCGGCGAGCGTCTGGGGCGTCGGAGCGGCCGAGGCTGCGGACGTCTTGCGCGATATCAAAGTCGGGGAAATGCGCGGCAGGCTACTTAATTTCGCCGCTGGTTTCGCGCTGATCAACGATAGCTACAACTCAAATCCCCTAGCTCTCGCGGCCATGGTTGATCTTTTGGCCCACACCAGGCCAAAGACGGGGAATTACCGGCGGCGCATCTTGGCCGTCGGTGAGATGCTCGAGCTCGGCCCGCAGTCTTCGAACCTTCATCGCGAGGCCGGATGCTACGCTGCCTCGCGGCGGATTGACTGCATCGTGGCCGTTCAGGGGAACGCCGAGGAAATCGTGAACGGCGCCATTGCGGCGGGCATGCCTGTGTCGCAGGCGCATTTCTTCGCCGATTCATCGGCGGCCGCGGCATTCGTGGTCGAACTGGTCGAGCCGGGCGATCTCCTGCTGGTGAAGGGATCGCGAGGAGTGAGGATGGAGCGCATCGCAGAGGCCCTGCGCGCGAAATTTCCGCTTGCGGATGAGGTACCTGCTCCGGCCGTGCCGCCGGGCCACGACTGAAATGCTCTATTACCTTGTCTATCATGTCCCCCCGCGCGCGGCGCACGTGCTTAACGTGTTTCGCTATATCACTGTGCGCACGGCGCTCGCCAGCATTTCTTCATTGTTTCTCGGGTTGATCCTCGGACCTTGGATGATTCGCCGCCTGCACGAATTGCAGATAGGCCAATTCATTCGCGAAGAAGGCCCTCGTTCTCACCAGACCAAGGCCGGCACACCGACCATGGGCGGCCTGCTCATCGTGACCGTCACGCTGGCGCCGGTTTTATTCTGGGCCGATCTGTCGAATACCTATGTGCTGCTTTCGATTTTTGCCATGCTGGCTTTCGGAGCAATTGGGTTTGCTGACGACTACAACAAAGTCGTGCGGCGTCGCAACCTGGGTCTGACCGGCCGCTCGAAGTTCGTCTTCCAGGTCCTCGTCAGCTTCGCGGCGGCACTGTCGCTGCTGCTGATGACCATTAATCGCGTCTACTCCACACAGCTGAGCGTCCCCTTTTTCAAGAATTTTCGTCCCGATCTGGTGGTGCATTCGCTTCTGCGAAGCCGCTATTTTTGGCCGGCGGCGTTCCTTCCCTTTCTGGCTTTCGTGGTTTTAGTGATGGTGGGCTCATCGAACGCCGTCAATCTCACCGACGGCTTGGACGGCTTGGCCATTGGCTGCGTTGTTGTAGCTGCCGGTGCCTTGACGATCTTGACCTACGTCACGAGCCACGCCGGATTCAGCGCCTATCTTGACATTCAGCATCTGCCGCAAGTCGGCGAACTGACGATTTTCTGCGGCGCGCTGGTGGGCGCAGCGCTCGCCTTTCTTTGGTACAACGCGCATCCCGCCGACATATTTATGGGGGACGTCGGCTCGCTGGCCATCGGAGGCTCCATTGGAGTGGTGGCCGTGGCCATCAAGCAGGAGATTCTGCTGTTTTCGATCGGGGGCATCTTCGTTGTCGAGGCGATTTCGGTGATCTTGCAGGTAGCTTCGTTCCGGCTGACAGGCAAGCGCATCTTCCGCATGGCGCCGCTGCATCACCATTTCGAGCTGGCCGGCTGGAGCGAATCGAAAATCATCGTGCGCTTTTGGATTGTGGCGCTGGTTTTCGCGCTGTTTTCGCTGACCACTCTGAAGCTGAGATAACTGTGCGTCCGGGAATCGAACTCGAAGGCAAACGCGTGCTGGTCGTGGGACTCGCGCGAACCGGCATCGCCACGGCGCGCTTCTGCGCCGCGCGCGGGGCTCGCGTGACCGCCACCGACGACCGCGGCGCGGATCAGCTTGGCGAAGCAGTGCGGCAGTTGCGCGAAATCGGCTGCGCGCTCGCCTTTGCCGAAGATCAGAAGGCCGCCTTCGTGGATCAAGATTTGATCGTGCCCAGCCCCGGAGTTCCCGTGAGTCATCCAGGCTTTGCGGTGGCGCGCGCCGCGCGGGTGCCCATCTGGAGCGAGATCGAACTGGCCTGGAGATTCCTGCGCGGGCGCGTCGTCGCGGTAACTGGCTCCAACGGCAAGACCACGACGACTTCGCTCATCGGGCACATCCTGGCTGGTTCGGGCAAGCAAGTCATTCTTGCCGGAAATATTGGCACGCCGCTCATCGCTCACGTCCACGAATCGAACGGCCAGACCATTGCCGTCGCGGAGGTCAGCAGCTTCCAGCTTGAGTTGATCGATTCGTTTCGTCCGGATATTTCCGTTTTGCTGAACCTCACTCCCGATCATCTCGACCGGCACACCTCGTTTGAAGACTACGCGCGGGCCAAGGCGCGCATTTTTGAGAATCAAACGGAAACGGATGCTGCGGTAATCAATGCCGACGATCCTGCCGCGACCGAGCACCCTCCTTCGCGGCCGCCCATCTTCTGGTTCAGCAGAAAGAAGCGTGTCGCCAGCGGCGCCTATTTGAGCGGCGATCAGATTATCTTTCGCCGCCAAGGAAAGGACACCGCACTGCTCGATCGAGCCGATATTGGCCTGCGTGGCGAGCACAATCTCGAGAACGTGCTGGCGGCCGCCTCCGCAGCGTTCCTGGCGGGCGCGGAGCCGGCGGAGATCGCCGCCGGCGTGCGCAGCTTCCCCGGCGTCGAACACCGGCTGGAGTTTGTGGCCGAAATATCCGGCGTGAGCTTCTTCAACGATTCCAAGGCCACGAACGTCGGCGCAACGATAAAGGCCCTCGAAGTTTTTGCCGGCGGGCTATTCGTCATCCTCGGGGGCAAAGACAAAGGGAGCGATTACGCGCCGCTGATTCCGCTCCTGCACGACCGCGCCAAACTGGTTCTGCTCATCGGCGCCGCATCGGACAAGATCGCCGCGCAGCTCGGCAGTGCAGTTCCTGTCGAGCATGCAAAAACTCTCGAGCGGGCGGTGACGCTGGCGTATGGGCGCGCCCGTGAAGGCGACACTGTGTTGCTCGCGCCGGCCTGCGCCAGCTTCGATCAGTTTGAAAATTACGAGCATCGCGGCCGCGCGTTCAAGCAATTGGTGCGCGCGCTGGCCGAAGCGCCGCGTCCGGTGCACGCGCGCGGGCGCGAGGTCTGAGCCATGCTGCGAAGAGCCGAAGCGGACCGCTGGTTGTTCGTCGCCACGATCACGCTCTGCCTGGTCGGCGCGGTGATGGTTTTTAGCGCCTCGGCTCTGACGGCTCGCGAGCAGTACGGAAACAGTTACCACTTTCTGCTGCGGCAACTCCTCTGGCTGGGATTCGGTCTCGTGGCCATGTTTGCCATGATCAACCTGGATTACCGGCGCCTGCGCCAGCCAAAACTCGTGCTGACGTACTTCTTCGTGGTGCTGATCATGCTCGTGGGCGTTTTCTTTCTCGACAAATCTCACGCCACGCATCGCTGGTTCCATGTGGGGCCGGCCAGCTTGCAGCCCTCGGAGCTCGCTAAGCTGGCCGTGATTCTCTACCTCGCTT
>Ga0137386_10002218_pt1 | contig 12451 bp, 8 predicted proteins | sample SagtaG_4_FD_104910 | JGI IMG/M metagenome (GOLD analysis project Ga0137386, IMG submission 104910) | Vadose zone soil microbial communities from Sagehorn Ranch, Mendocino, California, USA - Sage2_R_100_16 metaG | ecosystem: Environmental > Terrestrial > Soil > Vadose zone | place: USA... | reverse complement strand
GCCGGCGGCCAACATCCCGCCGCCCACGCCCTTCCGGCCCGGCCAGCGGCCGAATCTCGGACCCGACGCCCCCAATGCGCTCAAGCGCGCCAATCTGACGCCGAGCGGCCCTGCGGGGCCCGGCGGCCCCGGCGTCCAGGGCGGCCAGCCAGGGCCGGGCAAGCCCTCGCCGGCGATCTCCTCGCGGACGCCGGGCACGGGACCGGGCAACCTCAAGCCGCCGAGCCGGAACCTGCAAACCGGACCCAAGCCCGGTCAGCCGACCGGTCCGGCGAACCTCGGTGGGCCGGGATCAACGCCCAAGCCGAAGACGGCGACCCAGACGCCGAGCGGCAACCAGCCGCCCGGCGCCAATCAGCCGCCGCCCAGGGTGCGGCCACAGACCGGGCCGGCCAATGTCGGTCCACAGGGCCCTTCGTCCAAACCGCTGGCGACGCGCGCTCCCCCGAACCAGCCGCCGCCCAATCTGCAGCGAAATCAGCCGCCGCCCCATCCGCAGTCGAACGCGACTACCCGGCAGCCGCCGCCAACACCGCATCCGCAGTCGAACGCCGTGGTCAATCAGGGGCCGCCGCCCAAACCCGCGGGACCGCGCCCGCCATCGCCGCCGCCGCAAAGTACGGTCGTCCATCAACCACCGCCGCCGCCCCAGCGCTCGGCATCCCCGCCGCCCCCGCCCCCGCAGCGATCGGTGTCCCCGCCGCCACCGCCGCAGCAGCGATCGGCATCTCCAGCGCCGCCGCCGCCGCAGCGATCGGCAACTCCGCCGCCGCAACCGCACCAGCAGAAGTGCCAGATCATCAACGGGCAGCAGGTCTGTAAATAAGGAGGCCGAGAGCCTACCGCTTGTCGTCCCGGCCGGGGCCGCGCAGCGGCCGCGAGCCGGGATCCATGACCGCCGAGTTTGCATGTTGCGCGATCTCTGGCCATGGGTCCCCGCTTTCGCGGGGACGACGATTCAATTGTTTGTGGCGGCTCAGAATTCCGCGTGCAACCGGGTGGCGAAAACCGAAACCGGGCCGCGGTCGGCGTTGTGCGCGGGGTCGACGAAGAACTGATAATCGAAGGTGAGCGTCGTCGATTTGTCGATCTTGTAGGCATAATAGGTCTCCAAAATTTTTTCTTCGCGGTAATTGAGCTTGCCGTCGCCAATGAGCAGGCCGAGGCCGCCGGCCGCGAGGAACGCGCGGTGCGCGTTTGATAGCCCATTGATGGCGGTCCCGAACCCGAGCGTATCGTCCGATCGTCCCCAGCGGTTTCCCTTGATCGCAACCCCACCCGAAAGACTCCAATCGACATCGGTGAACGACAGGATTTCGTTTCGACCGTCGTTCCAGCTCGCCCGGGCGAACACGCCGACCTCTTTGTCGATCGCCTGCTCCAAATTTGCATAGAAGCCGTATTTCCAACGCTGTGCCCGCGTACCCAACATGGCGCTGTTTATATCGAGGGTCGGATCGGCTGCGACGATCGCCAGCGCCTCGTTGTAGTTGCCGGTGCGGCCGCGGTTGGCGAACGCACCGAGCCGGAGCTTGCCGGCTTGATCGAAGATTTTGTAGCGCTCCTCGAGCTCGACGATCGCGCCGCCGGTCTTGAACACGAGACCGTCGCTGCCGGGTTCCTCCGGGACCTGGAAGATACCGGCTCGCAGCGCCCAGTCCTTGCGGTTGAGCTCGACCACCGCGCCGCGGGTGAAGCCCGGCAGGTCCGCGGGAAAATCGTAGGCGGCGGATTCCCACAGCGCCGCATTCAGGAAATCCGCGCGCGGATCGTGCGCATAGGCATTGGCATCGAAAATGTCGCCAACCGCAATCCGGCCGACCGTTAGCGTGACGCGGTCGATGTCGCGCTTGCCCGGCAGTTGATTGGGACCGTCCTCGACCGTCTCCTGCTCGCCGCCCAGACCAATTGTTTGCCGGAAAAAATAACGTTGCGCGTGAAATTTCGGGAACGCATTCCCGGCTTTCTGGCCTTCGCCGTTGGGGAAGCCGGCCAAACCCAGGGTTCCGCCGATGCCAAAACCCTGATCGAGCTCCGGATTGAAATAGAATTCCCCGCCGTCCCAGAGCCGCCATCCGAGGAATGCCGTGCTGGTCCAGGTCTCGCGACCCTCGCCGCCGCCGGGAAGGCTGTTCTGCCCCTGATAGGGCGAATGGAAGCGGGGGTAGGCCTGCTCGATGAACGTGGTTTGTCCGTGGACGTTGAAGTCGTTCGATTCCGGGACCGATGTCCGCCCCAGGGGAGTGAAGCCCGGCGAAGGCCACGGCGGTGCGTCCCAAATTCTATAGTTCAAGCCGATCTTGACGAGGTGTACCTTGGGATCGACCGTCTGGCCGGGAAAAGCGAACCCCGCCGGGGCGAGGTCGACGTAATTGTATTCGATCTTTCCGGTCCATCTACCGGCGACCGGAAACGCCACGCCAAGCCCGATGGTCCAGCCGGCATGCGCGGAAGATTTCGAGCCTATCACGCTGCCGTTGTTGTTGATATCGATCGTGGTCTCGCCCCAGGCAAGACCTCCCGTCAGGTACGGAAACAGGGTGCCGAACGCATAGCCAACGCGCGCTCGCGCCGTTCCGATATAATCGAGCTTCGTATTGAACGGGGCGGCCAAGTCGGTCGCGCCCCGATCGATCGGACTGGTGAATGTGACATCCGCTTCGACGCCGAGCACGAGGCGATTGGAGAGCTGGACATTCCAACCGGCCTGATAGCCACCCACCAGCCCGGTAATCGTAGGGGGAAAAATCACGCCCTTATCGAGGATGGGGTGGGTGCCGGAACCCAGGCTTCCACCGCCGTAGCCGAAATGAAAGCCGACATAGGCGCCGGTCCAGTCATAGGCCGGCACGGCGGGCGCCGTGGTCGGCATCGCCGCGTCCCCGGCGTCTGCGGGGCTGGCCCCAAGCAGGGCTAGCACGATGATCCCGATGCTGAGCTTCTTCACGGCGGTCTCTTGATTGGCCGGTCCGGATTCTACCCTGCTCATCGCATCGCAAACAGGTCCGGGGTGAAAACACTCTCGACAAACATGTGCATGGCGGGCCTCCCCGGTGGCGGGTCGTTCGGCATTCGATCGTAAGCGCCGTCATCTTTGCCCGGGGAACGCGAGCCGATGATGGTCTCGGCGACCAGCCGGTCCGATCCCGGCGTGAGACCGCGGCCGATGTCCAGATGTGCTGCTGGCATTGGGCGTGCCCGTTGAAGCCGCCGAGGCCGACGCGGAGGGCATCGAGCACTACGTCTCCGAGACGACGCTCAAAGCATTTGCCGACTTCCTGCGATTGCCACGATGATCATGGCTGCGGAACCCCGGATGCAATGACACCCGCCGCTGCGACCGCCCGCGTCTTTGGCCGGCATCAGCATGGGAATGTTTCCGGCTCGGCCGAAATCGGTCGCCCGGAGTGCGCGTGCGATGGTGCTGAGGATCCCTTTGTTATAGCGACCTCTTGGCTGGCTGCTCCGCTTCCTACCCTGCTCATCGCGTCGCAAACAGGTCCGGGGCGAAGGCACTCCCCGTAGACGTATGCGTCGCAAGCCTCGGCGTTGGCGGGCGGTTCGGCATTCGATCGCCGGCACCGTCATTTTTGCCCGGAACCGGGAAGGCGTAGCCGATGATGGTCTTGGCGACGAGCCGGTCCGATCCCGGCGTGAGACCGCAGCCGATGCCGAGATTGATATCGAACTTGCCGAGCTTGAAGTCCGTGACCGCGAACAGCGTGTGCTGCTGCTCCCGCAGCGGCAGGAAATGCCCGATCTCTCCGAGCTCGCTGTAGTGTTCGATGCCGACGAAGAAATCCTCGCCCAGCTTGCGGGCGAGCCGGGCCGCCGGCGCAAACTCGGCTTGGCCCTTGTCGCCCAATCCTATGTCGACGATGGGATTTACGATGAATTCCCAATCCGAATTGCGAACCCCCACGATCGGCCGTACCTCGATGCCGAATCTGGTTTGCGAGAATTCCGGCGTCGAATAGCTGAGCTCCAGGTTCACGCCGTAGAAGAAATTGCGTTGGCTCGCATGCGGGGTCACGAAGAGAGTCCGCACCTTGACGCCGTCGGACAGGAATTGACCGCGGCTATCGACGGCAAACGGCGCATAAAAGCCAAGCTCCCACCCCTCGGTGACGCCGTAAGCCAGTTCCGGAGTGCCGTTGAGACTGTGATTCGGGATCAGTCCGCCCGGAAACTCCGGTCGGGTGCGGCCTTGCAGAATGTAATTGAGATGTTGCTCGAAGGTCCATTGGCCGACCTCGGCGATCTCGGCGTTGTAGACCTGGATTTCGTCCGAGGCCAAAGCTGTCCCGGGGTCCGATGCGGCAATCGGGACGGCTGCAAGCAAGACAGCACTGAAGATCTGCTTGTTCATGGCGACGGCTCGTGCGGAGCGATGCGGGCCCGTGGGTCCAAGGCTGGCCAGCGGCGAGACCTGCCCACGACGTCATTTTCGCATGGAAGGGCGCCCATGGGTGTGGCAGTTTCACACCAGTGCGAGAAATTCGAGGAACTGCCCGACGATCCCGGGAGCAGGCCCCCCGGGTGGAATGGAGGCAATCATGGCGAAGAACACCAAGTCCAAGCCGCGGAAATCGGCTGCATCCAAGCCGCGGAAACCGGTAGCCAAGAGCGCGCCCAGGCGGAAACCCGCCGCGCGAACCAAGTCGAGACGAGCGCCGCGGCAGAAATTCACCGTCAGCCACCACGACGAGCGGGATTTCCGGACCGGCCTGCGCAATTACGCCAAGTACCGCGATCTCGGCATCAGCAAGGCGACCGATGGCATGGTGCAGGCGCACGTGATCCGGTTCGTGCCGCCGTCTCGGCCCGAGGAGGTCGCCAAACGGCATTATCACGACGTGGACTTCCAGATGGTCTACGTGCTGAAAGGCTGGCTGCGATCGGAGTTCGAAGGGCAAGGCGAGGTCCTGTTGCGGACCGGCGCTTGCTGGATTCAGCCGCCCCGCATCAAGCACACCGTGCTGGAATATTCCGACGATTGCGAAGTGCTGGAGATCATTCTGCCGGCCGAGTTCGAGACCGTGATGCTGGAATAGATCGGGCGGAGGCGAACTTGGAATATCGCAAGCTCGGCCGGAGCGGACTGAAGGTATCGCCGCTCTGCCTCGGCACCATGATGTTCGGCGGGCCGACCGACGAGCCGACATCGGTGCGGATCATCGCTCGCGCCCGCGATGCCGGCGTGAATTTCATCGACACCGCCGATGCCTATAACCAAGGCCGTTCCGAGGAGATCACCGGTCGAGGCATCGCCGCGGAGCGGGACAAGTGGGTCTTGGCGACCAAGCTCGCCAACCCGATGGGCGAGGGGGTGAACGAGCGCGGCCTCTCGCGCAAATGGGTGATGCAGGCGGCCGATGCGAGCCTGAAACGGCTCGGCACCGATTACGTGGACATCTACTATCTGCACAAGGAGGACCACGATACGCCGCTCGAGGAGACGGTGCGCGCCATGGGCGACCTCGTTCGCCTCGGCAAGATCCGCTATTTCGGCGTTTCGAACTACCGGGCTTGGCGCGTGGCCGAGATCTGCGGCCTGTGCGATCGTCTCGGGATCGATCGCCCGATCGTCAGCCAGCCGTATTACAACGCCATGAACCGCATGCCGGAAACCGAGCATCTGCCGGCGTGCGCCCATTACGGCTTGGGCGTGATCGCCTATAGCCCGTTGGCGCGCGGCGTGCTCACCGGCAAATACGGGCCGGATGCGCCGCCGCCTGCCGACACCCGCGCCGGCCGCCGCGACACCCGGATGATGCAGACCGAATGGCGGCCCGAATCGCTGCGCCTCGCCCAGGAGATCAAACAGCACGCGCAGTCCCGCGGCATCACCGCGGCGCAAGTCGCGGTGGCCTGGGTGTTGAAGAATCGGTTGGTTTCCGGGACCATTTCCTGTGTGCGCACGGTACAGTATTGGGACGAGTACGTTGCAGCGCGCGGATATCGCTTCAGCGGCGAGGACGAAGCGCTCGTGGACCGTCTGGTTGCGTCCGGACACCCCTCGACGCCCGGCTATAACGATCCCGCGTATCCGATCGAGGGGCGGATGGTCACGAGCTATGATTAACCGGGGAATATTCGGCGATGATCGGGCGATTGGCGGTTCAACAGCGCCGATAGCATACGCGCCGGTTCACCGAGAGCGACGTGTGCGCGCAGGTAGGCGCCTGTTGTTGGTTGGATCGGGGCAGGCGATTACCAAACCTTCACGGCTTTGCGATTGTTGTTGCGACGCGCTTGATGGTCAGACTTCGGCCACAAAGCGCAGTACAACGCGATGAGCAAACGATTGGAGATCGAGAGAATGCCAGCAAAGAGACGGGTAGCCCGACGGGAGTGGTCGTCGCGCGACAAGCGCGAGCTCAAGAACTTGGCGCGGCATAAAACTCCGGCGAGAATCATCGGCCGCAGGCTCAAGCGCTCGGAAGGCGCGGTGCGGCAGAAGGCGTTTGCGATGGGGCTTTCGCTGCGCGCGCGGCGGCGAGCTTCCCGGCGCAAGTGACCAGCAAGTGACCAGTTCGGGAGAGGCCCGGCTCGTCCGCCGGGCTTCCCGCGCTCGCTGCGCGTTCGGGCGACACTTCGCCGCCCGAAGCTCATGTTCCGATTGCCATCTCGGCTGCCGTTTCTTGCGCGATGCGGCGGCGCGCCATCATGTGGGCGCGTCCATCGTTGACTGCGTCCACCGCAATCAGGCGGCCTGATTTGCGGTATTCGACCGAGAAACGCGGCGCCGCGACATCGCCGATCAGCTGTTCGGAATCATGATCGTCGGCGAGGCCGGCGATCTGCAGCTTCAGATCGTATTGATCCGACCAGAACCACGGCACCGGATCATAGTTCTCCGCCCGTCCGAGGATCGAAGCCGCCGCGACCTTCGCCTGATCGATGGCGTTCTGCACGCTTTCCAGGCGAAGCCGTCGCGCATAACGCCGGCTCGGGAATCGCGTGCAGTCGCCGACCGCGTAGATTCCGGGACTGTCGGTCCGCGCCGTTTCGTCCACGAGAATGCCGTCTCGGCAGCGGATCCCGGCGGCGGCGGCGAGTTCGTCGTTGGCACACGCCCCCGCGGCGATGAGGACGACGTCGGCCGGCAGTTCTTCCGCCTGCGAGGTTCGCACCGATCGAACGCGCTCGTCGCCGGCGATGCCCGCGGCGCGAATGTTCAGCCGGATATCGACGCCCTTGTCACGGTGGAAGGCGTCGAAGAACCCCGACATCGTCTTGCCGGTGACCCGCTTCAAGACGCGCTCCTCGGCTTCCACGACCGTGACGTCGCGGCCTTCGCTTCGCATGACCGCGGCGACCTCCAGCCCGATGTAGCCGCCGCCTATGATCACCACGCGGCGCGCCGAATCGAGTTCGGTCCGCAGCCGGCGCACATCTTCGATGCTGCGCAATGAATGCACGCCGTGGCGATCCACGCCCGGGATGGGCAGCGCGCGGGCGAACGTACCTGTTGCGAACACCAGGCTCGCATAAGCAAGCTCCCGCCCGTCCGTCAGCGTGACGCAGCGGCGTCCCCGGTCCACCGCTCCGACTGCCGTTCCCAATTGCAGCGTCACCTCTTGGTCGCGCCAGAACGCGTGCGGACGCAGAAACAGACTTTCGGCCGCTTGCGGTGCGCTCAAGAATTTTTTCGACAACGGCGGTCGCTGATAGGGCAGATACGGCTCTGCGCCGATGATCACCACCGGAGCTCGGAACCCGCCCTGGCGCAGGCTGATGGCGACCTGCGCCGCGCCTTGTCCCGCGCCGATGATCACCGCGGCATCGCTCATTGGCATCGATCTTGCTCTCGCATTGCCCCGTGGTTGTTTTCCTGGGCGTCCCTTGTTGCAGCCCGGAACACTCGGGCGGGTTCAAAGCCCGACGGGAAAGATGGTGAACATTCGGTTCGAGCCGCAGACCGCATCGGCCCGGGCGGCAGCATCCGCCGCGCGGACCTTTGAATTGCCGGCCATTGTGTATACATGTAGGTATAGCTAGAAATGGGGGGTGGGCAATATCGTCAAGATGAACGGGGCAATGTCCCTGGTGCGGGATGCCGCCGAAGAGGTAAAATCCGGGCACGAGGCTCCGGCAATTCATGGCAGTTCCGGGGATTTGCTTGAGGTTCTTCATCCGCCAGCGTCCACATGCCTTATGCCTTCGCGGAGCCGTTTTTGGGAACATCTCCGGAACCCTTCCTTGAGTTCGGAAATTGCACCATGACGCCCTCTTTGTTCGTCAGGATCAGCCCAACGCCATGACAGCGGAAACCAAGTTGCTCGACGCGATCCATGATCCCGCCGATCTGCGGCGGCTCAAGGAGAACGAGCTGCGGGAGCTTGCCGATGAGCTGCGAGCGGAGACGATCAGCGCCGTCTCGGTCACCGGCGGGCATTTGGGAGCGGGCCTGGGAGTTGTCGAACTCACCGTGGCCTTGCATTACGTGTTCGACACACCCCGCGACAAATTGATCTGGGACGTCGGTCATCAAGCCTATCCCCATAAGATCCTGACCGGGCGACGTGACCGCATCCGCACGCTGCGCCAGGGCGGCGGCCTTTCCGGGTTCACCAAGCGCGTGGAAAGCGAGTACGACGCCTTCGGCGCCGCGCATTCCTCCACCTCGATCTCGGCAGGTCTGGGCATGGCGGTGGCGCGGGATCTCGAAGGCAAGACCCACAATGTCGTTTGCGTCATCGGGGACGGCGCGATGTCGGCAGGCATGGCGTACGAGGCGATGAACAACGCCGGCGCCATGAACTCGCGGCTCATCGTCGTGCTCAATGACAATGACATGTCCATTGCGCCGCCGGTCGGCGCGATGTCGGCGTATCTGGCGAGGCTGATCTCGGGACGCACCTATCTGTCGCTGCGTGAGATCGGCAAGCAGCTCGCCAAGGGCCTGCCCAAAATTCTCAACGAGAAGGCCATGCAGATCGAGGAGCTCGCACGCGGGTTCGTGACCGGCGGCACGCTGTTCGAAGAGCTCGGCTTCTATTACGTCGGCCCGATCGACGGGCACAATCTCGATCACCTTCTGCCGGTCTTGAAGAACGTGCGCGATGCCGAGACCGGGCCGATTCTGCTGCACGTCGTGACTCAGAAAGGCAAAGGCTATCCGCCGGCCGAGACTTCCTCCGATAAGTACCATGGCGTCGTCAAGTTCGACATCGCCACCGGCGCGCAGGCCAAGACCAAGACCAATGCGCCGCAATACACCAAAGTGTACGCTCAGAGCCTGATCAAGGAGGCGCGCAAGGACTCCCGCATCGTCGCCATCACCGCGGCGATGCCGTCGGGCACCGGGCTCGATCTGTTCGGCAAGGAGTTTCCCGAGCGTACGTTCGATGTCGGCATCGCCGAGCAGCACGCCGTGACCTTTGCGGCGGGGCTGGCGGCAGAAGGTTTCAAGCCGTTTGCAACCATCTACTCCACGTTCCTGCAGCGAGCCTATGACCAGGTCGTCCACGACGTGGCGATCCAGCGGCTGCCGGTCCGCTTTGCCATGGACCGCGCCGGTCTCGTCGGCGCCGATGGTCCGACCCACGCGGGCTCGTTCGATCTCGCCTATTTGGGCTGCCTGCCCGGCTTCGTGATCATGGCAGCGGCGGATGAAGCCGAGCTCATGCACATGGTCGCGACCGCCGCGGGGATCGACGATCGTCCTTCGGCGCTGCGCTATCCGCGCGGCGAAGGGGTCGGCGTCGAGATGCCCGAAGAGGGAACGCCGCTCGAGATCGGCAGGGGCCGCATTCTGCGGGAAGGGGGCACGGTGGCTCTGCTCTCGCTCGGCACCCGGCTCGCGGAATGCTTGAAGGCCGCCGACATGCTGGCGGCACACGGTTTGTCGACGACCGTCGCCGACGCGCGTTTCGCCAAGCCGCTCGATTGCCAGCTGATCCTGCGGCTTGCGCGCGAGCACGAGGTGCTCGTGACGACCGAGGAAGCCGCCATCGGGGGGTTCGGCAGCCACGTTCTCCAGTTTCTGGCTGAGCAGGGGGTTCTTGATCGCGGCATCAAGGTGCGCACCATGGTGCTGCCCGATGTCTTCGTCGATCACGACAAGCCCGAGCGCATGTACGCCCAGGCCGGGCTCGATGCTGCGGGCATCACCGCCAAGGTCATGACGGCGCTGGGTAAGAGTTTGGCGCCGAGCGAGGCGAAGCTGCTCGCGGGCGGCGGCAAGGTTGCCTGAGCCGGGGAATACCTGTATGCCGCGCCGTCGTTGCGGCATTTCGCTTATCGATGTTGCGAAGGGAGAAAGATCGGGTTGATGCGGATGTTTCCGGCGAGGACTCTTGGCGCGGCCGATGGTCGCGGACCGGTTTCTCGCCCGCCCCGATGAGCCGAACATGCAGGTCATTCTCGCCCAACCCCGAGGTTTTTGCGCCGGCGTCGTGCGCGCGATCGAGATCGTCGAGCGCGCGCTGGAGAAATACGGTCCGCCGGTCTACGTGCGCCACGAGATCGTCCACAACCGCCATGTGGTCGAGAGCCTGAAGGCCAAGGGCGCGCGCTTCGTCGAGAACCTTTCCGAGGTGCCGCCCAATGCGGTGACGATCTTCAGCGCCCATGGCGTCGCAAAGGCGGTCGAGCAAGAGGCCGCCGCACGCAACATCCCGGTGCTCGACGCGACCTGCCCGCTGGTGACCAAGGTCCACAACCAAGGCAAGCGCTACGTCGCTCAAGGCCGCACCTTGATCTTGATCGGCCACGCCGGGCATCCCGAGGTGGAGGGAACCATGGGCCAGATTGCTGGTCCGGTGTTCCTGGTGCAGACCGAGAACGACGTGGAGATGCTCGAGCTGCCGGTCGATGCGCCGGTCGCCTATGTGACGCAGACGACGCTCAGCGTCGACGACACCCGCGAAATCATCGCGGCGCTCGAGCGGAAATTCACGGATATCATCGGTCCGGATACCAGAGACATTTGCTACGCCACGCAGAACCGGCAAACGGCGGTTCGCGAGCTCAGCAAGCTGGTCGACGTGATCCTGGTCGTGGGCGCGAAGAATAGTTCCAATTCCAACCGGCTGCGCGAGATCGGCGCCGAGGCGGGCATCCCGAGCTACCTGATCGCGGATGGGAGCGAGCTGGATCCGGCCTGGGTGCGGGACGCCAAGACGGTAGGCATCACGGCAGGCGCCTCCGCGCCCGAAGTCCTGGTCGAGGACGTCATCGCCGCATTGCGCCGGCTCGGTCAGGTCGAAGTTTCGACCTTGCCGGGCCGCGAGGAGACGATCGAGTTTCGCCTTCCGGTGGAGCTCACGCGCGAACGGCGCATGTCGCCGCAGCCGACGTAAACCCTATCATCGGAACCGAACATAGGAGCCCGCCTTGGGGATCCCTCTTCTGCAAAAAGCCGTAGTCGGCGCTTACGTGCTTCGTCAGCATCTGACGGGGCGCAAGCGCTATCCACTGGTGCTCATGCTCGAGCCGCTGTTCCGCTGCAATCTCGCTTGTGCGGGATGCGGCAAGATCGACTATCCGGACGAGATTCTGAACCAGCGCCTCTCGGTGGCCGAATGCCTCGAGGCCGTCGACGAATGCGGCGCGCCGGTGGTGTCGATCGCCGGCGGCGAGCCGCTGCTACACCGCGAGCTCGCCGAGATCGTCAAGGGCATTCTTGCGAGGCGCAAGTTCGTCTATCTGTGCACCAACGCGCTGTTGATGCAGAAGAAGCTCGACCAGTACCAGCCGAGCCCGTTCTTCGTCTGGTCGGTGCACCTCGACGGCGATGAGCAGATGCACGATCGGTCGGTGTGCCAGACCGGCGTCTACGATCGCGCGGTCGCCGCGATCCGCGCCGCCAAACAGCGCGGCTTTCGCGTCAACATCAACTGCACCTTGTTCAACAACGTGGATCCCGAGCAGGTGGCGTCGTTCTTCGACAAGGCGGGCGACCTCGGGATCGATGCCATCACCGTTTCACCCGGTTACGCCTACGAGCGAGCGCCGGATCAGCAGCATTTTCTCCATCGCGAGAAGACCAAGCAGCTGTTCCGCGACATCTTCCGTCGCGGCCGCGCCGGCAAAGCCTGGTCGTTCAGCCAGTCCGGTCTGTTCCTCGACTTCCTGGCGGGGAATCAGGAGTACCATTGCACGCCCTGGGGCAATCCTACCCGTACCGTGTTCGGGTGGCAGCGCCCCTGCTATCTGCTCGGCGAGGGTTATGCCAAGACCTTCCGCGAGCTGATGGAGGAAACGGATTGGGATTCCTACGGCACCGGAAACTATGCGAAATGCGCCAATTGCATGGTCCACAGCGGTTATGAAGCCACCGCCGTTCAGGACGCGATCGCCCATCCGGTGAAAGCCCTGCAAGTTGCCCTGCGCGGGGTACGCACCGAGGGTCCGATGGCGCCGGAAATTCCGCTCGACCGCCAGCGCCCGGCCCAATACGTGTTCTCGCGCCACGTGGAGCTCAAGCTGCACGAGATCCGGG
>Ga0137386_10002216_pt1 | contig 12452 bp, 8 predicted proteins | sample SagtaG_4_FD_104910 | JGI IMG/M metagenome (GOLD analysis project Ga0137386, IMG submission 104910) | Vadose zone soil microbial communities from Sagehorn Ranch, Mendocino, California, USA - Sage2_R_100_16 metaG | ecosystem: Environmental > Terrestrial > Soil > Vadose zone | place: USA... | reverse complement strand
CTGACAACAACGTACTGGCTTCCATCGCAGATGACCTTTCGTTCTCTTTCGCTTGACTTTTCCTCAACTCATTCTATCATCTCTTCACTGCACTTTTGCGGCTAAAAGTCAGAGCTGAAGCTAGGGGCCCTCAGGCCGCGATAGGGTAGAAATATCCCAGAAGAATGGATAGAAAGGCAGCAAGATTATAACCATCGACAGCCAGTCCTCCGCTCACATCGTCATGGAGCGTTGTGCTATTCTAGGGAGCTATAGCGAAGAGCCACATCGCCTCACCCGTCCTTTTGGATCACAAGCCATGCGTCTGGCAAACGAAGCCGTGGCAGCATGGATGCAAGCTGCCGGTATGATCGTTCAGCGAGATGCCATCGGCAATCTCATAGGACGCTACGAGGCCCGTTCTGCTGGTGCGAAAACGTTGCTTCTTGGTTCGCATCTTGATAGTGTGCGTGACGCTGGCAAATATGATGGGCCTCTGGGTGTGATGATCGCTCTTGCTTGTGTCGAACGCTTGCATCAACGTCAGGAGCGTTTGCCATTTGCTATTGAGGTGCTAGGGTTTGCCGACGAGGAAGGTTTGCGCTATCACACCGCATATCTTGGCAGTACAGTAATGACCGGGACATTCGATCCGGATGCTCTTAGTTTAACGGACACGAACGGTGTATCGGTGGCGGAGGCGATTCGCGCGTCTGGTGGAGACCCTGATCCTCGTATTCTGCAAACTCCACGCTGGCAACGGGATGATCTTCTCGGCTACTGCGAAGTCCATATTGAGCAAGGACCAGTGCTGGAAGCACGCAATCTTCCGGTTGGGGTCGTCTCAGCTATTGCAGGGCAGAGTCGCTTCAATATATATTTTACAGGTGAAGCTAATCACGCGGGAACAGTACCTATGCCCTTGCGCCATGATGCCCTCTGTGCGGCAGCAGAGTTTGTGTTGGCTGTTGAGGCGGTGGCACGAAGTCTGCCTGGACTGGTAGCCACAGTAGGTCAACTCACTGTGCAGCCGGGGGTGGCCAATGTCATTCCGGGACAGGTGACCTTGAGCCTAGATGTGCGGCACCAGCATGATCCGCTACGCGAGCAAGCCTGCCATCAGCTTGAAGAACAGCTAGAGAAGATCGGTCGAGTGCGGGGTATCTCGTGTAACTGGCAGGAGTTGCCAGTGCATCCTGCTGTGCCATGTGCATCACATCTCACCGAATTGATGGCACAAGCTATAAAGGAGACTGGCTATCCGGTGCATACTCTACCGAGCGGGGCTGGTCATGATGCCGTAGTGCTGGCCAGATTGACCGATATTGCCATGCTCTTTGTGCGTTGCCAAGGTGGTATCAGCCACAATCCGGCTGAAGCGGTGACCACAGAGGATGTAGCCATTGCCATTCAGGTGCTGGAGCGATTTTTGCAACTGCTTGCTTAGCATCTGCGTGCGTCCCACCCCCTGGCCTTTCTAAGCACGCGGGGTACTTCACGAAGGGAAATTCATGAGTCAATACGACCTTCTTGTACGCAATGGTATAGTAGTCACTGTAACAAGTGTCAGCCAAGCAGATATTGCTATCGCTGATGGTCGCATTGTGGCCATAGCACCAGAGCTTGCGGGCGTAAGCAAAGAAGAACTTAACGCCGAAGGTCTGCATATTTTCTCTGGCTGTCTCGATCCACATGTACATTTCAACGAACCTGGGCGCACCAACTGGGAGGGTTTTGCCACTGGCACTGCCGCACTTGCAGCAGGTGGGGTGACAACATATATTGATATGCCACTGAACTCTTCTCCGCCTACTACTACTGTGCAGGGCTTTGATCTCAAACTGCAAGCTGCTCAGGCTTCTTCACTGGTTGATTTCGCGCTGTGGGGTGGCTTAGTGCCGGGCAACATTGCCCAGCTTGATGAACTCACCGAACTTGGTGTTGTGGGCTTTAAAGCTTTCATGGCCAATAGCGGTATCGCCGATTTTCCGGTAGCTGACGATCTGACCTTGTACGAAGGCATGGCGCGGGCGGCAAAGCTGGATAGGATTGTTGCTGTCCATGCAGAAAGTGATCAGATTACGAGTGGGCTTGCCCAACGTGCCATTGCTGAGGGACGAACGGGTGTGCGTGATTATCTTGCTTCGCGCCCGGTCATAGCTGAACTAGAGGCCATTGAACGGGCCATTCTCTTTGCCAGTGAAACGGGCTGTGCATTGCACATTGTGCATGTGAGTAGTGGACGGGGAGTGAGTTTGGTGCTTGAGGCCCAGGCACGAGGCGTGAATGTGAGTTGTGAGACCTGTACACACTACTTAGTTCTCACTGAGGAAGATGTTGAAAGGATCGGGGCAGTGGCTAAGTGTTCACCGCCTATACGCTCACAAGCAGAGCAAGATGCTTTGTGGCAGCATATCTCTACGGGCACCTTGCCGATAGTTGTGTCCGATCATTCACCAGCTCCGGCAGATATGAAAACAGATGCGAATTTCTTCAAGGTTTGGGGTGGTATCTCTGGTTGCCAGTCTGTGCTACAATTGCTCTTAACAGAGGGTTATGATAGGCGTCAGCTTCCTCTATCCATGATCACGGCCATCACCGCTGAGCATGCTGCCCGACGTTTTGGTTTGTTCTCATCCAAGGGACGACTCGCCGTGGGGGTCGATGCCGATCTCGTACTCGTCGATTTGCAAAGCAGGAGCGTCCTACAGGCCAACGATCTCTTCTACCGGCATAGACACAGTCCCTACGTCGGCAGAACGCTGCGTGGACGGATTGTGCGTACGCTGGTACGGGGCAACACCGTCTTTTGCGAAGGGAAAATCGTCTCCGAGCCTATTGGACAGTTCTTGAGACCATATTCCTGATCAGAGAACTGCAACAATACCATCGTTATTTGAAATTTCACAGGAGGGGAACATCCTGTTATGACAACGCTACGAGTTGCGGTCCTGCTGCGGTCCTGAGATGAACAGGCGGAGATACTCACGGTCCACCACCACCACACGTCCCTGGGACATCTCAATGGCCTCGGCAGCCTCTAACTCTTTGAGCGCTCGCCACACCACTTCGCGTACGGTGCCTGACAGTGCTGCCATCTCCTGCTGTGTCAGACGAGAGACAACGTCTCTCTCCTGAAAGGATGCCTCCTGATCGAGCAGAAGCTTTGCCACCCGTAGGGTGACCGAACGTAAGGACAGGGTCTCTGCCAGGGCGACGAGATGGCGCAATCGAGTGGCAAGTGCCTGTACTATGGCCTGCGCCACCGCAGGCCGCAACGCGATGATCCTGCGTAACACGGCTCCCTGGATCACATAGATGACGCTGGGCTCGATGGTCGCCGTACTCGCCGGATTGGGACCACCATCGAGTGCGGGCACCTCGTTGAAGGTCTGGCCTGCCACAATCAAATGGAGGATTTGCTCCTTGCCTTCCAGTGACGTTTTGAAGACTTTGACCAACCCTGAGCGCACATAATAGAGTGCTCCGCCTCGCTCACCTTCGCGCATGATGAGATCGCCGCGATCACAGTGACGCTCTACTGTCACGGCTGCTATCTGTGCGAGTTCATCGGAATCAAGCATGGCAAAGTACGCGATCTGACGGAGCCTTGTGATTTCAACGGTCATTGCTTGCCTCCCTCCGGGGATGTGGCTGCTTGTCGTTCCAGGTCCTCTCTTCACGAGGCTTCTTCCATCTCCAGTGGAGAGAAAGAATCGAGAGCACGAAGCATGGTGTGACTTAAGTCATAGCCGCACGTCCCTCCATCAGTATATACTCTATAAGAGCAGGTCTGCCATGGGGTGTCCGGGCTGAGCGCCAACCGCGCACACAGCGTGTAGTGCGCTAGCTTGAGGACTATCTCTTCATCTGACAGTACTTCTTCTAAGGAGTAGAAAGCCGGTGTGAACAACGATGAGCTTACACATCATCATGGCATCACTTGGATTTCCGCTGTGGCTCCGCCTAAGTCACTACATCAACCTGCTGTTCATCGGGTTGCTGATCCGCAGCGGCATCGAAATCCTGGGCGCTCACCCAAGATTGTATTGGAATGATGGCTGTACGCCCGGGACCGAGTGGATAAAATTCACGAAGAAGCGGGTACCAACCGAGAAAGGCGTGATCTACACTGCCCGCGACGATGAAGTAGCTATTTCCTCCTGGCTCGCACTGCCGGGTCGCAAAAACCTGGGGCTTGGCCGTCACTGGCATGGCGTCACTAACACGTTCTGGCTGCTCAACGGCCTCATCTACATTGTGTTGCTGTTCGCGACAGGTGAGTGGGCACGGCTGATCCCGACGTCCTGGGATATTTTTCCACGGGCCTGGCACTCGTTGCTGATCTACCTCAGTTTCCAGATTCCACCGCTCAGCGATTTTCACCCCTATGATGCGCTCCAGCAGGTGGCGTATGCCTTCGTCGTCTTTCTGCTGGGGCCGTTTATGCTGATCACCGGGGCGGCCATGTCACCGGCAATTGCCGCCAGTTTCCCCTGGTATATCAAGCTGTTGGGTGGTCGGCAGGTGGCGCGCAGTCTCCACTTCCTGGGCATGGCGGCGTTTGCGCTGTTCACGGTGATGCACACCCTCCTGGTGCTGGTGGTCCACTTCCGCGAAAACATCACCAACATTGTGCTAGGGGGTCCAAATGAAAATTTGGGCTTCGCTGTAGCCATTGCCATCATTGCCCTCCTGCTCGTCCTGGGGATCTATGTCTGGACCACGTGGTATTCCTTGCGCCACAAACGTCAGGTCCAGGTGGCCCTTGATCACCTCGAAACGCCGATTCGAACGCTCGCACTCCATAATCTCACTTCGGGCCAGCACTATAAAGCGTCCGATATCTCCCCTTACTTCTGGGTCAATGGAGCACCCCCGACGCAAGCAGAGAGCTCGGAGTTTGTCGAACTTGCGAAAAACGATTTCCGCAAGTGGTGCTTGAGTGTGGGCGGGCTCGTCAGGCGTCCGCTGAGCCTCTCACTGGAGGAGATACGGGCCATGCCCAGCCAGCTTCAGATCACCAAACACAACTGTGTCCAGGGATGGTCGGGCGTCGGCAAATGGAAAGGTGTCCGCCTGTCGGACATTTTGGAGCGCTGTGAGCCATTGCCGGAGGCACGCTACGTCAAGTGTACCTCATATGGATTGGATCAGTTCACCTATGGCGGAAAACCACGCCAGCCATTTTATGAAGTGATCGATCTGATCCTGGCAAAGCATCCGCAAACCATCCTGGCCTATGAACTCAATGATGAGCCTGTGGCACTCCCTCACGGGGCCCCCTTGCGCTTACGCGTGGAGACCCAATTAGGCTATAAGATGGTGAAATATCTGCGCTCGATTGAACTGATTGCCGACTATCGTACTATCGGTGAAGGCCAAGGAGGCTCGCGTGAGGATACCATGTTCTACGGGAGAGGCGCAGAGATTTGAGGACGCTTCGATTGTTCCTGGAGGAGATGATCTCCTTGGTTCGTGAGGTGAGCTAGACGAACACGAGCTCATGTAGTGTCATCTCAAATAGAGAGGACTGCTAGTAAACAAGATATATGAGGAGAATTCAGATGCAGCAACAATCCCCCCCACAAGAACAGGCTCCGCGGCGGGCCCTTCTCGTCTCCAAGGGTTGGTTACAGGCAGTAATACTCGTATTCATCTTTGGCTTCTTCGTCATGGGACTGCTGGCATACTCTACTTACACCGATGAGCCGCCGATCCCGGCAAAAGTTGTTGATCCCAATGGCCGCGTTATTTTCACCGGTGCAGATATCATCAGTGGCCAGGAGGTCTTCTTGCGCAATGGCCTCATGGAGTACGGCTCCATTTTTGGGCATGGTGCGTATCTCGGGCCAGACTACACCGCCGACTATTTACACCGCGCCGCTCTCTACGTACAGCAGAGGTACGGAGGGCCAACTTCTGCTACGGCAGTGTTGCGTACCATTCGTGAGTTCCAGACGAACACCTATAATAGTTCCACGCAGACATTGCAATACACCTCGGTGCAGGCGGCGGCGTTCGACCAGCTCCGCCAGTACTACCAGCAGTTCTTCTCTAATCCGACCACCATCAACGGACTGCGGCCAGATGCCATTACTGATCAAGAGCAGATCAAGCAGCTGACGGCCTTTTTCAGTTGGTCAGCTTGGGCTGCCTCGGCTCGACGACCGGGACAGAACTATTCCTATACGAACAACTGGCCCCCGGAGGCGCTGGTCGGGAACACCCCTACGGCAAATACCGTTGTGTGGAGCGTCCTGTCCCTCATCACACTGCTTGGAGGTATCGGGGTACTCCTAGCCGTCTATGGGCGATGGAATTTCCTCGGTTGGCATGGACGAGAGCGAACAACCCTGTCGTTCCGTCCACCTGGGGAGGTTCCACTGACCCCTTCGCAGCGGGCATGCGCTTGGTTCCTGCTCGTGATGGCGGTCCTGTTCCTCGTCCAAGCGCTGATGGGTGCCGCCTCAGAGCACTACCGGGCGGACATCACGAGCTTTTTCGGCATCGACCTGGCGCAAGTCTTCCCATATAATCTTGTCCGGACATGGCATGTGCAGCTTGCCATCTTCTGGGTGGCCACCTCGTTTCTTGCTTCTGGCATCTTCCTGGTGCCGATGATCACTGGTCGGGAGCCGCGTGGGCAGAACTGGCTCTCCTACCTACTGCTGGCTGCACTGTTTCTCGTCGTGGCTGGAAGCTTACTCGGTGAATTTGCAGGTATGCGCAACTGGTTTGGGAGCCTGTGGTCCTGGTTTGGCGATCAAGGCTTCGAATACCTCGACCTGGGGCGCTTCTGGCAAATCCTGCTGACGATCGGCCTCTTTTTCTGGGTGGTGATTCTCTTCCGGGGAATACGTGGCAGGCTCAGGCAAGAGGCCATTGGCAACATGCCCTGGTTATTCTTCTTTGCTGCCCTGGCCATTCCGGCTTTCTATGGGGTTGGTTTGCTTGCCCAGCCAGATACCACCTTCACGACGGCCGACTTCTGGCGGTTCTGGGTGGTCCATCTCTGGGTGGAGGACTTCCTGGAACTGTTCACCACGGTCATGGTGGCCTACATTTTTGTACTCCTGGGCGTCGTATCTGAACGGACGGCTCTCCTGGTCATCTACCTCGACATTGTGCTCTACTCTGTCGGTGGAGTGCTCGGCACGATGCACCACCTCTACTTCTCTGGTGAACCAGCCCAGCATCTTGCGCTCGGCGCAGTCTTCTCCGCCTTGGAGGTCATGCCTCTCACCTTCCTGACAATCGAGGCCTGGAGTTTTCTGCAACTCGGCATGCAACAAGAAGCCAGATCTCAGACGCCGTTCCCACATCGTTGGGCAGTGATGTCTCTCGCCTCTGTCGGCTTCTGGAACTTCCTGGGGGCTGGAGTCTTTGGCTTTCTGATCAATCTTCCTATCGTTTCCTACTATGAGATAGGGACAGGGCTGACCGCCAACCACGCCCATACCGCTATGATGGGGGTGTACGGCATGCTCGCAGTGGGCCTGGCTCTTTTCTGCCTGCGCTACCTGATTGCTCCTGAGCGCTGGTCCGATCGCATGGCAAAGATCAGCTTCTGGTCGCTGAACATCGGACTGGCCTGGATGGCGTTCGCGACACTCTTCCCATTGGGCGTCCTGCAATTGTACGAAGCGGTCAACGTGGGATACTTCGAGGCACGCTCACTCAAGTTTTTGACGAGCGACCTGAACTCTCTGCTTGAGTGGATTCGCCTGCCAGGGGACGTGCTCTTTATTGTCGGTGGCGTTCTTCCGCTCCTGTACTTATGCTGGCTTGGTGTGCGTGGCAGGATAGCTCCAACAACGCTTGAGGAGCCAGAGGAAGTCCTGTTCGTCACCGTCACCGAACCCGAAGTGGTTGGAGGAGGAGAATAGAGTCATGAGCGGCTTTCAGCTTGAATGGTTTTTGAGTGATATCAGTCCTATGGTGTTGCTGGTAGTGGGCTATGGAGTGTTCCTCCTGTGCATAGCAGGAGGCCTTGAGCTCCTGGCCCGCAGCTCGCATCATCGCTCGCAGCGCCTGCGTACCATGGGCTTCACGTATCACAAGCATCTCGACGTCTGGGAATGTAGCCAGGGGCAACACCTCTTGCCCACAGCAGTCGATTACAAGCTCCGGCTTGTTCGCTACAGGGGGAATGCGCACGTATGTAATTCCTGCCCTCTGAAAGCAGCTTGCACGGATTCGCATGAAGGCCGGGAGATCGTGCATCCTCTCGATCCGTGGCCGTACTCGGAGATCGGGCGCTTCCATCGAGGCATCTCCCTCGTTCTGGCTCTCCTTGCGCTGATCATGCTCGGCGTGACGATGAGTTTTCACCACCGTCTGTATGAGCTGATGGTGCTTGGAGTCACGTTTGCTTTCATTGCCCTGGTGAGTTTGCGTCTACTTGTGGCCTTTCGCGGCAGTCCAGCGAACTTTCTCGATGGTGCGAGTCCCCACATCTACTCGCCACCCGGCCAGCAACGCCTTCAGTTCTACCAAAAAGTGGGGGTTGGTGAAACCGTGGAGGAACCACATTCATCCTTGACAGCAAGAGAATAATACAGCAGGAGGGTCTCCATCCTTCCGGGTGAAAACACAACACTAATCATTTGAGCCTCTGTACCTTGATTGACCTCCTCTTACGAGTTTACGACCAAATTCACCCGGAAGGATGGAGACCCAGTCCTAAGCAGAGAGGGGATAGGATTGAGACCTTGAGCTTTGGTACTAATCTGGAATGTGCCCTCTTATCAGCGGACGTGCATGCAACTTGATGCTATGACAAAAACATCTACGCGTGCTAGGATTATAGAAGTGCGACAAACGTGTCGTAGATAACCTTATAGAATGTCGTCTTCAAGAGGATTTAATGAAGAAAGCACTTCTTCAGCAGATCAAGTATGCATGGCATATACTGGCCTTGCTCATTCTCTTTGGAATTTTGGAGGCTGTGGCAACGCTTGCTCAGATGGCCTTGCTCAGTCAGATTGTGAGTCGGGTGTTCCTGGGACATGCGCAGCTTGCTCAGATCGAACTCCTCCTCCTTCTGTTGCTCGGCGCGATCGGTGTGCGTGCGGGTCTTGTATGGGTTCGCGAAGTAACCGCCCAGCAGGCAGCGATCCGCGTCAAGTCTGCCCTACGTGAGCGTCTATTCGCGCACTTATTACGCTTAGGACCTGCCTACAGTAAGGGCGAACAGACTGGTGAATTGGTGGCAACGACTAGTGAGGGTATTGAACGTCTCGATGCCTATGTGAGCCGCTATCTGCCCCAGGTAGTGCTGAGTATTCTGGTACCCTTTTTGATTGTGGTCTATATTCTGCCTCTTGACTGGATTAGCGCGGTTCTGCTACTGGTGACCGGTCCGGTTATTCCACTTTTGATGATTCTGGTGGGCAGCTATGCCGAGGCACGCACCCAGCACCAATGGGTCGCACTCTCACGTATGAGTGCTCACTTTCTGGATGCTGTACAGGGATTGCCCACGCTTCAGCTTTTCGGTCGTAGCGGTGCAGAACGCGAACGCATCGCCAAGGTAAGCGAACGCTTCCGCGACAGTACGCTAAAGGCGTTGCGTATTGCGTTTCTATCAGGAGCGGTTCTTGAGTTCATGACGGCGGTTGCCATTGGTCTTGTGGCTGTTGCATTAGGGGTGCGTCTGCTCAATAGTGGAATCTCCTTTGAACACGCCTTTCTTATCTTACTTCTCACTCCAGAGTTCTACCGTCCCTTGCGGGAACTGGGTATTCAGCATCATGCTGGCATGGAGGGTAGGGCTGCTATGAAGCGCATCGCCGAAATTTTAGCGGTTCCTCTGCCAGTGTCCGAAGGCGCAGCATCTTCCACGAGTATCAACGGCCCATTGACAATTCGCTTTACCGACGTAGCATATACCTATCCTGGAAGCGAACGCCCAGCACTCATGGGGATCAACCTGACACTGCCAGCAGATACCTGCACTGCTCTGGTAGGCCGCAGTGGAGCGGGCAAAAGCACACTGGTAAACTTGCTGTTACGCTTTGTGGATACTCCGAGCGGTAAGATCACTGTGAACGATATTCCGCTTAACGACTTACCGGTGGAGACATGGCGAGACTTTGTTGCTCTGGTGCCGCAACGCCCATATCTTTTTTATGGAAGCGTAGCGGCCAACATCCGGCTGGCGCGTCCTACTGCGGATGATGCCGAAGTTATACGAGCAGCTGAACTGGCTGGCGCGGCAGAGTTTATCAATAAACTTCCCCAGGGTTATGATACTGAAATTGGTGAGCGCGGTACACGTCTCAGTGCTGGACAGGTTCAGCGCCTGGCCATTGCCCGTGCCTTCCTGAAAGATGCTCCACTGCTCATCCTTGATGAGCCTACATCAAGCCTCGATCCCCAAAGCGAGACACTTATTCGACGAGCCCTACAGGGCTTGGTGCGCAATCGCACGGTGCTGGTCATCGCCCACAGGTATAACACCATCGCCAATGCGCAACAGATTGTTGTCTTGGAGTATGGACAGATAGCCGAAGTTGGATGTTACACGACCTTACTAGAGCGCAATGGCTCGTTTGTTCATCTTGTAGGCGCTCATCAGGGGGATAAGTAGTGCTATGAAGCTCTTCCTACGCTTGCTGAAATTGCTGCTGCCTTTCCGTTGGCAAATAGCACTGGCTATCTTTCTAGGCTGTGTTACTGTGGCAAGTAATATTGGCCTGCTGGGAATGGCCGCATATTTGATTGCGGCTGCAGCCATTATACCCTTTCTGGTCTTGCTTACTTTGCCGATCTACTTCGTGCAATTTATGGGTGTCTTGCGACCCGCCTCTCGCTACATGGAACGCTTGGTGGCCCACAACATAACATTTCGCCTTCTGGCACGGTTACGTAGCTGGGTCTATAGCCGTCTCGAACCACTCTCTCCTGGCCACCTACTGCTGTATCGCAGCGGTGATATACTCACGCGCCTCGTGTCAGATGTCGAAGAACTGCAGAATATCTATTTGCGGGGAGTGTCACCTCTTATCGTTGCTCTCCTGATCGCCTTGCTCACATTCGCTCTATTCTCCGTTTTCAGTCCAGTGCTGGCATGGACTGCCCTGGTCTTTCTGCTTGTTACTGCGATTGGCGTTCCGCTCCTGAGTGGAATGCTCACCCGTGGCTTAGGCAAGCAGCAGCTTGCGCTACGGGCAGAATTGAACGCGCAAGTCGTGGATGGTGTGCAAGGGGTGCAAGACCTTCTGCTATGTGGACACCCCGGAGATCAACAACGTAAGATTGCAGACCTCGACCGCGCACTTGGGAAGGTGCAGCAGCGGATGGCCTTCATAGCAGGATTGCAGCAAGCGATGAGCAACCTCTTTATGAATCTGGCACTGTGGACGCTTCTGCTCCTGGCTATTCCGCTTGTAGTCAGCAAGACCATCAATGGCGTTTATCTGGGCTTTCTCGCTCTCGTGATTCTCGCGAGCTTTGAAGCTGTTCAGCCTCTGGCGCAAGCCTTTCAATTTCTCGGACATTCCCTGGCTGCTGGTGAAAGGGTCTTCGGCGTTATCGATGCGACGCCCCAGGTGGTCGAACCTGCTACCCCTCTACCCGCCCCTGCTGGACATATACTCGAGTTTGACGATGTGCATTTTGCCTATCACCCGGATGAGGGCGAAGCGGTAGAAGGTGTCAGCTTTACCATTCAACTAGGTCGTCGCGTTGCTATCGTGGGCCCGAGTGGATCGGGTAAGAGTACGCTGCTTCGATTGGCCTTGCGCTTCTGGGATCCGACACACGGCACGATTCACCTGGATGGACAGGATATTCGACAATATGCGCTCGGTGACCTGCGTAAGGTCATGAGTGTGGTCGATCAAGACATTTATCTTTTCAATGGAACTCTGCGCGATAATCTACTGCTGGCTCGCTCGAACGCGAGTAAGAGCGAACTTGAACAGGTGCTAGAACAGGCACAACTGACAGAGTATGTACGCAACCTGCCGCAGGGACTTGCTACCTGGGTAGGAGAGCAGGGGCTGCGGCTCTCAGGAGGAGAACGGCAACGCTTGGCGATTGCACGAGCGTTGCTCAAAAATGCTCCCCTGCTTATCCTGGATGAAGTAACTGCCAATCTGGATCCACTGACGGAGCGTGCGGTGCTGGATATGCTGATGGGAGCAGAGACCACCCTGATGATTACCCACCGTCTCATTGCGATGGAACACATGGATGAAATTGTTGTGCTGGATGCTGGCCGGATCAGGGAACGCGGCACACATGTTCAGCTCTTGGAGACAAACGGTCTCTACCGGCAACTGTTCGATGTACAGAACGGCATGCTGAACTTGGCGTGAACCATATGGATACTTTGGGGCAGAGTACAAGAAATTGGAATTTGTTTCCTCTTCACAAGAGGCGGTAGAATATTAGAGACAGAAATTCTATCCGAAGGCCGAGGAGATACACGATGGATACTTCAACGATCTTATCACGCTTGCAGT
>Ga0137386_10002215_pt1 | contig 12452 bp, 13 predicted proteins | sample SagtaG_4_FD_104910 | JGI IMG/M metagenome (GOLD analysis project Ga0137386, IMG submission 104910) | Vadose zone soil microbial communities from Sagehorn Ranch, Mendocino, California, USA - Sage2_R_100_16 metaG | ecosystem: Environmental > Terrestrial > Soil > Vadose zone | place: USA... | reverse complement strand
CGTCGCAGGCCGATCCCGAATCGCCGTGGTGGGCGACTCGGATTTCGCCACCAACTCCTTCTTCCACATCATGGGTAATGGGACCCTCTTCCTCAACACGGTGAACTACCTGGCCGCCCAGGAAAACCTGATCGGGATCCCGCCGCGCACCCACGACCTGCCCCGGGTCAATCTCACCAACCGCCAGATGAAGGGCACGTTCTTTCTTTCCGTGGTCCTCATTCCCGCTCTGCTGGCCGTGGTGGGCACCGCGGTATGGTGGCGGCAGCGGTGAGCGGGGGCGGGATCCGCCCGAGGCTCGCGGCCGTCTGGCTCGTGTTATTCGTGCTGGTCGGGACGATCGTGGTCATCGAGCACACCGATCTCGGCCGCTCCACGTCGGGGCGCGACGGCAATGCCGACTCGCGGATGCTGCTCCCCGTGCCGGTGGACCAGCTCGGCGCGATCGAGGTCGCGAACGCCGGGACGCTCTATCGCTTCGAGCGCGACGCGGCCGGCGCCTGGTTCTATCACGGCGTCCACACGGGATCGGAGGGCGCCCACGCGCACAACGCCGACCCGGCCATGGCGGCGCGCATCGAGCGCGCGTTTGCGGCGTTCGGCCGGACGCGCATCGAGCGACAATTCGCTCTCAAGACGCCCACAGGCGACTACGGAGTCACCACGCCCGAGACCCTCGTCCTGGTCTATCGGCCGAACGATACGCAACCGCTCGTCCAGTACGCGGTCGGCGACATCGCGCCGGATACGGTCAGCCGGTATGTGCTGGTCGTCGGAAGTTCTACCGTGGCCACCATTCCCAACTATCAGATCGACAATTTGCTGGCACTGATTCAGACCGTCGGGGGTAACTCCGATCAGGAACGCGCGGCCCGAAGCGCTCTCGTGCCTCGAGGACGCCGATGACTGCGCGGTGGGCGCTCGCCGCCGGCGTCGCCCTCGCTGCGTCCGGTGCCGCCGTGAGCCCCGCCTTCCCCCACAGCGGCGGCAGCACCGGCTTCGCCTCGATCGCGATCGGCCGCGAGAGCATCCGGTACAGCCTGACGCTCTGGCCGTCTGCGTTGCCGCTCGCCATGGCTCAGGAGCTCCTGCTCGCCCGCGCTGGCCGGGCCGCCAGCCGGGACAGGCTCCTCGGCGTGATCCACGACAAGGTCTCGCTGGTCGTCGAGGGAAGACGCTGCGAGGCCGGGCCCGGATTCCTCTCGCCGCCCTCGCCGCACGGGGCGAGCGTCACCCTCGTCGTCGACTTCGCCTGCGCCAGCGCGGTCCGCGACCTCCTGATCCGCGACGACCTCTTCGACGTCCTCGGCGCCGACTACCACACGCTCGCCCGGATCGAGGCGCCGGGCTTCGGCGGGCAGTTCGCGTTCACTCCCGAAACGCGCGAGACCCGCGTGACGGTGGGTGGCGCCGGCGAAGGCGGCCGCGCGACGCTGAGCTTTTTTCTCCTCGGCGTCGAGCACATCCTGAGCGGCTACGACCACCTGCTCTTCCTGCTCGGGCTCCTCCTGCGCGCCGGCGGCTGGTTCTCGCTGCTCAAGATCATCACCGCCTTCACCCTGGCCCACAGCGTCACGCTGGCCCTCGCCGTGCTCAACGTGGTGGTGCTGCCGGATCGGCTCGTCGAGGCGGTCATCGCGCTGTCGATTGCCTTCGTGGCCGCCGAAAATCTCTTCCTGAACCCCGTCGTCTCGCGCCGCTGGCTCGTGAGCTTCTGCTTCGGCCTGGTCCACGGGTTCGGCTTCTCGTCCGCCTTGCGCGAGCTGGGCCTTCCACGTCAGGGACTCGTCCTCTCACTCCTCGGGTTCAACCTGGGGGTCGAGGCGGGGCAGGCGCTCGTCGTCGCGCTGGCGTTGCCGGCGCTCGTCATGCTCCGTCGGACGGGCTGGGAGCCACGAATGGTCACGAGCTCGTCCCTCGCGATCCTCGTCATCGGCCTCGTGCTGTTCGTCGAGCGCGTCTTCCTCTGACGCCACGCTACGCGGGGACCTGACGAAGAATCCCCGCGCCGCCCGCGCGCATCCCAAGTGTTGGCGATGAAGCACAAGGAGGCGAGAGAGATGCGTGTCGGGTTCATAATCGTCGTCGCCATCGCCGTGCTCGTTCTCGCGCTCGGGGCCCTCGAGGCGATCGGGTCCCGCCTGCCGGTCGCAAAGCCGCTGCCGAACAGCCCCGCGTCGGAGACCTGGTACTGGAGGTAGCTCGGCCCTCGCCCGGGGCGGTCTCCTCGGTTTCCATCGCCCGTCACCCGGGCGGCTCGTCGTAGGGAAGTGACTGCTGCGCCGGCTTCGTTCCTCCCGTGAGGCGTCCCGCTCTGAGGCCGATCAGTCGGACGGCGCGCGTGGGGTCCCAGTGGAGCTGCATCAGCCCGGTCGCGCTCGCTGCGAGGGCCTCCGCGTCGGCCGGGGCTACACGGAGCTTCGTCTGCCGTGTCAGGGTCTGCCAGTTGGCGTAGCGGAGCTTGATCGCGACCCCCTCGGCCCTGAGGCCCTCCTGCGCGAGACGCGCCGAAACCTCCTCCGCCTGCGACCGGAGTCGCTCCCTGAGCACCCCGCGGTCGGTGGTGTCGTGGGGGAAGGTGTGCTCGGCCGAGATGCTCTTCGCCACGCGTTCCGCCGAGAGCGTGCGGTGGTCGACGCCGCGGCTGGCGTCGGAGAGGTACCGGCCGTAGGCCCGGCCGAAGAGCGTGACGAGAGCGTCGCGCGAGCGGCCGGCGAGTCCGCCGATCGTTTCGATCCCGGCCGCCCGCAGTTGCGCCTCCGCCTTCGGTCCGACGCCGACCAGGGCGCGTACGGGCAGCGGCGAGAGGAACTCGGCTTCGGCGCCCGGGGTCACGATGCAAAGGTGGTCGGCGCGCTTCTTGGCAGCCTCGCTCGCCATCTTGGCGACCAGTGGCGAGGTGGCGATCCCGAGCGAGACGGAGATGCCCGTCTCGGCCAGAACACGGGCCCGCAGCGCCAGGGGAGGCTCGGGACCGAACCCGTGGGGCCACAGGGAGGCGGCCTCATCGATGGAATGCTGCTCGACGAGCGGGCTCTCGTCACGGAGGACCGCCATGACGCGGGTGGAATATCGCTCGTAGAGCTCGTGTCGTGGCGGCAGGAAGAGCGCGTTCGGTGCGAGGCGCAGGGCGATGGCCGCGCTGAGGCCGCTCCTGATTCCGAGGGCCCGGGCCGGATCGTTCGCCGTGGTGACGATCCCGCGCGGGGCGGTTCTCGGGTCGCGACCGATGATCACGGGCCGCGGGTCGTCGGCGAGCCCGGGCCGCTCGGCGGCCTCGACCGCGAAGTAGAAGCGATCGCAGTCGAGGAACAGGTAACACGGTGCGGTGTCAGTCATGTCCGTGTCCCTTCCCCTGAGGCTTTCTGCCGAGCCGAGGATACCGCGGCGGGCGGGTCGTCCACGATGGCGTATTCCCTGGTAGAATCCCGCCAACTCGACGACAGGGGGGACTCGGTATGAACACTCCGACGCACAGCATCCCGTCGCTCCGCGACAAGGTCGCACCCGAAGAATGGGCCGTGCGCGTGGACCTCGCCGCGTGTTATCGGCTGGTGGCGCACTACGGCTGGGAGGATCTGGTGTTCACGCACATCACGGCGCGGGTGCCGGGCACCGAGGATCAGTTCCTCATCAATCCCTACGGCATGTTCTTCGACGAGATCACGGCGTCGAGCCTGGTCAAGATCGATCTTCAGGGCAACAAGCTCGAGGACTCGCCGTTCCCGGTGAACCCGGCCGGGTTCGTGATCCACAGCGCCATCCACGCCGCGCGGCACGATGCCAGGTGCGTGCTCCACACCCACACGCTGAACGGCGTGGCCGTCTCGACGCAGCGGGCGGGGCTGCTTCCGATCTCGCAGCACGCGATCTCCGTGCTCGCGAGCCTCGGCTACCACGACTTCGAGGGCCCGGCGTTGCGGGACGACGAGAAGCCGCGCCTGGTCGCGGACCTCGGCGACAAGACCTCGCTGGTGCTGAAGAACCACGGCCTGTTGACGGTGGGTGAGACGGTCGCCGACGCCTTCGTCGCGATGTACTACCTTGAAACCTCCTGCGCGATCCAGGTGCGCGCGCAGTCCGGCGGAGGCGAACTGATTCCCGTCCCCAAGGAGGTCATCGAGAGCGCGTACGCGCAGGTCGTGGAGGCCACCGGACGTCGCGGCAGCCGGGGTCTGCTGGTGTGGCCCGGGCTGCTCCGGCGCCTCGATCGCCTCGATCCGTCCTACCGCGCCTGACGCGCGGTCACGACCTCCGCGCGAGCGGGCCGCGCAGCAGGTGGCCCGGCAGCGCCCCGGTGGGCTTGCCATCGCGCAGGACGGTCTCGCCGTTGACGACCGTCGCGGAGATGCCGCGTGCCCGCTGGACGAGGCGCCGCGCTCCGGCCGGAAGGTCGTGCACCACCTCCGGCATCTCCGGCGCGATCGTGTCGGGGTCGAAGACGAGAAGGTCGGCCGCCAGCCCCTCCCGGATCAGGCCGCGGTCCGCGAAGCCCCAGTGCGTCGCGGGCTCGAAGCTCAGCATGCGGACCCCCTGCTCGAGTGTGAACGCGTGCTTCGCGCGCACCCAGTGGCTCAGCAGGTGCGTCTGGAGCGAGGCGTCCATGATCTGTGAGACGTGCGCCCCGGAGTCCGAGAAGGTCACGACCGTGCGCGGATGCTTCATGAGCTCGAGCGCGTGGTCCTGGTTCTCGTTGGCGATGGGCTGGAGGAAGAAGCGGTCCAGGCCCTTCTCGAGCGCGAGGTCGATCATGGCCTCGACCGGGTCCAGGCCGCGCTCGCGCGCGACCTCGGCCACCGACCGATGCGGCCCCTCCACCGTGTCGAAGACGAAGATCCACTCGTACGCGGCCGGCCGCGGCTCCGCCCCGATCGCGCGACGCTCCCCGCGCTCGCGCGCGGCCCCGACCAGGCGGCGCCGCACCTCGGGGTCGGTCAGGTGCTGGCGCTGCTGCTCGAGCGGCTGGGCCCGGAGCTCCTTCCACGCCGGGAGCCGGTCGAACGGCAGGTTGGTTTTGAACGAGAGGATCACGCTGAGCGCGCGGCTGTGCACCTGCGCGAACATCCGCCCGCCCGCGACGGCGGTCTCCTCGAGCAGGTCGAGGTAGACGCGCCAGACCTCCGGCGCCTCCCGCCGGCTGAACAAGCCCCAGGTCACGGGGCGTCCCGTCTCCACGGCCAGGTCGCGCAGCCTCACGTGGTAGTCGCGCAGTCCCTGGGGATCGCCTGCGGTGCGACCCACCTCTTCGCCGGCGAGCTCGAAGACGCCCGCGTTCATGTCGCCCATCACGCCGCAGAGCCGACGCACCTCCTCCCAGGTGGCGAGGCGGCTTGCGACGGGTCGCCGGTCGGGCGTCTCGTGACTCGGCGATCGTGACGTCGTGAAGCCGATGGCGCCGGCGCGGATCGCGTCGCGCAGCTCGCGCTCCATCGCGCGGAGGTCGTCCTCGCCGGCCGGCTTCTCGAACGCCCGCTCGCCCATGACGTAGGTGCGCAGGGCCGAGTGACCGATGTAGCAGGCGTAGTTGATGCCCTTGGGCAGGGACGCGACCCGATCGAGGAACTCCGGGAAGGTGGTCCACGTCCAGTCGATGCCCGCATCCATCGCCTCGGCCGCGATGTCCTCGGCGCGCTCGAGGTTCCGCATGACGAGGTGCTTGTCGGAGGCGGCGCAGGGGGCCAGCGTGAATCCGCAGTTCCCCATCACGACCGTGGTCACGCCGTGCCAGCAGGAGCAGGTGCCGAGCGGGTCCCAGAAAACCTGCGCATCCATGTGCGTGTGCCCGTCCACGAAGCCGGGCGCCACCACCTGGCCGTCCGCATCGATGACCTCGCGCGCGCGCTCCCGGATCCGACCGATCGTGACGATGCGGCCGTGGCGCACGCCGACGTCGGCCCGGTAACGGGGCATGCCCGAGCCGTCGATCACCACGCCGTTCTTGACCACCAGGTCGTACGGCATCGTCCGCTCCTCCCATCCGGGCCCGATGGGCCACGCTCGTCGACTTCGCCGTATCGTACTCCGTTGTAGCGGGCGCCGCGAGGCCGGGACACACCGCGGGTGGCGTGCCGTGGGTACGGCGCGGCTCCGTCCGGCCAAGAGCCATTGCGGTGCTGGAGCGGGGGCCGCGAGGCCGGAACCACCGTGGGTGCGGTGCCGCTCGTTGGTGGCCTTCCGGTGCGAGACGAGGGTCAGGCTCCCGAGGACAATCTCCACCTCGAGAGCCTGAGCCACTGTGTCAGTGATGACTTACGGAGCCGGCGGCGGGGGCGGTGGCGGAGGTAGCGGTGCCGGGTTGGGGATCCAGATCCATTGATACGCGGTGTAGATCCCGTCTCCGTGCAGCTCGTACCGACCATTCGGGTACTGGATCACCGTGGCGTACGTGGCGCGCTCCGGGATCACGACAACCGGGGCCGGTGCCACATACACGGGCCGTTCGACGACGACCTCACGAACGTAGGGACGCGGATGGAGCAGGGGACCGACGAGCTGGTTGAACACCGCGAAGGAGGCCAGCCCGAGAGCCACGTTGGTGCCAGTGCTCCCGCCCGCATAGGCCGCCGGGGCAACCGCGCCGACCATCAAGGCGACCGCTGCTGCTATCGCGACGAGTTTGCGCATCCTCTGTCCCTCCCTTCCTTGTCGCGTTAGACGCCAGGGCCGTAACGTTCATTTACCGCAACCGGTTCCACCGCCCTGTCGGGGGGGGACGGCGGGGTCGCCACGATGTCAACGCCGGGGGGCGGCCGTTCGTCCAAAGGCTGAGATGAAGTTCGTTCAGGCGTCGTCCGTCCAATACCTGGCAAGGGTAGGTATGAAAAGGTCAGCGATGGCTTCGGTCCTGGCGCTCGCGCTGCTTCTCGTGTCCGTAGCGCCCGGTCTCGCGTGGCACGGGCATTCCGGCGTTCGGACGCGCGTCTTCGTCGGTGTCGGCCCCGCGTTCTGGTGGGGTCCGTACTGGTGGCACTACCCGCCGCCGTACTAAGCGTACCCTCCGCCGCGGGTCGTCGTCCAGGAGCCGCCGGTCTACATACAGCAGGAGCCGCCGCCTACCCCGGCGACGCAGTACTGGTACTACTGCGAGAGCGCCAAGGCCTATTACCCGACCGTCCCGGCGTGTCCTGAGCCGTGGGTCAAGGTTCCTCCGAGGCCCGAGCGATGAGGACGCAGCGCGTCTTTCCCGTCGCGGTCGGCCTGCTGATGACCGCGTGCGCGACGGTGCCCGCCGGGCCGAGCGTGATGGTACTACCGGGCAACGGAAAGAACTTCGAGCAGTTCCAGGCGGACGACGCGGTCTGCCGTCAGTGGGCGGCGCAACAGACCGGGACGACGACGAAACAGGCCGCGACCGAGAGCGCGGTCAGCGGTGCCGCTATCGGGACGGTTCTCGGGGCGGCCGCAGGGGCGGCGGTCGGCGCAGCCGCCAAGAGTCCGGCAACCGGAGCTGCAGTTGGCGCAGGAGCTGGATTGCTCGGCGGGGCGGCGATCGGCGGGAGCAACGCGCAGGCCGCAGGCACCCAGGTGCAGCACCGCTACGACATGACCTACATGCAGTGCATGTACGCCAAGGGTAACCAGATCCCCATGGCCCGAGGCTCTTTCCCGTCGACGTACGTGGGGCAACCCGCCGCGCCGCCGCCCCCACCCCCGCCGCCGCCCGGAGCTCCGCCGCCGCCTCCTCCCGGACCTATGCGGTAACGCGCTCCCGATGATCGCTCCCGCGTGACGAAGAGCCCCGGGAGCCGAAACGAACTCTGGCCGACCAGGACAGGAGGGAACGGTGATGTCCAGACAGAGGACCCGCGTTGTGAGGATCGCAGTGTTGACCTCTCTCGTCGTGCTCGTCGGCACATGGGCGCCGGCGCACGCCCAGTCGCCGACGTCCATGCACGGGCCCGGGGCCAGGGGGGTGATGCTGCAGCTCCTGCTCCGGAGCGCGAACCTGACGCCCGAGCAGGATGCGAAGGTGCGTGAGATCCTGACCGCGCGACGCACAGCGTCGCGGGCGCTGATCGACCAATTGCGTCAGGCGCAGCGCGAGCTGGCCGACAGGATGTTCGCGCCTGGCAATCTTCAGGAGGCGGATCTCGGGCCGCAGCTCCAGCGGATCGCGAGCCTCCGCGAGCAGCTCGCGCAGGAGAACGCCAAGGTCGCGCTCGAGGTGCGGGCGATCCTGACTCCGGAGCAACTGGCGCGGGCCGCGCAGGTCAAGGATCGCATGAGGCAGCTACACAACGAGATGCGACAGCTCATGCAGCCAGGCCGTTCGTAGGCAGGATACCCGACGCCTCGGCCGAGGGCCCGACAGCACTCGCCTCGGCCGAGACGTCCACGGACAGCTGCCTGCTGATTCCGCTTGACTTCGCTGTTCGCACCCGGCATGTTCGCCGCACTCGGAGCCAGTACCCGGACGGGTCCTTTCCTTCACGAACAGGTACAGAAGGAGAGCCAAGATGCCCACCGACGGCCCGGTAGCCCTTCGCCAGCGAGTGAACCGGCGAGAATTCCTCAGGCGCGCAGGGTGGGGCGGCGCAGGAATGGGCGTCCTGATCGTCGGTGCTGGACGTGCCCGCCTGTCGGCCCAGCCCGTCTCTCCGTACCCCGACTGGATTCCGCCCAGCTCCAAACCGCCCAAGCCGGGCGGGGTCCTGACGCGGGCCTCGTCCTGGGACCCGCCGGTGCTCGATCCACGGCTGACGCAATCGATCGGGCTCTTCCAGTTTGCCGCCCTCACCAGCAACCGTCTCGTCCGCTACGCGTTCGCCGACGAGGCGAGTGGCACCAACGACCTCACGCTCAAGGGAGACCTCGCGGAGTCGTGGCAGTCGAGCCCCGACCACCGGGTGTGGACGTTCAAGCTGCGCCAGGGGGTCAAGTGGCACAACGTGCCGCCGCTGAACGGGCGCGAGCTGGTGGCGGCGGACGTCAAGCACTGCTTCGAGGCCTACGCGAAGGAAGGCGTGCAGTCCTTCACGTTCCGCGAGATCGAGGGGATGGAGACGCCCGACGAGCACACCCTGCGCGTGCACCTGCAGTCTCCCAATGTGTTGTTCCCGCAAAACCTCGCCGAGCCCATCACGGTGATCTTCGCGCGTGAGGTCCTCGAAGAGGACGGCGATCTCAAGAAGCGCCTGATCGGCACCGGACCCTACCTCCTGAAGGAGCACACCCGCAAGGTGCGGGTGGTCCTCGCGCGGAACCCCGACTACTTCGACAAGGGCCGGCCGTACGTCGACGAGTACACCATTCTCTCGACCCCGGACGCCGCGACCCGCCTGGCGGCGTTCCGCACGGGGCAGAGCGACATCCTCTGGTTGGCGAGCCTGGGCGAGGTCGAGACCGTGCGCAAGACCAACCCCGCGGCGGTCGTGCAGGAATACAAGAACGTGCTCGCGCCCTTCGGTCTGGCCCTCGCGCAGGACAAGCCGCCCTTCAACGACGTCCGGGTGCGGCGCGCCATCTCCATGGCCGTCGACCGCCAGAAGCAGGTCGACACGCTCTTCGAGGGCCACGGCATCCCCGGCTGGGGCGTCCCCTACATCTATTACCAGGACAAGATGCCGACGCTGGCCCAGCTCGGCCCCTGGTGGCGGCACCGCCCCTCGGAAGCCAAGAAGCTCCTGGCCGAGGCCGGACACGCCAACGGATTCGAGACCACGTTGTTCTACTACGAGTATTTCCCGCAGATGACCTCGCAGGTGCAGCTCGTGCAGCAGGACCTGAAGCGAAACCTCAATATCAACGTCAAGATCACCAAGCTCGACTACACGACGTACTACGGCCGTTACGTCGAGAGCAAATGGGACGGGATGGCCTGGGGGTTCCAGTCGGGCCACGCGGTGGGTCTCGACGAGCGGACGTACCAGTACATGCACTCGAAGTCCACCAAGAACTTCTTCCGCGTGAACGATCCGCTCATCGACGAGTTGACCACCAAGCTGCGGCAGACTCCCGACCGCGGCGAGCAGCGCACGATCGCCCGGAAGATCGTCGATCGGGAGTACGACCAAGTCCTGAGAATGTGGATGCCCTACGACAATGGCTTCCTGGTCTTTCAGCCGCACGTGCGGAACATGGCCGCGTTAGCCCTCCGACGCACCGACGGCTACGGGGCGTCGGCCATCGCTCGGCTATGGCTCGATAAGTAGCGAGACGCGCGAGGGACCGAGCCGCATGAGCGCGGGGGCGGGGCGGCCATGCACAAATATGTGATCCGCCGGCTCCTGCTCGCGATTCCCGTCCTGCTGCTCTCCTCGCTGATCGTGTTCGGACTGATGCGCGTGATGCCGGGGGACGCGCTCACCGCCCTCATGGCGGAGTCCGGGAACGTCGGTGAGCGGGAGCTCCGGAAGCTCCGAGAGGACCTGGGACTCGACCGTCCGTATCACGAGCAGTACCTGATCTGGCTCTGGCAGCTGGTGAGTCTCAACCCCGGGTATTCGATCTTCACGAACGAGCCCATCGCGGCCGCTCTCGGGAAATCCATCCCGGTCACGATCGAGCTGGCGACGCTGGCGATGCTCCTGGGACTGGTCATCGCCATCCCGGTCGGAGTGCTCTCGGCGACACGAGCGGACAGGCCCGCCGATTACGTGGGACGCGTGGTGGCCGTCTCCGGCCTCTCGTTGCCCGATTTCTGGCTCGGCACGCTGGTCATCACCTTCGCGGCGCTCTGGCTTCACTGGATTCCCCCGCTGGGGTACGTGAGCCTCTGGGAGTCGCCGTGGCGAAACCTCCAGCAGTTCTTGTTGCCGGCAGCGGTGCTCGGGTTTCGCCTCTCGGCGGCCACCATGCGCATGACACGCTCGACCGTCCTCGAGGTGTTGCGGGAGGACTATGTCCGCACGGCCTGGGCCAAGGGCCTGGAGGGGCGGATCGTCGTGTACAAGCACGCGCTGAAGAACGCCCTCATCCCGGTCGTCACGATCGTCGGGGGGCAACTCGGGACGCTCCTGGCGGGCACCGTGGTCGTGGAGACGATCTTCGCGCTGCCGGGGATGGGCCGGCTGACCGTGGAGGCGATCCTCTTCCGCGACTATCCCGTCGTGCAGACCAACGTCATGCTGGTGGCGACCACGCTCGTCACGCTGAACTTGCTCGTCGACCTGACGTACGCGTGGCTGGATCCGCGGATCCATTATCAGTGAGGGGGAATCCTCCGTGTCGACGGTGACGGCACGGGTCGCGCCCTTCGAGCGCCAACCGACCGCCACGCCGAGGCGTGGGGAGGCGCTCTGGGCCGTCATCAAGCGGAAACCACTCGGGCTGGCGTCGGCCGCGCTCCTCGTCCTGCTCGTGACGACGGCGATCTTCGCCGGCGTGCTGGCGCCGTACGACCCACTCGCGACCCAGCCGGAGATCCGGCTGGCTCCCCCCAGTCGGGACCACCCCTTCGGCACGGATGACATCGGCCGCGACGTCCTGAGTCGCGTCGTCCATGGCAGCCGGATCTCCCTCTGGGTGGGGGTGCTTGCCGTCGGCATCGGCACGGGCGTCGGGATGGTCATCGGCCTCCTGTGCGGATATTGCGAGGGGCGGCTCGATCTCCTGGTCCAGCGACTGATGGACGCGATCCAGGCCATCCCGGGACTGATTCTCGCGCTGGCCATCGTGTCCGTGTTGAAGCCGAGCACGACGAACGCGATGCTCGCGATCGCCATCGTCATCATTCCGGGCAACTCGCGGATCGTCCGCGGCGCGGTGCTGTCGGCGAAACAGAACCGCTACGTCGAAGCGGCGCAAGCGATCGGCTGCCGCCATCCACGGATCATCACCACTCACATCCTCCCCAACGTGACGGCGCCCATCCTGATCATCGCGTCGATCTGGTTCGGGAACGCCATCCTGATCGAGGCGACGCTGAGCTTCCTGGGCCTGGGAACCCAGCCGCCGACGCCGTCGTGGGGCTTGATGCTGAGCAGCACGGGGCGCGCCTTCATGGAGCAGGCGCCCTGGCTCGCGATCTTCCCGGGCCTCGCGATCAGCCTGGCGGTGCTCGGATTCAATCTGTTCGGTGATACGCTGCGGGACGCGTGGGACCCTCGGCTCCGGCGGCAGGGCTGAGCGCGGAGGCGTGCGAGGAAGTTCCGGAGGGGGCCGTCGAGGCCCCCTCCGACTCAGATCCTCCCGACTCAGGCTTTCATGAGCTGGTCGCGGATCGGCAGGCGCCGGATGCGCTTGCCCGTCGCCGCGAAGATCGCGTTGCACAACGCGGGCGCGATCGGCGGCACGCCCGGTTCACCCACGCCACCGAGCGGCGCGTTGAAGTCTCCGGGGATCAGGTGGACCCGGATCTCGCCGGGCGCCTGCGCCATCCGCGCGACCTCGTACGCGTTGTAGTTGTCCTGCACCACGCGTCCGGCCTTGAAGCTGATCTCTTCCTTGGTGGCGAGGCTCACGCCCATGACGCAGGCGCCCTCGAGCTGGGAGCGGACGCGATCGGGGTTGAT
>Ga0137386_10002205_pt1 | contig 12477 bp, 10 predicted proteins | sample SagtaG_4_FD_104910 | JGI IMG/M metagenome (GOLD analysis project Ga0137386, IMG submission 104910) | Vadose zone soil microbial communities from Sagehorn Ranch, Mendocino, California, USA - Sage2_R_100_16 metaG | ecosystem: Environmental > Terrestrial > Soil > Vadose zone | place: USA... | reverse complement strand
CGCGGCCACGCGCTTGGCCGGCGTGACGAGGTTGATCGCCCCTTTCTGGTCGTCCTTCCCCCAGCGGCCCCAGTTGCGGCGCTCGCGGATCCAGGACGTCACTTCTTTCTCGGTGGGCAGCGGTCGCTGGGGCATGGCGTCCTCCCGGTGGTGAGGGGTGGTGGCGTGAGCCTCGCATGGTAGCATCCGCCCGCCATGAAGATCACCGACGTGCGCCTCACCCTCTTCGCCTGGGACGACATTCCCGCCACGCAGTACGGCCGCCACACGGGCAGATTCAGCGGCAGCAGCCAGCTCGGGCTCGTCACCATCGGCACCGACGAGGGCGTGCAGGGCCACGCCTTCCTCGGCTCGGCGATGCGCGGCGCGCAGATGGACGGCCAGTCGCTGATCCACTACCTCAAGCCCATCGTGCTCGGCCAGGACCCGCTCGACCGCGAGCGGCTCTACCAGGCGATGTGGCAGAAGAGCCGCCAGACCACGCTGCGGGCGATCGGCGCCATGGACATCGCGCTGTGGGACATCGCGGGCAAGATCGCCGGCCTGCCGATCCACAGGCTGCTCGGCTCGTATCGCACGAGCGTGCCCGCCTACGCGTCGTCCGCGGTGCTGCCCTCGAAGGAGGCGTACGCGGAGGAGGCCGGGCGCTTCAAGGCCGACGGCTGGACGGCGTACAAGATCCACCCGCCCACCGATCCCGCCGTGGACATCGAGGTCTGCCGCGCCGTGCGGCGCGTCGTCGGCGACGGCTTCACCGTCATGCTCGACTCGACGTGGGCGTACCAGTATCCGGAGGCGCTGCGGGTGGGCAAGGCGATCGAGGGGCTGGGCTTCTACTGGTACGAGGACCCCCTCGCGGACGACGATCTCTTGAGCTACGTGAAGCTCAAGCAGCATCTCGCGATCCCGATCCTCGCGACGGAGTACGCGCCGGGCGGGCTGACCGCGTACGCGCCGTGGCTCACGCACCAGGCGACGGACTACCTGCGCGGCGACGTGGCGGTGAAGGGCGGCATCACGGCGCTCGTCAAGGCCGCCCACCTCGCGGAAGCCTTCCACATGAACTACGAGGTCCACCACGGCGGCAACTCGCTGAACAACGTGGCCAACCTGCACGTGATCATGGCCATCCGCAACTGCGAGTTCTTCGAGGTGCTGCTGCCGGCCGGCGCGCAGAAGTACGGGCTCGCCCAGGACATCGAGGTGGACCCGCGCGGGCTGGTGCACGCGTTCGACGGCGCCGGCGTCGGCGCGGCCATCGACTTTCCCCTCATCGAGCGCAAAAAGACGGCGGTGCTCAGCTAGGGCGCGTGATCGAGGAGCGCCACGGCTTTGCCGGGGCGCTCCGAGCGTTGGGGGGTGTGGGGGGCCATTTCGGGGCCCCCCACGTCACTAGGTGAACCTGAACCGTTCCTGGGTGCGCAAGCCGACGAGCCCGTCCGTCACGTGCCGCACCTCCGCCGTGCACGAGATGGTCTGGCTCCGGCTCAGCACCATCAGGAGGTGGTACGACCGGCCTGGCTTCAGCGCGTCGGTCGGCGCCGTGAGCACGCACAAGCCTTCCTCGCTCACGTCAAGCGCGCGGCCGAGCAGCCGCGTGTCGTCGAGGAGAAAGCGGACGGGCCACGACACCGGGATGCGGGCGTGCGCGCGTCGGTTCGTGAGGGTCCGCGTCGTCATAATGGGAAGATGATACCTCGGATTCAGCGGTCGCCGAGGGGGAGGTCGACGAAGAAGGTGCTGCCGGTGTCCTCGGCGCTTTCCACGCGCACGCGGCCGCGGTGCAGGTCCACGATGCTCTTCACGATGGCGAGGCCGAGCCCGGTGCCGGGCGTGCCGGCGGTGGCGCGGCTCTCGACGCGGTAGAACTTGTCGAAGACGTGCGGCAGGTCGGCGGCGGGAATGCCGTGACCCGTGTCGCTCACCGCGATGGTGGCGGTGTCGCCCGCGTCGGAGACGGTGAGCGCGACGCGCACGTGGCCGCCGGGCGGCGTGTACTTGATCGCGTTGCCGATCAGGTTCAGCAGCGCCTGGCGCAGGCGCGACGCCGACATGGAGAGCCACGCGTCCTTGGGCAGGGCCGTCTCCAGCGTGATCTGCTTGGCCTCCGCCTCCGGCGTGAGCGTCGCCACCGCGGCCGTGATCAGCGGCACGACGTCGTCGCGCTCGGTCGCCGGGTCCAGCCCGGCCTCGATGCGGCCCAGGTCGAGCAGGTCGCTGACGAGCTCCCCCATCGCCTGCGCGGTGTCGCGAAGGCGGCGGACGCGGTCCTGGTACTGCGCGTCCTCGGCGCGGTCGTGCTGCAGGAGATAGGCGACACCCGCGATGGCGGAGATGGGGCCCTTGAGGTCGTGCGACACCGCGTGCACGAAATCGTCCTTCATCTGCTGGAGCTCCTTCAGCAGCGTGATGTCGCGCAGCACGGCGGCCGCGCCGACGGTCTCGCCGTACGGCGTGACCACCGGCACCACCGTGGCCTGGGCCGTGCGCCCGTCCGCGAGCGCCAGCTCCACGGGGCGCGCGGGTGGCGACTCGAAGAGCCGGCGCAGGTCTTCGTTCTCGACGGCCTCAGCGAGCAGCCGGCCCAGCAGGGTCTCCGGCACGAGCCCGAGCATCGGGCGCACAGCGGGATTGGCCAGCAGCACGATGCCGTCGAGATTGACCATGAGGACGGCGTCGGCGGTGCTGCCGAGGACGGCGGCCAGCGTGCTGCGCTCGTCGGCCAGCGCCTGGTACGCGCGTGATGTCTCCAGCGCCGCCGACAGCCCGCTGGCGATGAGCGTCGCGATCTGGACGTCCTCCTGCGCGTAGGCGTCGGGCGCGCGGCTCGCGAAGAGCAGCGCGCCGAGCATCTCGAGGCCGCGGCGGACGGGCACCACGAGGCCGGCGCGCAGCCCGGCGCGCGCCAGCGCGCCTTCGAGATCGGCGACCCCTCCGTCGGCGCCACCGAGGTCGCCGACCACGCACGGCTGTCCGGTGCGCATGGCGCGCCCGGGCAGGCCCTCGTGCGGTCCGAAGACGCGGGCGGCGAGCGTGCTCCGATCCGGCAGCGCCGCCAGCGAGTGCACGAGGTAGCCGCCCTGCTCGGCGTCGGCCAGACACACCGCCAGGTAGTCGTTCGGCAGCGGACCACCGGCGTTGTCGGCCAGCGTCTGGAAGAGGTGGGTCGGCACCGGCGAGCCGGACATCGTCACGAGCAGCTCGCCCAACCGCGTGAGCCGCTCGGCGAGGCTCACGTCGGCTGGGCCTCGAGCCCGCAGTGCTCGCGCACCAGGTCGGTCAGCTGCGCGCCGTCCGGGACCGGGTCGATCGGGCCGACGATGGAGACGTAGCGGATGACGCCCTGCCGGTCCACGACGAAGACGCCCTGCTCGAGCGCGGTCATCGCGTGGTGGTGGAGGCGGCGCACGAAGTTGCGGTTCACCACGTCGAGCCACGCCCCGCGCGTCCACGTCCCGCCGTCGCCCGACGCGAGGGCGCGCGAGAAGCTCACCACCGCCGCGCGGCTCGCGTCCAGCGCGCCGCGATCGCCGAGCCCGTACATCGCGTAGAGCCGCTTGTCGGGATCGCAGACGAAGGGAAAGGGCGCCGCCGAGTCGGCGAAGAAGTGGCGGGCGGATTCGAGCAGGTTGGGGGCCACCTGGATGACCTCGCTCCCCGTGCCCAGCAGCTGCTCGTAGCCGGCGCGGATGCCGTCCATGTACATCAGGCAGAACGGACACGTGAAGCCGCGGGAGAGCCAGACGATGACGTTGAGCCGGCCGCGATACGCGGTGAGGTCCACCGTCGCCCCCTGGATCGAGGGCAGCGCGAAGAGCGGCGCGGGCTCGCCGACCCCGATTCGCGGCGCCGTTGCCTGCATCATTCCACTCTAACCCAAGCGCTAGCGGATCCCCGCGCGCATGAACGACTGCACGAACTGGCGCTGGAAGAGCAGGAAGGCGCCCAGCAGGGGGGCCGAGGTCAGCAGGGTGGCGGCCGTGATGATGGACCAGTCCACCCCCTGATCGGTGGACGAGAAGACCTGGAGGCCGACCGTCAGCGGGCGCGAGGTGACCGAGTTGGTGACAATGAGCGGCCAGAGGAAGTTGTTCCAGTGATACGAGACGGACACGAGCGCGTAGGCGATGTAGACCGGCCGCGCCAGCGGCACGTAGACCTTCCAGAGCGTCTGCAGCGCGCCGGCGCCCTCCACGCGCGCGGCCTCGTCCAGCTCCTTCGGCACCGTCTTGAAGGTCTGCCGCAGCAGGAAGATGCCGAAGGCCGAGGCCATGTACGGCAGGCCGATGGCGACGATCGTGTCGACGAGACCGAGGCGATTCATCATCCGATAGTTCTCGACGATGAGCACGTCCGGCATGATCATCAGCTGCACCAGCACGAGCAGGAACGCGAGGTCGCGCCCGACGAACTCGTAGCGGGCGAAGGCGTAGGCGGCCAGCGTGCACAGCAGCAGCTGAGCGACCAGGATGATCGTGACCAGGGCGACCGTGTTGACGAGATACCGCGCGAACGGCGCCGCGTTCCACGCCTCCACGAAGTTGAGCAGCGTCAGCGGCGCCGTCGGGACGAAGCGCGCGGAGAACTCGCGCGGATGGAACGCCGTCCACACCGCGTACGCCAGCGGCAGCAGCCACAGCGCGCCCAGCAGCCAGGCGGCCAGCGTCTCGACGAGGCGGCCCGGCGGGGTTGATACAGGATGTCTCACCGGTAGTGGACCCGGCGATCGAGCAGCACGAACTGCCCGAGCGCGAACGCGGCCAGGATCACCAGCAGCACCATGGTCAGCGCCGCCGCGTACGCCGTGTCCCAGAACTTGAAGCCGACGTCGTAGATGTAATAGAGGAGCAGCTGGGACGCGTTGTCGGGGCCGCCGCGCGTCATCACCACGATGTGGTCCACCAGCCGGAACGAGTTGATCACGGCGTTCACGAGGACGAAGAGGGTCGTGGGCATCAGCAGCGGGAACGTCACCCGGCGGAAGAAGTACCAGCGCCCCGCGCCCTCGAGCGACGCCGCCTCGCCCAGCACGGGCGCGATCGACTGCAGCGCCGCCAGGTAGAAGATCATGAAGAAGCCGGCCTCCTTCCAGATCGTCACCGCGATCAGGCAGGCGAGGGCGGTGTCGCGACTGCCGAGCCAGTTGTGGGTGGGCAGGCCGAAGAGGCCCGTGACCTGCTCGAGCAGCCCGTAGCCGGGCGTGAAGAAGAACAGCCAGATGTTGGCGACGGCGATCATCGGCAGGATCGTCGGCGTGAAGTACGACAGGCGCAAGAACGCGCGCCCGCGAAGCTTGCCGTTGACCAGCAGCGCCATCGCGAGCGCCAGCGCGATCGACGTCGGGATCGTGCCGAGCGCGAAGAGCAGGTTGTTCTTCAGCGACTGCCAGAAGACCGGATCGGCCGCCATCGCCTGGTAGTTGTCGAGGCCGACCCACACGGCCGCGCGCCCGGCCTTCGGCGTCGAGAAGAGCGAGTGATACAGCGTGCCGAGGGCGGGGTAGTGCGTGAACGTGACGAGCAACAGGGCGGCGGGCAGCAAGAGCAGCCAGCCGGTGAGGTTGCGGTTCATCAGCGGCGGTACGGCCTCAGGATCCGCTCGGCCTCGGCCTGCGCGTCTTTCATCGCCTGCGCCGGCGACTTGGCGCCCGTCAGCGCGGCCTGCAGCCCGTCGTTGAGCGCCTTGGTCACGCGCTGGTTCTCGTGCGTCGAGAGCTCGGCCACGGCGTACTGCAGCTGGTCGCGCGCGACGGCGGCGGCGGGGAAGTCGGCCACGTACTTCTTCATCGCCGCCGTCTGCCAGGCGTCGGGCCGCACGGCGACGTAGCCGGTGTCGATGCCCCACTGCGCCGCGCGCTCGGGCGACGTCATCCACTTCGCGAACTTCACGGCGGCCTGCTGCTGCGCCGCCGGGGCCTTCTTGAACACGTAGAAGTTGCCGCCGCCCGTCGGCGAGCCACGGTGCCGTCCGGCGGGCAGCATCGCCACGCCGAACTCGAACCTGGCGTTGTTGCGGACGTTGGTGAGGTTGCCGGTGGTCGTCCACATCATCGCGGTCTTTTTCTCGAAGAAGTCCTTCGGCGTCGTGCCCCACTCGATCACGCCCGGCGCCATGACCTTGTGCCTGGCGCTCAGGTCCACCCAGTACTGGAGCGCCTCGATGACCTTCGGGTCGTCGAAGTGCGTCTGCGTGCCCGCCTCGTTCATCAGGAGCACGTCGTTCTGGGTCGTGAAGCCCTGGAAGAGCCAGTACGGGAAGCCCGACGACGGGACCTGGACGCCCCAGCGCGTGACGTTGCCGCTCGCGTCGCGCTTCGTCAGCTTCTTCGCGAGCTCGACCTGCTCGGCCCAGGTGGCCGGCGGCTTGTTGGGATCGAGGCCGGCCTCCTTGAAGATCTCCTTGTTCCAGTAGAGGACGATCGTCGAGCGCTGGAAGGGGATGCCCCACGTCTTGCCGCCCGTCTGGCTGTTCTTCATGAACGCGGGGAAGAACGCCTTCATCCACGCCGCCTCGTCGGCGGCCTTCGCCAGCTCGTCCCACGGCACGATCGCGTCTTCGTCGATCAGCGTGAACATGTCGGTCGAGAGCAAGATCGCCGTCGTCGGGGGCTCGCCGCTCCGGTAGGCGGTGAGCGCCTTGACGATGGACTCCTGATAGGTGCCCGTGTACACGGGCTTCACGCGGATCGAGGGGTGCTCCTTGCTGAACTGCTCGGCGTAGCCGTCGACGATCCTGGTGATCGGGCCGCCGACGGCGATCGGATAGTAGAACGTGATCTCGGTCGTCGGCTGGGCCAGCGCGATGCCGGCGAGCAGGGCGAGGCCGAGCGCCAGCGTCGTCGCCGCCGCTCTCGCGAATGTCATGGGATTGTCCTCCCCGTCTCGAGGTCGAACAGATGCTGGGCTTCGGGCGCCCACGCCACGTGCGCGTGCTTGCCCTCGGCCAGCTCGACGCGGCCGGCCACGCGCACGGCCAGGGTTTCGGCCCCCGCTGCGCAGGCCACGATGGAGTCCGCGCCCAGGTACTCCACGCTCGTCACGCGCACCGGCAGGCCGCCGTCGGCGAACCGCACGTCTTCCGGGCGCACGCCGACCAGATGACCGGGTGAGCTCGCGAGACGCAGCAGGTTCATCGGCGGCGTGCCGATGAAGCGTGCGGCGAAGGCGGTGGCCGGGCGTGCGTACAGCTCGGCCGGCGGCGCGTCCTGCTCGACGCGGCCGCTCCGGAGCAGCACGACCTGGTCGGCCATGGTCATGGCTTCCGTCTGGTCGTGGGTGACGTAGACCATCGTCATCCCGAGCTTCTGCTGCAGCGCCCGGATCTCGCGCCGCATCTCCACGCGCAATTGCGCGTCGAGGTTGGAGAGCGGCTCGTCCATCAGGCACACGGGCTTCTCGGCGATGATGGCGCGCCCGAGCGCCACGCGCTGCTGCTGGCCGCCCGAGAGCTGCGAGGGCTTGCGCTCGAGCAATTGCTCGAGCCCGAGCAGCTCGGCCACGCGCGCCAGCCGCCGCGCGCGCTCGGCCGAGGGCACGCGCCGCACGCGCAGCCCGAAGACGATGTTCTCGGCCACGCTGAGGTGTGGAAAGAGCGCGTAGGACTGGAAGACCATCGCGAGGTTGCGACGGACGGGCGGCAGCGCGGTGACGTCGACGTCACCGATGAGGATGCGCCCGGCGCTGACCTGCTCGAGCCCGGCGATCAGTCGCAGCGTCGTGGACTTGCCGCAGCCCGAGGGGCCGAGCAAGACGGCGAGCGTGCCCACGCCCACCTCGAACGAGACCTCGTCGACCGCGCGCGTCTGGCCCCACGCCTTGCTGACTCCGCGGACGGAGATCGCCGACACGCGCCGAGGCTAGACGAGCGTCGGGCGTGGCGTCAAGGCAAGCCCGGCGCCAGCGCTTTCAGATAGGCGCGGCTCTCCTCGGCGCGCCCCGCGGCCTCGGTCTCGAGACTCATGAAGTTGACGACCGGCACCGTCACGCCGCTGGCGACGTAGCGTCGCAGCGTCTCGCGGCAGTGCGCGGGCGTGCCGATCACCGCCAGCTCGTCGATCGCGCGCTCGGGGACGGCGGCGAGCGCGCCCTTGCGGTCGCCGGCGTCCCACTTCGCGTTCATCTCGCCCAGCGCCGGGCCACGGCCGAGCCACTGGTGGAAGCGCCGATAGACCGGCACGTTCAAATACGCGGTCACCGCGCGGCGGAACTGCTCGCGGGCCCGCGCCTCGCTGCCCGGCTGCATCGTCGGGCAGACGCTGATCCGGCACACGATCGGATAGGTCTCGGGATCCTTGCCCACTTTGCGAGCTTCGTCGCGCACGACCGCGGCCACCTGCCTGACGTCCTCGGCCGAAAGCCAGTTGGTGATGACGCCATCGGCGACGCGCACGGCCTGCCGCACCATCCGCTCCTGGAGGGCCGCCACGTAGATCGGCACGCGCGCCGGCAGCGGGCGGCCGAGCCTGAAGCCGGAGACGCTCAGCGTCTCGCCCTGCACGGCCATCGCCTCGCCGTCGAGCGCCTGCCGCACGGCCTTCACCACCTCCGTGACGCGCGTGAGCGGCTTGTCGAAGCGCCCGCCGTTCCAGCGCTCGACGGTGACGTTGCTGCCGGAGCCGATGCCGAGCACGAACCGTCCGGGCGCGGCCTCGCCCATGGCGGCGGCGCCGATCGCGATGATGGCGGGGCCGCGCGTGAACGCCCCGACGATCGCGGTGCCGAGCGTGGCGCGCGTCGTCCACGCCGCGCCGAGCCCCAGCACGATCCACGGATCGACGTCGGACTCGGCGGACCAGAAATCGGTGTAGCCGAGCGCCTCCGCCGCGCGGAAGACGGGCTCGTGCGCCGCCAGCGGGATGCCGTTGAGGGGGACGGTGAGGCCCCAGCGGGGTGTCACGGCCGCGAGGATACCGGGAACGCCGGCCTCCGGGAAGCCGTTGGACCGATAGGAGCGCAGTTCGTACTAACGTTCGAGCGGGAATGTTTGCTATGGTGGTTGATAGGAGATGGCGACGATGAAAATTCTCGCCATGATTCATTGACGGAGCCCATCAGGGATACACCTTCCGTCGCTCGGCCGTACTGTCCCGCCTGCGAGCCCGATACCGATCCGGGTCTGGAGATTCTCGACGTACGCTGGTGCTCCGCGCACACTCCGGCCTCGGGCGGCCTCGACGACGAGGCCGTTGCGATGGAAAGCTATCCAGCTGGCAGCGGTGAGGCCGGCGGCGAAGACAACCGCCGCTGGTGCGCCCTGTTCCATCGCCAGGCGAGACCGACGACGGTCACGCGAGGCTTGGGCCCTGCGCTCCGTCCGACCCGAGCGCGCGCCTGATCCGGTCGCGCGCTTCGGCGCGCGGCCGCGAACATGGGGGCTTCGCACGGTCAGGGGACGACTCGCCCCGAAATGGCCCCCACGCCCCTCGATGCTACGCCAATTCGTTCGAGGCGAATCCCCGGCGCAGCGTGTTCTCGGTGACCACGCGCGTCTCGATGAACTGCACGAGGTAGTCCGGACCACCCGCTTGGCAGCCGATGCCTGAGAGCTGCCGCCCGCCGAACGGCTGGCGGCCGACCCGGGCGCCGGTGGTGGCGCGGTTGATGTAGAGGTTGCCGACGCGGAAGGCCTGGCGCGCGCGCGCCAGCCGCACCGGGCTCCGTGAGAAGACGCCGCCCGTCAGCGCGTAGTCCAGGCCCGTGGCGATCTCCAGCGCCTCCTCGAAGGTCGCCGCCGGCAGGCAGGAGAGCACGGGCCCGAAGATCTCCTCGCGCGCCAGCGCGCAGCTCACCGGCACCTCGGCGAAGATCGCCGGCGCGACGTAGAAGCCGCCGAGCGCGTCGAGCGCGGCATCCGGCTCGCGCAGCAGCACGGGCCGCGCCAGCCGCTTGCCGAGATCGACGTAGGACAGGATGCGCTCGCGCGACGCCTCGTCGATCACGGGGCCGACCACGATCCCCGGGACCTCGGCCGGGCCCATCGGCAGCGTCCGCGCCGCCTCCGCCAGCCGCTCGACGAGCCGCGGGTACACGCGGCCGACGCCGATCACGCGCGAGCACGCCGAGCACTTCTGGCCGGCGTAACTGAAGGCCGAGGTGAGGATGCCCTGCACCGTCTCGTCGAGGTCGGCGTCGTCGTCCACGATGATCGCGTTCTTGCCGCCCATCTCGGCGACGACACGCTTGAGCATCCTGGTCCCCGGCGTCGCCGCCGCGGTCGCGTAGATGCGCGTGCCGACCTCCTGCGAGCCGGTGAAGGCGATCAGCGCGACGTCGGGATGCCTCACGAGCCGGTCGCCGGCCACCTCGCCGCGCCCGGGCGCGTAGTTCACGACCCCCGGCGGCAGCCCCGCCGCCTCGAACACCTCCATCAGCCGCGCCGCGATCACCGGCGTCTGCTCGGCGGGCTTCATGACGACGGTGTTGCCCGTGGCGAGCGCGGCGGAGGTCATCCCGGTGAGAATCGCGAGGGGGAAGTTCCAGGGCGCGATCACGCCCACCACGCCGCGCCCCTCGCGCGTGTAGTGGTTGACCTCGCCGCGGCGCCGTCCGAGGGTCTGAGGCCGCTGGAGCTGGCGGGCCTGGGCGCGGTAGTACTCGACGAAATCGATCGCCTCGGCGACGTCGCTGTCGGCCTCGGCCCAGGGCTTGCCCGCCTCGTAGACGATCCAGGCCGCCAGCTCGTAGCGGCGCTCGCGCAGCCCGACCGCCACGCGCCCCAGCGCTTCGGCGCGCGCCTCGGCGCCGGCGTCGCGCCAGGCGGGGAACGCGCGGGCCGCCGCCGCCACCGCGCGGTCGACCTCGGCGGCGCCGGCGTCCGCCACGCGCCCCACGACTTCGCCGGCGCGCGAGGGGTTGACGGAGACGATGAATTCGGCCGTTGGTACGCGTCGGCCGTCGATCACGAGCGGGTGATCGCCGCCCAGACGTGAGCGCACGGCGGCCAGGGCGGCGGCGAAGTCGTCGCGGACGGCCGCGCGCGTGAAGTCGGCGTGCGGCTCGCTCTCGAAATCCTGAGGCACCCTGGGCGGGGGCGCGACGCGGATCTGCTCCGGGTCGGCCAGCAGCGCGTCGGGCGACTCGTGCTCGGCGAAGCCGCGGCGCAGGAACGACTCGTTGGACGTGTTCTCGAGCAGCCGGCGCACGAGGTACGCCATGCCCGGGATCAGCTCGCCGAACGGCATGTAGATCCGCACGCGCTCGCCGCGTTCCGTCAAGGCGCGGACCAGCGGCTGAGCCATCCCGTAGAGCGCCTGGAACTCGACCTGGCCCTGGGGCAGCCCGTGCGCCTCGCGAGCGGCCAGCGCGTGGGCGATCGAGCGGATGTTGTGGCTGCCGACGGCGAGGTCGATCGCCTCGGCGTGCTCCAGGAACAGCCGGGTCAGGCGCTCGAACGAGGCGTCGGTCTCCGACTTCGTTTCGAAGACGGGCACCGGCCAGTGCTCGAGCTCGGCGTGGGCCGTCTCGTAGTCCCAGTACGCGCCTTTCACGAGCCGCACGCTGACCGGCGTGCCGCGCCGCCGCGCCCACGCGATGAGCCGTCGCGCGTCGGCCTCGGCGTCCTTCAAGTAGGCCTGGAGCACGATCCCGAGGTTGCGCTCGTGGCGGAACTCCGCCTCGTCGGCCAGCTCCATGAAGATACGCAGCGTGAGGTCGCGCAGGCGGCGGTCTTCCATGTCGACGTGGATGTGCGCGCCGCGCGCGCGCGCCGCCCGGAGGATCGGGCGCAGCCGCGCCCTCACCGCCGCCGCCGAGCCCTCGGGATCGGCGGGCTCGAGCCAGGGGTGGAGCGCCGAGATCTTCACGGAGACGTTCACGCGCGGTACCGGGCCCCACGGCGCCGTGTCGAGCCGCGGCGCCGACGGCCAGCGCGGGGCCTCGCGGCCGAGCGTCTCGACCAGCTCGACGTAGCGCGCCTCGTAGGCATCGGCCTCGACGTCGTTCAGGCACGCCTCGCCGAGGAGATCGAGCGTGAACGCCTGCCCGGCGCGCCGGGCGTCGAGGGCCGCGCGGCGCGCCTCCTCCGGCGTGCTGCCCGCGATGAAGCGCCGGGCCAGGCGGCGCACGGTCTCGCGCAGCATCATGCCGACGACGGCGTCGCCGAGCCGGCCGGCCACGCGCGCGACGCCGAGCGCCGTGTGGAGGAGCCCGGCGTACGGCGCGTCACGCCCCTCGAAGTACTCGCGCAGGTGGCGGACGAGATCGCGGTCGCTGTCGAGGGCGGGGAGCACGTCGACGAAACGGAAGAGCTGGAGCTTGGCCTCCTCGTGAGCGAGCGACCACGCGAAGAGCGCGGCGGTCCAGCGGTCGGCAGAATAGAACGCCTGGCGGTCGGCGGCGACGCGATCAAAGATCTCGCGGCCGATTTCCTGCACGCGCGCCTCGCGGGGCCGGACGCTCATGACCACCTCTCTCTCACACCTTACCCCTGCCACACCCACCAGACGAAGAGCGCCACCATGACGAGCGCCAGCGCGAAGTG
>Ga0137386_10002195_pt1 | contig 12497 bp, 10 predicted proteins | sample SagtaG_4_FD_104910 | JGI IMG/M metagenome (GOLD analysis project Ga0137386, IMG submission 104910) | Vadose zone soil microbial communities from Sagehorn Ranch, Mendocino, California, USA - Sage2_R_100_16 metaG | ecosystem: Environmental > Terrestrial > Soil > Vadose zone | place: USA... | reverse complement strand
TTCGGCGCCAATCTCTATGGGCAAGCCACAGTAATCGTCATCCAGCTTGCCGGCGTGCCCATCCTGCTGAACTACTGGCACGCACAGCTGTACGGCGAATGGCTCATCCTGTTCGCCATCCCAGGCTACCTGTCCATGACCGATCTGGGCTTTTCCCAGTCGGCCGCTAACGATATGACCGCCCGCGTGGCGCGCGGCGACAGATCCGGCGCACTCACTGTATTCCAAAGCCTTGGGGCGCTGGTGTTCTTGGCGGCGCTTGCCGGTCTGGTCCTTGTCGGCGTAGCCATCGCGCTCCTACCGCTCGGGACCTGGATGCATTTTGCGGGTCTGAACACGGGCGATGTGCGCTGGGTGCTGTGGCTCCTTGCAGCCGAGGTCCTGGTCAAGCTACCGGAAGGGATTAGTCACGCGGGTTTCCGAGCAACCGGTGACTACGCGTTGCACGTTGCCATCTACTACTCGACACTGCTCGCCCAACACGCCAGCATCTGGTTGTTAGCAGTGCTCGGGCGGGGGCCGGTCGCCGCGGCTGCAGCCTTCTTTGTGATCCGGGCTGTTGTCACTCCCGCAGTGGCACTGCTTCTGACACGACGCCATCCGTGGTTGCACTTCGGTTTCGAGCACGCTCGCCTTGGGGAACTACAAGTGCTGCTGCGGCCAGCACTCGCAAACACCAGCCTTCCGCTAGCGCAGGCGCTGAATGTACAGGGCATGGTCTTAGCGGTGGGCGCAACCCTCGGACCACTGGCAGTGGTTACCTTTTCCACCTTGCGCACACTCACCCGTTTGGCGCTGCAGCTTGTGCTTACCGTCAGCCACGCCGCCGAACCCGAGCTTGCCGCAGCCTTCGGAAGTGGAAACAGCACGCTGCTCCGCACTCTGTACCAACATGCCGTGCGCGCGGGTTTCTGGCTCGCGCTCCTAGCGGCGCTCGGCCTCGAGCTCAGTGGCGGCTGGATCTTGCGGGTCTGGACCCATGACAAGGTGACTATGCAACCCGCGCTTTTCCACTGGTTGCTCGCCAGTGCCGTAGCCACGGTCCTGTGGTACGGAAGTCTCATCTTGCTAAAGGCCGCGAACCGCCACCTCCGTGCTACTGTCATCTATGCGGTCATGGCGGGGACCGCCGTACTGCTAGCCGCCGTCCTCCTCAGAGCCACCGGCAATCTGGCGGACGCGGGAATGTCACTGCTACTCATGGATGCCGTCATGGCAGCGTACGCTCTACGTGCGGCCGGACGTCTGTGTGGCAGTTCGCCCGCAGATAATCTGCGTTCCGCCCTCAATCCCGTTCCACTGCTGAGACTGCTACCCACGAACAGCCATGTCAATTGAGATCGAACGTAGCTATCGCGACCGCATCTATGGGCGGTATGTCACTGCCCGGGACAAACCTCTCGCCCCGCCTAACCTGGAAGGTTTGCAGCCGCGCCTACCCTTTTTCCGACAGATCGTCCGGCGCCATTTTCCACGCGATCAGAAGACGACAATCCTGGAACTCGGCTGTGGACACGGGGCCTTCGTGTATGCCATGCAGCAAGCTGGCTACAAAGGCGCCAGGGGTGTGGATTGGGCCGCCGAGCAGGTGAGCGCGGCGCGCAACCTAGGTATTACCGGTGTGGAACAGGCAGACGTGATGTCGACCCTAGCTGCCACGGCTAGCGGTTCGCTCGATGTAGTAGTGACGTTCGACCTCATTGAGCATTTTACTAAGGGCGAACTGATCCATTTGGTGGATGAGGTGTACCGCGTGCTCCGTCAAGGCGGCCGTTGGATCATCCATACGCCCAACGCGGAGGCGCCCTTCGGTGCCCGTATGCGGTACTGGGATTTCACCCACGAACTCGCCTTCACCCGGGTTTCACTAGCTCAACTGCTGAAGGCAAGCGGTTTCGCTAGCGTCCAGTGCTATGAAGACCAACCAGTGCCGCACGGCTTGAGAAGCGTGGTCCGGTTTCTCCTCTGGAGGCTTATCCGTGCCTCGCTTCTATTCTACATCGCGGTCGAAACCGGCGCCCTCGACCGCGGCGCCGTGTTCTCCCAGAATCTCCTTGCGGTCGCACAGCGCAGCTGACAGCCGGAACCATGCGCATCGCCTACATCGGGCCTAACTGGGGGACCTCTCGCCACCGCGCCGACGCGCTTCAACGCCTTGGCCATAACGTAGGCCTTGTCGATCCCTGGGACTGTCTGGGCCACTCTCAGTGGGTGGGCCGGTGGATTCATCATGCAGGGGCGGTGGGGGTGCATCTGGTCATCGACGAACCTCTCTTTCGCCAAGTGCGGCAGAGCAAGCCTGAGCTCGTGTGGGTTAATCAGGGCGAGTTTCTTGGGCCCAAGCTTCTCCAGCGACTGCGCACCCTCTCGGTTCCAATCGTCAACTATACCAACGATGACCCGTTTGGCGGTTACCAAAATGGTCGCCGTTTCCGGCCTTATCTAAAAGCGCTGCCTTATTACGACCTTGTTGCCGTCGTGCGCGAGTTGAACGTAAGAGAGGCAATAGATCACGGCGCGCGGCGTGCCGTAAGGGTTTTTATGAGCGCAGACGAGGTCGCGCATCATCCGAGGGAGACGACGCCGGAAGACCGACGGCGCTACGCCAGCGAGGTCGCCTTCGTCGGTACTTGGACGCCGGAGCGCGGTTCGTTCATGGCGGAACTGATTCGCCTTGGCTTACCGCTTTCAATCTGGGGCGACCGGTGGCACAAGGCGCGCGAATGGCCGAAGCTGAAGCCGCATTGGCGGGGACCGGGGCTACATGATGAGCGGTATGCCACGGTCATTTTGTCGGCAAAGGTACTTCTAGGACTGCTCTCCAAGGCCAATCGCGACTTGCACACGCAAAGGAGCATGGAGATTCCTGCCTTGGGCGCCGTGCTCTGCGCCGAGCGGACGAGCGAACACCTCTCTCTGTACGATGAGGGCGTGGAGGCCGTGTTTTGGAGCACGCCCGAGGAATGCGCCGCCGCCTGTCGTCACTTGCTCGCAAACGACGCCTACCGACACTCTGTGGCGCGGCGCGGGCGAGAGCGATTGCAACGGAACGGGCACTACAACGAGCAGGTGCTTGCCGCAATCCTCAGACAAGTGGTCGGCCGTGTCGCGGAGTCGATACGGTGACGGAACTAGTCGCTTTTGGGAAAGCTGAGTTGAGGATAAGAGATCTGTTGAGAACTATTGCTCTGAAGTATCCCCGAGAGCTCGTGGCTGTGCAGTTGCGTGACATTGAGCGGATCGCATTTCACATCGCGCTCGTTCTCGACCGCAGGGGTACGAGCGCGACGGTGTGCGACATTGGTGGTGGTGTCGGAATGTTCTCCGTCGGATGTGCCGCTCTTGGGATGAGATCGATTCTGATAGATGACTTTCGGGATGAGGTGAATGTTCAGTTCGGAGAGTCAGCTCTAGAGGTTCACCGTTGCTACGGCGTGAGGGTATTCTCGAAGGATGCAGTCAAAGACGACGTGGAACTCCCGCCAGGTTCGGTAGATGTGATAACCTGCTTTGAGTCGATGGAGCACTGGCATCACTCGCCCAAGCGGTTATTCGAGAAACTCCGATTTGCGCTCAAACCCGGGGGCGTATTCGTGCTCAGCGCTCCCAATTGCGTGGACTTGAAGCGCCGTCTCACTGTCCCTTGGGGATATGGGAAATGGAGCTCCATGGAAAGCTGGTACAATTCCACGGTGTTTCGAGGTCATGTTCGCGAGCCCGACGTAGATGACCTCCGGCATATCGCGACCGACATGGGATTGAGCGACGTTGAGATCCGGGGCCGCAACTGGTGGCCATACAGCCGATTCAGCGGGACCCTCAGGGTTATAGCAGTTGCGGCTGATACCATCCTGCGAGTACGCCCTTCTCTGTGTAGCACAATCTATGTTACGGGCCATGTCTGAAGAACGGTGTGTATGGATGCGGTGCTAGGCAATCGGGAATCGTGAACGTGACGAGCCGCGGAGCCTACTTTCATACGTCGCGTGCGCTACCAGGATCACACGGGCGGCAACCGAAGCTCTTCCTGCAACTGAAGGGCGCGTCACTAGCAGGGACGACGGCTACCATCGCAATAGCATGCGTCGTAGCCCAGTTCGCTCTGGGAACTGATCCGGTGGTGTTGGCCCTCGCGACGATCGCGTGCCTTGCGGGACTCGCGGGAGTCCGCATTGTCGGGGCCTACCACGCTGCGGGGTGGCTCGTCTTCTTCTTTACCCTTGGCAACGTCATTGTCGCACTTGTCGCGAAAACGATACTCCTTCAGCCCCTCGAGTCCAATCTGTACGCGCCCTTCGACTCCTTCTTAGTGCTAGCGGCGGGCTCGGTGGTGTTGCTGATCGCGCTCGTTTTCTCGGTGACGATCCCCGTTGGGGAGACACTGTTTCGTCCAGTAAGAAATGTGCGGCTCTTGCGATGGCTGTCCAACTCGGCGTTTGCTTTAGGGACAATGCTCTGGTACCTGAACCGCCTGTTTCAGGATCCACAGGGCTCCGGATTCGGCGGTCTCGCAGTCTTTTGGAACTTGGTGCTCATGGCCGTAATCGCTCACACTGAAATGGTCTTGGAGCAAAGCGATGGCCGTCGATCGGTTGATGCCCACCTCCTGTTGATTCTTGTAGCGTTGGTCGCGGTGGGTCTGATAGACAACTCAAAGACAGAGGTAGCGCTACCGATCGTCGCCTACTTTGCAACCAGCCTATTTTACCGACGGGGCATTACGCTCCGGCAAGCGGCTGCGGGACTGGTTGGACTTATCCTCATGGCGAGCCTCGTTGGGCCCATGATTCACATACACCGATCCCTTGGAATCCAGGACCTACCTTGGCAAGAGCGCGTCGCGTTGATCGAGCGCGGTGTGAAGGACGCATCGGTAGTCGGACGTTTGGAGCTGTACAAGGAACTATCGTACCAGCAGTTTCTCTCAGGGTATTACAACTACTTTGGCGAAGGCAGAGGTCAGATGTTGGTGGGTCGCTATGCGTCCATTCAACAAATCGATCCCGTGATCGCGAATGTGAGCCGTCACGGTACACAAGGGGGTGCCGTCATATGGCCGTTCTTCACCAGGCTCCTACCCTCCTTAGTCTATCCGGATAAGCCGCGCTACATAGAAAGCTACTACCTCCTCGTGCACCTAGGCCTCATTGATCCCGAAGGAGGGAAATACCCGACCGTTCCCATCGTTGCGCAGAGCTATGCTGGATACGGAGCGACCGGGCTGCTAGTGATTCCGTTCTTGACGTTTCTTGGATTCATGCTCGCACTGAAGAAGCTGGGTTGGAGACTTTACCGAAACATCTTCGCGACCTTCTTCTTCAGCGTTTTCACGGTCGTTTATGCCAATCAGGGAGATTTGGGCCAATATGCCGGATCGGTGTTGCGGAGTTTCCCCCTATTGGCGGCAGTCCTTTGGCTGTCAGTTTGTATGTACCGCATCCGGATCAGATACCACCCTTCAGTCCCCCAGGCTGCGGCCAGTCTAGCGGTCGAGAGTACACCAAGACCGTGACAGGGCTCCTTAGGCGCACCTTGCGCTTAGGCCCTGTGATCCTCTTCACACGGCCCGCAGAGTTCGTGGATCGGCTGCTTGGCTTCGTGGACCGCTTGACAGACCGCTTTGAGATGCCCGCGACTGCTCCTCTAACGCCCGAGGCGCTCTGGCCCACGCTGAGCCTCGCCCTAGGAACCGACGTTTCACCCTTCTTGCGTGAACCGGCACTTGCCGAAGTAGATGCGCTGGTTGAAGGCAAGATCCGAGACCTCCCCACGAACGCTCCCTTTGGAGTTGGTAATAGCGCCGAGAAGGTCCTAGGGCGCGCAGGGTACGTCATTTGCCGTGCACTTCATCCAGACACTGTCGTTGAGACGGGCGTCGCTTACGGGAGCATGAGCACCTATCTGCTGACAGCACTCGCGTTGAACAACCATGGCATGCTGCACAGCGTAGACTTGCCTTCGGTTCTGGATCGCAGGGCCGAATTCGTCGGACGTTTCGTTCCGGACCAGCTCCGGAACCGCTGGTCGCTCCATCTTGGCGCGAGTCGCCGCGTACTGCCAAAGGTGTTGCGCGCCGTCGGACCTGTGGGTTTGTTCGTTCACGACAGCCTTCACACCAGACGCAACATGTCTCGGGAATTCGCTACCGTAGCCCCACACTTGGCGTCGAGCGCTGCGGTTCTCTCAGACGATGTGCACTGGAATCGCGCCTTCGAAGATTGGGCACGGACGACAACGACACATTGGGCGCTCGTCCGGCAGGTCGAGCGGGACGGCTGGTTGGGGGTCGCAATACTGCAGCGTCAAGAGCCTCGGTCCCCGCGACCGCACTCCTAGGATTTCCAGTACGCCCCCAGTGACTCCACGATCTCTCGCGCACCCGGCAAGCGCCTTCCCACATATTCCAGGTATCCTGCGTCTCCTCGACGACGGAGGAGTTCCTTTACGTTCATGTCAATCATCAGCTCATAGCACAAGTGCAGCTTGGTGAAAATCCAGCCTTGCCAACCGTCAAGAAACCCGAGTCTAAAGAACCACATCCACACAAATCGGAAAAACGGGCGGAATGGAAGTCGAAACCATACGCGTAGCTTTAGAGCACGTCGCCGCTCGGCCCAGTCTCCCGAAAAGCTCGCCCTCACACCCCCCGACCTGGCGGTCCAACGCCACCGCAGGATCTCGAGGGCTTCGAGCGTCGCATACCGATTCAGGCGTGCCATGTACTCGTGCAGGGGCTTCAGGTTCTCATGCACCAGATCCACGCCCAGGTAACCAATGGGCCCTGGACACACCCACCGCTCGTGCACCGATCGATCCTCGAAGGCACAACCGGGACCGCGACGCACCAGACGCACGGTGCAGTCCGGGTACCACCAAACGTGCCGCAGCCATCTACCCAGAAAGACCATTCGCCGGTTGACGAAATAGGCATCACACCTGTCCTCTTGGCGCTCTACTACCCGCTCTATGTCCCGACCCAACTCCTCCGTGACGACCTCGTCGGCGTCTAGGAAAAGGACCCAGTCGTGTCGCAACGGCAGGTTCAGAAGAGCCCAGTTTTTTTGGGCCGCATAGCCGACCCATGGGTTCGAGAAAACCGCGGCTCCTGTTGCCCGCGCGAGGCTGACCGTGTCGTCAGTCGACCCTCCGTCCACGACAAAGACCTCGTCGGCCCACCGCAGCGAGTCGACACACCGCTCTATGTGAATAGCCTCGTTCATGACTGTGATAATGACCGACACGGGCACCCTTCCAGGGAGGACACGTTGACCGTGCTCGGTCATCTGTCGCTTCGCCGTGACTTCATCGGAAGCCATCAGTCAGGGACCTCTATCTCGCACGGGACACCCGGGGCTGTTCCAACCGAACCGTGTCGTAGAGCCGCTCAAGTTGCCGCGAAATCGGGTCCCAATCGAACTCCCGCTCGCAGAGACCCCTCCCACGCTCTCCCATTGCTCTTCGGGCATCAAGTGGCTTACACACAACTTCGACCATTCCCGCAAAGAAGGTGTCTACGTCGGGCGCAGTGACGATACCAGCACTCGCAGATCTCACCAGCGGCCATATGTTGATCTGGTTGGTGATCACCACGGGTAAGCCAGCCGCCATAGCTTCAACCACCGCCACGCCGAAGTTCTCCGAGTATGAAGGAAGGACCCACAAGTCAGCCGCGGCCAAGGCTAGCTTGACGCGTGCTGGATCAAGGAAGCCCGGGCGGATGACTCGTTCGCCCACGCCAGCCTCGGAACAGACGCGGGCGAACCTGTTCCCCAGTCCGTCGTCGTCTGGACCCGCGAGTAGGAGCCAGGCATCAGGCACCTTTGCACAAAGCCGGACGAACGCCGGAGCGAGGATGTCCAGACCCTTCTTGTGATTGAGGCGCCCGAGAAAGAGGCAGACCACCGCCCCCTCGGGAAGGCCGAAGGAAGACCGCGCCAAACGTCGCTCCGGCAGATTGGCATAGTCCACTACGTTCACCCCGAGCGGAATCACGCAGCTCCTCGTCCCGGGCGGTAGGGCGGACTTCGCGAGATCCCGCTCCTCCTCAGTGGTGAAGTGGATCGCTGCGGCTAGCCTGAGCGTCTCGTTCTCTACCACCGCATGGTAGATCGCCTTCAGCACGCGATGTCGCCGCCTGATGTACGGATCCAGCGTGCCGTGGGGCCGCAGCAGGTAAGGCACACTGTGGAACCGGGCGAGCCGCGATGCGACGAGAGTTGGAAACAGATAAAGCGAATGAACGTGGACGACGTCGGCTCTCGGAACCAGCTCGCGCAAGACCCGGAGCATTTGCAAGGAGGTGCCCCAACGCGTTGGCCAAGCTGGCCGGCAGTAAGTGACATAGAACCCGTCTCGAGGCAGCCGGCGACCGATCACCACCGGCTCGAGATCTCCTGACTGCTTGGCTGGAAACCAGGAGCCGCGATTTGTCAGCGCCGTCGTAACGACGTCGACTTCATGGCCTCGAGCAGCAAGCGCTCCACTCATCTCCAGCACCGCTTTCGACGGTCCCCCCAGCCGGCCAGCGATACTACCGATAACGTGGACGATGCGCATCAGATCCTTCGCGCTAGGACGTACATGGCCATGGACACTGGGAACACGCGACCGATGTAGCCGTGACGCTCAGGCACGAGCCTAACGTCACGGAGGCAGCGGAAGAGCGATCGCTTGGAGAAGAACCGGATGTGCGGTCCGGTTGGATCGAAGTGCCGGTCGAACGCAAGGAGCACGAGCAGAAGATTCTTCACCATCCCGTGATACGGCGTCGTCAGTAGAATCCGACCACCGGGATGCAGCAATCGAGCGAACTCATGGAACGTCGCCTCCGTGTCGTACACGTGCTCGATGACTTCTGTACACAACAAGAAGTCCACGGCGCCGTCCTTGAGTGGCACAACACCGCCATCGCGGCTCGAATGGAATGCGACGTCAGGGAGGCTTCCACGGGCCTTGTCAAGCGCGGCTTCCGAGACGTCCACGCCGACAAAATGCGCAGCAGGATTCAGGACGCGCATCTCCTTGATTATCTCTCCGTTCCCGCAGCCGTAGTCCAAGATGACCGTGCCCGGCGCGCTTGGAATCAGATCCCGGAGGATCGGCCACTTTCGGGAGAAGTCGTCGAGTTTGCCATGGGGTTTGGCGAGCCAATACCGCTCGTAAAACGCTAGAGGAGCCCGCTCGTCCTTATGCGCTGACGTTGTTCTCATCCATCCACCGCCGCAACACGTAGAGTGCCCACGCTCTGTTCCAGGATGTCCTGTGGTGCTCGAACTCGTCCCAGACTGCCTTCGTAGCCTGGGCAGACAGGAGTCCCCTTCCAGCACCGTCCGTCCCCCGCAGCGTTTGCGCGACCTCGCGGCCCAATACACTAGACCGCAGCCACAGGTCAAAAGGCAATGTGAAGCCGCGCTTCGTCCGAACTCGAATGACACCGGGCAGCATGTCCCCGATTGCTGCGACGAGCAGTGGCTTCCGTCCAGGACCGTGCCTCTTCCACCGATCCGGCACCGCCAGGACGTGCTCGATCAGCGGTATGTGAAGGAGTGGCTCGCGCACCTCCAAGCTGCACGCCATTCCGAAACAATCAGTGTCCCGGAGAAGAACGTTTCGCATGTACTCGGTGAGTTCTCGGCGGCTGACCTCGCCAAACCCGAAGCCATGCCGACCGGACACGACCGAGGGAGTGGGCGACCCCCCCCTATGTCCCAGCAACAGGTCGCGTTCCGACCGCCCGAACACCTCACGCACCAGGTCGTACCCGTCTCCGTCAACCTGGGACGATGAGAACCAACGCCGCAGCTTCCTGCCACGCTCGCCCCCGACGACCCCAGCGGCGGCGGCCGCAACTTCGCGAGCTGCGCGATAGCGACGTATCCCTCGGCTCCGCGCTAGCCATCGCGCGTATCGGAAGCTCGGGTATCCTCCAAACAGTTCGTCTCCACCGATTCCCGATAGAGCGACCTTGTACCCGTACTCGGCAGCGGCACGCGACACGACGTACGTGTTGATGCCGTCGAATGTCGGCTGATCCATCGCTTCCAAGGCCTTCGGAACGAGCGCAATCAGTTCCTCCGCGGTAAGACGACGATCGCGATGGTTGCAGCCGTAATGCTTCACGACCGTATCGATGTAGCGCGCCTCGCTGTACCCCGCCTCGGAGAAAGTCACGCCGATAGTGTCAGGGGCCGCCCCCGTCGCAGCCCGTACGCCCGCGACGACCGTCGTCGAGTCCAGGCCACCACTAAGGAACGTGACAACCGGAACATCTGACGTCAGTCGCAGCCGAACGCCCTCGAAAACGAGATCGCGTACCTGTTCCACTGTTTCCCGGTATGAGCTCATTAGGGGGCCGCCATCTGATGACGGGCGTACGATTGACTCCGTGTCCCAATAGCGACCCGCCGTCTGTTTTTCTGGTGTCCACTTCAGCCAGGTTCCGGCCGGTAGCTCCCTTGTCTCATCGACAATGGTGTGCGGCTCCCGTACGGCCCCGAATCGAAGGTAAGACCGGACCCCTTCCTCGCTGATCGTCTTCCCCACGGCACCGCTTTCCATCAGGGCGCGCACTTCTGAAGCGAAGATGAGGCAGCGGTTTCGCTCCGCTAGATAGATGGGCTTCACTCCAAGCCGATCACGCGCAACAAACAGGCTGCCGGACCTAGGATCCCAGATTGCAACGGCGAACATTCCTTCGAGCAGGAGCAGGAACGATGGTCCGTGTTGCAGGAAGAGTTGGAGGACCACCTCTGTGTCCGACCGGGAACGCAGCGTAAGCCCACGTGCCATTAGACCGCGACGCAGTTCGGCGAAATTGTAGACCTCCCCGTTGAAAGCGACGACGGCCCCCGTGACTGCATCCACCAGTGGTTGATGACCCATAGGACTTAGATCGAGAATGGCAAGGCGGCACGCCCCAACCACCGCGCGCGCTCCCCGTGCGAGGCCACCCGGGTCCTGAGACGACCAGACTCCTGCGTCGTCCGGACCACGGTGCCGCATCGCCGCGATCATCCGCTGCACGCGCGCGGTTTCCGGCAAGGCGCTCCCGGACGGCCCGACTATCCCTGCAATGCCGCACATGCTAGGCCGACTCGTACAGGCTTGCGCGTTCCGTCGTTTCGACGTGTGCGCGCAACATCGCTCTCACTCGTTCCCTGAACTGGTCAGCCATGAACAAAGACTCTACCCGCTGCTGCCCCTTGGCACCCAAACGATCCCGTAAGCCTGGATCCGTTACGAGCTGACGTAGGGCTTCGTATAGGGCAAGCAAATCGCCGGGACGGACAAGGAGACCAGTCTCGCCATCCAGCACCACTTCGGGCGTTCCGCCGGCCGTCACAGCGACCACGGGTTTGCCGCGAGCCATGGCCTCAAGGAAAACGATGCCGAAGCCCTCCTTGCGGCTCGGCAATACGAAGACGGTGCACCCTTCGTACTCCCTAGATAGTTCGGCGTCCGACAGGTGGCCCAGGAACACAACCCGCTCGCTTGTGCCTAAGTCCTCCACCAAGGCCTTTAGGCGGTCTACGTCGCTGCCAGCTCCGACCACTCGGTAGCGAAGACCAGGGAACTCTTGAAGCAACAGCGCGTGTGCACGAAGCCCGAAATCCACCCCCTTGTAGCGTTCGTTCTGTTCCAACCGGCACACGGACAGGAGCGTCAACTCACCGTCCCTTCGGGCCGTCGGAGAACTAGGCGGAAGCTCAATCGCGTTCGGCAGCAGGCGCAGGCGAGCTGAATCGATCCGATTGTACTCGAGGAGCTGGCGCGCGGTGTACCTACTGACGCACCACACTTCGGATGCGGAACGGATCCCCAACCGTGTCACCATGTCGAGGGGCCGCCAGACCTCGATTCCATGAACCACTACCGCAATGCGCGAACCAGGGCTCAGAGAACGGAGCAGCGGCGCCATTCTGGCAAGATGTACGTGACTGAAGACGATGACCCGGGGGCGCAGGCGCAGGGCTCGCCAAACGACCGCTCTCACTAGGCCAAGTCGCGATCCAGACGCACCAATCACATCGTGTGCCGTCGTCTCGCCCGGCCTGACCTCGGACGGGTCTCTTAAGCTGCAAGTGACATGCTTACCACCGGATTCCGATGCCAGGGCCAACAGCGTGGAGTGAAGCAGGCGTTCCACTGACTGGACGCCACCGAGGCTCTGGAGGAAGCCGGTCGTCACGAGGATCGTGTTCACGGCTGCGCCGGGTCACGAAGCTACTGCGAGCTCTTTCCTCAGCCGTCCGCTGGCTTCGAGCCTCGAGTGGATCCATTGGTACGTCCGCGCCAGCCCCTTCTCCAGGGAGGTGCTGGGCTCCCACCCTAGTGCCTTGCGCAGACGAGAGTTATCCGAATTGCGGCCGCGCACCCCCTGAGGCTTCGTGACGTCATACCGCCGGCGGATGCTCTTCCGGGCAACGGTCGCAACAATGTCGACGAGCTCATCGATGGTCACGAGCCGATCAGAGCCGAGGTTCAGCGGCTCTCTGTAG
>Ga0137386_10002177_pt1 | contig 12526 bp, 8 predicted proteins | sample SagtaG_4_FD_104910 | JGI IMG/M metagenome (GOLD analysis project Ga0137386, IMG submission 104910) | Vadose zone soil microbial communities from Sagehorn Ranch, Mendocino, California, USA - Sage2_R_100_16 metaG | ecosystem: Environmental > Terrestrial > Soil > Vadose zone | place: USA... | reverse complement strand
TCGCCCGGCGTGTACACGCGCTGGCTGCCGAACTGCAGCTGGAAGCTGGAGACGCCGAACAGCGTGCCGGCCGGGGCGCGGATCTCGGCGGGGAAGTTCGGCAGCGTGGCGATGTCATTGCCCGCCCACGCCGACTCGGTGGTGAACTGCTCGCCCGTCAGCTGCATGCCATCGCCGGAGTCTCCGGCGAAGCGGATCACGGCGCGTTGAAGCTCGCGCCGCGCTTTGGCCCCCTTCACGGGCGCCGCCGTCTCGCTCATCGATTCCCTCTCCTGGGCCTGGTCGTCATCGTCCAGGCCTCGCGCGCACACCGCCCGTGCGTCGTTCGGGTCGCGCGGGATTTGCGCTGAGGCCGCCCGTCGGTCAACGGTGTCGACAGGGCGTGCTTCATTTTAATGGACGGGTACTCATTCGGCAAGGTTAATTCGGTGGTTAGACCACCGACCGCCCTATCCCGCGTCCATTTCGTGCGGGTGCTTGAGCGTATCGCCGGGCGGCAGGTTCAGGACCGCCTCCGGGAACAGCTGCGCCAGCCAGCGGATCACGTCGCTGACCGTCACCACGCCGATCGGGCGGCGCTCGGCGTCGACGAGCGGCACCGTGCGGAAGCCCGCCACGCTCATGCAGTGCACGGCATACGCCACCCGGTGACCCGCCGTCAGCGCCTCGGGGTTCGGCGTCATGACGTCGCGCAGCACGGTACGGCGCGGCTCGCGTCCCGCGCCCGCAACGCGCATGAGCACGTCGCGCTCGGTCAGGATCCCCGTCAGCCGGCCGTCGCCGTCGACGACGAGCACGCAGGCCTGCCGGCGCTCGAGCATCCGCGCGATGGCCTCCTCGACCGTCGCCGTCGGCGCCATGCAGATCGGCTCGGCGGGGCCGAGCGTAGCGATGGTGTCGTCCAGCAGGGCGCCGCGTACTTCCCGCAACTCGTCCTCGATGTCCTGGGCGCGATCGTCGAACTCCGTCATGACGGCTCCTCCGCGCTTCATGGGCTCGCCTCGGCCGTCGAACGGCCTGCGGCTCGCACGCCGGCGATCATTTCACCGCTCGCCTCGGCCGTCGAACGGCTTGCGGCTCGCACGCCGACGATCATTTCACCGCTCGCCTCGGCCGTCGAACGGCCTGCGGCTCGCACGGCCATTCAGCGGTCGCCGGCCGCGACCTGGGCGGGCACGGCGCTCGCCTCCTTCAGCATCTCGACGAAGCGGCTGGCGGTCGGGGTGAGCGGCTTCTGACGACGATAGATGATCCCGACCGGCCGTGCGAGGTCCGGCACGCCGAGGGGCACCGTGGCCAGCGTGCGGATCCCCGCTTCCTTTTCCACCGTGTGACGCGGCAGGACGCTGACGCCGGCCGCGATGATGATGGCCTGCTTGATCGTCTCGATGTTGTCGAATTCCATCACGATATTGGCCTTCGCGCCGTGCTGCCGCAACGCCCGGTCGATGGCCTTGCGGATCGGTAGCGCCCGGTCGAAGGCGATGAAGCGCTCGCCGTTCAGGTCGGCGGGCATGACGAGCCGTCGGCGCGCGAACCGGTGGTTGGGATGGCAGACGACCGCCATCGGCTCCACCCGCAACGGCACCACGGTGAGCGAGCGGTCGGAGGGTGGGTACGACATGATCCCGAGATCGGCGTCGCCATTGATCACGGCCTCGACCACCTTGTGAGGGTGCAGGCACTCGAGCTGGACGCGCGCCGCGGGATAGAGCGAGGCGAACTGCTGCATCGGCCGGCTGACGTCGTGCAAGCCCACCGAATAGATGGCGGCGACGCGCACCGTGCCGTCCAGCCGCGCCTTCACCGCCGCCACCTCCGCTTTGGCCTGTTCCCACGCCGCCAGCATCGACCGGCAAGCCTCGTAGAGGGCCTTCCCTTGTGGGCTCACCGCGAACGGCCGCTTGGTCCGGTCGATGAGAGGCGCCCCCACCTGCGCCTCGAGCTGCTGGACGGCCTGACTGGCGGCGGACTGGGAGACGAAGTTCTGCTCGGCGCCCTTGGAGAATGAGCGGAGCCGGACCACGTCGCAGTAGAGGCGCAGCGTCTCCAGGTGCACGGGCCCACTCTACACCATTAGCCAGGCTGATACCTACCATCCGTGTTTTCGCTGCTGACTAATACTGGTTCCTCCGGTAGTATCGTGCAACTGTTCACATAGGGGTAGGACGATGAAGGAGCAGACGCCGGTCGCGACCATCGGCGAAGTTCCCCCGCAGGGTCTGTACGACCCCGCCCACGAGCACGACGCGTGCGGCGTCGGCTTCGTGGTCGACATCAAGGGCCGCAAGTCCCACGCGATCGTCCGCCAGGGCCTGCTGGTGCTGATCAACCTCCTGCACCGCGGCGCGTGCGGCTGCGAGCCGAACACCGGCGACGGCGCGGGCATCCTGCTGCAGGTCCCCGACAAGTTCCTCCGCAAGCAGTGTGGTCGGCTCGGCATTCCCCTGCCCGGGCCGAAGGACTACGGCGTGGGCTGCGTGTTCCTGCCGCGCGACGCCATGCAGCGCGAGAAGGTCCAGGCGCTCATCGCGACGATCGTCGCCGAGGAAGGCCAGCGTCTTCTGGGCTGGCGTGACGTCCCCACCGACGACCGCCTGCTGGGCGCCAGCGCCCTCAACGTCGAGCCGACCATCAAGCAGGTGTTCATCGGCCGCGGCGCGGCGCGCGACGCCGCCCATTTCGAGCGCAAGCTCTACGTCGTCCGCAAGCGCATCGAGCACGCCGTGGAGGCGATGGACTTCTCCGAGAAGCGGCTGACGTACCTCCCGAGCCTCAGCAGCAACACGCTCATCTACAAGGGGATGCTGTCGGCCGACCAGATCGAGTCGATGTACCCCGACCTGCTCGACCCCGACATGGAGTCGGCGCTGGCGCTGGTCCACCAGCGGTTCAGCACCAACACCTTCCCGTCCTGGCCGCTCGCGCACCCGTACCGCTACGTCGCACACAACGGCGAGATCAACACGCTGCGCGGCAACATCAACTGGATGCGCGCGCGCGAGGCGCTGTGCCGCTCCGACGTGCTCGGCGACGACCTCGCCAAGGTGCTGCCCGTGACCCGCGAGGGGCTGTCGGACTCCGCGACCTTCGACAACGTCCTCGAGTTCCTCGTCATGAACGGCCGCTCGCTGCCCCACGCGATGCTCATGATGATCCCGGAGCCGTGGCAGCACCACGAGTCGATGAGCCCCGAGCGGCGCGCGTTCTACGACTACCACTCCTCGCTGATGGAGCCGTGGGACGGCCCCGCCTCCATCGCGTTCACGGACGGCACCGTCATCGGCGCCGTGCTCGACCGCAACGGGCTGCGGCCGTCGCGCTACTACGTCACGCGGGACGATCTCGTGGTCATGGCCTCCGAGGTCGGTGTGCTCGACATCCCGCCCGAGAAGGTGCTGGTCAAGGAGCGGCTGCACCCGGGCAAGATCTTCCTCGTCGACACCGCGCAGGGCCGCATCATCGACGACGACGAGATCAAGGCGCAGCTCGCCGCCGAGCACCCGTACGGCGACTGGCTCCGCCAGAACCAGGTGCGGCTGGAGGACGTGGCGGCGGCGCCGGTCACGGAGTCCGACCACGCCACCGTGCTGACGCGGCAGATGGCGTTCGGTTACACGCACGAAGATTTGAGACTGCTGCTGGCGCCCATGGCCAAGAACGGCGAGGAGCCGATCGGCTCGATGGGCACCGACACCGCGCTGGCCGTGCTGTCCGACCGGCCGCGGCCGCTCTACGATTATTTCAAGCAGCTCTTCGCGCAGGTGACCAACCCGCCGCTGGACCAGATCCGCGAGGAGCTGGTGACGGCGATGGAGTCCACGATCGGGCCCGAGGGAAACCTCTTGGCCGCCGAGCCCGGGTCGTGCCGTCAGATCGTGCTGAAGGACCCGGTGCTGTCCAACGAGGATCTGGCGAAGCTCGCGCACGTCTCCGCGCTGGGCTTCAAGGCGGTGACGCTGCCGATGCTCTACCCGGTGACCGAGGGCGCGCCCGGGCTCGAGCGCGCCATCGAGGCGCTGCAGCAGCGCGCGAGCCGCGCGATCGCCGACGGCCACAACGTCCTCGTGCTCTCCGATCGCGGCGTCACGCGCGAGCTCGCGCCGATCCCGAGCCTGCTGGCCACCGCCGCCGTGCATCACCACCTCGTGCGCCACGGCGAGCGCACGCGCTGCGGCCTCGTCGTCGAGACGGGCGACGCGCGCGAAGTCCACCACATGTGCCTGCTGATCGGCTACGGCGCCGGCGCCGTGAACCCGTGGGTGGCCTTCGAGACGCTCGACGACCTCATCCAGGAGGGCGTGCTGGCCGGCCTCGACCGCGCCAAGGCCGTGAAGAACTACATCAAGGCGCTGAACAAGGGAATCCTCAAGGTCATGGCCAAGATGGGGATCTCGACGCTGCAGTCCTACTGCGGCGCCCAGATCTTCGAGGCCATCGGCCTGAACCGTGCCGTGGTCGACCGCTACTTCACCGGCACGGCGTCGCGCGTGGGCGGCATCGGCATCGACGTCATCGCCGAGGAAGTGCGGCAACGTCACGCCGCGGCCTACCCGGAGCGGCCCGTCGAGAAGCCCGAGCTGGACTGGGGCGGGGAGTACCAGTGGCGGCGTGACGGCGAGCATCACCAGGTGAACCCCGACATGATCGCGAAGCTGCAGGCCTCCACGCGGGCGGGCAGCTACGCCGCCTTCAAGGAATACTCGAAGATCGTCGACGACCAGAGCCGCCACCGCGCGACGCTGCGCGGGCTCTTCACGCTCAAGCCGGCCGGCCCGTCCGTGCCGCTCGACGAGGTCGAGTCGGTGGAGTCGATCCTGAAGCGCTTCGCCACCGGCGCCATGTCGTACGGCTCGATCAGCCAGGAGGCGCACGAGACGCTCGCCATCGCCATGAACCGCATCGGCGGGCGCTCGAACACCGGCGAGGGCGGCGAGGATCCCGCGCGCTACGTGCGCGATCCCAACGGCGACTGGCGGCGCAGCGCGGTCAAGCAGGTGGCGTCGGGCCGCTTCGGCGTGACCAGCGAGTACCTCGTCAACGCCACGGATCTGCAGATCAAGATGGCCCAGGGCGCCAAGCCCGGCGAGGGCGGCCAGCTGCCCGGCCACAAGGTTTATCCGTGGATCGCCAAGGTGCGCTACGCGATGCCGGGCGTGGGGCTGATCTCCCCGCCCCCGCACCACGACATCTACTCGATCGAAGACCTGGCGCAGCTGATCCACGATCTGAAGAGCGCGAATCCCAGCGCCCGCATCCACGTCAAGCTCGTCGCCGAAGTGGGTGTGGGGACTGTCGCCGCCGGCGTGGCCAAGGCCCACGCCGACGTGGTGCTGATCTCGGGCCACGACGGCGGCACCGGCGCCTCGCCCCTGACGTCGATCAAGCACGGCGGCGTGCCGTGGGAGCTCGGTCTCGCCGAGACGCAGCAGGTGCTGGTGCTCAACAAGCTGCGCGACCGGATCGTCGTGCAGACCGATGGCCAGATGAAGAGCGGCCGCGACGTCGTGATCGCCGCCCTGCTCGGCGCCGAGGAATACGGCTTCTCGACGGCGCCGCTGGTCGTGCTCGGCTGCATCATGATGCGCGTCTGCCACCTGAACACGTGTCCTGTCGGCGTGGCCACGCAGGACCCCGAGCTGCGCAAGCGGTTCGCGGGCCGGCCCGAGCACGTCGTCAACTTCTTCCGCTTCGTCGCCCAGGAGGTCCGCGAGCTGATGGCCTCGCTCGGCTTCCGGTCGATGAGCGAGATGATCGGCCGCGCGGACTGTCTCGACGTCTCGGCTGCCGTGGACCACTGGAAGGCTCGCGGGCTCGACCTGTCGTCGATCCTGTATTCGCCGGCGATGCCGCCGGAGGTGGCGCGGCGCTGCGTGGTGGCGCAAGACCACGCCCTCGAGAAGTCGCTCGACCACACGACGCTGATCCCGGCCTGCCGCGACGCGATCGATCACGGCACCCGCGTGGAGCTCTCGCTGCCGATCCGCAACGTCAACCGCACCGTCGGCACCACCCTGGGCTACGAGGTGACGCTGAAGCGTGGCGCCGCCGGCCTGCCCGACGACACGATCAAGGTTCATTTCACGGGCTCCGCCGGCCAGTCCTTCGGCGCGTTCCTCCCCCGCGGCATCTCGTTCACGCTCGAGGGCGACGCCAACGACTACTGGGGCAAGGGCCTGTCGGGCGGACGTCTCATCGTCCACCCGCCCCGTCGCGCGACTTTCGTGCCCGAGGACAACATCGTCATCGGCAACGTCGCCCTCTACGGCGCCACGAGCGGTGAGGCCTACGTGCGGGGCGTGGCCGGCGAGCGCTTCGCCGTGCGCAACAGCGGCGCCCACGCGATCGTCGAGGGCCTCGGCGACCACGGCTGCGAGTACATGACGGGCGGCCGCGTGGTCGTCATCGGCCGGACGGGACGCAACTTCGCGGCGGGGATGTCGGGCGGCCTCGCCTTCGTGCTCGATCTCGACGGCGACTTCCACCGCCTCTGCAACCGCGAGATGGTGGACCTCGAGCCGCTCGACCAGCCGGCCGACGTGTCGCTGGTGGGCGAGCTGATCGACCGCCACGTGACCTACACCCACTCCGCGCACGCCGCGAAGATCCTCGCCGAGTGGCGGGCGATGCGGCCGCGCTTCGTGAAGGTGACGCCGAAGGACTTCAAGCGCGTGCTGGCGGCGGAGAACAAGGCGCGCGCCGAGGGGCGCGAGCCGACGTTCGCCGAGCTGGTCGGGGCCACGAGTGGGTAAGGCCACCGGCTTCCTGGAGATCCAGCGCAAGAAGTTTCCGACGCGGCCGATCGCCGAGCGGCTGCGCGACTGGAAAGAGGTCTACCTTCCGTTTCCGGTCGAGGACCTCCGCAAGCAGGGCGCGCGCTGCATGGACTGCGGCGTCCCCTTCTGCCACCAGGGCTGCCCGCTCGGCAACCTGATCCCGGACTGGAACGACCTCGTCTACAAGGACCGCTGGCGGGACGCCATCGAGCGGCTGCACGCGACCAACAACTTCCCGGAGTTCACGGGGCGGCTCTGCCCGGCGCCGTGCGAGGGCTCGTGCGTGCTCGGCATCAACGATGACGCGGTCACCATCAAGGCCATCGAGGTCTCGATCATCGACCACGCGTTCGAGCACGGCTGGGTGCATCCGGACATGCCGGCCGTGCGCACGGGCAAGAAGGTCGCCGTGGTCGGCTCCGGTCCCGCCGGGCTCGCCGTCGCCCAGCAGCTCAACCGCGCGGGGCACTCGGTGATGGTGTTCGAACGCGCCGATCGCATCGGCGGCCTGCTCCGCTACGGCATCCCCGAGTTCAAGATGGAAAAGCGGCACCTCGATCGGCGGCTGGGACTGATGGAGAAGGAAGGCGTGGTCTTCCAGACCAACGCCCACGTCGGCGTCAACGTGCCGGTGGCGGATCTCAAGAAAGACTTCGACGCGATCGTGCTCGCGGGCGGCGCCTGCGCCCCGCGCGATCTGCCGATCCCCGGCCGCGAGCTGGGCGGGATCCACTTCGCGATGGAGTACCTGACCCTCTCGAACAAGCGCTGCGAGGGCGACCCCGTTCCCGACGAGGCGTTCATCACCGCCAAGGGCAAGCGCGTGGTCATCATCGGCGGCGGCGACACGGGCGCCGACTGCCTCGGCACGGTGCACCGCCAGGGCGCGCTCTCCGTCCATCAGTTCGAGCTGCTACCGCGCCCGCCCGACGCCCGCGCGGTCGACAATCCGTGGCCGCAGTGGCCCAACATCTTCCGCGTGTCCTCGGCGCACGAGGAGGGCGGCGAGCGCGTCTACTCGGTCTCGACCCAGCGCTTCCTCGGCGAGGGCGGCCGCGTGAAGAAGCTCGAGGCGCAGACGGTCGAGATGGTGCGCGCGGGCGGCCGGCTCGACTTCAAGCCGGTGGGCGGCAGCGAGTTCACGCTGGACGTCGACCTCGTGCTGCTCGCCATGGGCTTCGTCGGCCCCGAGAGGCCGGGCATGCTCGCGGACCTCGGCGTCACGCTCACCGAGCGCGGCAACGTCGGGCGCGACGCCAACTGGATGACGAGCGTGCCGGGCGTCTTCACGTGCGGCGACATGCAGCGCGGCCAGTCGCTGATCGTGTGGGCGATCGCCGAGGGGCGCTCGTGCGCGGCCGGCGTCGACCGCTGGCTGATGGGCGCCACCGAGCTCCCGGCGCCGCTGCCCTGACCTGAGCGCCTCGCCCCCGTTCCTCCTCGTCCACGGCGCCGCCAACTCGGCGCGCGTCTGGACGTACTGGCGCGCCGCGCTGGCCGCGCACGGCGTGACCGCCGACGCGCTCGATTTGCGCGGGCATGGCGACGGCCCGCGGGCGGACCTCGCCCACACGGCGATGGCGGACTACGCCGACGACGTCCGGCGTGCGATCGATCGGCTCGGCACCCCACCCGTGCTCGTCGGCTGGAGCATGGGCGGGCTGGCCGCACTCATGGCGGCCGCGCGCGGCGGCGCGCACGCGTGCGTGGGGCTCGCCCCGAGCACGCCGGCGACCCTCGCCTCGCTGGGCCCGGAGTCGTTGCTCGCGCGGGACGACCGGCAGGCCGGCATCGTGCTCGCTCGGCTGCCGTGTCCGCTGCTGATCGTCGTGGGCACGCAAGACAGGCAGTGGCCACGCAGCCGCTACGCGGATCTGCCGCTGACGTCGGACTGGCTCGAGGCGGACGCGTCACACTGGGGCCTCGTCCTGAGCCGTCGCTGCCTGCGCGAGCTCGTCCCGGCGGTGCTCGCATGGGTGGCGAGACACTAAGGACCGGTCAGCGGCTCGCCCACCAGCGACCACCACGGCAGCGCGACGACGAGCACGGTCACCCAGCCCAGCAGCGTCATCCAGAGCCCGAAGCGGAAGATCTCGCCGGCCGAGACGTGGCCGCGCTTTCATTCGGAGGGGGCCTCGACGGCCCCCTCCGATGCCTCCCCCAAAGATCGATGGCGCCGGCAAAGCCGGCGCTCGAAGCGCCCGCCTCACCGTGGTATCAACGGCTCGCCCACCAGCGACCACCACGGCAGCGCGACGACGAGCACGGTCACCCAGCCCAGCAGCGTCATCCAGAGCCCGAAGCGGAAGATCTCGCCGGCCGAGACGTGGCCGGGCTCGTAGATGACGAGCGCGGAGGAGCTCTGCGCGGGGTAGTAGACGACGGCGTCGCCCGTCATCATGACCGCCAGCGCACAGACGACCGGATTCAGCCCCGCCTCGCGGCCGACGGACATCGCGATCGGCAGCGCCAGGGCCAGGAACGCCGAGATGTTCGGCACCAGCGCCCGGAGCAGCGTGGCCCCCAGCACGAGGAACACGATCGTACCGACGGCGCTCCGGCTCAGCCCGGGCAGGCCGCCGACGAGCAGGCGTCCGAGCCACGGCGCCGCGCCGCTCGCGTCGAGGGCGTGGGCGAGCGAGATCGAGGCCGCGATGACGAAGAAGTTCGCCCACCCCACGCCGCGCTCGAGATCGGACCAGCCGAGCGGACCGAGGCCCGGCGTGAGCAGCGCCGCGAAGGCCAGCAGCGCCGGGATCGCGGGATCGAGGTGGTGCAGCGGGTCGGTGAGCCACAGCGCCGAGGCGCCCAGGATGATCGCCAGCGTCCGCCACTCGGTGCCCGAGATCGGCCGGCGACGCTCGCGCTCGGGCACCGGCAGGCCGTGGGCGAAGCCGCGCCGGTAGAGCGCGTACGTCAGGAGGCCGCCCAGCACCAGGATCGCCCAGTACGGCACCGCCATGAGCGCGAACCAGCCCGTCCACGAGAGCCCGCCGATGATCGCCGCGCTCATCACCGGCGTGATGCCCCCGGTGAGCAGCGCCGTGGAGGCGAGGCGGTTGATCGAGGACAGCGCCAGCATCACGGCCTTCGCGATGTCGGCGCCGCGGGGCACGCGGCCCAGCGCGAACACTTCGTCGTAGATATGGATGAGGATGCCCGAGCGCGTCGTCGCCGACGGCAGCACGAAGGTCAGCACGGGGAACGCCAGCACCAGCTGCACGTAGACGGCGAGGCTGCGGCCGCGCGCGCGCTCGAGGATCGTGCGCGCCAGCCGCTCCGCGAGCCCGCTCTTCACGACGGCGGCGCCCATCGTAAGCACGCCGACCAGGAAGTACGGCACGGGGCTCGCGAACCCCTGCAGCGCCGCGCGCATCGTCGGCGTGGCGCCGCTGAGCGGCAGTAGGGTGACGGCGAGCAGCGCGGTGACGCCGGGCTCCAGCGTCTCGCTCGTCCACAGCACGATCGCGATCAGCATCACGAGCAGCGCGCGCTGGCCGGCGAGCGGCAGGTCGGCGAGCCACGGTGGCAGCCACAGCGCGAGGCCGAGGACCGCCAGCGCGGGGACGACGGCGCGGCGCTTCAGGGCTTCAGGTACGAATAGTGCTCGCGCGACTGCAGGCGGGCCACCTCCGCGACGCCGGAGGGGACGAGCTTGGCGTCCGGCACCACCCGCGAGGGCTCGATGTTCCGGCGCTCCAGCGTGAAGCGGCACACGCGGAACTCGACGCCGCGCAAGGCCAGCTCGTCGACGTCGGTGACGAACGCGGTCCCGCCCGGCGTCTTCGCCTCCTTGAGCAGGAAGTCGATGCCGCGGCCGTGGGCGACCACCACGATCTTCGCCGTCGGGTCCGCCGACAGGTGATTGCGGATGTTGGTCATCGTGCGCGCGGCCTGCTCGACGCCCTCGTTGAGGTGATAGACGACCTTCACCGGCTCGGCGGCGCCGGCCGACAGGAGCGGCGCGAGCAGCAGCGCCAGGGCCAGCCACGCGATCGCGCGCGTCGTCATCGTCATGCCTCCAGGCCGGCGCTCAGCGCGGCGCGGCGCTCTGCCAGCGCACGTGCCCGACGAAGAAGGGACCGAGCGTCTGGAGATACTGCGAGGTCTGGGCGGTCTTGCGCATCGTCTGCACCAGGTGCGACAGCGGGTGGAGCTCGCGGCCGATGAGGCCGATCACGAAGTCGTTGTCGTGGACGTCGAGGCCGTGGCAAGCCAGCCGGACATCGTGGGCGAGGTCGGCGTCGCCGTACGCGCGGCCGAGGATCGAGTGCTCGCGGATGATCTCCCCCTGCTCCTTCGGCGAGAGGCGCCCGAACGCCCCCGTGCGGCGCAGCGGGTACCAGATCGCCCACGGCCACGCCGAGTTGAGCACGGTCCGCCGCGGCCGGAGGAACAACCACTCCTCGAGGTCCTGCTCGAAGCCCGCGGCGTACGTGCGTCCGAGCATGGTGAGCTCGCGACGCAGCGACAGGCCGGCGAACGGCTCGGTGTTGAGCAGGTCGCGATACGCGCCGACGAGGGCGGTCGGGTCCTCGCTCATGGCGAGCACGCCGACGCCGCGTGGGTCGTTGACGTCTTGGTATAGCACCGCCTCGAGGCGGCTCGTCTCCAGCGCGGTGACGAGCGGCTTGGGATCGGCGCAGCCTCCGAGCACCTGGAGCTGCATGAAGAGGCGGCGGTCGGCGTGCTGGCCGCCGGCGCCGCGCTCGCGGACGTCGGCCTTGACCTGCTCTCCGCCCGGTTGCCCGACGCCCGCGCTCACCCTCAGCCTCCCCGCGTGTGCATCTCGAGGTGCGGGTCGCGCTTGAGGCCGCTGATCTGCACGAGCGGCGTCCGCTCGCCCAGCGCCAGGCGGTCCTCGGCGCCGCGGTCCGTCCGCGCCGTCCAGCCGCCGGTGATCAGCGCCTTGAGCTGGGCGCTCGACGCGCCGCCCCGCAGCGGGCCGCGCAGGTCGATGCCGCGCATCGCGTAGAGGCAGAGATACCAGAGGCCGTCGGCGGTGAGCCGGCTGCGGTCGCACTCCGCGCAGAACGGCGCCGTCGTGGAGGCGATGATGCCGAAGACGGTGCCGTCCGGCAGCCGGAACCGATCGGCCGGCGCCGACGACGTCTCGACCACGGGCACGATCCCACCGTAGCGCCGCGCCAGCACGTCCAGCATCTCCGTGCGGCTCACGACCTGCTCGGCCGACCAGCGCGTGGCGCCGCCGACGTCCATGTACTCGATGAACCGCACCTCGGCGGGCACGCGCCGGCCGAACTCGATGAGGTCGGCCAGCTCGTCGTCGTTGACGCCGCGGATCACCACCGTGTCGAGCTTGGTGCCGCTGAAGCCGGCGCGCGGCACGGCCGCGATGCTCTCGAGCACCTGCGCGTGGTGGTTCCGCCGGGTGAGCGCCGCGAACCGCTCGGGCCGCAGCGTGTCGAGGCTGACGGTCACGCGGTGCAGACCGGCGGCGCGCAGCGCGGGGGCATGCTCGGCGAGGAGCACGCCGTTCGTCGTGATCGCGAGGTCGCGGAGCGCGGGCCGGGCCGCGAGCAGCCGGATGAGCGCCGGCAGGCCGCGCCGCAGCAGCGGCTCACCGCCCGTGAGGCGGACCTTGTCCACGCCGAGCTCGATGAAGACGTCGACGAGGCGGCTGACCTCCTCGAAGTGGAGGATCTCCTCTCGCGGCAGCCAGACGTACTCCTCTTCGGGCATGCAGTAGCCGCAGCGCAGGTTGCACCGATCGGTGACCGACACCCGGA
>Ga0137386_10002168_pt1 | contig 12560 bp, 20 predicted proteins | sample SagtaG_4_FD_104910 | JGI IMG/M metagenome (GOLD analysis project Ga0137386, IMG submission 104910) | Vadose zone soil microbial communities from Sagehorn Ranch, Mendocino, California, USA - Sage2_R_100_16 metaG | ecosystem: Environmental > Terrestrial > Soil > Vadose zone | place: USA... | reverse complement strand
CCACAGGACAAAGGCGAGCGCGACAAGCACCAGGTGGCTTGTCGCTTCAACTGCTCGGACCACTTCACAGCTCGTGCCCGATCTCGGTCGGGCCGAGCACCACGGACGGTGATCCACACGACGAGGCCGGTGGCCGCCAGGGTGGCGACCTTCATCAAAGCCGCATGATTCTGACCATGATCTCGCGCTGCAAAGCGGAATTGCCTCGAGCGAAAGCGAACGGGCAACCTCAATTCAGGTCGCCGGGGTCACCAGCGTGCGGCCGCTTCACTCAAAAATACATCTGGGAACAGCCCATTGGCTCTATCGCCTCACGCAGCCGGCGCGCAACGTTCGACCGCGGTAGATAATGATGACAAAAGATAGAATCATGAGCAATCTGAACACAAAAGTGTGGTCGCGTAGTATCGTTTTCGCGATCGTTTTGGCGCTTCTTTTATTTGTTCCGGCAGGAACCATTGAATATTGGCAGGCGTGGGTGTATTTGGTTGTTTTTTTCGCATCGTCGGTGGCGGTTACGATCTATCTTATGAACAAAGATCCTGCGCTTCTCATGCGCAGAATGAAAGCAGGACCTACGGCTGAGAGAGAGAAAACTCAAAAGATCATCATGTTCTTTGCTATGGTATCATTCGTCACGATCTTTCTTGTGTCGGCTCTGGATTATCGATTCATGTGGTCTCCTGTTCCGCTCGCAGTCGTAATTGGAGGAGATATCGTGGTTGCGCTTGGATTCTTTATCACGTTTCTTGTCGTTAAAGAAAATACATTTGCATCAGCAACAATCGAAATAACCAAAGACCAAAGCGTAATTTCAACCGGGCCGTATGCAATTGTGCGTCATCCTATGTACAGTGGAGGATTACTAATTGTTCTCGGCACACCTCTGGCTCTTGGCTCATTGTGGGGTTTCTTGACGTTTATCCCTACCTCAATCTGGATCGTATGGCGATTGCTTGACGAGGAAAAATTCCTTGCGAAGAATTTGGCAGGATATGATGAATATCGAGCAAAAATACGGTATCGTCTTGTGCCGCATGTCTGGTAATTGATGATGCCCGAGGAAAGCGTCAGACGTTTCGCATCGCAAGGACGCAGCGGCGAGGAGTGGCGCGACCGGTTAAACGACGAAGCGCTCGCGACCTGCACGATGATCATCACCGCAGCCAATTCGCTCATCGGCGCGATCCACGGCCGGCTGCGCGTGCTGCTCGATCACGAGGGCACGAAGGCGTGGCTTTCCGGTAAGGCCGGAATCGGGCTACACTGAGGCCGGCGCCCAACGATGCACTTCGCATGTGGCCGGTACCGAGGCGGGTGAACAAGCCGGGGAATGGCGATGATCCGAGCTTGATCGAGCCGATTACGCTTCATCCGGTCACTGAACCGAGCACGCTGTTTCGAGTGAACTGAACCTGCCGGGGACGAAGCTAATATAACGCATTGACGAGGCGATGCGGCAGTGGTCACTCCGGCAACCCGGCTTGTCGCAGGCCGTCCTCGTATCTGGCGCGATCTTTTGGCCGCCGGTACGGCCCCAGTAGCTTGCTGAGATTGGAAACGCGCAGTGCGGGATCGAGCTGCCGTAATCGCGAACACGCTTTCTTCGCTTCCTCCGTACGCCCAGCTAGCGCAGCACTGGCGGCGGCCATGTGCCATGCAGAGAGAAAGTCTTGCCGTTCGCGCAACGCCTTTGCCGCCCATGACGACGCCTCGTCATAACGGCCTGCGAAGAAATGAGCGTGTGCGGTCGCCGTTTGCATGGAATACATGGTATCATCAAGTGGATTCAACCGCATCGCTCGCGCTAGATGCTCGATGGCAACGTCGGGCTGCCCGATCCAGACTCTTGCCCAGCCACTAAAGGTCCATGCTCTCGCCAAGTTCGGATTGAGCACGAGCGCTCTATCGACCAACGCGACTCCCTCATCTAATTCACCTACGACATAAGCAAGCGAAGAAGCGGCGAAGGAAAGTACGAGCGCATCGTCCTTCCCTAGTTCCGCCCCCAATCGCGCCAGCCTTGCGGTCTCAGCGCTCTCTTGTTGGGTAACGAAACCCTTCCCCTTGCGGAACACATAGCACATAGTTGCCAGCCCATAGGGTAAGGCAAAATCAGGATCCAATTCGATGGCCCTGTACAGGAGCGGCAGTGCTTCGTCCACGGCCGCCTCAGTCCACTGAATGACTTTCGCTGTGCCGCGCAGATAGTAGTCATAGGCATCGAGGCTCTCGGTCGGCTTGCGCTTCGCCCGCTCAATCTCAGCCTCCAGTAGCTTCGGCGCAATCGCTCCCACGACGCTCGCGGTCACCTGGTCTTGAAGATTGAAGATGTCTTCCAATCCGCCATCGAAACGCTCTGCCCAGAGATGCGCGCCGTTAGAGGCATCAATGAGCTGCGCCGTAATTCGCACCCGGTTCGTCGCCTTGCGCACCCCGCCTTCGAGCACGTAGCGAACACCCAGTTCACGGCCGACCTGCTTCACGTCTACCGCCCGACCTTTGTAGGTGAAGCTCGAATTGCGCGCGACGACAAACAAGTTGTGGAAACGCGACAAGGCCGTGATGATATCTTCCACCATCCCGTCAGCGAAATACTCCTGCTCAGGGTCGCCGCTCATGTTATGGAACGGCAGGACGGCGATGGAAGGCTTGTCAGGGAGCGCCAGCGCGGGCCTCACCCTGCTCTCTGCCCCACTTATCCAGACACGATAGGCTCGCACCGGCCGAGCGATGTTCTTGAGCGACTGCTCTCCTGCATCCTCGAAGGGCACGTCAACCTTGTCGCGCACATGCCGGTATGCGTCATCGGAAATACAAATGTTTCCCGGTTCGGCAATGCCCTCTAAGCGCGCCGCCACGTTCACGCCGTCGCCGAAGATGTCACCTCCATCGATGATAATGTCGCCGAGATTGATGCCGATGCGGAACTCAATCCGCTTCTCCTGAGGCACGTCGGCGTTGCGCTCAGCCATCCCGCGCTGGACATCAACAGCACAACGCACCGCATCCACTACACTGCTGAACTCCACCAGCACGCCGTCCCCGGTGGTCTTCACGATGCGTCCACGGTGCTCAGTGATCTTGGGATCGACCAGGGCGCTTCGGTGGGCCTTGAGCTGGACAAGCGTGCCTTCCTCGTCACCGCCCATGAGGCGGCTGTAGCCGGCCACATCGGCCGCGAGGATGGCTGTGAGCCGTCGTTCTACGCGCTCGAGGGACAAGGGTGCCTCCAGCATAGGCGGGGGCAGTTTACGCCTCCAGACTGCGTAGGCCATAGAGGCATATGACCGAGATCGGCATGGAAGCTCGCAGCACGTAAAGGAGCATTCAGCGAGGGGGCTAGCTGGATGGAGCGGACATTTAAGATTTATGAGAGTCTCCGCCGCGACCACCGGGGCCTTCTCGCCAAGGCGTCACAGCCGCCTTGCGACCCGCGAGCCCGTCGCTTGCCGCAATGTGGACAGGCAAATCTCTCGCAAGGACGAACCACCATCCAGCGGCCCTGGTTTCACCCGGTCGAGCAGTGCAACCAGCATCTAGCGCGCCGTATCGGCAACGTCGCTAGCCGCAAGCCGCGAGCGGCCGTGAGCGCGATGGCGCGGGCGAACTTACGGGAAAAATTGGGTGGCATGGCGCCCTGATTTGGCCGAAATGTCGGCGGGAGTCTATGCGCTTCATCGCTGCTTCGAATTCGTGACTAAGTGAGCCCGCAATTGTGCGATGGCTTTCCTGGCCGCCTTGATGCGCTATGCTCGTTCGAACGGGAAGGCGACTGGCCCTTGCGCGTTCTCGATCGCGTCCTTTGCGGCGCGGACACGGGCTTCGCGGTCGGCACGGGCGGCATCGGCTTTGGCTCGTTCCAGGGCGTCTTCGGCATCGCGGACCTTGTCCTGCAACTCGCGAACGTTCGACCAGCGGGTAGCACCATCGAAGGGCACGCCTACGGCCACCCTTTTTCGGAAACCCTGAATGACGGCCCCCAGCGCCCCCGACAAAGGGGGCAGGCGAAGCTCGCGTAGCCCGCCTGAGGATGCGGCGCGATCAAACGAGATGGCGGCACCATGACAATAGTCGAATGCGCGTTGCGGCAGGCTCAAGGCGAGCAACGCCGCGCCGTGCGGGCCGGATCACGAAGGAGGTCTTGAAATGCCGTCATGGGAAAAAGTGCGGGCGATCATCATGGCCGCTGGCACGGGAGCCGGTAGAGCGATGGCGATTATCATCGCGATACCGACTGCGATCCTAGCTGGAATCCTGCTCGTGGCCTTCTTCGCGAGGCGGTCGACAATCCGCACGTGGGTACTCCCACAGGGGGCATGGTGATAGCGGGCCCGGTGATGATCCTCGGAGCATTAGCCTACAGGTCGGTGAAGAAGCGCAAGCTCGGTGAAGTCAAATCAACATTCGTGCGGCAGGTTTTGGAATTCACTCTGTTGCTACTGATCTGCCTGATCATTTTGGCGCAGAATAACCTCAAGAATCTCATCGCAACTGACCCTGTGCCCAACCTCATCATCCCGCTCTGGGCAATCCTCGCGTATCTGATTATGGCGCTTATGCCTAAAAGGTTGCTGGGAGGACCATCGGCTTGACGAGTCGGTGAGAACAGGTTTGGTGAACCGGGCTTCCGATTTGATTGGGGCACCGGCGGGACTCAACGTAGGTATGGGGCAACGATCGAGACCCGATTATGCAGCGTCAGCGCGTCCGCCGGATCATCCATTCTCCCCGCCGCCTTGTATGACGAAAAAGGAGCATTGTGAGGGGGGACGGGGGTTCGGTCACGAGCCGACCCCCGTCGCGACTGGAAGCCCGTCGCCGCCTCGGTTGTCCGACCGCGAATAAGCTTGGTGCTCCAGTCGTTTCTTCCATACCCGAACAGTTGCCTGGGCACGAGCCCGCATCAGCAAGGAAGGGATACGAAGATGGCACAGCGTTCCTTTTGCGGCATCGACGTTGCCCAAGGACCGCCTGGACGTGATGGTGTTGCCGGAGGGGTTGTGTTGGTGGGTAGACAACGACGCGGCAGGCTGGGCGTCGAGGCGAGCGGCGGGTACGAGCGCGGCGTCGTGCGCGCGTTGCTGGCTGCCGGCATGTCGGTGCGGCAAATCAATCCATTCAAGCTTTGTCAGTTCGCCAAGGCGTGCGGCGTTCTGGCCAAGAACGATCGGCTCGACGCGCGGATGATCGCGTTGTTCGTCGCCACCATGCCGACGCGCTCGGCGCAGCGATACGCGGCGGTCGAGCGGCTCGCCGAGATCGTGACCGCGCGGCGGCAGCTTAGCGACGACAAGGTTGCCGCGGAGAATGCCTCGAGGCTGTTCGAGGATGCAGCCCTGCGGCGCCTCTACCGTGGGCGGCTGGCCGCGGACATCGCGTTGCTCGACAAGCGTCTGGCCGAGATCGTTGCCGGCGATGCCATGCTTGCTCGACGTTATGCGGTGCTAGTCTCCATGCCTGGCGTAGGTCCGGTGCTGGCCGTCACGCTCCTCGCCTTGCTGCCGGAACTCGGGCAGATGAACCGCAGGCAGGTCGCGGCGCTGGTCGGGGTTGCGCCCTACGACTTCGACAGCGGCAGGCTCAATGGAATGCGTTGCATCTGGGGTGGCCGTGCTCCGGTGCGGCGCGTGCTGTACATGGCGGCGCTGATTGCCTGCCGTTGCAATCCCGAACTCAGAGCTTTCCACGATCGCCTCGCGGCCGCTGGAAAGAAAGCCAAGGTCGTCCTCGTCGCTGTCATGCGCAAGATCATCACCATCCTCAATGCCATGCTTCGTGACGATGCATCTTGGATCGACCGCTCGATCGGCCGGCACATCGCGCCGGCCGCATGATAAGCCGCTTGCCCATCGGGCGAGCCGGGTCAAGGCCGTAGCCGCGCGTAGCGCGGGGGCGCGCAGCCCTCGCCTTGAGGCGGCTCGAACGATGGGCAATCCGGACCCAGCAACAGTTGCTCATTCGATCACCTAGTCGGTGCCCAGCGGATCATGGAGGCCTTGTACCCACAGGACGCCTCATGTGGACCCCAGCAACTCGGCGGCAGCACAGCCGCGATGCGTTGCGTTACCAGACGGACCTGACCGATGACGAATGGCGGCTGATCGAGCCCTATCTGCCACCGCCGAATGATCGCGGGCGCCCGCGGTCGTGGCCGCTGCGGGAGATCGTGAACGCGATCTTCTACGTAATGCGCTCCGGTTGCCCGTGGCGGCTCTTGCCGAGCGACTTTCCGCCGTGGCGGACGGTGTATCGATGGTTCCATGCGTGGCGCGACGCGGTCTGTTCGAGTGGAGAAATCACGCACTGGTCATGGCGGATCGTGAGCGCGCAGGCCGGGAGGCGAGCCCCTCGGCAGCGATCTCGAAAGCGCGGGCCGCGCGGCTACGACGCCGGCAAGAAGCTTCGCAAGCGCCATGTACTCGTTGACACCAGTAGGCGGGCACTTCAAGGGTTGGGGTGGTATCGGGAGGGGGATTGAACGGCAGCAAAAATTTGGTTTCTGAGGAGGTCGCGTAAACCTTGGGCTTCGGCGATTTTCTGAGAATTTCTAGTTCCATGGACTTTCAAGGGCAGGGGCCAGCTAGGAGTTGCATCAATGAAACCGGTAGTAATTCTGGTAGGCGCCGACAAGGGCGGCGTCGGCAAGACGACGATCGCGCGCACGTTGCTCGACTATCTCGCCGCGAGGCACACGCCTGCGCGGGCGTTTGATTCTGAGTTTCCGCGCGGCGCACTAAAACGCTTCCACCCGAAGAGCACTGAGATCATTGACCTCGAGACCGCGGCGGATCAGATCAAGGTGATCGACACGCTAGCAACCAGCGACGTCAAAGTTAGCATCGTTGACGTGCGTGCAGGATTGCTGTCGGACACCCTGAAAACCTTCACTCAGGTCGGGTTCTTTGATCTCGTTAATGCCGGCGAGTTTAATTTCATTCTGTTCCACGTCATCGGCCCGTCCATCGCTTCGCTCGAGGAGATCGCGGAGATTAGGCCTTATACTGACGGGTACGATTATTTGCTGGTGAAGAACTTCGTCAATGAAACCAGCTTTTTCGAGTGGAATCCGGAACTCCACAAGAATTATTTTAGTTTAGCAAAGGACACGATCGAGGTGACCATTCCCAAGCTCAATGAGATGGCCTTCGAGCAGGCGGAACTTGCGGGGGTTCCTTTCTCGGCCTTCATTGCCAACAAGACCGCAGACGGCCAAACTGCGAGTAATTCTCTGGTTTTGCGCGGATACGTGCGGACCTGGATGAGCCAAATCACCAGTGAATACGATCGTATCGGCCTCATCGATCGGCTTACCGACCGAGGGGTGCCCCGAGCAGCCTGATCCAGCGGCAATGGCCGATCCGACCAAGAAGCGCAACACGCGAATCGCGCCGCCGTTGCGCTCGACCTCGACGTCGGCCACCGCGCCGATATAAGGGCCTACCAGCTCGTATTTGATGTAGGCGAGACCGCGGCCTGCCGCTACCGCACAGACTCACAGACCGGCAACGCCACCTAGCCAATGTTGGTCAGAATTCCGCGCGTACCTTTTTTTACGACTGGCTAGCCGCTCCCTCCCTTTGGCCTGCTTCCGTCATGCTCCTCACGCAGTCGAGGTTTCATGTGATCGGCTCCTTTTGGGCTTTGGAGGAAAAGCCACGGTGCCGCCGTGGCGCGAGTGCTCGTTACGCTGACTGCCGGTGCCTGCGCCACGCCTGCGGCTTCGCGCTGGCCAATGCGGGGCACGACACCCGGGCGCTGCAGGCTTGGCTCGGGCATCGAAACATTCAGCATACGGTGCGGTACACCGAGCTATCGCCCGATCGGTTCAAAGCGTTCTGGAAGGATTGACTGCTCGCGCTGGCGGCCGAGGATCCGCCCATGCCCAAGCGCGAATCGGATCTGAGCCGCAAGCTCGCTCACGTCATCAAGCCGCGCGCCGGCCTGGCTGCCCAGCTTGAGACGCTTGCCGAGGCTGCGCGGCTGATCCTGGAAATCTAGAATCAGCCCGCCAGCGCGACCCCATCGTTCTGATGGGCTCTTTAACCCTCCGTTTGCAGCAATGGGTTATCCTGGCGCATTCGCGTGGCACATTGCCCTATTTGGGTTGTGTTCGGGGCCGGAGACGTACTTCATGGTCGAAGCGACCATGCACGTCACGCTTGGCTTTCTCACCGCGAGCCTGCTGGCTCTCGTGATCATCCCCTTGATTCACGACCGTGCGGTACGGCTAACCTTGCGCCGGATCAACGCGGCAATGCCGCTGTCAATAGAGGAAATTCAGACCGAGAAGGACCAATTGCGCGCAGAGTTTGCGATGTCTACGCGCCGGCGCGTCCGGAGAATATTCAGACGGCGGTTCGAGCGCGAGATGCAGGCGGTCGGGGAGTAGAAAAACACCCTGCCCCGGCCCAATCACTCAGGACATTTCGGGCGGCATCAGATTTTTGGTCTGGATTTCTGCGCCACCACCTCCATCATGTCCAAAATGGCCTGTTGCCGCATTCCGATTTTGAGCATGGAAGCGAACAAGGTCCCCGGCGTACGCGAGGCGATCGAAGCGGCGGGCGCGACGTTGCTTTATCTTCCTCCGTATTCTCCGGACCTCAACCCGATCGAGCAGGCCTTCAGCAAATTGAAGGCGCATCTATGCAAGGCGGTCGAGCACACGGTTCCGTGCCTGTTGCGCAGGATCGGGCGTCTCCTGGCCAGTTTCAGCCCACAAGAATGCAGAAATTTCTTGCGTCATGCGGGCTACGTTCGTAGGACCTCGCTGCACGAAAGATGTCGGGGCATGTCGGTTTCTGGCCACAATAATTCCGCATCAGGCTCAGTACGCTCTACGCCGACAGCACTCCTCTTGAAGACGATGCCAATGAGCGTGCTCACTAGCCCAGATCCGCTGAGGAATGCCTATGGCATCGTGGACTTCGAAATCTTGGCAGACCCCAATCAGCCTCGCGTCAGAGCGGTGCACATAAAAACAGGCGATGGCGGCACATTCACCTTCGCCATCGATCCAAGAACAGCCATGGCGCTCGCATCCGCGCTCATTGCCGCTGCACTGGCAATAGACCCTACACTTAAGGAGCATCTTGCTGAGCGCCCTCAATGACGCCGCCAGCAAGCGCCACGGCGTCGGTCGTCGAGGCGGCAAATGAGGCGGCCGAGATACATGGCCTCACTGCGGAGGGGCTAAAACCATTCGGCGATATTGCTGGGACCATCTGGTTCCCTCTGCACCCGAGGGTGGACTGCGTAAATTGTCGGGTGCTAAGCGCGTCAACCGCAGTCTGAGAGAGGATGACGCTTCCGCGGTATACCAACAGTATTGCTGAATCGCTTAACATTACTCGCCGTCCGCCATTTGCCCCAGCTGCTCATTGCGGGCCGATAGCTTCCGCGAATGAGATCACCGTCGCCGCGTGCTGCTCAAGGAACCTGCCACAGCGGAGGCGACATGGCGGCGGGTGAAGCAGGCGGTGTGCGAGCCGGGCTCTGTGCGGGCCCGTCGGGCACCCTCACTACGGAATCCAACGGGCTCACCTCGATGCCGAGCCGTTTGGCATCGGCAATGCCCAGCCAGGTGATGGATTGCGGTGCAGTTTGCGTGATGTAGACGACGGCGGAATAGGGTAGCCCAACGCGATTAAGATAGGCACCGAGTAGGGCGTTGGCGACGCCAGACCCCTGCTCCGATTTGGCATTATGGGCTGAATGCAACCCGATCTGCGCGCCGGGACCCATGAACCGCTGCGTGCCGCCCAGCCAGGCCATCGCGCATGCCGAAGCGCATCGCGCGCCGGCGGGCACAAGGGTCTGGAAGCCTTTCAGCCGGATCGTTTCGCCGATCTGAATTCCCGCAACCAAGCCGCCTCCGTTGCTTTGCAGACGGACCATGGCGGCGGTGAGCGAACGAGTTTTCGTGAAGAATTGCTCGCCGTCGTTGGCATCGAAACTGCCTTGCACGACCACCAGCGCCGGCTTGTCCGGATTGGCTGATTCGATGGAAATGCTGGCGGCATGCACCGAACCCGCAGACAAGGCCGCGCAAGCGAATGCCGGGAATCGCATGAATTGTTGCCTCTGTCTCCGTCGGCTCGGACCTTGGCAGGCGCCCCGAACACATAAGGGGGAAAACAGTCCACCCTTCGCAGCGGGGTGCGGCCATTCTGTGGCATCTTCCGGCCCAAGCGCCGCTCTGGGGGTCAGCCCGGACATCGGACAACCGGCAAGTTTTCTGCTGTTTCGCTGCCAATCTTGAAACCTAGTTGAGGCAGCCAGCAGGCCAGTCACGTTTTATCCGCTGGATGGGGGCCTGAAGACACTCAAATGGTGGCCGCCGAATCTGAACATCTGATGACAAGCAACCGGGCCCTCCTGGACTCGCATTGGCGGCCAAGTGGTGCTGTTCGGCGTGAACCTGTCCACCTCAACCAGATTGATTTATCACGGCGCCCGGTCATGCTGTCGTCGATGGGCAGCTGCGCCAATGCCGTGCCCAGCTTGTACTTCCGCGATGATCCGAGCCGCGCTAGCGGCGATAGTCCCCATTCGGCTCGTAGCCCCGGTCGTCGGGGTGCCCGTAAAGGAAGTCGGGGCCGGGCGGCGACCCCTGGTACGGGCCAGGTTCGGGGTAAGGTGGCGAGTCCGGATAGGGGCCACTGTAGAGGTCGGGGTCGGGCGGCGAGCCCGGGTAGGAGCCACCGTAGAACTCGGGGCTGGGCGGCGAGCCCGGATAAGGACTAGAATAAAGCTGGGGTCTGAGGGGCGCACAGCCCGATTCTGCTGCACGATTGCGATCGCCGCGGCGACTGCGACAACAATAACACGCATTTACGCCCTCTCGATCGGCTCCCGAGCTCGAACCAGAAACTCCGTACCGGTGACGAGGTCCCCATGCAGGCACCAAGCTCGACCCCCGCGATTAGGCGGGCGCCGTCGTTCTCTCATGAATGAGCCGGATAACACTTCCAGGATCATAAGGCTTGCGAATAAACGTAATGCCATGTGGTAGACCGCCTGATCGGGGCAACACGTTGCCGGAACCAATGATGATCGCGAGATGAGGCCATTGCACTGCCGCGACCGAGGCCAGCGTAATACCATCCAGCGGACCGGGCATGTTGATATCCGTGAAGAGTACTCCGATATTCGGATTGCTCTCCAGCAAGGATAGTGCCTCCTCCCCATTGGTGGCCTCGAGAACCTGGAAACCCGCGTCGGAGAGAAACTCGACCCCGAGCTCTCGAACAAGCTCATCGTCCTCGACGATAAGGACGGTGACGGGCGCCATCCCCGTGGAGTGGATGGAAGGCGATTGGAACCGGCGCGAGCCGATTGCCGGGTTATATTCCATGGTGCTGCTTTCCCTATCCAGGACGAAAGCCATTCGCGGCTCTGCTGTTCAGCGATTGAACTCCAATCTGATCGTATTTTCGACAATTTGCAGAGAGCATCCCTAGTAATTCCTTAAAGGATCAAATCGGTGTCGACCGTCCCTCGATTCGAGCTCCAGTGAATGATTTCACTTCCATGACATCCAGGACATCCGGGTGCGCAAACGCACAGCGTTGGTCGGCCGGGGCTATCCGGCGGCCGCAGGACGCGCGCACGAAATTAGAAGGGCGGACACCGTTCCCTGCTCCCGGTAACGGAGACTGGAGAGAACTGGCAATTGCAGTTGATTGCCGAAAGGGCAATCTACTGCCGCTTGGTCCGATGATCGGCGTATATGATCGCGCGAACTAGATTAGCGTGTTGGACTCCCTTAAACTGCTCGCGCGCGTTAGGGGAGCTCCCGAGCCTCCCCGTAAGGGGGGGTCGTCCAAGCAGCCTTGCGATGGGTCGTGCCTCGCCCCTCTTCTTGCCCCATCGCTTCGGTAGCAGCATGATGGAGCCATGCCACGCGGTCGCACTCAGCACCCGACACCAGATCTGTTCTCAGAGGCATCGGCTCCAGAGCCTCCCCCAACTCCGGCAAGCCAGGTCTCCTCGCCGAAGGCGGCGGTCGACATGGCCGCGTCGTTGCGCCGGTATCTGTTGCCGAAGGATTTGCCCAACGCGCTCAAGCGGCTGGATGACCGTGAACTCGCATCGCTTCTTGGGGCAGCGCTCGACGAGGCGAAGCGACGCGGAAAGCTGCCGTCTGGTCTGGCAGCAAGTGCATGGGACGATCCAACACCAAGAGAATCGCGGAAGAAAAGTGAATCTTCCAAGGTGCGCCCGGCACACGCTGTTCTCTCGCTGACACGCGGCCAAGTGAACGCCGTTCGTGCGGCCTTCAAGGCCGGTATAGCGCCCCCTCGAATTGCGCGGGAGTTCGGGATTTCACAATCCGAAGTGCGAAAGGTGCTGGCCTCCGACGCACGGCAGCGAGGGAGGGAAAGTTGAGGTTGCTACTTAGCCCTTCTGGTCGTCAGAAGAATTGAATTTTCGTTAACCCTAACAAACGGACGAGGGTTACCGCCCTTTTTTTATTCCGGCCCGGCGCTACGGTAGGGAACCAAGAGCTTGCCATGAAGATGAGCCCACAGGCCAGCTGGAGAATGGCTGCACTG
>Ga0137386_10002162_pt1 | contig 12586 bp, 8 predicted proteins | sample SagtaG_4_FD_104910 | JGI IMG/M metagenome (GOLD analysis project Ga0137386, IMG submission 104910) | Vadose zone soil microbial communities from Sagehorn Ranch, Mendocino, California, USA - Sage2_R_100_16 metaG | ecosystem: Environmental > Terrestrial > Soil > Vadose zone | place: USA... | reverse complement strand
TCTTGAGTGTTGAGTACTTTCTCGTATGGCAATATTCTGGTAATACTGCGGCAGTAACTGTGACGCATACAACTGTTTCAGCCAAGAGCGACATAATCACTCCTGGTTGGGATACAACGCAGTTGTTGACTGCAAGTCTTCAAATGTCGCCAGTTTCGACGCGTCTCTCGAATATCTTCAAGTCGCTTAGTGGCTCGCTGAGTTCAGTCTCAAGTTTTGTTGAGAAGACTTCAATCTTCAAAGCGCTCGCGGCTTCAATCACGTTCACAATGGGTAACATGGTCGCCAATGTGAATTCTGGACAGTTGACTTGCAACTCCAGTCCTCGTTCTTGTTCAACCCCTCTCACCGCAACTTGGAATCTGGGTTCGGGTGTTGCTGGGCGGAGTTCGCTGGTCAGGTCTCTGACCGGTTCATTGTCTTTAGCTTCTGGTTTTGCTGAGAAGTCTTCCCTGTTCAGATCTCTGAGTGGTGCATGGACCATGGCTCCTAGTTTTGCTGAGAAGTCTTCCCTGTTCAGATCTCTGACTGGTTCTCTGGGTCTTGCTGGTTCTCAAGTCAAGGGTCTTGCCACGGCTCTGAGTGCTTCACTTGGACAATCCTCAAGCTTTGCTGAGAAGACCTCGCTCTTCAGATCCCTGAGCGGCTCCCTGGGTCTTGTTGGGTCTGAGACTAAGAGTCTTGCCAGGGTGCTCACTGGTTCACTCGGTTTGGTCTCAAGCTTTGCCGCGAAGTCTTCGCTCTTCCGGACTCTGACCGGTTCACTGGTTTGGGCATCAAGTCTTGCTGAGAAGAGTTCGCTGGTCAGGTCTCTCAGCGGTTCACTGACTCTAGGTTCGAGTTTTGGAGAGAGGTCTTCGTTGTTCAGGTCCCTGACAGATTCTCTCAGCCTTGCTGGTTCTCAGACTAAGGGTCTTGCCGGGGCTTTGACTGGTTCGCTGGGTTTGGCCTCAAGCCTTGCTGAGAAGAGCTCGCTCTTCAGGTCCCTAAGTGGTTCGCTGTCCTTGGTCTCAAGTTCTGCCGAGAAGAGTTCACTCTCCCGATCTCTCACTGCTTCTCTGTCTTCAGCTTCCGGTTTTGCTGAGAAGAATTCGTTGTTCAGGTCTCTGAATGGTTCGCTGAATATTGTTGGTTCTGAGACTAAGGGTCTTGCCGGGGCTTTGACTGGTTCGCTGGGTTTGGCCTCAAGCCTTGCCGAGAAGAGTTCGCTGGTCAGGTCTTTGACCGGTTCGCTGGGTTTGGCTTCTGGCTCTGCTGAGAAGAGTTCACTGTTCAGGTCTCTGACTGGCTCGCTCTCTTTGGCTTCGGGTCTTGCAGAGAAGACTTCTCTCTTCAGGTCTCTAAGTGGTTCTTGGACTACGGCCTCGGGTTCTGTTGAGAAGAGTTCGTTCTTCAGGTCTCTGGCTGGCTCGCTTTCTGTTGCGGCTTCTGAAGTCAAAGGTCTTGCTAGGCTTTGAGTGCCTCGCTTAATTCAGTCTCGAGCTTTGCCGAGAAGAGTTCACTGTTCCGATCTCTGACTGGTTCACTGTCTTCAGCCTCTGGTTTTGCCGGGAAGAATTCGCTGTTCAGGTCTCTCATAGGTTCACTGTCTTCAGCCTCTGGTTTTGCCCAGAAGAGTTCTCTCTTCAGGTCTCTGAGTGCTTCACTGACTATTTCGAGTTTTGAAGCTCAAGTTAGCAACCTAGTCCACATTTTCTATTATGGCTCTACCTCTCAGCCTGGCTGCGCCATCAAGTGTGAACAGCTGGTTACTACTGCCGGAACGGCTGATACTACAACAAGTGTCAAGGTGGGTAGCAGCACTACTTGTTGCTTTGAAGTTGTGCCAGATGTCATCTCGTCCATCACGACGGCAACGCCCTCTACCAGCACGCCAACAGGTCAGGCTTGGGTCTATCCTACTGACCTGGGAGGTATCACGATTCAGAGTGGGCCTTGGCGGTTTGATACTACGATTCAGGCATCAAGAACTGGTACTGCTACTATGCGGTTTCTAGTCTGGTCTTGTCAGACTGCTTCGGAAGCAACTTGTACTCTTCTCTTCGATTTCACAGGAACGGCTAATATAGAATCAACTACTACTGGCCCAATACAATATACTGATGTAACTCCAACGGTAGGTCCGTTTTCGAACGTTCACTATCTAACAGTTGAAGTCTGGATCAGTCCTACTGGATCTACAGGTAACGGCGGTGCGACTGATACTATGACAACAGTTTCAAGCGCGAGTGGCGTGATTACTCCTTCTTGGCGTTACAGTCAGAGTCTTACCGCTATGATGAATTTAGCCTCAAGTTTTGCTGAGAAGTCTTCCCTGTTCAGATCTCTGTCTGGTTCTCTGTCCCTTGCGGGTTCTCAAGTTGCAGGTAGGGCGTTAATCTTGAGTGCTTCACTGGGTTCATCCTCAAATGTTGCTGAGAAGAGTTCGCTGTTCAGGTCTCTGTCTGGTTCTCTATCGCTTGCGGCCTCTCAAGTTAAGGGCCTTGCTAGGGCTTTGGGTGGCTCACTGGGTTCGGTCTCGAGTATTGCCGAGAAGAATTCGCTGTTCAGGTCTCTGTCTGGTTCTCTGTCTCTGGCTTCTGGTTTTGCTGAGAAGAGTTCCCTGTCTAGGTCTCTGTCTGGATCTCTATCCATTGCGGGTTCTCAAGTTGCAGGTAGGGCGTTAATCTTGAGTGCTTCTCTGGGGTCATCCTCGATTCTTGTTGAGAGGTCTTCATTGTTCAGGTCTTTGTCTAGTTCGTTGTCGCTTGCTGGTTCTCAGGTCAAGGGTCTCGCTAAGACCTTGTCTGGTTCTCTGTCTCTGGCTTCTGGTTTTGCTGAGAAGGGTTCGCTGTTTAGGTCTCTATCCGGATCGCTGTCTCTTGTCGCTTCTGAGACTAAGGGTCTGGCCAAGACTTTGTCTGGTTCTCTGTCTCAGACTTCTGGTTTCGCTGAGAAGTCTTCCCTATTCAGATCCTTGTCTGGTTCTCTGTCACTTGCGGGTTCTGAGACTAAGGGTCTTGCCAAGGCTCTGTCTGGTTCTCTCTCTTCAGTCTCGAGTCTTGTGGAGAAGAGTTCGCTGTTCAGGTCTCTGTCTGGTTCATTGTCACTTGCGGGTTCTGAGACCAAGGGTCTTGCCAGGTCTCTAACTGGTTCTCTGTCTTCAGTCTCGAGTCTTGCTGAGAAGTCTTCCCTCTTCAGGTCTCTTACTGGTTCACTGGGTTCAGTCTCGAGTCTTGTGGAGAAGAGTTCGCTGTTTAGGTCTCTATCCGGATCGCTGTCTCTTGTCGCTTCTGAGACTAAGGGTCTGGCCAAGACTTTGTCTGGTTCTCTGTCTCAGACTTCTGGTTTCGCTGAGAAGTCTTCGCTCTTCAGGTCTCTTACTGGTTCTCTGTCACTTACGAGTTCCGGAATTAGAGGTAGGTCGTTAATCCTGAGTGCTTCACTGGGATCATCCTCGAGTCTTGCTGAGAAGTCTTCCCTGTTCAGATCTCTGTCTGGTTCTCTGTCCCTTGCTGGTTCTGAGATTAAGGGTCTTGCCACGGGTTTGACTGGTTCGCTAGGTTCAGCTTCGAGCTTTGCTGAGAAGAGTTCGCTGTTCAGGTCTCTGTCTGGTTCTCTGTCGTTTGCTGGTTCTCAGGTTAAGGGTCTTGCCAGGTCTCTAACTGCTTCACTGACTTCGACGTCTGGTTTCGCTGAGAAGAGTTCGTTGTTCAGGTCTCTGTCTGGTTCATTGTCACTTGCGGGTTCTCCATCTAGAGGTAGGGCTTTAGTGTTGAGTGCTTCACTGGGTTCAACGTCGAGTCTTGCTGAGAGGTCCTCGATCTTCAAGTCTCTGTCCGGCTCTCTGAGTCTTGCCAGTTCTCTATTCAGAGGCAGGACCCTGAGCTTGAGTGCTTCACTAGGATCCGTCTCGAGTCCCGCTGAGAAGAATTCGATCTTCAAGTCTCTGTCCGGCTCTCTGTCCCTTGCTGGTTCTCAAGTTAAGGGTCTTACTAGGGACCTGGCTGGTTCACTGGGTTCGGTCTCGAGTCTCGCCGAGAAGAATTCGCTGTTCAGGTCTCTGTCTGGTTCACTGTCTCTTGCAACTTCTGAAACCAAGGGTCTAGCTAGGGCTCTGACTGCTTCACTTGGTTCAGTTTCGAGTCTTACTGAGAAGTCTTCGCTGTTTAGGTCTCTGTCTGGCTCGCTGTCTCTTGCAGGTTCTCTCGTTAGAGGTCGTGCGTTGAACCTGACCGGTTCACTGGGTTCAACCTCGACTCTTGGCGAGAAGAGTTCCCTGTTCAGGTCTCTATCGGGATCGCTATCCCTTGCTGCTTCTGAGACCAAGGGTCTTGCCGCGGCCTTGAGCGCGTCGCTAGGTTCAGCCTCAAGTCTTGCCGAGACGTCATCCTTCTTCAGGGCGCTGACTGGTTCGTTATCTTTGGGTTCGGGTCTTGGAGAGAATACTTCGTTCTTTAGGTCTTTGAGTGGTTCATGGACTATGAACTCGCTCTATGGTCGGGGATCACTTTACACTGAGAACCTTCGGGCGGACTTCAACACTAGAGTGGTTCTCTCTGGACACTATGACTGTCACGATAACCTGATTGTCAATTGTGGTACTGGTTCTGCGTCCTTCGCGTTTCTAGTTGTTGCTCTTGGTGTTCTAATCTTCGGTATTTACGCAGCCAAACAACGTCGGCAATCTCCTAGCCTTCAGGAAGAGCTGGAGTCTGAGGAAGTTATCGTTGATGAGGGAGGCTGGGAAACAAAAGCTTCCGAGGACGCGGGACGGAATGAAACGAAGGGTCCCGGTGGCGAGCAAGGCTGGGAGAAGAAACCTGGGGGTTAGAAATGAAATGTTCAGTCAAGTTGAGAAAATCGCTCCCCGAGCTTCTTCAAGACACACCTACGACCTAGTCAATGATCACTAGCTCTGTTACTACGGAAAGTCGCATTTCCACAGCTGATCTATCCATCATGTACACATTCTCGGAACCTCAACTTCGCCAACTGCCGTCTGGCCTTGAAGCGTGGAAATATAGGAGATATTGGTAGCTGTTATAAGCGCTGAAGCTCCGAACGCGCCGTCATGGATAAGATGGAGAAGGCTTCGGAAAAGAAGAAAGGCTTCGTCAAAGAGTTCGTTGACTTCCTACAGACGTTCGGCGTCATAGGCCTTGCAATTGGCTTCGTCATAGGAGTAGCCTCGTCCGCCGTCGTCAACTCGCTGGTCAAGGACATCATCAACCCAATAGTCGGTCTGGCCCTCCCTACTGGAAACCTATCGTCACTGAACGCGACCGTTACTTCTCCGGTCTCGGGAAAACCGTCAGTATTTCTATACGGCGACTTCATCTCACAGATCATATACTTCATCATAATCGCGCTAGTGGTCTTCGTCATGTACAAGCAGTTGAAGCGATTCGGACTGGCCAAACTGTAAGACGCGGGGCTGGTCGTTTGGGTGCGCCGGTCAGGGGTAGGTCCGTATCCCGGTGATGATGAACTGTATCGCTATAGCAGCTATGAAGACCGCCATTACTTGAGCGACGACTGAAGAGCCAGTCTTCCCCAGCAACGAGTGAATCCTGGGCGTCTCTCTCATGACGAGCCAGCTAAGCAACATCACGATCACGACCGAGCCTAGCGTAACCAGGATTCCGTAGGCTCCCAATGCTATCATCGTTGTTGTGATTGCGCCCGGGCCGACCAAGAGGGGGAATGCGATCGGGACGACACCCACATCTTCGTGTGAGCCCGGCTTGGCGAACCTTTCTCCTCTGAAGAGTATGTCGAGAGCGAGGAGGAGTAGGAGTAGTCCTCCGGCCATCTCGAAGCTCGGCAAGCTAATGCCGAACAGCGCTAGTAGTTCCTGACCTACCAGCGCGAATATGGTTAGAAGGCTGGCCCCGGTATAGATCACGACTCTGAACATTTTCGACCGATCGGGCTCGCTCATTGTGCCCGTAACGTTTGAGAAGATTGGGACGAGTCCGATGGGGTCGACGATGATGAACAGAGCGACTGTAGCCCGTACAAGGTCGATTACCGGGTCTGGGCTCATCTGCTCATCCTTGTCCTATCGGTCTCTGGTGGGCCGGGAGGGATTTGAACCCACGACCTTCGCCGTGTGAGGGCGACGTCCGTTCCGTGCTCAACGTGCATACCAGGCTGGACTACCGGCCCGAAAAGCGAGCCTGTAAGAAAGACTATTTCATCTTTCAAGAGAATATTGACAAGCTCGGTAAAACGCTTTTGCGAACGAGAAAGTAGTTCAGGTTTACGGATCCATCTATTTGGGTCGAGGCCTTGAAGCCAAGACCTTGTTCTGTCCGCTACAGACGCTCTGGTGGATTCTCTCATAGAAGACCCGGTCGTAGGTCTCTCCACACTTTTGACAAGTCACCCTCCAAGACTTGTGACCAGACTTGAAGGGAGACTTCTTCATAGGAGCATTACCCATCGCGAGTCAGCCTGTACCTGTAAGATGGCCCCTCTAAAACTTCCCCCTAAGACAGAGGTTTCGCTCTTCTCTCAAAACCAATTATTCTGAGCGATCGCGATGAAACTCCGGAGTATTTCCCGTCTCCGCGAGCCTTATCAGCATTCCACATCGTCGATTCTTAGCTATTGCGGGGAGAAGTGCGTCCTGTGCCAGCCAGGTTAGCTACAAAGATAGTCTGCACGATCGGCCCAGCATCAAGCTCTCCCAGCGTTCTCGGTCACATGATCCGTGCCGGCATGGATGTTGCCAGGATCAACTTCTCACACGGAACCTATGAGGAACACCTCAAGAGCGTCAGGACAATCCGCAAAGTCAGCCACAGTCTCAGCCGACCTGTAGCTATTCTCCAAGACCTGCCCGGTCCCAAACTCCGGGTCGGGAAGCTCGCCTCAGAGCCCATGCATCTGAGAAGACTAGACACTATAACACTCACGACCAAGCCCAGCAAGGCCAAAGGCAAGATCCCCGTCGCATACCCCGACCTGCCGAAGGCGGTCAGGAAGGGGGATATGGTCTACCTGTCGGACGGGTCTATCAGGCTCGAGGTTCTGCGTACCACGCGAGACGAAGTGGAGGGGCGGGTTCTAGTGGGTGGGGACCTCGTATCAGGCAAGGGACTGAACCTTCCCAGGCTACGAACACGGGTACCCGCGATAACGCGGGAGGATCGGGAGCATCTGCACTTCGGGCTTGAGAATAATCTGGACATCGTGGCGGTCTCGTTTGTCCAGAGAGCCGAAGACATCCGGATGGCAAGAAGAGTGGCGGAAGAGAAGGGACGAGAAATATTCGTGGTCGCAAAGATCGAGAAGAAAGAAGCCGTCGAGGATCTAGAAGAGATCGTAAAGGAAGCAGACGGTATCATGGTGGCACGCGGAGACCTCGGCGTCGAGCTGAGCCTTGAGCGAATCCCGATAGTTCAGAAGAGGATCATATTCGAGGCGAACCGCTCAGCGAAGCCGGTGATAACGGCCACGCAGATGCTAGAGTCGATGATCTCCTCGCCCTCGCCGACTAGGGCGGAGGTGACTGATATTGCGAACGCCATCATCGACGGTTCGGACGCACTAATGCTCTCGGAAGAAACCGCGATCGGCCACTACCCGGTTGAGGCCGTGAAAGTTCTCCAGAAGGTCGCGCAGGAAACCGAACGCTACCTCCCCAAAGAAATCACACAACAGAGACGCGCGTGGCATGAGAATAGCCAGGAGGACGCGATCGCCTTCGCAGCCTGTGAGACCGCGCTCCAGATCTCAGCAGCGGCTATCGTAACACCGACCCGGACGGGAAAGACTGCCCGCCGAGTCTCGAAATACAGACCACCCCTGCCGATTGTTGCACTCACTTCTCACGCAGACGTGGAAAAACAACTCCTACTGTCATGGGGTGTGCAGACGGTCAGGAGAGAGATCGAATCAACAGACAGTATCTTCACCGAGGCGGAAAAGACTGTCCAGAGGCTCAAGCTAGCGCGGAAAGGCAACACGATAGTCATCGTGTCCGGAGACCCGAAGGGTCCCATGGGACGAACCGACCTCTTGAAAATCCAGAGAGTACGATAGGCCCGCTTTCAGCTTCTCGCGTCGGCTTTGTCTTCGTGATTCACATGAAGTTTCCAAGAGTCGAGGGCGATGACCGCACTGATTCCCAGAAGGAAAACTCCGGATATGAAGAGGAGCCCATCGTTTATTGGTCCGTAGCTGATGTGACCGGGACCACAGCCTAGGTCACTCACTTGACTGCAGGTGAGAATTGAATCGATGAAGGCTACCATTAGGACTGCACTACCGATTGTTCCAAGAACCGCGGCGATCCTGCCTCCCCATCGCATGAGGTCGATAGTAATCGACGCATCTCATTCCACTTTTGTTCCGAACACGTTCAGGGCCGAGTAATCCGCCCAACAACGCTAATCAGAGCGAGAATCTGAAGCATGTCCTCCTGCTCAAAACGGGAGTGATTATATCGACCCAGCATTTGCCGCAGACCAGAATGACACTAGTAAGACTTTTCGAAGAAGCGATCGGACAAGACAGATTTCAGCTGGGAGGCAAGGGCCATGGGCTTGTCGAGATGAGCTCGATCGGTCTACCTGTACCCCCAGGGTTGATCATCACAACTGATGCCTGCAAACAGTACTACGCCAAGGGTCGTCGCGTCCCTGACGGTCTGTTCAACGAGCTGAAGGGAAAGCTCAGGTGGCTCGAATCTATCACCGGACGACAGCTCGGCAATCGAGACAATCCCCTGTTTTTGTCGGTCAGATCTGGGGCGCCGTATTCTATGCCGGGTATGATGGACACCATCCTGAATCTCGGCCTCAACGATGAGACCACTGAGACCCTTGCAAAGAGAACGGGCAATGAGAGATTTTCTCTCGATGCGCACCGGCGCTTCATCCAGATGTTCGGAAAGATCGCGCTAGGCGTGAACGGACAGAAGTTCGAGGACATTCTTGAGAGCCACAAGAAGAAACTGGGGGTCAAACACGACGTTGAATTGAGTCCTCAAATATTGAAGAAGATCATTCAGGACTTCAAAGAGCTCATCAGGCTCGACTCGAGAAAAGACCTTCCGCAAGACCCTTGGATACAACTGGAAATGGCCGTAGAATCTGTCTTCCGGTCCTGGAGTAATCCCCGAGCCGTTGAATATCGTAGATTCTACAAGATAGCGGACGACCTGGGTACAGCGGTTACTCTGCAGCAGATGGTCTTCGGAAACATGGGCCAAGATTCCGGAACGGGTGTAGCGTTTACGCGTAATCCGTCGACTGGAGAGAAGAAGCTCTACGGTGAATATCTCAGAAACGCCCAGGGTGAAGATGTCGTTGCGGGAATACGAACCCCTGACAGCCTCGACGCGATGCCACCAGAGCTCAGGCTCGACCTAGGCAAAGTGTCAGAGACGCTGGAACACCACTTCAAGGAGATGCAGGACTTCGAGTTTACGGTTGAGAACGGGAAGCTCTACCTGCTACAGACGAGGAATGGAAAACGGACCGCACACGCGGCCGTGAAGATCGCCGTGGACATGGCCGGGGAGAAGCTCATCAATAGAGAAGAAGCGATCGCTCGGATCAACCCCGGCGATATTGACCAGCTACTCCATCGGACCATCGATCCCAAGGCCCATGTGAAGGCGATAGCCAAGGGTCTCAACGCGTCTCCCGGGGCAGCCTCAGGCATCGCGGTCTTCGACACTGACGAAGCCGCCAAACTCGGAGCGAAAGGAGACAAGGTGATACTTGTAAGACCCGAGACGACGCCCGAGGACATTCGGGGCATTATCAGAGCCCAAGGAATCTTGACCGTTCGCGGGGGCATGACCTCTCACGCGGCGGTGGTGGCTCGCGGAATGGGAAAGGCCGCCGTGGTTGGATGCGGCTCTATCAAACTGGACCCGGACAATGGATACTTCAAGACGTCTGAAGGAATGATCGTGAAGAGAGGAGAACTCATCACGATCGACGGCTCAACGGGCGAGGTGCTGCTGGGCACTGTCCCGATGATCGAGCCAGAACTGACGGAAGACTTTCGCACCCTCCTAGGTTGGGCTGACGGGTCCCGGAGACTCGGGGTCTGGGCCAACGCCGACACGCCCGAGGCTGCGAAGAAGGCCAAGGAGTTCGGAGCAGAAGGAATCGGACTCTGCCGAACAGAGAGAATGTTCAACGCCTCGGACAGGCTGCCGATCGTCAGGGAGATGATAATGGCTGAGGATGGGGATCATAGACGAGAAGCGTTGAGACGATTGATCCCGTTTCAGCTGAGCGATTTCAAGGAGATTTTCACACTGATGGCCGGGAAGCCTGTAACTGTCAGACTCTTGGATCTTCCGCTCCACGAGTTCCTCCCGTCAGCAGAGGAGGCGATAGAGGAGATCGAGAACCTTAGGAAGAGACATGCACCCGCCTCAGCTCTGGAGACAGAAGCGCGCCTCCTCACCAAGGTGCACCAGCTAAGCGAGCACAACCCGATGCTCGGTCACAGAGGCTGCCGTCTTGCCATAACGTATCCGGAGATCTATGAGGCGCAGACTGAGGCAATCATCAGAGCAGCAATTGAGACACGTAGAGAGGCTGGACAGACCGTTAGGGTCCTGATAATGCTCCCGTTGATCAGCAGTGCCAACGAGATGATCTATCTCAGACGGCACGTTGAGGCAGCGGCCGAGAGAGTGTTCGAGGAAATGGAAGAAAAGATCGATTACAAGATCGGGACAATGATAGAAACCCCGAGAGCAGCTTTGACAGCTGGAGAACTGGCCAAGTACGCTGACTTCTTCTCGTTCGGGACCAACGACCTTACCCAGACCACCTTCGCGTTTAGCAGAGACGATGCCGAGGCCAAGTTCATGGGCCAATATCTCGAGAACAAGATTCTCACCGACAGCCCCTTCGAGGTCCTAGACACCCAAGGGGTCGGCAGACTCATCAATATGGCCAATCAAGAGGGCAGAAAGACCAACCCAAAACTCGAGGTTGGAATATGCGGAGAACACGGTGGAGAAACGAAGAGCGTAGCCTTCTTCCACCAGACCGGCCTCGACTATGTGAGCTGCTCAGCGTACAGAATACCGGTTGCCAGGATCGCCGCAGCCCAAGCTGCGATCGCAACAACAAAGACGATTAGCACAGTCTAACCACGCTTCAATCGTCCCATCACGAATCAATCCGCTCGAAAGGCTTTATTGGTAGCCGTCGTGGTACCGCGTCGCTCCCACTGAGAAGCCTAGAAAATGAAGCAGCGTCGACCAACAAACCCTGAACTGCTGCAAGCAATAGGCTACCTCATGAAGGCAGGTAGACAGTATCAGACGCCGCTCTGGATAACGATAGCGAGCTTCCTGGGCAAGTCTCACAGAACGAGGATCGTCCTGAATCTGGGTCAGGTTTCGAGACACGTGAAAGAGGGGGAGGTCGTTGCCGTGCCCGGCAAGGTGCTTGGATCGGGCCTCCCGAAAGAGAAATTGACCATTGCCGCTTTCAAGTTCTCTCCTCGAGCGCTAGTCAAGGTCGAGAAGGCTGGGGGACGCTGCATACCCTTCTCACGGCTCGTCGAAGAGAATCCTCGCGGAACAAACGTCAGACTGCTTCGGTAAAATACGTGCCTACGTGGGACAGACGAATCGGGTTCTTACCTAGCAGTATTCGCTTCCGAACCCGCTTGAGAGCTGGTTGTACTCTCCCTCTGGATCCAGCTACTGGCTGAGGCCAGTTCCTTTGTTCGACATAGTTTGTTCACTAACGACAAACGCGGCCCTACTCCCTGAGCACGATCCAGAGTGGTCTGGACTCTCCCGGAGGTACTGATGAAAAAGCTGGGGGTTGCCCTCTCTATTCAGACTGGAGGGCGCGATCAGCTTCTAGAAACTTTTGTTCCATATCGCAAATCCTCCTATCAACAGTCCTGATCGTGGAGAATATTAGCGTTCCGTCCGTGATTGCTGGTATAAGAAAACCTGGGTGTTTCCGTCACTCTTATCCGGCTATTATGTCACCTTGCGAGGACGAGCGTTGGGTCAGACGGCTCCTCTTTGAGATCTAGTACCGGCTTGGCGAAGCTGTAAATGAGGGTGCATTCCTTCTCGTCAATCTTGAAATTGACGCTACAGATCTTGCTGGCCATCACGCGGAGGAGCTCTGCCACATCTCTCGGAACCTGAAGGTAGGTCGAGTTCTGAATCGTCACAGGCTTTGTCGATAGTCCCATAGATTTTCTCCAGAACATTACTACTACGATACTTACCTATCGGCATTATGGCACTCTCTGCTCACAAAATTTTGGCTCATTCAACAAAGACCATGTGAGGTTGTGCGTGTCAGTCTCCTCCTTTTCCTGAAATAGAAACGGCTCGGTTGTGAGTGTGTCTGTGTGTGTCTTCTCATTGGCAAATTCTATTTGATCGCGTAGAACCCGGATGAGGGTAACAGTTGGCCTAAGGGTTTGTTGGCCCCTATGTTGGGATGTGGTGTAGAATGGGTCTAGCGCACGTCCGTTCTGAGCATGAGGCTCCCGTGGAACTCAGCACAGTTCAGCAGGATACACGGCTAGGCGGCCCCGTGATGTTTGACCTCATTCTCAGATTTCTGCAGACCCCTGGCCAGGTCCTGCT
>Ga0137386_10002150_pt1 | contig 12605 bp, 16 predicted proteins | sample SagtaG_4_FD_104910 | JGI IMG/M metagenome (GOLD analysis project Ga0137386, IMG submission 104910) | Vadose zone soil microbial communities from Sagehorn Ranch, Mendocino, California, USA - Sage2_R_100_16 metaG | ecosystem: Environmental > Terrestrial > Soil > Vadose zone | place: USA... | reverse complement strand
TGGCTGATGGAGAGCGAATCTGTGCACTAAGCCGGGACGTAGAGCGGGCTTGTGTCCGTGTTCGCTCGCATGCTGGAGACGGCGTCAGGGGCGACGGCCATGCAAATCGCGTACTCGTCGCGGCGCGGATCGCGGGAAATTGCTCACATCGGGTCAGCGCATGTCAGCGCCCGGCTGGGTCCTGCAGGTCGAAGCACCAGCTCGTCAGGCTCGCCGAGCAGCTGAGCCAGCGACGTGCAAACGGGGAAGTCGGGCGCCAGCTGACGGCGGCTACTGCCAACCGGTCAGAGTCATCAAGCGTCCAACCGTACGAGTCGCCTTTTTGGTCCGCGTCACGATCGAGGAAGAGGATCACGCTATGGGGATACGCCGGAGTGGCGGGAGCCTCACCGTCTTGACAGCGGGGGCACTCGCGTTCTGGGCGACGTGCACTCCCGCCGCGATCGCGTCAGCCGCCACCGCGTCAGCCGCCACCGGTTCAGCCGGCACCGGGTCAGCCGCCACCGCACAGTCTGTCCGCACGCCCGCACGACCACTCCCGCGCCCGCCGCTCTCGACGGCGTGACAGCGGTATCCTCGAGCGACGCCTGGGCAGTCGGCTGGACGACCGGTGCACCTCACCCCGTCGTTGCCCACTGGAACGGCAGCATTTGGACCACGGTCAGCAGCCCCGTACTGCAGACGCCAGGCGTGCTGACTGCCGTGGCGAAGTTCCCAGGCGGCATCTGGGCCGTGGGAGCCCGCCGGCAAACCACCGGCGAGCGCCACCGCACGCATCTCATCCTGCGCCTGACCGGCAGCACAGTGCGGGCAGTGCCGACCCCGCGTCCCAGGGACGGCTGGCTCTTCGGCGTGGCGGCCACCTCGGCGACGAACGCCTGGGCGGTCGGCTACATCGCCGCCGGCCCGCCACTGATCCTGCACTGGAACGGCACCGCATGGAAGCGCTCGCCACTCCCCCGTCACGCTCGGGGCCGGGTTGACGGGGTGGCCGCGACCTCGGCGGCGAACGCCTGGGCGATCGATACCCCCAGCCGCGGAAACTCTCAGATCTGGCACTGGAACGGCAGGCGATGGCGCCGGGTCGCCACCCCGGCCATCGCGGGGCAGACTTACTTCCTCGCTGGCGTGACCGCCATCTCGGCCAGGAACGCCTGGGCCATCGGGCGGACGTCCAGCTCGGGCGACACGGTGATCCTGCACTGGAACGGCGCACGGTGGAGGCGGACGCCGAGCCCGACCCCGCCGGCCCCGGACGGCGACTTCCTCGATGCCGTCAGTGCCTCATCGGCGGGCAATGCCTGGGCCGTCGGCTCCAGCACCAAGGGCGAAATGCTGGCGGAGCACTGGGACGGAACCTCCTGGCAGGTGGTACCGATTCCGGGCTGCGGCGGACTCGCCGGCGTTTCGGTCCTGTCGTCTGGTCGTGCCTGGGCGGTCGGCTCGCCGCCGATCCTGCGCTGGAACGGCAGCGCCTGGCATCCCGTGCCGCTGACCTGACGGGGCATCCGCGGACGTTCGGCCATGCGGGCTATGACCTGCGCCTATCGGCGGAGGATACGAACATCATGCGAACACGCGCCGACGGGTCTGCTCAGCCTCCACCCGCCGGCTGATATCAGCGGCCGGCGCGCGGCAACGTGAAAGGTGTCCTCCGAGCAGGGACGATGGCAGTGATGAAGCTTCCAGATCCCGGTTCGGGAGGACACCTGGCAAGCGCGATTGTCGCATGGCCCGCTGCGGACCTCCGCCCTCGTCGATGACCCGGATCTGGTGCCGCGGGCCGGGCTGGTCCCGGTCGATGCCTCCGGCCGAGCGGGCCGGCCTGCACGCCCTGGCCCGCGGGCATGTCAAACTCGGCGGCGCTTACGGGGCGAACGCCGAGGCGAAAATGGGGTGCCTGGCCGCGGGCACGGCGGCGGGCGCCGATTTCGATCGATGACATGGACGTGCTGCGGCATGGCCCGATGGCCGAGGTGCCGCGGGGTGCGGCACCGTCGACGCTAGCGGGCCGATCCCGATAGCCGGCAACAGCGCTCACGGCCGTCCACCGCGATTTAGGTGCGCACAATTGAGCCAAGTCGGGTCCGAGATGATCACGGCTTTGACCTGCGGCGTTTCGTTCTGGACGGTGTCTTTGACGAGGCGCCTGCAATGTGATCGCGGCTGTGTTAGCGCGGTGAATCGTTACCGGATTGCGGTCTTGCTGAGCGCTGGTCGCCGAGTGCGCGGGCGAGCTGGCGGCGCAAGGGGGCGTTCTCCTGGCTGAGAGCCTGGTTGCGCTGGAGGGCGATGGACAGCCGGGCGCGCAGGGATGCTTCGCCGGAGCGCTTGGCTGCCGGGATCGCGGTGCCGATGGCGCGGCTAGCGGGCTCGCGTAGCCGCCAGATCTGGCCGGCGATGTCGGGCTGGGTGTAGAGCCAGGACCGGGAGATCCCGGCCGCGGCGGCGACGATGTGGATGTGACGGGGGTGCCGGCCCGGTCGAGTTCGCGCAGCGCTTGGACGGCCTTGGATCGGGTGAGCCCGCGGGCCGCGGGCCGCGGCGCGCGGGCCTGGGGGTTCAGGACGCATGCGCTGCGTCCCGCGTGCGTTCATCGCTGCCCTGGAGCGCGGTGATGATCTTCTCCAGGTTGGCGGCGACCTGCTTGTTCATCTCGGCCAGGCGGGCGTTCCCGGCGGCTTCGGCTGTGGCGATGAGCCGCAGCGTGGCCTGGTGCTGGGCGCGGGCGAGGGGCAGGAACTCGGCGGTGGTGACGAACACCGTCGTGACACGAAACACCCCACCATGCGGCTGATCCGCACCGTGGCGGCACCGGCAAAGACCGACAGCACGAGGGACCAAAGTCCCGAGCCACACCGATGCTTTGGCAAGAAGATGGCCAATGCGGTGCTGTGCAGCTCACGCGCCGGAGGTGAGCTGCGCGATCGCCGCGCCAGCGTCGATCCAGACGTTCTCCCGCGAGATGAGCCCGTTGCGGAACTCGAAGACGTGCAGGACGCGGATGCTAATGCGGCGGCCGTTTCCTGGTATGCCCATGGAACTCGCCCACCACCTGCGCCGTCCAGATCTTGTCGTCCACGACGAAGTTCTCGCCGTAAAGACGGTGCTTGACGTCGGCACGCTCGCCCTTGACGTTGCTGAACAGGTGCCCGTAGCGCTGGCCGACCGCCCGGCTCTGGATTGAGGTCCTGGCGAGCAAGGGGCCACTACGGCCCGGCCTCAGCGACGACGATGCGGCGGACGTGATGTGGCTGCTCATGTCGCCGGACCAGTACTTCAGGCTCGCCCACCGTCGGCGATGGCCCGCCCAGAAGTATCAGCGGTGGCTAACCGACACCATCACCCGGCTGCTGCTGCCGCCGGGCACCCCCGAAATCCCAGTTCCTGCCGATGTCCGCTCATCGAAGGAAACGTGATCCATGTACCACGTGAACGCGAGTAACCTGCCCGGCAACGACATTTCCCGCACCTTCGAGGGCGGCAAGCACGGCCCGTCGTCGGGCACAACCGGCCCGGCGAGGGATCCGGCCTGCATCACCACCCCTACGACGAGACCTTCGTGATCTTGGATGGCCACGTCCTGGTGACGGTCGGCGAAGAGACCCTCGACGGCGGTCCAGGTGACATCGTCACCGGACCGGCCGCACTCCGCACGGCTTCACCAACCGCGGACCGGGCCAGGCCCGACTCGTCTGCATCCACGCGGCTCCGGAGATGACCACCGAATGGGTGGATTGAACCGACGCCGGTCCTAGGCTTTGTCGGGCTTGCGCGCGTAGCCGGCCAGGCCGTTCTCGAGCAGCGTGAGGGCACGTTCAGCGAGGTCGCGGACGTCATCGGCCAGCTGGTCAACCGCATCATCGGCCAGGATGCGGTCGCGAACATGATCGACTAGCGCCCGGTGGACACCCATGAGGGCGTTGGCCGCGACCCGGGCAATGACGTCGTCTGCCGGGGCGCCGGCGTCGTCGGCAAGCAGCGTGGCGAGGGCGTCGGCGTTCCGCCCGAACGCCTGCCGCTCGCGTGCCAGCAACGCCAGGCTGGCCGCGATCATTCGGTTGACCGACCGGAGTTGCTCCAGGGCCTCGGTGTCGCCAGCCGATGCCTCGGCGAGCAGGCCCTGGGACGCCAGCATGTACCGGCGGAAGGCGGACAGCACAGGCTCATCACCGGGTCGGCCGCGGATAGCGTCGAGCATCCGGGCGCCGAAGGCTTCCAGCCGGAAATAGAACAAGTCTTCCTTGGTCTGGAAGTAGTTGAAGACGGTCGCCTCGGCGACCTGCGCCTCTCGGGCAACCTCGGCGACGGTCACGCGGTCGAATCCGCGGTCAGCGAACAGCCGCCACGCGGTGTCAGCGACCAGTTGCCGCGTCTGGTCCTTCTTCAGCTCGCGGAGCCCCATGTATTCCTTCCTCCTACTCCGTCAAACGGTCTCAGGGTCCTATTATAGGGCAACTCTTGATTTAGAGTAACTCTATATTTAGAGTGAGCCAGATACCGAGCTCGCACAGACGGCCCGGAGAGGAGCTTCCATGACGACCAGCGCGCTCAACGCCATCCAGCGCACCGGCGGCGCGGCAGGCACGGCCATGCTCGCGATCATCCTGCAGCGAACCATCGCGGCCGACCTGCCCGGCCTTCACGCCGACGCGGAAGCGATCGCCGGGCTCACCACGCGGCAGCGCGCGCAAGCCGATCGCCGGGGCTCACCACGCGGCAGCGCGCGCAGGCCGCCCCCGCGCTCGCCGCCGCGTTCGGGTACCACCTTCTGGATCGCGCTCGCGCTCATCGCCCTCACCCTGTTCCCTGTGCTCCTCCTCCCGCGCAACAGCACAGCCGCCGCGAGCCACGCACCGGACGAGCCTGAGGCACCCAGCTATCGCAAGGAGGTCAGCAATGACTAAGGGATACGTCGTCGGGCCAGGACAGAGCCTGCCCGGCTGGAGCCCGGAGCTCAAGGCATCGCGGGCATCGACAGGCGGAAGCCTGACCGTGCTCGAGGCGCGGCTGCAGCACGGGCCCCCGCTGCACGTCCACGCCTACGAAGACGAGAGCTTCTACGTCCTGGACGGAACGCTCGCGGTCACCTGCGGCCATGATGTCTTCCTGGCTGCGCCGCGATCGTTCGTCTTCCTTCCCAGGCAAGTGCCGCACACGTTCCACCCGGACGGGGACCAGGCCACCGTCCTGCTCCTCGCCACGCCGGGCGGGATCGACGAATACTTCCGCGATCTCCACCTGGCCGCGGACCCGGCCGCCAGGGCGCAAGTCGCCGAAAGATACGGCATCACCGTCGTCACGGACCCAGGCGAAAAGCCATGAGCGTAGCCCGGCCACGGCACCGGCCGCTTCCAATCCCAGCCCGCTACATGGCCCGGTGGTGGCACCGCACCAGCGCAATGACCTGCCCGCCGGTCAGTGAGCGACCGCTGACGCCCGGCCGTGGGTCAGGCGCATGCCTCGCTTCGCCGGAGGTGGAGTATCTGGGTCCGGGCAGCGCCGACCACCCCGGGGGACGATACCGGCGATGACCAGACGTGCTGACGCAGGAAATCGGCGAAAGCCTCAGCCTGCGCGGCGGTGTCGAACTCCAGGTCGAGCATCAGGTATTCCGGGTCGTCGGCGGGCTGGCGGATGGCGAAACCGCGGACTCCGGCCTTCGCGCGCGCCTGGGCGAAACCGTCGAACGCCCGCTGCCAGACCTGGTAGTCCCGAATCGCGTGCTCGATGCGCAGAGTGGCCACGATCTCTCCTTACCTTGCTGTTCCTGCCTGAGCCCTCACGCTAAGCGCCGGCGCGCGGGGCCCGTATCCCTGATTTCTGGGGGTGTCGTAGCTGCCGGACGACGGGCATGGCCGGCGTACGCTCGACTGATGGCGAGTGCCTGGGCGCGGACCCGAGCCCGCGAGCGCATCGTCGCTCTCGGCACAGCGGGGCTGGCGGACCGGAGCCTGCGGCGGGATGCGCTGTCGGTTCTCCGCGACGTGATGGACTTCGGCGCCTACGTGTGGCCGCTCACCGACCCCGTCACCGCGGTCGGCACCGCGCCGCTTGCCGAGGTGCCCTGCGTTGCCGAGTTGCCTGCCCTGGTCAAGGCGAAGTACGCCACGGCGGTCAACCGCTGGACCGCCATGCGTCGGCGGGCATGCCCGGCGGGCCTGCTGCTTGGCGCGGTCGACGGCGACCTGGCGCGAAGCCTGGTCTGGCGCGAGGTGATGAGCCGGTACGGAGTCTGCGACGTGGCCTCGGTGGTCTTCGCGGACCAGTTCGGCTGCTGGGGTTTTCTCGACCTGTGGCGCGACGGCACCCACGGACCCTTCAGCGGCTCCGACGCGGACTTCCTCGCCAGTGTCGCCGCGCCGCTGGCCACCGCGCTGCGCCGGTGCCAGGCACGAACGTTCGCGGAGCCGGCCACCGGCCACCGGCGCGATGCCGGGCCGGTCGTGCTGACGCTGGACGACGGCCTTCGCATCGTGAGCCGCACGGCAGCCTCGCAAGCCTGGCTCGACGTTCTGCTCCCCCCCGAGCCCAGCGAGCACGCCATCCCCGCCAGCGTCTACAACGTGGCCGCACAGCTCCTGGCCGCCGAAGGCGGCATCGACGGTCACCAGGCGTATGCCCGCGCGCATCTTGCCGACGGCTTCTGGCTCACGCTTCGCGCCGCCCGGCTCTCCACGGAGCCGAGATCGCCCGCGCCGGAGCACGGCGGCGCGACGATCGTCGTCACGATCGAGGAGGCGCCCGCCGCCGACCGCCTTGACCTGTTCAGCCGTGCGTTCGGCCTCACCGCCCGCGAGCACGAGCTGCTCGGGCTGCTGGCAACCGGCAGCGACACGCGAGCGCTGGCGCGCCAGATGTCCCTGTCCGAGCACACGGTGCAGGACTATCTTAAGTCGATCTTCGCCAAGACGGGCGTCCGCGACCGGGTCTCGGTGCTGTCTCGAGCGCTGGGGACCAAGCGGCAGTCATCCGGATCACGACCAGGTGCTGGTTGCTAACGTCTGGATCGTGAACGAGCCGATCGCCGCCAGGCCGTACATGCCTGGATACGGAACGCTGCCCGCGGACGAAGGGCCCGGCCTGCTGCCGTGGTCGTGGGCGCAGGAACGGCTGGCCCGCTCGCACGACTACTGGCTGGCGACGGTGACTCCGGAAGGAACTCCGCACCTCATGCCGGTCTGGGCGGTCTGGCACGAGGGCAGGCTGTGGTTCAGCAGCTCCAACGGGTCGCGCAAGGCGCGCAACCTCGGCCGCGAACCCCGGTGCACGGTCTCGACCGACAACCCGCTCGAACCGGTCGTCGTGCAGGGCCAGGTTGAGCGGGTCACCGACCGCGACGCGCTGATGGCGATGCTGCGGGCCGAGAACGCGAAGTACGGAACCGCCTACGGCCCTGACCTGGTGGACCCCGCGTCGAGCAGCGTATTCGCGCTGCGGCCCGAGTGGGTGTTCGCCCTGGACTCCAGCGACTTCGCCGGGTCCCCGACCAGGTTCGTCTTTTCATGATCGTGGTGGATTGACCGGTCTATGCGACCCTCAGCCCGGATCGGCGCGGGGCAGGCCGGCGGCGCCGACAGCCGATCCGGCAACCGCCCGGCGGGGGCCGAACTCCAGTCCCGCGAAATCCTCCGACCTGCGCCACTGCTCGATGTAGCGGAAGTAGGCAGGGGCGCCCTGCTGGTAACCGATCAGCAGCGAGTGGGTGCCGGGACCCTGGCCCTCGTTGTTGTAGTAGCCCGGGGTGCAGTCGGCCAGGAACGACGTCAGCACGGGGTTCGGCGCCAGCAGCTCAATCCAGGCGTCCTCCGCCTGCCTGGCGACATCGACCACGTCGAGTCCGTTGCGGATCATATGGCAGATGACGGCGGCGACGGTCTTGGCCGCGTCGGTCAGATTGTGCGGGACGTTGGCGATGAAGTTGCCGCCCTGGCCGAGCTGGACCACGAACGCGTTCGGGAAGCCGTGCACGTGGATGCCGTGCATCGAGCGCATCCCGCGCGACCAGTACTCCGAGAGCTTGATGCCGTCACGGCCGGTCATGTCGAAGCCGTAGCGCCTGGTCGGCTCGGTGCCGACCTCGAACCCCGACGCGTAGATGATGCAATCGACGGGGTACTCGGTGCCCGCCACGACCACCCCCGCAGGGGTGATCCGGTCCACGCCCTTGCCGTCGGTGTCGACGAGGTGGACCGTCGGCAGGTTGTACGCGCTGAGGTACTCGTCGTGGAAGCACGGCCGCTTGCACAGCTGGCGGTACCAGGCCTTGAGCCGCTGCGCCGTCACCGGGTCCTCGACGATCCCGTCGACCCGCGCCCGGATCTCGGTCATCTTCTCGAAGTCGGCGTTCTCGAAGTCGGCCAGCAGGTCGGCGAAGCTGGCCGGGCCCGTGCGCGGCGCGGAGATCCGGCCGCGGATCCGCTTGGCCAGGTCGGTCCACCCGTCGCTGACCAGGTCCTCGGCGGGAGACTCCGCGGCCGACATGTTGGCGACGAAGTTCTCCAGCCAGCGCTCCTGCCAGCCCGGTGTGGCCAGGCCGGCGAACCACCGCGGGTCGATCGGCTGGTTGTCGCGGACGTCCACCGACGACGGCGTTCGCTGGAAGACGAGCAGTTTCCCGGCCGAGCGGGCCAGATGCGGTATGCACTGCACCGCGGTCGCGCCGGTGCCGATGATGGCCACCCGCCGGCCGGCGAGGCGGTCCATCGGCGCGCCGTCCGGGCTGCCCCCGGTGTAGGCGTAGTCCCATCGGCTGGTGTGAAACGCGTGGCCCTCGAACTTCTCGATGCCGGAGATGCCCGGCAGCTTCGCGACGTGCAGCGGACCGGTCCCGAGCGCCACGAACCGGGAGGTGAACTCGTCCCCGCGGTCCGTCCTGACGATCCACCGGCAGCGGTCCGCGTCCCACTCCAGGTCGGTGACCTCGGTGTGGAACAGGGCGCCCTCGTGCAGCCCGTAGTGCGTCGCGATCCGGTTGCAGTGCTCGATGATCTCCGGAGCGTGCGCGTATCGCTCGGACGGCATGTACCCGGTCTCCTCGAGCAGCGGCAGGTAGATCATCGAGGCCGTGTCGCACTGCGCGCCGGGGTAGCGGTTCCAGTACCAGGTTCCGCCGAGACCGCCGGCCTTCTCCACGATGCGCACGTCCGCTATGCCGGCTTCCTTGAGCCGGGCGCCAGTGACCAGGCCAGCGAAACCTCCGCCGACAAAGGTGAACGTGACATGATCGGATTTGGCGCCCCTTTCGACGACCTCGGCGTAAGGGTCCCGGCGAAGATGGGCGAGCCGGCCCTTCGGCTGGACATACTGATCGATGCCTTCGGGCCGCAGCCGCTTGGCCCGCTCTTGCGCGTACTTGCGGCGCAGGCCGTCGGCGTCGATCTCGGTCATGGGAGTCTTCCGCATCAAAGGGGTCGTACCCGGCATTACGACAAGTGACTCATGGCTTTTGCGCGGCCCGTCAAGCGGTCTCCGCGCACCGCCGCAGGCCGAAGGGCCGGTGGACGGCACATGCATCATTTGTTTGCCGGATGGGTGGCACATCCATCGACCGGGCCGCCCTCGGCGGCGACCCCTGACTTGCGGCGCAGGCGGCGGGTTGCGGAGACTGCGGGGATGAACCTTGTCATGCGCCCGCTCGACGGGATCACGGTGGTCGCGCTCGAGCAGGCGGTTGCGGCCCCGTTCGCGACCCGCCAGCTCGCGGATCTCGGCGCCCGGGTCATCAAGATCGAGCGGCCGGCCACCGGCGACTTCGCCCGGCACTACGACCAGTCCGTGCTCGGCCAGGCCAGCTACTTCGTGTGGCTGAACCGGGGCAAGGAGTCGGTCGAGCTCGACGTCAGGAGCGCCGACGGCCAGGCGGCCACGGCCGCGTTGCTGACCCGGGCAGACGTCTTCGTGCAGAACCTCGTCCCTGGCGCGGCCGAGCGGCTTGAGCTGGGCGCCGAGGCGCTCCGCGCCCGGTATCCGCGGCTGATCTGCTGCTCGGTGTCCGGCTACGGACCGGACGGCCCCTACCGTCACAAGAAGGCGTACGACCTGCTGGTCCAGTGCGAGGCCGGCCTGCTCTCGGTCACCGGCACGCCCGGCGAGCCCTGCAAGGCAGGCATCTCGGTCGCCGACATCGCCGCGGGGATGTACGCGTTCAGCGGCGTGCTCACCGCGCTCTACGAGCGCGAGCGGACCGGCCACGGCTCGAGCTTCGACGTCGCGCTGCTCGATGCCCTGGGCGAGTGGATGAGCCAGCCGTACTACTACACCGTCTACGGTGACGAGGCGGTCAGGCGGACCGGCGCCAGGCATGCGTCCATCTCGCCGTACGGGCCCTACTCGGTCGCGGGCGGCCAGGTGTTCCTCGGCCTGCAGAACGACCGTGAGTGGGCGGTGCTCTGCGAGCGCGTGCTGCGCCGTCCTGAGCTCACCACCGACCCGCGGTTCGCGACCAACACCGACCGGGTCACCCACGACGACGAGCTGACCCGGATCATCCAGGACGCGCTGCGCGCGCTCTCGCCCGACGCGACCGCCGCGCTCCTCGACGAGGCCGGCATCGCAAATGCCAGGCTGCGCACGCCGGCCGAATTCGCCGCCCACCCGCAGCTGGATGCCAGGGACCGCTGGCGCGAGGTGGACACACCTGGCGGCCCGGTCCGCGCCCTGTTGCCGCCGGTCACCGCGCCCGGCCGGGAGGCAGCCATGGGCGCCGTCCCGGCGCTCGGCCAGCACACCGCCGCGGTCATGGCCGAACTCGCAGAGGCAGGAAGCCGGTGACGGCCGCGTCGGTCGCGTCGGTCGCGTCGGCCCGGGCCGCCAGCCTGACGGTCGGCTCACCGGTCGCCGAGACGATGCGGCAAGCGGGAGCGCGTGATCACCGGCTGGGCGCCGACATTGTCTCCATGACCGCGCGGCTGGCCGTCGAAGCGTGGGCGATGGCCGTGAACGGCGACGACACTGCGCTGACGGCGATCGCCACGCCGGACGCCGCGCACTGGCTGATGCATCCGGTCAGGAAGCCCTGGCGCGTGGCGCCTGGCCCGATCGTGACCGGGATCGAGATCTGGGATCTCGAAGCCAGCGCCGATCCGCCGCGGCTGCGGGTGAGGTTCGAGTTCGCCGGGCGGCGGGACTTCGAGGAACCCGGCAAGGCCGAGGGCGCCGACGACGAGACGCTCTTCGTCGGCATGCTGGACCTCACGCTTCAGGACGCAGGACGGCGGTCTTGGCAGCTGTCCTCCGGCCACGTCAGGACCCTCGATGAGTTCCTCGGCTACGTGTTCACCAGCCGCCGGGAGAGCGTTGAGGAGTACCGCCAGCGCACCGGCTCCCCGGCGAGTCCGGCAGCCGCCGGACAGCCGCGCCTGTTCAGCATCAGGGCTAGCTTCGCCGAGCACGATGTCCGGTTCGGGTCTGCCGTAACGGTCGAGCTTTGGCGGGAGTCGGCCCCGGCTCGCGACGAGGCCGTGCGCCTTGTCTGGCCGGCCATCGGCCAGGAGGTCACGCGCGCGCTCGGCGAGGGCGACTGGCGGCCGTCCCTGACATGGGTGGAGGTCGTCGAGCTGCTCGGCCAGCATCCCGCCGGTGGTCCCCCGGCACCGGGTTAGCCCCTTGCCCGCCAGGCGGCTTTCCTGAAGTTCTGCGCGTAACTGCGTGGGAACCAGGGGCTGGTCCAGGGGGCTGGTGTTGAGGAGCTGGTCGGGTGAGCGGGCGCGGAAAAGGCGTGGATCCGCCGCTGCCGGCCGGGTCAGGTGGGGCGGATGCACGCCCGGCGGAAGGCGGCGCGTGTGGCGAAACAGGTGACCAGACCGATCAGGAATCGAGAAGCGCGAGTCACCGAGCCGCAACTAGCCTGATCGCCATGGCTTCCATCGGATCCGTCACCCTTGAGGTGGCCGACCCCGCCGCCGTGAACCGCTTCGACACCGCCGCCTCCGGTTTGGGCACTCAGGTACGCCTGCGGGCCCCGGAGGCACCGGCGACCGGCTTCCGTGGGTTCACGCTGTCGCTCACGGACGGGACGATCTGGAAGGTCGCAACCTCGGCGAAGAAGGACACGGGCCCAGCCACCCGGCAGATCGACCAGATCGTGCTCCTGCTGGGAGTCGCGGACGTGGCCGCCAGCAAGCGGTTCTACGTTGACCGCGGCCTCGCCGCGGCGAAGAGCTTTGGCCGCAAGTACATCGAGTTCGCCACTCCGTCAAGTCCCGTCAAGCTGGCGCCCTACAGGCGCCGTGCCCTTGCCAAGACGCCGGCGTCTGTCCCGAAGGCACCGGATCGCACCGGCTCATGTTGGCAGCGATGCCGGGCCCTTCACGACCCGGACGGGTTCGCGTGGGCGACCGCATATGGGCGCGAGCGACTTCCGCGGGCTCGACCACGACACCGGGCTCGGGCATCGCAGCGGCTACCTCGGCATGCCAGGTGCTCGCGGACATCGATGAAAGGAGTTCTCTCATGTGTCACCCCTCGAGGATGCGCGCACTCGCCGCGGCGCAGCGGCTGAGCGACCTCGCGCGGCTGCGCCGCGTCCGCGACCGGATCGACCGGGAGTACGCGCAGCCGCTGGACGTCGAGGCGCTCGCCCGCGGCGCGCACATGTCGGCCGG
>Ga0137386_10002135_pt1 | contig 12649 bp, 8 predicted proteins | sample SagtaG_4_FD_104910 | JGI IMG/M metagenome (GOLD analysis project Ga0137386, IMG submission 104910) | Vadose zone soil microbial communities from Sagehorn Ranch, Mendocino, California, USA - Sage2_R_100_16 metaG | ecosystem: Environmental > Terrestrial > Soil > Vadose zone | place: USA... | reverse complement strand
CAAGGCATGGCTCGCTTTCCCTCGTTGAAGCGAAGGGTTGCAGTAATCGGGGCAGGCGTGAGCGGCCTGGCAGCCGCGAAGTGCCTGCTCGACGAGGGACTTGAGCCGGTGGTGTACGAGCAGTCCCCACAGATCGGTGGGCTGTGGAACTACGACGAAGCCTTGCCCGATGGGGGCGGCGTCCTGTACCGTGCGCTGTGCTCCAACACCTCCAAGCAGACGCTGGCCTTCTCCGATTTTCCGCTGCCCGAGACCGCACCGGACTACCCTCACCACAGCGAGGTGCTCCAGTACCTGCGCGATTACGCTGTACAATTCCGCTTGCAGCGCTCTATCAAGCTCAATACAATCGTGGAGTCGGTAAAGCCGGCTGCGCAGGGGCAGTGGACGGTGCGTGCTCGCAAGGGAGAACAAGTGACGACCGAGACCTTCGATGCCGTGGTGGTGTGCAGCGGTCGCGACCGATATCCTCAGATGCCAGAGCTACCGGGTTCTGACACGTTTGCCGGCCAGGTTCTGCACGGCAGCCGCTACAAGGGACCGGAGGCGTTTGCCGGCAAGCGCGTCGTCGTCGCTGGCGTGGGTAGCAGCGGAGTGGATATCGTCACCGAACTGAGCACGGTCGCCCAGCACGTCTGCCTGAGTACCGAGTCAGGCGCCTGGTTCATCCCACGCTACGTGCTCAACCGGCCGTACGACCACCAGTTGACACGCCTGGCGCAGTGCCTGCCCTACCGCCTGCGCCTGTTCCTCTTCCAGCGCCTCTTGCTGTTGGAATATAGGCGGATGGGGGTTACGCTGCGACAGCTGCGGTCGCGAGGATTACCGCTGCCTCGCTTTGATCTCTGGAGTGCGCGGCTCACGCCCTGCAACGATCTCCTGCCGCGCATTCAGCGCGGCACTATCCAGGTGAAACCACGCATCGCGCAGCTGGAGGGGCACGAGGTGCGCTTCGCGGACGGCAGCACCATTGAAGCGGAGGCCATCGTGTGCTGCACCGGCTACATGCTACGCTTCCCGTTCCTGCCCGAGGGACTCCTCGAGATCAAAGCGAATCGTGTCGACCTCTACAAGCACGTGTTCCACCCCGACCTGCCCACGCTGGCGTTCGTAGGGCTGTGTACGGTCGCAGGCTCCCACTTCCCAGTCGCGGAGATGCAGGGACGCTGGGTCGCCCGCGTGCTCGCCGGTCGTCTGCCGCTGCCCCCACGCGAGGAGATGCTCGCAGCGATTGAGTGCTACCGCGCACACCCCAGCAGCAAGAGCCCGGTGCCTATGGAGGTCCAACTGCTAGAATACGTGGAGGACATCGCCGCCATCCTGGGTGTGCGCCCGCGCCTCTGGCAGCATCCGAGTGCCGTACCCAGGTGGTTCCTCGGCCCCTTCTCGGCAGCGCATTATCGACTCGACGAGCCTCGAGAGAAGCCAAAGAGTAGGATGCATGGGGGTGGAACATGGGAGCAAACAGCAGGGCAGGTGCGAGATTCAGGTATGTCTCGATGGAAGCGCTGAGCAAGCGGTGTGGAACTAACTGAGGCTTGATCATAAATGAATGGGGCCGAGTGGGCTAGTTAGGATGAAGGCACGCACAAATGCTGCTGCTGTTTGACAGGCGTAGGCTGTCCATATTGCATCACGCCGCAGTCCAACAATGTCACTAATGCCGCGAATTGCCATCACTGGATATTGGCGACCGAGCATCTGTGCAGCTTCATACACCCCGGCCGTTTCCATTTCCACGGCCAGAATTTGTCGATGTGAGACAAGCCACTGTATCAAGTAAGCAGGATTTTTAATAAGGTGGTTACTGGAAGCAATAGAGCCTGTTTTGAAGAGGGGAGGCCGCAGCCGATTGCGAGTTTCACCAAAGTGCCTATCCAGTGACTGCCAAACTTTTTTGCGCCAATCGTCGTTTCCATCGATATATACCCGCTGCAGATCGACAGCAGGACGATTTTGCCCTATGGAAGTTGGCTCATTCCAACCGGTCAATCGCCTATCCTCACCTGGTAAAAGCCCGGCTATCTGTCCCACGAGAGGATGGGAGCCGCCTCTCGCCATAGTAGTAGTAGTGCCATCTGCATTCAGTGCGTCAACATTGAAATTCAGGATCCGTGTAGAGACAATGACATCGCCCAAGGTGAATTCGTCATCTGGCACCCCTCCAGCAATACCTACCACTAAGATAAGCTGTGGGTCCAGTTCGTGGATAATATCACTTGCGAGTTTTTGCGCGGCGTCATTGCCCTGTTCACTGCAGCGTGTAATGGCCACCGTGTAATAGTGCGCGTCCCATGTTTTAATGCGGCTCATATAATAAGATAACCCTCCAGGCGTATACCGGCGTTCCGTCTCGAAACGCTGGTGTACAGCCCTGAATTCGTCTTCACGCACAGAGATGATCGCAATATCAACATTTCCCTTAAGCTCTCCTCGCTCCTTAGATGATGGCTGAGATTCTCTCTCATTATAGATCGCCTTCGCCTTGGGCCCCACTGCCATTGCACCTACTTTGCCGCCCGTAATAGTAATACCGTCATTTATCTTGTTCATGCTAACGTATCCTCCTCGGATGGGACTATTTCTGAGAAGTCTGTTGGGGTCGAGGTCCGCCTGCATTGCTTGCTGGTTCGGCAAAGCGATTGGAAGTAGCTTTTGCCTTTTCACCGAATGCGAGGCTTTCTATAGTGCCGCCTGATACTATGACTCCGTGGTTGAGAATTGTCTCTTGCCGTTCTTTCAGATCTGTTGTATCGATATTTTTACTATCCAGAAAGTTGATGATACTCTCAAGTAGTTGGCGTTCGATGGTCTTTACATACATCTCTTTATCTAGCCTTTGAAAATGCAGCCGATAATTCGAGGAAGACGCAACTTCACGAAGACTCGTGCTTGTCCCGTAATCAAAGGCCGGGTTATTTGCAATCAGGCGCTCAACTTGCTCCTGTTCACGCCTTGCAGACCAATCATTTGCAAGATAAGGAATAACGCGGAATGGTGAGAGAATCCATAGAGGGAATGCGGAAAAAAAGGATAATTTGGCCAGGTTCCACAACTTCTCTAGCGTAAATGTTGGTTCTAGCGTATCTAACAGGTAGAAATCCTCTTTGAGAGGAGGTAAAACCACATAGTTTGCCTCAACGAAGAGATTTTTCTCAATGTTCATAAATCTGATGTAGATAGAGACGATAAGCTCCCCTTTCCAGGAAAGCACGCGAAAACATTTGTAGTAGCGCACATCCTCTGAGAATGTTTCCATCCATTGCTCAACCAGTTTATTATCTAACCTGGTTATCGGGCGCTTCCTGGAATTATCGAAGAAGTTTGGATTATTAGAAATTGCTGTACCATTCACGTATAGTTTGTCGCTAATATTTAAATTAGATAGTCCAAGATCTTGTATTGCTTTATGGATACATCCGTATAACTCTTCCACTAGAAAGGGCTCAGGTGTCAGTGTTCCGCCAGCCTTTTTCTTACCTTTGGTGGTATCTATAGGAAAGGACCACCCATCTATATCGATACCTGATCCAACGAATGGTGAATATCCACTATAGACAATGACGTTCTGATCTGGGTCTGCGAGTCTTCTGAGTTCTAATTCTACCTGAGGATCGAGCGGAAAATGGATATTGCCCGGGTTGAATTTACCCTTCGCAAGCTGCTGTGTCTCGACTCCATAGTACGTTTCCCACGAATGCCACACAATGACTGCCCAGGCCGCTAGATAAAGAAGTATGAGCAAAAGAAAGTTAAATGATAGTAAGAAGATGAGAAATGCTATCAGAAGGATTATCGCACGAATAGGTTCAGGTATGTTCTTATTGCGTGCGAGCAGTACGAAAAGCATAGTCCACGCAAGAGACACAAGCGTCTGCAATACGCTTCCAATCACAGAGAGTGGGAAAGCGATCAATTGAAGTGAATTCACATTATGAAGAACATTAATGGTAAATATAGGAGAGATGATGAACTGAAACAGTAGGATGACTAGCAACCCGCAAAGAATAACATCGCGAATAAACACTTGATGTTGTGCCGTATAAGAGGACTTGACAACGACCGGGATATCAACCCCGTGCGACTCGCCAACAGCTCGATGCTTTTCCCTGACGATGTGTTTGAAAACATAGTCTCGGAAGCTTTGGTCGATGCGAGCACCCATACATAGGTAGCGCGTAGTTTCTGTAGGTGCCTTAGCACTACCCACACCCAATAAACCTGTCTGCTGGAACTGAGCATGGGTGTACGGCATAGCAGCTTGTGGACCGGTAGTTAAACCCGGTGGAGGAGTGGGGGGGACAGGGACGCTATTACTGGCAACCAGATAGAATGTGATTCTTAACTGACCCAGGCTAATTCTTTGGTCATAATCTACAGGCACCCACTGATCTATTGGTACAGGATACTGATTAACCTCTACGATACCTGGAGAGTCAAGGCTTCTCAGAAAGAAATTTCCTTTATCGCAATAGAGAACAGCATGTCGAGGAAGGATAGATGGATCGGGAATAACAATATCATTGTTCGGACTGCTGCCAATGAGCATCTCGGGCTTATTAATGAGGTGACGTCTATTTACTAAAGGACCGTTCAAAAATACAAGGAATACTTGTGTACGAGGGAAAAATGCATTCATCATGAACCTCCTTACTTTGCAGAAGTATTACAGAATGATTAGCATCTTTCTAGTAAATTCTTCTTTTACAGGCAGTCAAAGACTTTTTATTGGCTTATTATAGCATATATTCGATGATTAATATATGTTTATGGGAGAAAAGGGCGTTGTGAGGGTTCCGGTTGTGAGGTATTATCTATGAAGTGGTAAAAGCAGCGCGTGCTTTGGCAAAGCCGGGCTGCTGGAATTGTAGCAAGAGTGGGCAGCTAGCTGGGGGGGGAGCAGGAACGTCCGATCTTTTTCAGGAGGGGCAAAGAGACATGACAACACCAGTAACTTTCGAGGGTATCGATCAGGCGGTCGAGAGGGCCAGACCCACGATAGAGCGCCTTGCCAGCGAGCTGTGGCAGCTCGCGGAACTTTCACTGCAGGAAGTGAAATCGGCGCGACTGATCATGGATATTCTGAGGGAAGAGGGCTTTACGATTACCAGCAGGGGCACGGCCAGGGTACCGACCGCTTTCATCGCAGAATGGGGAACTGGCAGCCCTATCCTCGGCGTGCTGATGAACCTGCCTTTGGTTTTTCAACGGATGTGGGCGATGTCAGCTGGTGTGTGCCAACCATGGGATGCGCCATGCCCACCGTACCTCTGGAGGTCAGTCTGCACACGTGGGCTGCCACCGCCTGCCACGGTACCGGCATTGGTCTGAAAGGCGCCGTTCATGCCGCCCGTGTGCTGGCCGCCACCGGCGTAGACATCCTGACCGATGCCGACCTGCGCCAGGCTGCCCGCGCCGACTTCGAGCGTCGCACTAAAGGCAAGCCATACGTCTCGCCGCTGGGTCCCGAAATGGAAGGACCGCTGGAGATCCCCGATTGGGTGCTGCAGGAAGTTGGCGGCTGACTCCTCATGATTGCAGCAGCTTTTTTGCCGCTGAGGACCTCAGCGGCGGACGTGAAAAGTGACTGCTGTCGACCTTACGGGATCTGAAAATTGATGGAAGCATCTTTATCGGCCCCAGTACTCCCATTGGCCAGCAGGATGAGCGTGAATGAGGTCTCGTTCTCTGGTACCAGGAAAGCAGCCGAACCGGTCGTTTTCGTTGTGCCAGCGGCAAATTGAAGGGGAATGGCCGTATTGCCTTCGGGCGCAATCGTGCCCCCGCCAGCTTGCAGGCGCACGTAGTCTGGTGGATACGTATGCAAATCTTGCGTGCTGGGATTCTCGATCTTGAGCGTGACGACGATAAAGCGCATCCCTTTGTCAGCCTGCTTACCGTCATCACTGAGTTGCATGCTCGCCGTCGTCAGCGTCCAAAACATCGGTCCATAGGCCATCCGTGTATTTGGACTCACCTGCCTGGGTTGATACTGGCTTAGATCGGCATGACCAGTCAGAGCAATATCCATCTGCACCTCCGTGTCGGTCCCGATGCGCAGGATGAGCTGGTTCACGTTCATGCTCGTAGGTACCGGGAAATCGATCCAGTTGGTTTGCGTTTTTCCTTTTGTAGGACCATTACTGTTGAGGGTACCAACCGGAGCAACACTCCTTCCACCTGGCAAGAGCACATTGAAGGCTTTGCCGTAGGTATAGTATGGATCGACATTGCTCGCCACGCCTGTATCATCAACTGCTGACTGGCTCTCGTGAAGATTGAGACGCAGGGCACCTGGGGATGCTGTAATCGAGTCATCGGCAAAGCTCGTCGCCTGCTGCGCATTGACGATGGTGATCGCGACTCCTGAGTACGTGATCGTTGCATTGATGGGTGTCGTCCTGATAGGAGCCTGTGTCGGTGTGGCATTAGCATTGAGAGTGGACCTATTGGTCACAGACGAACCGAGAGAGCGCACGAGGAAGTAGCCAGCCGCGCCCAGAACAACCAGGATAAGCAAGATGACCAGGCCGACCCCGCAGCCAATTTGTCTCAATACACTGCGTGAAGCGTTTTTGGGTGGCTTTGAGGGCGCTGGAAGCTGCTGATTCCTCTGCACAGGCGGCGGATATCCTTGCTGGCCCGGTGGGGGGTAGGACCCTTGTGGTGCCTGTGGCTGGTAGACGGTAGGCGGAGTGTATGAACCAGGGGGCGGCGGTGGTACGAACTGGAAGTCCGCACCCTTATGGGCGGAGTTGCCAGGCCTGGCAACTCCGGAATCCAAAGGTGCCCCACAATTTGAGCAGAAAGCCATGTTTGCAGGGACAGCGGTCCCGCATCTTGAGCAGGAATGGGTGGATGATACTGACATACTATTTTCTTCCTTTTCTGAGAGCCGTTTCGGGAGCCTTGCCCGTTCTCTGTTTCCAGTGTATACTGAGTTGCGTCCGAAGAATTATCGTGGATATATCATCTCTATATCATCAGAGAAACCATCAGCATGAAAGCACGTACGCACAACGTCCTCAACGTCCAACTGAGACGGCAGCGGGAACAACGGCATTGGACGCAAACCGAGATGGCGCGCATGCTGGGTACCACCTACCTGAGCGTCTGCCGCTGGGAAAACGGCACCACCTCGCCCAGTCTCTACTATCGCAAACGCCTCTGCGAGCTCTTTGGGCTGCCTGCTGAGAAACTGGGGCTTGCTCCTCCGTCCGAAGAGACCACCCCGCCGAGTGCCGCGAGCACTGCTTCCCTCCCCACGCTCTGGCATGTTCCCTATCGGCGCAACCCGTTCTTCACCGGCCGCGAGCGCATTCTGCTCGGCTTGCATACCATGCTTCGTGCAGGCAAACGAGCGTCACTCGTGCAGCCACAAGCCATCAGCGGCTTAGGTGGCATCGGCAAGACCCAGACCGCCATCGAGTATGCCTACCGCTTCCGTGAGCACTACCAGGCGATCCTCTGGTGCCGGGCCGAGACCCGCAACCTCCTCCTGACTGACCTGGTGGCTCTGGCCCAGGCGCTGGATCTGCACGAAAAGGACGAGCAGGAGCAGGAACGGGTTGTGCAGGCCGTACGGCGCTGGTTGCAGAAATCCACGGGCTGGCTGCTCATTCTGGACAACGTAGAAGACCTCAGCCTCGTTGAGGATGCCCTCCCCTCGGAGTACAGCGGACATGTACTGCTCACCACCCGTACACAATCGACCGGTTCCTTCGCTCAGCGCATCGACCTGGAGCAGATGGAGCAGGAAGAGGGAGCCCTCTTCCTGCTCCGCCGCGCCAAACTCATCCGAACAGATGCTCCTCTGGAAGCGGTCACGGTGGCGGAGCAGGTCAAAGAGATTGCCCGGCTCCTGGATGGCCTACCCCTGGCGCTTGATCAGGCAGGGGCCTACATCGAGGAGACGGGTTGTAGCCTCGATGACTACCTGGAGCGCTACCGGACGCGACGAGCAGTCTTACTCAATCAACGTGGGCGCACGAGTACTGATCACCCAGAGTCGGCCGGTGCAACCTTGTCCCTGGCGCTGGGGAAGGTGGAACGAGCCAATCCTGCCGCTGCCGAACTACTCCGGCTCTGTGCCTTCCTCGACCCTGATGCCATCCCTGAAGAGATCATAACTGCCGGGGCAGCCGACCTGGGACCAGTGCTCGCACCGGTGGCTGCCGATCCAGTAGCTTTGGATGCCGCTCTTGCCGACCTGCGGCGCTACTCCCTTCTGCGACGCAATCCTGAGAGCAAGACGCTGACGATTCACCGGCTGGTGCAAATGGTGCTCAGGGATCAGATGAATGAGCAGGTACAACAGCAGTGGGCAGAGAGGTGCGTGCGAGCCGTGAACCGAACCTTTCCAGTAGGGGAGTTTGCCAACTGGCAGCAATGCCAACGCGTTCTCCCTCATGCACTTAGTTGTGTAGCACTGCTAAAACAATGGAATATGTCTTTTGTGGAAGCGGCACAACTCCTTGAACGAGCCGGGAACTACTTGATGCAACGTGAACAGTATCAAGAAGCGGAGCCGCTACTGAAACAGGCGGTGGCTCTTCACGAGCAAATTCTGGGACTTGAGCATCCTGAGGTGGCGACGAGCCTCAACGAACTGGCAACCCTTTACTGGAATATGAACAAGTTTGAACAGGCTGAACCACTCTTCCGACAAGCGCTGGACATCCGTGAAAAAACCCTGGGATCTGAGCATCCTGAAGTGCCGAACAGCCTCAACAATCTAGCATTAGTCTACCAATTCCAGGGCTGTTACAGCCTGGCCGAGCCACTCTTTACAAGGTCATTAACTATCTGGGAGCGGATTTCAGGAGCAAATCTTTCCGACCTGGCAACCGGCTTCTACAACCTGGGAACTCTTTATATTGATCAAGGCAAATATGATCAAGCTGAGGTTCCCTTGCGGCGAGCACTCACGCTTTGGGAGCAGACATCAGTGCCTGATCACCCCGACCTGACCTATGCTCTCCACCTTCTGGCGGTTCTCTATACTGAGCAAGGCCGGTACGCACAGGCAGAGCCGCTCTTCCAACGAGCACTGGCGATCCGTGAGCAGGCTTTCGGACCAGAGCATTCAGAAGTGGCTCACGTCCTCAACAACCTGGCAGCCCTCTACAGAGCTCAGGGCAAATACACCCAGGCAGAGCCGCTCTTCCAACGAGCTTTAGCAATTGGTGAGAAAACTCGACCTCAACACCGCTTTATGACAGAAGTTCTCAATCAACTGGCACTGCTCTACCTGGCTCAGGGCAAATATGCCCAGGCCGAGTCTCTGCTGACACGGTCACTGGCAATTAGTGAGCAGGTCCTGGGTCGGAACCATCCCCATGTAGCCTTGAGCCTCGATACTCTCACCCAAGTCTACTGTGCTCAGGACCGCGATGCCGAGGCAGAGCCGCTCATACAGCGTGCTCTGACCATTTGCGATCAGCGACTAGGAGCAGAGCACCCCAACACGGCTCAATGTCTCACCACCCTGGGAATGCTCTACTGCAAGCAGGGCAGGTATGTGCAGGCCGAGCAGTTCTTGCGACAAGCCCTGACCATTTGCGAGCAGCGCCTGGGAGCAGAGCATCCGCATACAGCTCGTAGCCTGCACGAACTGGCCAAACTCTACAGCTTACAACGCCGGTATACCGAAGCAGAGTCACTCTTCCAGCGTGCACTAACGATCCGAGAGCAGAATCTGGGAGCAGAGCATCCCGATACACTTGCAACGCGAGAACGTTACGCTGCGTTGTGATCCTCCGATCTTCAGGCGCAATACATCAGGTTGATACGTTTTCCTTGCCAACCGAGGCAATGGCAGCTTTCTGTACCAGTTCGGTCATGGGGGGCTCGCGTTGGGTTGCCGCCTACGATCACGCGAAAAAGAATAGATCTGTAAAGAAAGTTCTGTTGAGAAGGAAGGACACCATGCGAACAGCAACACCCGTTTTGAGTGAAGACGCAGCACGTCACGAGACCCTTGATGCTCATACGCAGGCCGTTGAGCGCGCGATCCAGACCATGCATACCCATCTGCATGAAGTGCTGACCCTCGAAGACCTGGCTTCGGTTGCCTATCTGAGCCCCTCTCATTTCAATCGCGTCTTTTGTCGTCTGATTGGCATTCCACCGGGCGAATTTCTCTCCGCGCTGCGCTTCCAGGCGGCCCGGCGGTTGCTGTTGACGACGTCGCTCAGCGTGACCGATATATGCTTCGAGGTTGGATATACGAGCACCGGCTCGTTCACCAGCCGTTTCACGCACCTGGTGGGCCTGTCTCCACGCCTATTGCGCCAACGGGCTCATGCCTTCGAGCCGCTTCCGATAGAGCAGGCCGAGCGCTATCCCACGACGCCCTCTGGCATGCCGATGAAAAACGCTCTGCTGGGACGCATCAGCGCCCCGGCAACCTTTCGGGGCACGATCTATGTTGGCCTGTTCCCCAGTCCTATTCCCCAGGGAAGGCCTGTCCGTTGTACAAAACTCAGCTCGCCGGGTGTGTATCTGCTTCATGGTATGGCTGACGGCGTCTACCATCTGCGGGCTGCCGCGTTTCCCGTAGCCGCAGACCTGCACTCAGCTCTGCTGCCTGGCGAGAAGCAGTTGCTTGGCCACAACGCGAGCCCGCTGGTCATCAGCCATGGTCATGTTTCAGGCGATCCCGATCTCGTCCTGCACCCGCCGAAGCTGACCGACCCACCTCTGGTAATGGGATTGCCCTTACTGTAAAGGGAAGGGAATAGAAATTCGCAAGCGCTTGTTCTCAATAAGTGAAAGGGGTAGCTACCCTGCACACCCCAATTGTTCTAAAGCACTTTTCCCACCCATCCATGCCCCGCTATATTTGTAGGGATCTATGGTGGGCTTTTCCTCACACTTGACAAGATTTCTCACAACAGAAAGGATAGATGCGCAGCCAAATATGTTCTGCGCTCTTGACACTATGACAAACAAAGCATACACAATGAACACCTTACCAGATACTGAGATCGACATCGCTCCTATCGAGGGCGCTCATTCAATCGATGCAGACCAGCAAGGTGCCACCCCGCCGGCGCTTCAGGCGCTTAACGAGCAACAGGGAAGCTTCTCCGGAAGCGGTGTGCTCGATATTACCGACGGTGGATTTGGCTTTCTCAGAAGGGAGCGATTCCTGTCGGGTCATGGAGACGTGTACGTCTCGGCCTCACAGATCCGTCGTTTCGCGCTGCGCCAGGGTGACCTGGTAGGAGGCCAGATTCGTCCTCCCAAGGATCGCGAGCAGTACGCGGGTCTGCTGCGCGTTGAGAGCGTGAATGGATTTGACCCCGATGTTGCCAGGCGCCGCCCGCACTTCGACAGCCTGACCCCGGTATACCCCCACGAGCTCTACGATCTGGAGACCAACGCAAAAAATCTCTCAGGCCGCCTCATCAACCTGGTTTCGCCGATTGGACGGGGACAACGCGGCCTGATCGTCTCGCCACCGAAGGCAGGCAAGACCATGCTGCTCAAATCCATCGCCAATGCCATCACACAGAACTATAACGACGTCTACCTGCTGATCGCCTTGATCGGAGAGCGACCGGAGGAGGTCACTGACCTGCAGCGCTCCGTACAGGCCGAGGTACTCAGTTCTACCTTTGACGAACCAACCGAGGCGCATACTCGTCTCGCCGAAATGGTGCTGGAGCGAGCCAAACGCGTGGTGGAAGAAGGGCGTGACGTAGTGGTGCTCCTGGATAGCCTGACTCGTTTGAGCAGAGCCTACAACCTGGCCGTGGAATCCAGCGGGCGCAGTCTCTCAGGTGGCCTTGACCCGGCAGCCCTGGTACTGCCCAAGCGCTTCTTCGGAGCAGCACGTAAGCTCGAAGAGGGCGGCAGCCTGACCATTATCGCCACCGCCCTGGTGGACACAGGCAGCCGCATGGACGACGTCATCTACGAGGAGTTCAAGGGAACCGGCAATATGGAGTTGGTGCTCAACCGGAAGCTGGCCGAACGGCGCATCTTCCCAGCGATCGATGTTGCACTCTCGGGCACTCGCCACGAAGAATTGCTCTACGACGAAAAGACATATCGCGCGATTGTTACGATGCGTCGCATGCTCTCGAACTTGAGCGAGCAGCGAGGGCTGGAAGCAATGGAGGCGCTGCTCCAGCAGATGTCCAAAACTTCCAACAATGCCGAATTCCTGGCAAATCTCAATCGCAGTCTGGCATAAGTGAGGGCCGCCCTGACTATATTCTGGTTAACTGCACATGCCCGTTGGCCCAACCAGTTGAGAAGTCAGTTGATTGGGACTGGTCACCTGGATTCCACCAGGTCCAGGGTAGGTATGGTCGGCGGGCAACGCGCCACTCCACGTAAATGTGTAAGCTTTCGTTGTCTCTCCTGGATTGAAGGTGATGCTGGCCGGGGTTTGTCCGCGCCCATTGTTGACTGTATAATTGAACTGGACAGTACCGCCGACACTATTTGGGACGACGTGGAAGAGGGCCGTATAGGTCACGGTCACGTTCGTACCGCAGGATAAGCCCGCAATCGATCCAGGTGTTACCGACATACTGACCGAAGTGACCTTCAATGGCACACGAGCAGTTGAAAGTGGTGGTGTTGGATTAGGAGAGGCGGCGCCTCCATTATTATGTCGAATCGCGTAAAAAACAAT
>Ga0137386_10002093_pt1 | contig 12740 bp, 9 predicted proteins | sample SagtaG_4_FD_104910 | JGI IMG/M metagenome (GOLD analysis project Ga0137386, IMG submission 104910) | Vadose zone soil microbial communities from Sagehorn Ranch, Mendocino, California, USA - Sage2_R_100_16 metaG | ecosystem: Environmental > Terrestrial > Soil > Vadose zone | place: USA... | reverse complement strand
GGCTGGAGGATATTGATGTTCCCAGGGGCGGTCGGGTCGTCTGGCACGTCCCAGAAGTTCTGGCCGCCGTAGAACGACGCCGGGTTCAGCACGTGGAACTGGGACAGTATCTGGCGCTGGGCGTCGAACAGTACCTCCGGGTAGCGCAGGTGCGGCATCAGCGGCGGCGGGATGGCGCTGGTCGGCGAGATCAGGCCGGGGAAGGACTTCATCCAGGACCGCAGCACCGGGCCGGCCGTGCCCCACTGGTACAGGTGGACCGCGCCGGTGTAGGCGTTGACGGTCGCCTTCACCGAGTTCCTGATGTAGTTGACCTGGCCGTTCTGGCCGGTCGCCAGCCCGCCGGGGCTGTAGGTGTTCGAGGTGGCCCCGCCGAGGCCGATCCGCTTGGAGTACGGGTAGTTGTCCGTGGTCGTGTAACCGTCGACCACCCACTGGATCTGGCCACGGACGACGACCGGGTACGGATCGCCGTCGAGGGTCAGGAACGGCGCGACCTTCCGGACCCTGGCCAGCGGATCCCTGACGTACAGGACCCGCGAGTTGGCGTCGATCGCGCTCGAGATCAGGATGTTCAGCTCGCGGAACTTGACGGCGAACAGCAGCCTGCTGCCGAACGAGCCGACCGGCACGCCGCCGCCTCCCCTGTAGGTGTTGTTGCGCTGTCCGCCCGTGCTCTCGTTCGGGTAGTCGAGCTCTGGCTGGCGCCCGCCGACGATGATGTAGCTGGCACCCTCATGGCCGAAGTACACCCGCGGCTGGCGGATCCCGAGCAACCCGGTGGGCGGGATGTCGCCCTCGATGAAGTTCGGGTTGCCGTTGGGCTGGGTCTGAGCCGCGGTGGACGCGACGAACCCGTATCCGTGCGTGTAGATCAGGTGCGTGCTGACCCAGTTGGCCTGGCCGGCCGGCGGGCCCGCCATGTCCCTGATGCCGACCACGGTGTCCTGCGGAACCGGGTTCGAGCCGATCCGGTACCTGTCCATCGCGAGCACTCCGGCGAACTGGTAGTAGCCCTTCACCTGCTGCAGCTGCTGGAAGGCGGTGGAGGCGACTTCCGGGTCCTGGAGCCTGAAGTCGGGCACAGCGGCCGCCTGCGTGGCGAGGTCGCTGCGGGTCTGGGTGGCCGCCGCCGGATAACGAATCACCCGCGTGTCGGCCACGCCGTAGGCGGTCCTGGTATTCCGGATCTCGCGCGCGATATAGGGGCGCTCCTTCACCTGCTGGTTCGGCTTGACGACGAACTGCTGGATGATGAACGGGTACACCCCGCCGATGAGCACGGCCGACAGCACGAGCAGGCCGAAGCCCATCGCGGGCAGCAGCGAGCTGCGCCTGACCGCGCCGGCCAGGAACAGCGCCGCGCAGATGACGGCGATCACGGCGAGCACCGTCTTGGCCGGCAGCACCGCGTGCACGTCGGTGTAGGACGCGCCCGTCTGCACGACGCCGCGCTGGGAGAAGTTGATCCCGTACCTGTCCACCCAGTACGCGGCGGCCTTGAGCGCGACGAAGATGCCGGCCAGCACGAACAGCTGGGCGCGGGCGCCCCTGGACGGCCGCGCATGCCTGGCCAGCCGCAGCCCCCCGTAGAGCACGTGCACGGCCGCGGCGAATACGAGGGAGAGCAGCACGGCGGCGAACAGGAAGGACAGGATCATCCGCAGGAACGGATAGACGAACACGAAGAACGAGATATCCAGGCGGAACTGCGGATCCTTGCGGCCGAACGGCACCCGGTTGACGAACATCAGCCAGGTCTGCCAGCTGCTCGCCGCGGCGAGGCCGGTGATCAGGCCGATCAGCCCGAGCAGCACCGTCATCACACCGCGCCGGTGCGGGTCGATCGCGCCCCGGTAGGCTTCCACGCCCTGATGCCCGGGCCCGCTGGGCGCCACCTCGGGGCGCAGCCGGTAGGCCAGCCAGATGTTCGATCCGACGACCGCCGTCATGAACGCCACGGTGACCGCGAACAGCAGCCACTTGGTGCTGTAGGTCGTCGCGAACACTCTGGTCTGCTTTACCGAGCGATACCACAGGAAGTCGGTCCAGATCCCCGCGCCGACCGCGATCAGGACCGCGACCACCACCACGGCGATGACGGCGGGAATGACGAACCTAGGCCAGCGGGGCAGCACGACCGGGCGGCCGCCGCCCGCGCTTTGCGGGCCGGGAACTCTGAAAGTCACCGCTCTCCTTCGGCGGCCTGAGCCACTCGCGCGGCTGCCGGCCAGTTAGCCGCCGACACCTCGGCGGCGGAACACGCGACCGCGTGATTCCTTGACGGCAACTTACCGGCAAGGCAACGAGTTCCAGCTGCTATCCCCGCCGAACGACGCCGCGGGTCCCGCCGAGCCGGGAAGCTGGGGCATGGCATGGTGGTCAGGAGCAGGCGGGAACGGGCCGGCCGGCTTTTAGCGCTTTCAGCGCCGCGATCGCGCCCCGCAGCGTGCTGACCTTGACGACCCGGAGCCCGGGTGGCACCGCACCCGAGGTGTCCTTGCAGTTGCCGGCCGGGGCGAGAAAGACCGTGGCGCCCGCGGCGCGGGCAGCGGCCATCTTCTGCTGGATTCCCCCGATCGGGCCGACCGCGCCGCCGACCTCGATCTCGCCGGTTCCGGCGATGAACTTGCCGCCGGCCAGGTTGGCCGGGGTGAGCTTGTCGATGATCGCCAGCGCGAACATCATGCCCGCGCTCGGTCCGCCGACTTCACCTATGTTGATCTTCACCTTGAACGGGAACACGAACGACTCGACGACGTTGACCCCGATGACAGGGTGCCCCAGGTAGCTGGCAGTCGTGAGGGAAATGTTTCGGCTCTTGCCCCCTCGCCTGATCGTGAGCTCGACTGGGCCGCCGACCCGATGCGCCCCGATCATGGTCGCGGCGCTGTGCCGGCAGGTCACCGGCTTGCCGTCGACCGCCGTGATGACGTCGCCGCGGCGCAGGTGGCCGACGGCGGGCAGCCCCTTGATCGTCTGCGCGACCGTGTCGGTCGTGGTGAACGCGATGCCGAGCTGGCACAGCGCCGCGGCCTGTGCGGTCTGCTGTGAGTTGGCCATCTCCTCGGTGTCCTGCTTGACCACCTGCTGCTGCGTCTTGCCCGTCGGGAACAGCTCCTGCTGCGGCACGACTGCCTCGTGCGGGCTGAGCCAGGCCTGCAGCGCTGCCACGATGTTGAAGGGCGGGTTGGCGCCCGGGCCGCCGATATAGGACACCGTGACCATGTTGAGATGACCCGCCGCGTTGTACGTGCGATGACCGGTGATCTGGACGACCTGCTTGCCGTCGAGCGGGCCGAGCGTGTTGTACGTCGGGCCGGGAATCAGCGCCACGTAAGGCACCGGCAGCGCGAAGACGGCGACAAGGCAGGCGAGGACTCCGATGCCCGCGATCAGCAGGGTAGCCGCACGACGTGACATGCCGGCAAGGTTACGCGTTGTTGACCCATTCGCTGTCGCCGGAGGCGAACCTCTGGTGCTTCCAGATCGGCACGGTCGCCTTCAGGTCGTCGATCAGCGCGCGGCACGCGTCGAACGCGGTGGCCCGGTGGCTGCCCGAAACCGCCACGACCACGGCCAGATCGCCGATGGCCAGGTCACCGACGCGGTGCACGGCGGCCACGGCGTGCACATCGAACCGCTCGGCGACCTGCTCGGCGACCTTGCGCAGCTGGTCGGCGGCGGACGGATGCGCAGAGTAGGACAGCGCGGTGACGGACTGGCCGTGATCATGATCACGGACCGCCCCGGCGAAGACCGCGATGCCGCCTGCCGAGGGACCGGCGACCGCGGCGTGGACCTCGTCGACGGACAGCGGCGTCTCGCGCAGCTCGGCGAGCCGGATGACAGTCACCAGGCCACGCTACATCGGGCCGGTCAGGATTCACGACGGCGCTTGCGCACCTGCCGGACGATCGCGGCGGTTCCGATGACTGCAACGGTGGCACCGGCGGCCGTGATGGTCGCGTCCTTCTTGGCCAGCCGCCGGCCGGCCACGGCGTGGCGACCCGCGCGCAGCTCGAGCAGCACTTCGAGCGCCTCCGTGTTGCTGACGGTCGGCTGCCAGCCGGCCTCGCGCAGCGTCTTGCAGTCGACGACCCAGGGGTAGACGACATAGCGCAGGTCGGACACCAGGGCCGGGGTGATGCCCGCCCGGTGCAGCCGCTGCGCGGTCGCGAACGTCACGCCGGCCGGCAGCTCGATCCGGCGCAGGCCGGACAGCTCCTCTACCTGGTCCTGTTCCAGCCAGCCGGCCGAGCCGACTGCGCAGGCGCCGCTGACCGCGCCGGCCGCCGCGAGCTCGATAGCCGACAGCAGGTCGGCGATGTGGCAGAACTGCCAGCGCGGTGCGCATCCCTTGACCGCCAGCAGCCGCGGCGCCTCGAAATGCCTGGTGATCAGGGTGTCGATGCCCTCTCCGACCAGGGCGGCCGGGCGGACGACGGTGATCGCCATGCCGGGGTTGGTGCGCGGCGACCGCTCGGCAAGCTGCTCGATCTCCATGAAGTCGCCGACGACACTGCCGTCAGGGTCGGCGTTCAGCGGCGCGTCCTCGGCGATAGGAACCGGGTTGTCAGGCTTGGCCCCGTACACCATCGCGCTGGTGATGAGCACGACCCGGCGGACGCCGCCGGCCGCCGCCGCGGTCAGCACGGTCTGTGCGCCGCGCACGTTGTAGGCCCGCCTGGCTCTCGAGTCGGAGCCTGCCGCCAGGTCCAGGTCGGTGTGCACGATCACGTCGATGCCGGAGAGCCGGCCGACCAGAGCCGGGTCGCGGATGTCGACGACGCGCCAGATGACACCGGTCAGGTCGCCGCGGCGGTCGTCGATGGCGACGACCCGGCTGAACCGGTCCGACTGCGCCAGCCTGGCGGTCAGCGCGAGGCCGAGATCGTGCGCCGCGCCGGTCACGGCCACCACGGGCAGGTCATTGCGCGGCACGGCCGGCCCGCGTCCGGCGCCGCGCGGCTGGCTGACGCCACGCCGGCGGGTGCCCTTGCGCCCGCTGGCATCGCTCCGCCCTTGGCGAACCTTGGCAACTCGGTCGCTCACCGCGAAGCGCTCCTGGGATAACTTGGCGAGTGTGATACATCCATCCTGCCCGAGAGGCTATGGCGATGAGTGAGCCTCCCTTCGGCTTCGGCATGCCGCAAGAGCCTGGAGACGACCCTGAGCGCGATCGAGGTGGCGCCGGCGGTTCCGGCTCGGGCGGATCGGGCTCGGGCGGATCGGGCTCAGGCGGATCGGGCTCAGGCGGAAGTCAGGGTCCGCTGGGGCCTGGCGGGCCGTTCGGACTCGGCGGGCCCTTCGGGGACCCGCAGCAGCTTGCCGAGACGTTGCGGCAGGTCGCTGACATGATGGCATATCAGGGCGGGCCGGTGAACTGGGACCTGGCGAAGAACACCGCGCGGCAGTCGATCGCCGCGAAGGGCGATCCGAGCGTCCTGGACAACCAGCGCACGGCCGTCGTCGAGGCCGTCAGGCTGGCCGACCTGTGGCTCGAGGACGCGACCGTGCTGCCGAGCGGTGTCCGCTCGATCAAGGCGTGGAGCCGCTCGGAGTGGGTGGAAGCCACGATGCCGGTCTGGAAGACGCTGTGCGAGCCGATCGCCGAGCGGGCCGTCGACACGATGGGCGGCATGCTGACCGTGACCGATGCCGACCTGGAGGACCTGCCCCCCGACATGCGGTCGGCGATGGGCGGCCTCGGCGCGCTCGGCGGCCTCGGCGAGATGATGCGCCGGATCGGCGGGATGATGGTCGGCGGCCAGGCCGGCGCCGCAGTGGGAGCGCTGGCCGAGGAGATCATCAGCGCCAGCGACATCGGGCTGCCGATCGGGCCCGAGGGGACGGCCGCGCTGCTCCCGGCCGGCGTCGCCGCGTTCGGCGCGGGGCTGTCCGTCGGCGAGGACGAGGTCAGGCTCTTCGTGGCGATGCGCGAAGCGGCGCACCACCGGCTGTTTAGCCACGTCCCCTGGCTGCGGGCGCGGCTGCTCGGGGCCGTCGAGGACTACGCCCGCGGCATCAAGGTCGATGCCGACTCGCTCCGCGACGTCATGCAGCAGTTCGACCTGTCCAGCATCGACCCGGCCAACCCGGAGGCGATCAACGAGGCCCTCACCGGCGCGGCCACCTTCCAGCCCGAGGACACGCAGGAGCAGAAGGCCGCGCTGGCGCGGATCGAGACGCTGCTCGCGCTGATCGAGGGGTGGGTCGCCACCATCGTCGCCGACGCCGCCCGCAACCGGCTGCCGGAAGCCGACGCGCTCGCCGAGGCGATCAGGCGCCGCAGGGCGACGGGCGGCCCCGCCGAGCGGACGTTCGCCACCCTCGTCGGCCTCGAACTGCGGCCGCGCCGGCTCCGCGAAGCAGCGACGATGTGGCAAGCGCTGGCGGAGGCACGAGGAGTCGGCGGCCGCGACGAGATCTGGTCCCACCCGGACCTGCTGCCGACGGCCGAGGATCTCGACGACCCGAAAGGGTTCGTCCGCGGCCGGCCCGAGCTTGACCTGTCCGCCATGACCGACGAGCCCGGCCCCGCCGCCGAACCGGGCGATTCGGCCTCCCAGCCCAACGACCCCGACGCCGGCACCGGTCCCGACCCGGACCACCGTCCCGGCCCGGACCACGGCCCCGACCCGGACCACGGCCCCGACCCGCGCGCCGGCCCCGACCCAGACGCCAGCTGAGGCACCGGCAGGGTGACCCGTGAGTGGCGTCGTGAGGGCAGCAGGCGCCGGCCGGTTCTGATATCCACAGGTCGTGGACGCTGATGTTCCAGTTCAGCCGGGACATCCGCAGCGGGCTCCGCGTAAGTGCACAGGTTTTCCCGTGGATATCCACAGGGACGCTCCCCTGTTTCCCCACGAGCCCCACACCCTTGTCCACAGGCAGCCGTTGACGACGGCAGGAGCATCGGCCTATGTTCCGCGGACCGGGTTCCCGGCCTGTCGGCGAGCGTCGTCACCGGGGAAAGGAACAGCCGCCGCTGACCGGCCGGGCGCGATCCCGCCCGGCCCGACCGGGCCGGGACCCGGCCACCACCCGGTCGGCGCCCATGCCCGGCCGAGCCGATCTCGCGGACACGTTGCGTCCGCTCAGCGGTCCGCGATGCGTATCTCTCCTGACGGCCGATTCGCGGACCCGGACTCGCGGACCCGGACTCGCGGACCCGGACTCGCGGACCCGGACTCGCGGACCCGGACTCGCGGACCCGGACTCGCGGACCCCATCCCCGGGGGGACCGGCACCGCAGCAGGCGTTCCGGCACGCGGGCAGTGTCGGACCCTGGTGGCAGGCTGCATGCATGCGACCAGCCATCAAGTCGGGTTTACTGCCCGTCTGGCGTGACCGAGACACGCTGCAGATCGGAATCGACCCGCGCCGTGCAGTCGCCCTGTCCGGGATGGGCCAGGCAGCTCCGCTGATCGGGTTACTCGACGGCAGCCGGGACCGCGACCAGGTCATCGCGGCCGCAGCCGGCCGGGGAATACCGGTTGAGGCGACCGAGAGAGTCCTGACCCTCCTGGCTGCGGGCGGTGCGCTCGACGACTTCCCGGCGGGCACGCTGCGTGCGCTCCCGTCGCCGCTGCGGGCCAAGCTCGCGCCCGAACTGGCCACCACCTCACTGGCGCGGCGCGACGCCGACGGCGGGGCCAGGGCACTCGCCCGGCGCCGCGCCGCCGTGGTCACGATCGAGGGTGACCGCCGGATCGGACGGGCCATCGCCAGGATCCTGAGCGCGTCGGGGATCGGCCGGGTGCGGTTCGCCCGGATGCTCGCTGACGATCAAGACGGCACGGCAGCAAGCGGCACGCCCGCCACAGCAAGCAGCAGCTCAGGCGCCAGGCCCGAACTAGGGCCAGGCACGGGAAACCGCACCGAACGCGCGCCAGGCACGGGAAACCGCCCCGACCCCCGACAGCCCACCGGACCAGGCACCCGCCCCGGACCCGGACAGCCCACCCGACCAGGCACCCGGGCGCGCGGACGGTCACGCTCCAGGCCTCCGTGCAGGCCAGACCTGGTCATCCTGGTCGGGGATCGGCCCGCCGACCACGCGTCTGACCTAACCAGGGAACGCATAGCGCACCTGGCCGTCATGGCGAGCGAGGCGATCGGGATCGTCGGCCCGCTCGTCGTGCCGGGCAGGACCGCATGCCTGCGCTGCCTGGACTACGTGCGGGCCGGCAACGATCCGGCGTGGCCGCTCATCCTGGCCCAGATCCGGCGGCGCAGGCCCGAGCCGGCCGCCTGCGACGCCGTGCTGGCCGCCGCCGTAGCGGCCCAGGCGGCCGCGCAGGCGCTGACGGCGATCGAGACCGCGCCGATCGCCAGCGCGGCGGCTAGCGGGACCCTTGAGCTCGTGCTGCCCGACTGGCGCTGGCGGCGCCGGACATGGCCGCCGCATCCGGCCTGCCCGTGTACCAGCACACCGTCAGGTAACCGACAATAGAGATCATGACCGATCTGCCCCGCCGCGCCGTCACCAGGACGGTGAAGCTCGCCGCCCTCCCGGCCGGCCTGGCGGGGCGGACCATGCTCGGCCTCGGCAAGCGGGTTGGCGGCAGGCCAGCAGAGATCGTCGCGCAGGAGATCCAGCAGCGGACCGCCGAACAGATCTTCCGTGTACTCGGCGAGCTCAAGGGCGGCGCGCTCAAGCTCGGTCAGGCGCTGTCCATCTTCGAGGCAGCGCTGCCGCCCGAGCTCGCCGGCCCGTACCGGGCGACGCTGACCATGCTCCAGGAGTCGGCACCGCCGCTACCCGCGAGCACGGTGCACAAGGTTCTGGCCGCGGATCTCGGTGCGGACTGGCGGGACAGCTTCGCCGAGTTCAACGACCGTCCGGCCGCCGCCGCGTCGATCGGCCAGGTCCACAAGGCGGTCTGGCACGACGGCAGGCAGGTCGCGGTCAAGATCCAGTACCCAGGCGCCGGGAAGGCACTGGCCAGCGACTTTGCGCAGATCAGCCGGCTCGGCAGGCTGTTCGGCGTGCTGATGCCCGGGCTGGACGTCAAGCCGCTGCTCGACGAGCTGCGTGCCCGCGTCGCCGAGGAGCTCGACTACCGGCTCGAGGCCGTCTCCCAGGATGCGTTCGCCGATGCGTTCGCCGGCGACCCCGACATCTTCGTGCCGCGGACGGTAGCAGCCACGGACCACGTCCTGGTCAGCGAGTGGATGGACGGGACGCCGCTCGCCAAGATCATCGCCGAGGGAACGCAGGACCAGCGTGACCGGGCCGGCCTGTTGCTCGTCAGGCTGCTGTTCTCCAGTCCGGCCAGGGCGGGGCTACTGCACGCCGACCCGCATCCGGGTAACTTCCGGCTGCTCGACGACGGCAGGCTCGGCGTGCTGGATTTCGGCGCGGTGGACCGCCTGCCCGGCGGGTTGCCGCCGCTGTTCGGCAGGCTGCTGTGGCTCGTGCACACCGAAGGCGACATCGCCGAAGCCGAATCTGAGATGCGCGAGCACGGCTTCCTGCGACCGGGCGTGAGCATCGACCTCGAGGCGCTGCGGAACTTCCTGGCCCCGCTGGCCGACCCGTCCAAACAGGAGTCGTTCAAGTTCAGCAGGGAATGGATGCGCAGCGAGGCGGCCAGGGTCACCGACCTGCGCGGCACCAACGTGGCCAGGCAGCTCAACTTGCCTCCCTCGTACATCCTCATCCACCGGGTCTCGACGGCCGGCATAGGCGTGCTCTGCCAGCTGGAGGCCAAAGGCGAATTCCGCTCTGAGGTGCTGCGCTGGATGCCCGGTTACGGCCCGGAAGATCTGTCCGCCGCGCCGCCGCCGGACGAGCGCGGCCCCGGCGCCGCCAGCCTCGCCAGGGAGCCAGCCGTCTAGCAATGGCGCCACACCATGATCGTGGTGGGTTGACTGGTCCATAGGGCGACGCGCCAAATCCGAAAACTGACCCCCTCCAACCACCCGACCAAGGCGCGCCCGCGCGGCCACCAGCCGAGGAACCACGTCCGCCGACGAAGGAGGCCCGCCCACCCGCAGCCAGCCAAGCGCCGGCCCGCGCCAGCGCCACCGCGGACCTCGCTCCCACCAAGGCGCCAGACCGGAGCCCTCACGGGCACTCACCGCCAAACCTGAGGCGAGCATGGTCCTACGGCCTCGTCGTGTGTCGTCGGTCCGCAAGACTCTGCTCGTGGCCCTTGCCTAGTCTGACGCCGATGATCTGCACGCCCGGACCGGACGGATGTGCGGGTGTGCAACCATCTCCACTGCGTGCAGGTTCATCACGTCGTGCCGAACGCGATCCCGCCCTGTCCGAAGTGCCACGATGAGGTTCACGCCCGGCACACGCCCGGCAGGACTACCCCAGGAAGCAATACGAGTAGCGTCACCGTCCGTCCGGCTGACGACACCTCCGCCTGACGGTCTGCCGCTGGTAGCCGCCGCCTCAGCCCACAAGGCAAGATCACGAACGCGGAGGTGGAGTCCTTGGAACTCTGACATGAGAGAATGGCGAAGCGCCACATACAGATGGAAGACAACCGACAGCGACAACGGACAAAGCGCATCACCGGTAAGCAGACAGACCCATCACGGGTAAACACGGACAACAGTCACGGATAACAGGAGATCGATCGCCGTGCCAGAGGACGCGCCTTCCACCGGCCTGCCACCCCGCCAGTTCGACACCACGGTGCCGCATTCCGCAAGAATCTGGAACTACTGGCTGGGCGGAAAGGACAACTATGCCATTGACCGCCAGGTCGGCGAGCACGTAGCGAAGTTGTTCCCCAGCATTGTCGACGAGGCCCGCATCTCCCGTTCCTTCCTCCGCCGCGCCGTCCGGTACCTGGCCGCCGAAGCGGGGACCCGGCAGTTCCTTGACATCGGGACCGGTCTGCCTACCGTCGACAACACGCATCAGATCGCCCAGCAGGTGGCGCCGGAATGCCGGATTGTCTACGTCGACAACGACCCGCTAGTGCTTGCACACGCCCGTGCGCTGCTCACCAGCAGCCGCGAGGGTACCGCTCAGTACATCGACGCCGACGTGCACGACCCCGGCGCAATCCTCGCCGAGGCTGCCAAGTGGCTGGATTTCACCAAGCCAATCGCGGTCATCATGAACGGGATCATGGGACACGTCACCGACGACGACGAGGCATGCTCGATCGTCACCCGGCTGGTAGACCGCCTGCCGCCGGGCAGCTATATGACGCTGTCTGATGGCAGCGACACAAGCGAAGAGGGCGTGGAGTCCATGAAGTTCTACAACCAGAGCGGCGCTGTCCCCTACCACCTGCGCAGCCCGAAGCAGATCGACCGCTTCTTCGATGGGCTTGAACTGGTGGAGCCCGGAATCGTGCCGCGAAACCAGTGGCGTCCCGACATAACTCCCCCGAGATCCCAAGCTCCCAGTGCTGGGTACGGCGGCGTCGCACGCAAGCCCTGATGGACTAGTTCTCCGTCAGTGAGTAAGCCAGTCTAGTAGGGCTCCTCTGTCCCGGAGACTTTGACACTTGTCCTGAGTTTTAAGCGGACGTAACGTTGTTACAGCCCGCTCCACATTTGCAGGCAGAGCCCTGACCAGCCACTTTGGGTGGCAGAACCGATGCGAGGACCGGTCGGACCAGGCGCAGCGGGCTGGTGGCGGTCAGCCGATCTTGACCGCAGGTCCTTGCGTGAGCTTGCCCGGAAACGGAGTCACGCGGGGAACCTTGCGTCTCGGCGGTCTGAGGCGGAGCCTCTCTGGATGATATGTCGCTTACCAGCGTGAAGGCCCGCCCAGCCGGGGCCGCCAGCACGGCCAGGACCTGCAACCGGCACGGGAACCCACCACCGCCGTGGCCACAAGTCGGCCATCGATGACTACGAAAGATGCAGGCTAGCACCTCGACCCGATGGTGAAACGATCTCGTCCCTCTAAACCGATAGAAGATCTTTTCACAGATTCGCGGTGACACCGAGCTTTTCGTAGAAACATTGCGCCTCCGCGTTGTCGTCGTCCGTGGTCCACTCCACGCGGCTGCAGTCGTTGTCCTTCGCGACCTTGAATATCTGCGCCATCATCACCGCCGACCCTCGGTGATCAAGCCTGACACGCTGAGCCGACCCCGCCAAGATCGCCCCGCGACCAGCACGGCACGCTCCGTCACCGAATGTGCAGGTAACGGCTCCCGGTCCCAGGCTCATGCAGCGGATAGACATCCGGCCCGTACAGCACCACCACACCCCACGACCGCAGCCTGGCGACTTTCTCTATGAACGCAGGGTGCGCCGTGTGAGCGCGGTTCGTGAACGGCATCGCCACCACAGGAATCCGCTTGCCGATCGCCTCCACCAGAATGCCCAGCGCGAGCGTGTCGCAGATCCCCGCCGCCCACTTGTTCATCGTGTTCACCGTCGCCGGCGCGACGATGATCGCATCCGGGGAAGGCAAGACATCGGGCTCGCCAGGGTCCTTATGGTCGCTGCGGACAGGATGGCCGGTCAGCCGCTCCAGGCCAGCGACGTCCGCGAACCGCCGACCCGACCGGGTAGTGAGCACGCACACGTCCCAGCCGTCCTTCTGCGCGATGCTGATCAGCCGGGCGACCTCACGAGTCGGCGGCGCGGCACACGCAATCACGTACAGCACCCGCGTGCTCACGGCCGGACCCCCGCCCGCTCCGCCAGACGGGTGCCGCATCCGCCGCATCGGTCAGGTCGGCCGCGTCGGATGCTTCGGTCGCGCAAGCTGCCTCGGTCGCGCAAGCTGCCTCGGTCGCGCAAGCTGC
>Ga0137386_10002088_pt1 | contig 12750 bp, 14 predicted proteins | sample SagtaG_4_FD_104910 | JGI IMG/M metagenome (GOLD analysis project Ga0137386, IMG submission 104910) | Vadose zone soil microbial communities from Sagehorn Ranch, Mendocino, California, USA - Sage2_R_100_16 metaG | ecosystem: Environmental > Terrestrial > Soil > Vadose zone | place: USA... | reverse complement strand
GTGATCGAAGACCCCGACTCGGATGAGGAACTATACAAATCAGCCGAAGAAGTCGCGGAAAATATTGATCCAGACGGTCAGGGTGATGGCGCAACTAGTGGAAGTAATTTGGGGCCGAATGTGTGTTCCTTTTATTTGACTTGCGCTTGCTAGTGCTGACGGGCCCAAAGCAGCCTCGACCACCCCAGGAGCTATTTTCGCAGTCAACTGCTCCCGTTTCACACCCTTCTTGGTCGTCGCTTTCACGGGTGTCACGTTTGCCGCTCCAGGTTTCCTCGGCACTTCCTCGAAATCCAGATAGAGCAGACCGTGCACTGGGCAACTCCTTGGCATGTGGCCCACTTTGTGGGGTTGTGCAACTCATGACTTCGTTCTCAGAACTCCTATGATGTCCAACAGGGAAGCCAAACACGCATCATCGATCTACTCGAACGGATTGTAAGGAATATGAATACGGACCTCACTCATGGAACGGGGTGCCACAGTGGTCAGAACGTGCGCGGGAGACGCGGGAGGAGCCCAGTGCGCCGTAAGGCTGAAGACAACGCACTGGCTGTCAGTTCCTAGATTCTGATCTCGACTGTTCGGTGCACTGATCTGATTGGGCCTATACTAGAAATCGGTTCGGATCGAACTCTCCTTGTTGTTAAGTGGAAAGCCACCTTATGGTCATACACCCCCACCTTCTCGGCTTTCTATGTTCACATCTGAGTGGGAGAGCAGCGGCCATGGAGCGAAGGCCTGCCAAAGTACAGTTGCAGACTTCATGGTTGACATAGTGGGGGGTCCGAAGTCGCCGTGGAATGTTTCTGCAGGCCGAGTTTTCACTGATTATTTTATTGAGAAGACAGGGAATGACGACACGCCAGAAATGCGGAAGGCAGTAGAGAAGGCCTTTACTAACAGGGTTAAGAGCTTGAAATCACACTGGAAAAAGGATGCACTCTCACAGACAGCGAAAGCCACAGAGCGATCTAAACATAGCCGGAAGCAGCGCAAATACCAGGTAAGTTTTCAGCACTTCCACCCTAGGAATGCCACAATTGCTCATCTATGGTCAGTTATTCCAACATCGCCGTGAGACTGCGAAGCTTTATAATCCACTGAGAAAACACATCGATGTCTTGGATGCACTCGGAGTGGATGGGATGTCATCGGACGAGTCATCCTTTGATCCTCATACAAGTCAACCAACATACACTATTGTAAAGCCAAGCTGGCGACATCCTGACCTGCATGATTGGCTCAGAGTTTTCGACCAATTGCATCACCGAAATCATGTCAATAGCTGGTCTCTTGACAAACGTGGCGCGTTCACTCACATACGTGCTGGCTCTCACAAGATTCATCAGACAGTACACGCCCCACCATGTCTCCCAGTCAATGCATATGACCCCAAGTGGCTCGAAAGCAGAGAGACCCTTTATGTAAGACACGTGTTGTGCCCCAAAGAAGGCCCTTATGTTTTTGATCATCCTCCTGATGTCATTGCGTATGTTTTCCCGTATCATTTGAACAAGGCTTTTGTCTGATCTTGATCACATGTATAGACTCTTGACTATTTAGATTAGCAATCAAGATAGCTGACAATCTGTCCCTGTTGTCACAGCAGCCTAGTTGTTATGTGTGTACTCACTCGTATTTTAGTTTAAGATATGTTTCGCTACACGTTCTCGTTGCTCATTGCCACATTTTCTATCATTGCCTTGTCGCATTCCCTATGTCACTCCACTTTACTTACTCCCTATAGAAAATGAGGTGGTAAGGCGCAGCGGGATACTAATACATTCGGGCACGTGTGATATTACGATTATCCAATTGCCGAGTCTACACTCGGTTTGCCGGACATTACCCATCCTGGGCTGGATCCCAAGCTGGATCCCAACACCCTCACTACACAGCTTTCCGAGTTCTGTGTCCAACCTGTACCCCCTTATCTTTCGGGCAGTCATGCTTGTTGGTTGGTTGGTCTCATTTCGTATCACTTGGCGGCCAAGTTGATACGGGATGAGACCAACCGACTTGCCAACTGACTTCTAAACTCTAATACGACTTACCCCCAACAGAGGCGGACGACTATGAGAAGTCTTGTGACATGCGGAGACTAGTGATGTCAACGAGTTACGGTCACTCGAGTTACTCGCGAGTGTGACGAGTACTCGCGCCTGCATACTCGAGCGAGTACTTGTTCTCATCTTCCAGAGCGCGAGTACTCGTAGTACTCGCAGCAATATATCACTTTTCAGCGCAATGTCATGAGGTTCCATTTTCCGCCCTCCATTCTGGCCACTTCATCATGGCCTCCCTGACCCCTGCCACTGACTTGAGTCACCCGACTGTCAATGGCCTGGCAGTCACTGGACTCCCGTCCACCCCATGCGCGAAGCTGAGCTCAATATCTCCCAGCGACAGTGTCTCACAGGTCCGAGCCCGCCAACGGAATCTACGTCAAAAGTCCAGCCAATCCGCGGTCTACGACGATGACGACCTCACTGATCCGGGGCTTTCAGAGGACGAAAATATACTTCGTAAGTTTTTCTCATACTACATACTGTGCTACTAATAATATCTGTTTATTTACTATCTAGGTCGCACGCGTCGTAACTGGGTTTCACCATGCTACCAGTCGTTTGAGAAGGCGAAACTACAGCGGGATGACGATGGCAAGGTCGTTATGATCAGGATAGACAATGAACGGATGACTACGGTCTATCTGTTCAAGTGCAAAGGGTGCGTATTTCATTCGACTATTGCATCATGATAATTCGATTTCTTCACAGGTGTAGGAAGACTGTATCTCGCCACTCCGGATCCAACACCACCAGCAACCTCGTCAAACACGTGAAGATGTGCAGCCCAAGAGACAACGTTCAACCTCAACGGCAGCAGCTCATGAACGCCTTTGCCTCCGGTTCTATGTACAAATGCGAGAGACTGTGCACACTCGCTGTCTGCTGGGTTACAAGCTGTCGTCGGCCTATGTCCATCGTTAGCGACCCCGAGTTCCTTGACATTATCAAGATGCTGAACCCACAAGCCGAGGTTCCTTCACGAAATACCGTTACCCAAGACATCAAGACCATGTACTCGATGGCCAAGGCTAATTTAAAGATTATCCTTCGGGTGAGTTAATCAAATCTATTGCTCGCTGATTACCATACTAACGTGACTTATTGAAGAAATCAAAAGGAGCGGTGCACATTGCACTCGATGTCCGGACGGACATCAACATGACCGCGTGGCTTGATGTCATGCTCTATACAGTGCAGGAAGACGGCTACAGGAAAATCCCTCTGGACTTCATTCGGTGAGTTTCTCCCCTTTGGCATCTAAATTCTAGGATTGACTCGAAGCTCCTTAGACTTTCGGGTAGTCACACGGGGTATAATCTTGCGTGTGAGATAGAGAAATATCTCGCCGAGTTCGAAATCGCAAAGCGTGTAAGTTTTATTATCCGTCCAGCCTCTATGCCACAAACTAATGGTTACTACAGCTACTGATGTTCGTGTCCGATAACGCCAGCAACAACGACACACTGGCAACGTCTCTCGAAATCCGACTGAAGGGAGAGGGTCTATTCAAGGATCGCCAACATCGTGTACGGTGTTTTGCTCACATATTGAACTTGGTGATGCAGGCAAGTAGTCTCTCTTTCCTACTGCTGCCCTGCTTAACGCGATTTATAAGGCGTTTCTGCGTGTGTTTCTCCGAAAGAAGAAAGGGGGAAACAGCACGAGAGGCGACAGCGATGAGGAGTGGAAGGAACTTGCCGATGAGGTCAACAAGTATGACGCAATGGCGAGCAATGACTGCGACGACTCATGTGGCTCGGGTGAGGAGGACATAAACGACGACGACCTAGAAGGGTGCGAAGATAACGAGCGGATCGATACGGACATAGACAAAGAGCGAGAACAATCTGATGAGCTCATGATTGACGAATGTGAGGAATCAGCCAAGAAAGGAGAGCTCGATGCGAGTGATCTGGTTCTGGAGCCTCTCCGTCGGTGAGCGTCGAGAAGCATGTGTTTTGCTTTCAAAGGTGCGTAATATCATTCTCTTGCAGGGCCCTTAGTAACAGACATGTAGGCTACCTCGCTTTCTAAAAAAGTTCAAAACAGCGGAAGATATCGCGATGCTCTGAAGAAGAAAGCCAACGAAGAAGGCGCTACGCCCGTTGCCCTTGTCAAAGTCATCGTGACGCGCTGGAATTCACATGCGATGTGCCTTCTCCGCGTGTTTGACTAGCAAAAGATCGTGGATCGTCTTTGGTCAGATCGGAATCTCGGTATCCGGAGCTTTATGTTTACAGAGGTTGAGTGGGCGATTCTGGACCAACTAGAGGATATATTGGAGGTGAGTCAATACACAGTGGTTTCCGTTTACTAACTTGGCCTAGACTTTCGTTGCGGCCACACGCAAGGTGTCGAAGGCCGAAGTAGCCCTAATATATGAAGTCATTCCACTCATCGACAAGCTCACGGAGAAATTCGAACAGATGATTATTGGCGCTTCGCTGCATGCCGAAGGGAGGCATGCAGCGAAGATTGCTTTACAGGTCCTCAATAAGTACTACTCGTATACCGATCAATGCGACGTCTATCGGCTATCTATATGTACGTTTCCCCATTCCTTGCTCATTCGTGGCTAATATCTTCTTTGAAGTGCTCCACCCTCGATTCAAGACATTTTATTTTTCCCACCACAATTGACCTAAAGGATGGATCGACGAGGCGTTGAGTCTCCGAGCGGTATGGACGGCGAGGTACAAGTCTGCACCCGCCAAAGAGCCATATTGACCAGCACCCGTTTCAGCTCCAGTAACTGCCGGCTCACGTACAAAGAGTCGGGTTGATTTCGACATCGTATTAAATTATGGGCATCAAGTGGGACAAGGGTCAGATGTAGAAGAATACCTCAACGCCCCGCCACTGCCCCGAGAAATGGACCCCATTGGTTATTGGCTGAGGCAACGGAAAGCAGGGGAGGCCATAGCAAACCCGAATGCTATCGCGCTTGCACAAATGGCCCTTGACTATCTCTCGGTCCCAGGTTTGTTCTTCGTAATTTAATTTCGTTCACGCATAACTAATTTTTATTTATAGCCACATCTGACCCCGAACGCGTGTTCTCGTTTTCTGGAGGTACAATAACTAAGATACGAAATCAGCTTTCGGACGACTCAGCAAGAGCAATCGTCATGGTAGGGCAGTGGAGTAAACTTGATGGGCTTCTCCCTGAGCAAGAATTTGAGACAAAGATCAAAAAATGGTGGACACGGAGCAGAAAACGGAAAGCGAGTGTCATTTAATTAGACGGACCACCAAGCAAGATCCCAGCTGTGCACGTAGATAGTTCTTCGGGAATGTGAATGTGAATGTGCACGCGTAGTGAATAGCACAGGTTTTGATAATCTACAGAGTACAGACATACAGCCTAATTACCATTTATCGTTTTGTGTAGCACCCTGAACCGGGGTGTTTGTGCCATCCCTCGAAGTCAGCCCCGCAAGCGCAGTCAGTCTCGATCGTGATATCGATTGGTCGAGGCAGAGTCAGGGGCGTGAGTGGCGAGTAGAGGGAGTTTGGGTTTCAGGGCGTTGGCATCGGGCAGTGCGAACGAGGAGATCTAGAGGCTGTTGATACTATAGTATCATTGCGTACTACTCAAGGTACTACTAGTACACGCGGCCAGGTCTGACTCATGTGGCAAGAGTGATTTGAATGCCAATGGACCGTACCAACCACCCAACTATCGTGGGCTCATACGAAACTTCCAGTCATCAACCACCAAAACCAAATGTTTCACCCGAAATCGGTCAGAACGGGCCGGCAATGGAGCGTGACATTCCTTGCAGCTGCTGTGACCCGTCTCTCCCTGGCTGGCTGGCCATGCCTGTTGTACAGTACTGTAGCGAAGGGCATGATTTTACTTTCGGTGAAATCACTGCCATGGTCCTTGGCAAGATGATGGAGACCACTGAAGCCAACCTCAGCAAGGAGGCTATGCGTCTGTCACGGTTGTACTTCTTCAAAGTTGAGCGTCAGGCGACCAAAGACAAAGACACCAGGACTATTGCTATTGCCGGCCTTCAGATCCTCCGCATTATCAACGAGCCTACAGCAACTACCATTGCCTCTGGACTTGACAAGAAGTCCAAGTCTGAGTCTCGGATCATTGTTGTCACATAGTACACCCCTACTCATATTACTCACTGCTCGCCTCCCCCATGACCTCACTCGGTCTCGTAACCTTGCGCCCCGGCATTATTGCTAGCCTTCAGATCCTCTGTGTTATCAATGAGCCTGCAGCAGCCACCATCGCCTATGGACTTGACAAGAAGTCCAAGTCTGAGTCTCGGATCATTGTTATCACATAGTACACCCCTACTCATATTACTCACAGCTCGCCTCCCCCACGAACTCACTCGGTCTCGTAACCTTGCGCCCCGGCATTATTTCTAGCCTTCAGATCCTCTGTGTTATCAACGAGCCTGCAGCAGCCACCATCGCCTATGGACTTGACAAGAAGTCCAAGTCTGAGTCTCGGATCATTGTTATCACATAGCACACCACTCATATTACTCACAGCTCGCCTCTCCCACGATCTCACTCGGTCTCGTAACCTTTCGCCCCGACATTATTGCTAGCGTTCAGATCCTCTGTGTTATCAACGAGCCTGCAGCAGCCACCATCGCCTATGGACTTGACAAGAAGTCCAAGTTTGAGTCTCGGATTATCCTCCCAACAACAAGGCCGAGAAAACTGAGAGTGAGGCGACAGGTGAGAAGGCTCTTATATACCGCTCATATCGGTTCCTCACCCCGCTGCCTCACCAGCGTCGCTGGTCTCGCCTCAAACCCTAACCCAATGACGAGGCCGAGAAACAGAGTGAGAGGGTTTTCTCTGCCTCTCACGTCGACAGCATCGCCTCATATGCCTCCTGTAGATGAGACTGAGAACCAGAGAAAAGTGACAGGTGAGATGGCCTTCTAACGCTCATTTTGGTGGTAGAGGGTGGCCATTGATTCACGTTCGTTTTTCTCGTATCGTTGCTGATATTCCCGGGCTAAAATAAACGAGCACAAACTTTATTTCTTTTACCTTGGCTGCTGCCTCGACAACCTTGCTCCCTTTCCGATTCATTCAACCCGATGGCCCTTTCGATCAACTTAAACGGGCTCTATAGCTCAAGGCAGCGTAGACGAGATCGGGAATTAGTAAAGAAACGGATATGGGTCCACATTGTGGGGTTGAGACTTGGGGAACGGGGGGTAGAGGTCGCAATTGCGAGGTACGTTCTTACGCGCCTCTTTAACGCGACCTCCGGCACGCATGACAACTCGCAGGCCAACTGGCTGGCACGGCGAGAGTGGGGCGGAAAGTTCAGGCGGTCACATAACCGTCGACTTCCAGACGCGAAACGGTCGCCGTGTAACGACGGACCACGTCTACCGTACAGACACGGCATACGGGGTAGGTGCATCAAATTATATACAAATATTTATACTGATATATGTTGTTCTATTACGAAGGACAGGTTGGGAGACGATAGCGCCGTCGCGTGACTCTCCTAGGTTGGCAAGCGTCCAACTTGCCTTATAGTCAATCTATGATTTTGCTTGATATATGGTTACTAGTATTCGCGTCTCTTTCATTGATTTAAATCTCATCTCAGTCTCGGGCAATCTAAAACCCAGCAACCTAATCCCCCGTCGTTGCCTCGCCGTCGCGTTACTGTCGCCGCTATGATTGGGGTCGCGCCACTCGCATTGGCGGAGTCCCCCGGTGGTGGCAGTGGCATCCTCGGGCATCTTGGTTGGGATACCATGCGGAATGCCTCTGAGCAGAGGCGTCAGCAAACCCTACAAAAGGGGGTACCAAGCTAAGTTTTAGTCAATGTAACCCCGCAAAGTACTCGTTGATTGTAGGCCTACATGGATCCCCAACCACACCACCGTCATCAGAGAGAAACGACGGGTGAGAGGGCTTTCTCCACCTCTTATCTACTCACCTCGTCACTTTACCGGTACCGGCATTACCGCCTCAAACGATGGCTCGTCTACGCGTTGTCTCTCGACTCGAGCATGTTCAAGAGCTCTGTCATGTTCTGCCACCCCGTCTCGGCCGATCCCACTTCGCCATTCAACTCTCATTCCCCCACTCACTCTTCAACCACGCTGACGACGCCGATGACCCCATCCACCACTCGATCGGAGTCGACCCCCCTAACGATGGACTAGACAATTACCAGCTGCTGTGGGGTGCGTGTCGCCAGTGACGCGTGACGTCGGTCGTCTCGGACCCGGGCTCGGTTGGCTGTAGCCTGTAACTGTACATATAGTGTAGTAGTCGGAATATACACACGTTTCTATTCATTATGCATGTGTACTATGTGAGCCTCGAGTACGTGTGAGCAAGCACAAGCACTCATACTCGCGCAAACGAGTCGAGTATGAGTATCATTCGGAAAATTCCGACGAGTAACGAGTAGAGTACGAGTGTTTGTTCGGAGAATTCCGTCGAGTACTCGTACTCGCGAGTATAACTAGCAGCTCGTTCCCCCCGCGTCCTCCAGTCCTGCACAAGGTTCCGCACTCGCGCGCTCCGTTAGAATTTCGGGCATGACTTCTCCCATGGACGGCGGACCAGTATACGAATTTTCACGACGCGCGGAGACGTGCGCGACCCCTCTTTTTCAATTTGGAAGCAAGCTCATAGGGGCTCAGCGCAGCACATCTCCCCGCGTCCTCCAGCATCCCGCACTCGCATGCGCCCTTAGAAATTTAGGAAAGATTTACTCTCAATGGGGGAAGACCGGTTTATTAAGTTTAACGTCGCGCGGAGAAGTGCGCGACCCCTCGCGCTCTGGTTCAGTGCATCACATCTTCCCGTGCCCTCCAGCGTCTCTCACTCGCACGCACCCTTATAAAATCTGATAACACCTACCCCCAACTGAGGCGAACGACTGTGTGAAGTCCTGCGACGCGCGGAGACGCGCGTGACCGCTTGCGATGCAAATCACTTTCGAGCCCAAGTGGCCAACCTCTCGCACTCCCGAGTGTGCTGCACTTGCACGCAGCCTTAGAAACTCTGGATTTACACGTCTCCAATCCTGATAGACCTCCATGCGAGGTTTCACGGCATGCGGAGGCATGCATGACCAGTTGCGATGCCTCACACCACCCTGAACTCAACAAACCTGGTGCTATTGGGACATAATAATTTGGAAGTGGATTTGAAAGAGTGTGTCTGAACTGTGATCGAACCATTTGAAAGAGTTTTAGAACTGTGCTGTTGTGTCAGCATTGTATGACACGTACAATGCCATGGCCGTGCTGTATATATCACCTTGCTTCGCAAGGTCCTCTGCCAAGTGGGAATTACTAATCATTCTGACAAACGTGTGAGAAAGTTATGCCATATCCATCTGGAATGGGAATATCCACCTTCAATCCAAAATCCAGTAAACTTTTCCACCAAGCGAAGTCGACCCCTAGTTGTATATATTGTATTGATGTTTTATGCCATGTTTTATGCCACAAACATCGTTATTGGGCGTCGCGTCGCGTCGCAACAGTTTTATCTCCGACATCCCTTTCCTCTCCCACTCAAAAATCTCAACATTTACTTCCAGCTTTTCACCGTATCATTATCTCGCTCGATCGTGTGGTTTCAGTGTTCGTTAATCTTTTTTTTTTTTTTCGTGCACCAACTGACTCGTAGATGAGTAGGACCATGTCTGTTCCACCCCATCTCGTTTATACCTGTTGGGCCTCTGCAGACGAGTGGCGACATGGATTCGTAATGCTAGGTGCCAATGTCTACTCCATCCCCGCCCCCCCTCCCCAGTCCGACCCTGTCGTCTGCGTTGATGGTTTTTGGGGAGCTCACGAGTGGATGGTTTATCCACAACTGTATCGTCGTGAATTTCCCTACCTTGCCTGGATCCCACTGCGCCGACGAAGTCTCTCTAGATCTGTCCCATCTGATGTCCTCACTCGCCCTGTAGAGAAGATGATGTGGCGAGCTCATCCCCTCCGATCTGATTGCCATCTCGTCAATCCAGAGTTGTTCGAGGAGCTGACCATCAAATGGCAGTCGATCAAGGAGGCCTTGAAGCATCCATTCGATCTCGTCTCCTCCCAACCTTCGTTTTCCTCCATCGTGCGGCCGATGAAGGCGTACACTAGGGCTTTCGAAGCTCTCAACAAGCTTGAGAAGGATTTCAGAGCTTGGCGAGATTTTGTTGAGGTCCTCCGAAACCTGCAGCGATCTCTTCTGGAACTCAGCGCTTTTTTGGACTGGTGGAAGGATGTTTGTGCGGGCGATTCCTTTCAATCTCCTATTCGTACGCCAACTCGCGGCGCCGTCTTCAGAGACGAGCGGCTGTACGCTGATCATGCGCGTTGGTCCGTGGCCTCATATCTTCTTATCCCCAAGCCGGCCTTTGCGCTTGATCCCGCAAAGAAAGTCCCATTGTCCCCCCACGAGTCGTGCAGTACACGACCCATGACTTTGCAGCCCCTCGTTCACTCACTTCACCACTGGTACTACCCTCCGCTCGTGGATGATGTCGCGGCGAATCTGGAGACCGCTGCCCGCGGCTATCACGAACGCTTGGACACCTTCCGACCGACCAAGGAGCTCAAGCGTACGTTGGATAAAATGGAGAACAAGAAGAACGACGAAGGTAAGCATATGCTCGACTTTTCTTTGAATCATACTAACGTCTCGTGTACAGCCGGCCGCATGGCCAAAAAGGCGAGGATGGACGCAGCCTCTCATCTCTCACAGTCGAATCATCCTGAGCTCAGACGCCTCACCGATGCTGGGGCTGCGCCTGCTTGGTTCCCAGAAACACAAGAGGTCTGGATGGTCGCCGTGGGCCACGTCAGCCACCTCAAACTCGCTCCCTCAACCTCACCTCGACGGTTCTCGCTTCCCCCCATTAAGCTCTTTTGGGGTAGTAATGAAGAGAACCAGCGTATATTCTATTACCATTTCCTCCTCCTCCGCGGCGCACTCTTGGAACGGCGCACGAGCGACTTGCCGCCCCTCACCACAGGCGAATGGAAGACCATCTTGGGAAACACGTACTGGAAGACACAGTGGCCCAAACAAGACGATTCGCCTACAACGTTTGACCCCAATGTTTTCTGGAAACACGGGGGCCCTCTTTTCTTTGGCGATATACGGAGCGCGGATGTCGCTGCAGGGCGTCATGACCCCACGCGCTTGCTACCTTGTCACTGTGTCGTCCAGATGTCTACGGCTGATGATCCAGACGTTCGTCAGGTAATTTTATACTACCTGAACTCATTTCACATCTATGAGGAGATCAAGGCAATGGAGCGCATTCAGTTAAAGGACACCTTCGAGAAGCGGTGGATACACAAGGAGTGCTGGGTCTACCACATAGCGGAGATGTGGGACCCTGTCGGGGGCACTTCAGAGTCCCGCTTCTTCTGCAACAAGAAGGCGTGGCGAATTTGGCTTTTTTCAGTACGCGAAGTCGTTATGGACTGGGATGGCTTTGATAGCTGGGACTGGGATGGGATCTCAAATGTGAGGACTTTAAACGTTGATTCACTTCTTGGCCCGGTCTTTCGCAGGTTGACCGTCCGTCTCCTGGCGTTTTATATCCATTCTTTCGTCTCTCACTTAGGCTACTATCCATCATCCCTTCTCCATCCCCCCGTCCTCGCTGTTCCCTCCTGTCGAGAGCATAGCCGGAAGTTTGGTCTCGGGTACACAATATTTGTCATGGTGTAATACTTGCTTAAATATATAGAATGTACGCTGGATGGTGAATTGGCCTCGAAGACGGCGGACTTACAGAACCTCCCATCGATCACGTGCGCCCATTCGATCTCGGTTTGACGGAGCTACCGAATTAGGCGCGTGGGGGTACCTAGTCACCATAGACACATCCACTTCCTTGATCCTGGTCACAATTGAAACGCATGCATTTTCTCCCACAGGGAAGTCCCCTCAGCCACAGAAGTCACGCGAGTCGCGAGCGATTGAAAGTCACAATAAAATCACCACCACCACCCGCGCCTCCATGCTCACTCTCTTTGCTACCATCTCACTCTCACTCTCCTTCTGGGCGTCTTCGTACTGTCCAGATCCTTTGTCACCCTCTCCTCACGGCACCCTTCGCGGGCAACCTTGACGTGCCGTCTTGGTTGCCTCGGTGGGAGCGTTCGTTGCCCCTTCCCTTCCCTCTTTCCCGGTGCCCTCAATCATCAAGTTCTTCGAGCTCTTCCCGTCCTTCTTTCCGCACAACACCCTTCACGAGCGACACTGGCGTGCCGCCTGGTTGCCTCGTTGGGAGTGCTCGTGGTTTTCCTTCCCGCCCAGTGGTACATGTGATTCGTTTGACCCGCGTCGTAGACTTTCACTTTCGCAGGCTTGCCTCATTTCGTTTTCGGTGGCGGCGCTCTGCCTATCTTTCCGAGTGAGTATTCATTTTATTTTATTTTTCAATCTGGTCTATGCGGGTTGCCCTTCTTCCCAGATTAGGTTTCTTCGGACTCGCGACTCTCTAGGTCCTTGGAGCGCTACTCCGGGTCTCATCCTCCGCCGTCGCCCTCTGACGACCGTAGGCCGCCCCTCTCCTACCGCCGTCGCGGAGTCGCAGTGGGGTGAGCCGCGTTCGGATGCCTCTGGCACCAGCGCGCGCGTTGCTGGGTCGCTATCTCAGTGGCTGGTCCTGCTGCCCCCTAGTGGGCAACCGTTAGTACTC
>Ga0137386_10002082_pt1 | contig 12771 bp, 9 predicted proteins | sample SagtaG_4_FD_104910 | JGI IMG/M metagenome (GOLD analysis project Ga0137386, IMG submission 104910) | Vadose zone soil microbial communities from Sagehorn Ranch, Mendocino, California, USA - Sage2_R_100_16 metaG | ecosystem: Environmental > Terrestrial > Soil > Vadose zone | place: USA... | reverse complement strand
TCGTGCTGAAGACGGTTCGGCCGTTGCGCCGGGCACACACCAGAGTGCCCGCCGATCCCGCGTTCCTCGCCGAGCAGGACCGCCAGGAGCAGTCGCTGGCCGCACTGCGCGACGCCGCCGACGAGGCCACCTCCGCGGTCGACACGGCCCGTGTCCTGGCAACCACTGCGCGTACCGAGGCGGCCGCCGCGAAGGCCGAAGCGACCGCGGCCCGGGCCGAGGCGCAGCGGGTGTTGGCCGCCGCCCACGGCGAGGCCGACACGATCCTGGAGCGCGCCCACCGGCAGGCCGAGCAGGACGCTGAGCAGGCCCGGCTGACCGCCCGCCGGACCGGCGAGCGGGAGATCGCCATGCTCACCGCGACGGCGCGCGAACAGTCCGCTGACGCCGAGCGCCGCCAGCAGCGCCTCGACGAGCGGGAGCGGCTGCTGGTCGAGGAGGCCGAGCGGCTGGCCGGGCGGGACCGCCGGATCAGTCGCGCGGAGGTCGACCTGGGCGCGCGGGAGACCGCGCTGGGCTCGCGTGAGCTGGCGCTGGCCCAGCTGGAGGAGGACCGGCGCCGTGAGCTGGAGCGGATCGCCGGGTTGACCGCGGACGCGGCCCGCCTGGAGCTGGTCGAGATGATCGAGACCCAGGCCAAGCGGGAGGCGGCCCTGCTGGTCCGGGACATCGAGGCCGAGGCCCGCATGACCGCCGACCAGCGCGCCCGGCACGTCGTGGTCGACGCGATCCAGCGGGTGGCCAGCGAGCAGACCGCCGAGAGCGTGGTCAGCGTGCTGCACCTGCCCAGCGACGAGATGAAGGGCCGGATCATCGGTCGGGAGGGCCGCAACATCCGGGCGTTCGAATCGGTGACCGGAGTGAATCTGATCATCGATGACACGCCCGAGGCGGTGCTGCTGTCGTGCTTCGATCCGGTACGCCGCGAGATCGGCCGGCTGACACTGGAGAAGCTGATCCTCGACGGGCGGATCCATCCGCACCGCATCGAGGAGGTCTTCGACCTCGCGAAGCAGGAGGTCGAGCGGCTGTGCCTGCGGGCGGCCGAGGACGCCCTCGTCGAGGTCGGGATCACCGATCTGCACCCCGAGCTCATTGCGCTGCTCGGCCGGCTGCGGTACCGCACGAGTTACGGCCAGAACGTCCTCAAGCACCTCATCGAGACCGCACACATCGCCGGGATCATGGCCGCTGAGCTGGGCCTCGAGCCAGCGTTGATCAAGCGGTGCGCGTTCCTGCACGACATCGGCAAGGCGCTGACCCACGAGGTGGAGGGCAGCCACGCGCTGATCGGTGCCGACCTGGCCCGCAAGTACGGCGAAGCGGACGAGGTGGTGCACGCGATCGAGGCGCATCACAACGAGGTACCCCCGCAGACCATCGAGGCGGTGCTGACCCAGGCCTCGGACGCGTGCTCCGGCGGTCGGCCGGGAGCCCGTCGCGAGAGCCTGGAGGCCTACGTCAAGCGGCTGGAGCGGATCGAGGAGATCGCCGGCGGGAAGCCCGGCGTGGAGAAGGTCTTCGCGATGCAGGCCGGCCGGGAGATCCGGGTGATGGTCAAGCCGGACGACGTCGACGACATCGGCGCGGCCGTACTCGCCCGCGACGTGGCCAAGCAGATCGAGGAGGAGCTGACCTATCCGGGCCAGATCCGGGTCACCGTGGTCCGGGAGTCCCGGGTGACCGAGATCGCCCGCTGACGACCAGCGTATCCAGCAACTCCCGGGTGGCCGCCGTCACCGCCGCCACAGCCGTGTCGAACGCTTCGGTGTTGTGCGGGGCCGGGGCCCGGAAACCGGAGACCTTGCGGACGTACTGCAGGGCCGCGGCGCGCATGTCCGCGTCGGTCACGACATCCTGGTACGGCGGTCGGAGGGTCTTGATGCTGCGGCACATGGCCGCCACGGTACCCGCCACGGCTACCCTGGTGGGGTGCCGAAGAGCTTCAAGGTCGTGACCTACGGCTGCCAGATGAACGCCCACGATTCCGAACGGATCTCCGGGTTGCTGGAGCACGCCGGCTATGTGCGCGCGGCCGGGGACGGTACCCCGGATGTGGTCGTGTTCAACACCTGCGCGGTACGGGAGAACGCCGACAACCGGCTCTACGGCAACCTGGGTCACCTGCGCCCCACCAAGCTGGCCAACCCGGGCATGCAGATCGCCGTCGGGGGGTGCCTCGCACAGAAGGACCGCGGCGAGATCGTCCGGCGGGCACCGTGGGTCGACGTCGTCTTCGGTACCCACAACATCGGTTCCCTGCCGGCCCTGCTCGACCGCGCCCGGCACAACGAGCAGGCGCAGGTCGAGATCCTGGAGGCGCTGGAGGTCTTCCCGTCGACGCTGCCGACCCACCGGGAGTCCGCCTACGCCGGCTGGGTGTCCATCTCGGTCGGCTGCAACAACACCTGCACGTTCTGCATCGTCCCGGCATTGCGCGGCAAGGAGAAGGACCGCCGGCCCGGCGAGATCCTGGCCGAGGTGCAGGCACTGGTCGCCGACGGCGTGCTCGAGGTGACGCTGCTCGGCCAGAACGTCAACTCCTACGGCGCCGAGTTCGGCGACCGGTACGCCTTCGGCAAGCTGCTGCGCTCGTGCGGCGGGGTCGAGGGTCTGGAGCGGGTACGGTTCACCAGCCCGCACCCCAAGGACTTCACCGACGACGTGATCGCCGCGATGGCGGAGACACCGAACGTGTGCCACCAGTTGCACATGCCGCTGCAGTCCGGCTCTGACGCGGTACTCAGGGCGATGCGGCGCAGCTACCGCCAGGAGCGGTACCTCCGGATCATCGACCGGGTCCGGGCGGCCATGCCGGACGCGGCAATCACCACGGACATCATCGTCGGGTTCCCCGGCGAGACCGAGGCGGACTTCGAGGAGACGCTGAACGTCGTCAGGAAAGCCCGTTTCGCGGGCGCGTTCACGTTCCAGTACTCCAAGCGACCCGGCACGCCCGCCGCCGAACTGCCGCACCAGGTACCGAAGGAGGTCGTGCAGGACCGGTACGACCGGCTGGTGGCGGCGCTGGAGGACCTCACCTGGGCGGAGAACCGCAAGCTCGTCGGCCGGACCCTGGAGGTACTCGTCGCGGTCGGCGAGGGTCGCAAGGACGGCGCGACCGGCCGGATGTCCGGCCGGTCGCGCGACGGCCGGCTGGTGCACTTCGCGACCGGCGGCGTGCCGGTCCGGCCGGGCGACGTCGTGCACGCGACGGTCACCTACGCCGCCCCCCACCACCTCAACGCGGACGGCCCGCTGGTGACCCACCGCCGCACGCGGGCCGGCGACGCCGTCGAGAAGGCCCGCGGGGTACTCCTCGGGATGCCCACGGTCCGCTAAATGATCAGGGCGCCCCACCGCAGCGGGACGCCCAGATCTCTATGTGGTGTTTCATCCGGTCTGCTCAGCCAACTGGAGAAACTGTCGCTTCGAGGCCAGCGCCTGCTCGGCCTCGCGGATCCGCTTGGCGTCGCCCGCGGCCCGCGCCCGGGCCAGCCGCGCCTCCGCCTCCGCGACCTGTTCGCGCATCTGTGTCAGCAGCGGGTTGTCCGACGGGGTGGTCCGCCGCCACGCCACGTCCATCGCCGCGCGTACCTTCTCCTCCACCGCGCGCAGCCGCCGGTCGATGCCGCCGGCCGCGTCCCGGCCGACCCGCCCCGCGTCGTGCCACTGCGCCTGGATCTCCCGCAGCCGGGCCTGCGCCGCCCGCGGATCGCTCTCGACGTCCAGCGCCTCGGCCTGGGCCAGCAGGTCCTGGCGCTTCTCCAGGGCCGCCTTCTGCTCGGTGTCGCGGGTGGAGAACACCTCACTGCGCCGGGCGAAGAAGGCGTCCTGCGCGGCCCGGAACCGTTCCCACAGCCGCTGCTCCACTTCCTTGGAGGCCCGGGGCGCCGCCTTCCACTCCGCCATCAGTTCCTTCAGGCGCGCCGCCGCCGCGGCCCACTCGCTGGATCCAGACAGTTCCTCGGCCGCCGCGACCAGCGTCTCCTTCTGCGCCTGCGCCTGCTTGCGGGACGCGTCCAGGGTGGCGAAGTGCGCACCACGGCGCCGGGCGAACGTGTCCCGCGCGGTGGCGTACCGCTTCCACAGCTCCCCGTCGGTCTTGCGGTCGACCCCGCGGATCGTCTTCCACTCCTCGAGGATCTCCTTGAACCGGTCGCCCGCGGCCTTCCAGCTCGTGGACTCGGCGGCGAGGCCCTCGGCCTCCTCGACCAGCGCGGTCTTGCGGGCGACGGCCTCGGCGCGGGCGGCATTGCGCGCTGCGTGTACCTCGCTGACCTTGGCCTCGGCCGCGGCGGCCAGCTTGTCCAGCCGTTCGGCGAGCCCGTCGATGTCCCCGACGAAGTGCGGCTCGTCCAGCTCCGTCCGCAGCTCCTTGACCCGGGCCAGCGCGTGGGCGGCGTCGCCGGCACCGGTGGACAGGCGGGTCTCGATCAGATTGACCTCGGTCACCACGCCGTCGAACCGGCGCGCGAAGTGGGCCAGACCCTCCTCGGGGGTACCGGCCTGCCACGACCCGACCACCCGCTCACCCGCGGCGGTCTTCACGTAAACGGTGCCGTCCTCATCCACCCGACCAAAGGCCGTCCAGTCGCTGGTCATTTTCGCGCCCATCCTCGCGTCTCCGGAGCCATCCGGGCGTCCCCGGGCGTCTCCGCCAAAGCACAGTGTGTGGTGCTTCCGGCATTCTCACAGGTCGGCCCCCCTCCGCGTCGAGCGCCCAGGGCCGACCGTGACCATACGGTGTCCTGGCGGTCCGCGGAGGGCGCCCGGATACGGTTGATCCGTGCCACTCCGCGCCGCGGCGATCTGCCCGCACCCGCCGCTGATCGTCCCTGACCTGGCGGCCGGCGCCGCGGCGGAGCTGGACGATCTCCGTGCGGCGTGCGGCGAGGCGGTGGCCCGGCTGCTGTCGACCGGGCCGGACACCGTCTGCGTGGTCGGTGGTGCAGAGCGGAATGCCGAATACTTCCCGCCATACCGGGTGTCCTTCTCGCCTTGGGGGCTGCCCGACGGTCCGCCGGGGCTGCCGCTCAGCGTCGCGGTCGGAGTCTGGCTGCTGCGGAAGGCGCAGCCCACCAAGGTGGTCACGGTGGCCGGATCGGCGCCGCCGGCGCAGTGCGCGGCCATCGGAGCGGAACTGACCCGGGCCGGTCGCGTCGCACTGTTGGTGATGGGCGACGGGTCCGCCTGCCGGACCACACAGGCCCCGGGGTACCTCGACCCGCGCGCCGAGCCGTTCGACGCCCTGGTCACCAAGGCGCTCGCGACCGCCGATCCGGCCGCGTTGCGGGCGCTGGATCCGGTCCTCGCGGACGAACTGATGGTGGCCGGCCGGGCGCCCTGGCAGGTGCTCGCCGGAGCCGCTTCCTCGATGCGCGGCGACCTCCTGTACGACGCGGCGCCCTATGGAGTGCAGTACACCGTCGCGTTCTGGGAGCCGGCATGACCGTGGTCGCGATCGTCGGGCCGACCGCGGCCGGGAAATCCGCGCTGAGCCTGGCGCTGGCGCGCGAGCTGGGCGGCGAGGTGGTCAACGCCGACTCGATGCAGCTGTACCGGGGCATGGACATCGGTACCGCGAAGCTCACCGGCGCCGAACGCGGCGGGGTACCCCACCACGTCCTCGACATCTGGGACGTCACCGAACCGGCCAGCGTCGCCGAGTACCAGCGCCTGGCGCGGGCGGCGATCGACGACATCCGCGCCGGCGGCCGGGTACCGCTGCTCGTCGGTGGTTCCGGCCTGTATGTGCGGGCGGTGCTGGAGCGCTTCGAGTTCCCGGGTACCGACGCGGGCCTGCGGACGGCGCTGGAAGCCGAGCTGGCACAGGTCGGACCGGGCCCGCTGCACACCCGGTTGGCGGCCGTCGACCCGGGCGCGGCGGCGAGCATCCTGCCCTCCAACGGCCGGCGCATCGTCCGCGCGCTGGAGGTCGTCGAGCTGACCGGTCGCGGGTTCGCCGCGACGCTGCCCGACCCCGCGCCGTACTACCCGTCCATCCAGCTCGGCGTCGACCTCGACACGGCGGCGCTGGACGAGCGGATCGCGCTGCGGGTCCGGCACATGTGGGACCTGGGGCTGGTCGACGAGGTACGCCGGCTGGCCGCCGCCGGCCTGCGGGAGGGGCGCACGGCCAGCCGCGCCCTGGGGTACCAGCAGGTGCTGCGGTACCTGGCGGGCGAGTGCTCGGAAGAGCAGGCGGCGGCGGACACGGTACAGGCGACGCGGCGGTTCGTCCGCCGCCAGCGCTCCTGGTTCCGGCGGGATGCTCGGATCCACTGGCTGGACGGCGCGGCACCCGACCTGCTCGCCATGGCGTTGCGGCGCGCACAATAGGGCCCATGCGCTTCGCGAAGGGCCACGGTACCGGCAACGACTTCGTCCTGCTGCCGGACCCGGACGGCGCCCTCGACGTGACCCCCGAGCTGGTCCGCAAGCTGTGCGACCGGCACTTCGGCATCGGTGGCGACGGCCTCATCCGGGTCGTGCGATCGGCGAAGCACCCCGATGCGGTACACCTGGCCGGCGAAGCAGCGTGGTTCATGGACTACCACAACGCCGACGGCTCGGTCGCCGAGATGTGCGGCAACGGGATCCGGGTCTTCGCCCGCTATCTCACGGGCACCGGGCTGGTGGACGCGGCCGCGTTCCCGGTCGCCACCCGTACCGGCCCGGTCCTCGCGCTCGTCGGCCAGGACTCGATCACGGTCGAGATGCCGAACCCGGTGTTCGGCCCGCCCTCGCGCGCCCGGCACCACCGGTCCGGCCGGGACTTTCCCGGCGTCTCGGTGACGGTCGGCAACCCGCACCTGGTCTGCGCGGTGGACGATGTCGCCGACCTGGACCTGACCGTCCCGCCCGGCGTCGACCCGACGCTGTTCCCGGACGGCGCCAACGTCGAGTTCGTCGCCCCGGCCGAGCCGCTCGACCATGCCGACCTCGACGGGCACGTCCGCATCCGGGTGTACGAGCGCGGGGTCGGCGAGACGCTGTCCTGCGGCTCCGGTGCCTGCGCGGCGGCCGCCGTCGCGGTGCGCGAGATGGGGCTCACGGTCGGTACCGTCGCGGTCGACCTGCCCGGCGGGCGGCTGACCGTGGTGATCGCCGCCGACCGGTGCATCCTGAGCGGGCCGGCCGAGATTGTGGCGACCGGCGAGGTGACTCTCTAGGAAGCCTCGGCTTCGGTGTGCTCCAGCCGGCCCGGGACGGTACCCCGGACCGCCGCGGCCACGGCCGGCGCGACACGGGCGTCGAAGACACTGGGTACGATCACCGACGGGTTGATCTTGTCAACACCCACCACGTCGGCGATCGCGTGAGCGGCGGCGAGCGCCATCTCCTCGGTGAACGCCCTCGCCTGCACGTCGAGCATGCCCCGGAAGACGCCGGGGAAGGCGAGCACGTTGTTGATCTGGTTCGGCTGGTCCGACCGGCCGGTCGCCACTACGGCGGCGTGCTGCCGCGCCTCCCGCGGGTCGATCTCCGGGTCCGGGTTTGCCAGCGCGAAGACCACCGCGTTCTTGGCCATCGCGGCGATGTCGTCGCCGGTGAGCAGGTTGGAGGTGCTGACGCCGATGAACACGTCCGCGCCGCGCAGCGCCCCGGGCAGGTCGCCGGCGTAGTTGTCGCCGTTCGTGTGGTCGGCCAGCCAACTCCACGACGGAGTGAGGTCGGGCATGCCGCGGTGGATGGCGCCGTACCGGTCATAGGCGATCACATCCCCGACGCTCTGGCGGAGCAGGAGCTTCATGATGGCGGTACCCGCGGCACCGGCCCCGGAGACGACCACCCGCACCGCGGCCAGGTCCTTGCCCACCACGCGCAGCGCGTTGGTCAGCGCGGCCAGGACGACGATCGCGGTGCCGTGCTGGTCGTCGTGGAAGACCGGGATGTCCAGCCGCGCCCGCAGCCGCGCCTCGATCTCGAAACAGCGCGGCGCCGCGATGTCCTCCAGGTTGATCCCGCCGTAGCCCGGCGCGATCGCCGTTACGATCTTGATGATCTCCTCGGTGTCCTGGGTGTCGAGCACCACCGGCCAGGCGTCCACCCCGCCGAACCGCTTGAACAGCGCCGCCTTGCCCTCCATCACCGGCAGCGCCGCGGCCGGGCCGAGGTTGCCCAGACCCAGCACGGCCGAGCCGTCGGTCACCACCGCGACCGTGTTGCGCTTGATGGTCAGCCGGCGGGCGTCGTCGGGGTTCTCCGCGATCGCCAGGCAGACCCGGGCCACCCCCGGGGTGTACGCGCGGGAAAGCTCGTCGCGGGTGCGCAGCGCGACCTTCGGGGTGACCTCGATCTTGCCGCCGAGGTGGAGCAGGAAGGTCCGGTCGGAGACCTTGCGGACCTCCACCCCGGGCAGCGCCAGCAGCCCCTCGACGACCTGGTTGGCGTGGTCGGCGTCGGCGGTGTCGCAGGTGACGTCGACCAGCACGCTGAGGTGGTCGGAGTCCACGACGTCCAGCGCAGTCACGATGGCGCCCGCTTCGCCGACGCAGGTGGTCAGCCGGCCGATCGCGGAGGCGTCGGCGGGTACGGCGACCCGGATGGTGATCGAGAACCCCGCGCTGGGCAGTGCTCGGTTGGCCACGGTTGTCCCTTTCGGCGTCGGTCGGCCGGGCCATTGTCCGCCCCGCGCAGAATGGTGGTGCGCCCGGCCCGGCCCCGTGTCACGATCGAAGCAACATGACTGACGAACATTTTGCGCCGGAGCAGTCCGGCGATATTGATCTTGACCTGGAAGAACGGTACGCGCTGCGGCGGGTCGCCGGTCTGTCCACCGAACTCGCCGACATCACCGAGGTCGAGTACCGCCAGCTCCGGCTGGAGCGGGTGGTCCTGGTCGGGGTGTGGACCGAGGGCACCGTCGCCGACGCGGAGAACTCGCTGACCGAGCTGGCCGCGCTCGCCGAGACGGCCGGTTCGCAGGTCCTCGGAGGGCTGATCCAGCGGCGTAGCCGGCCGGACGCCTCCACGTTCATCGGCCGCGGCAAGGTGGCCGAGCTGCGCGACGTGGTCCTCGACACCGGCGCCGACACGGTGATCTGCGACGGCGAGCTGTCCCCGGGCCAGCTGCGCACGCTGGAGCAGCAGACCAAGGTCAAGGTCATCGACCGGACCGCGCTGATCCTGGACATCTTCGCCCAGCACGCCAAGAGCAAGGAGGGCAAGGCCCAGGTCGAGCTGGCCCAGTTGCAGTACTTCCTGCCCCGCCTGCGCGGTTGGGGCGAGGCGCTGTCCCGGCAGGCCGGCGGTAGCGGCCGGGGCGGTGGCGCCGGGGGTGGCGTGGGCCTGCGCGGTCCCGGTGAAACCAAGATCGAGACCGACCGGCGGCGCATCCGTACCCGGATCTCCAAGCTCAAGCGCGAGATCCAGGCGATGCGCGTCGTCCGCACGACCAAGCGGGCCGGTCGGCGGCGCAACGCGGTACCTGCGGTCGCGATCTCCGGGTACACCAACGCGGGCAAGTCCAGCCTGCTCAACCGGGTAACCGGTGCCGGGGTACTGGTCGATAACGCGCTGTTCGCCACCCTCGACCCGACCACCCGCCGGGCCCGTACGGGCGACGGCCGGATCTACACGCTGTCGGACACCGTGGGGTTCGTCCGGCACCTGCCGCACCAGCTTGTCGAGGCGTTCCGCTCCACGCTGGAGGAGGTCGCCGAGGCCGACCTGGTGGTCCACGTCGTGGACGGCGCACACGCCGACCCGGAGGAGCAGGTCCGCGCGGTCCGCGAGGTACTCGCCGAGGTGGGCGCCGAGCGGGTACCCGAGCTGCTGGTGATCAACAAGATCGACGCGGCCGACGAGGAGACCGTGCTGCGGCTCAAGCGCGTGTGGCCGGATGCCGTGCTGTGCTCCGCGCGTACCGGCGCCGGCATCGGCGCGCTGGCCGAGGCGATCGGGGCCCGGTTGCCCCGGCCGGCGGTCGAGGTGACCGCCCTGGTGCCGTACGACCGCGGCGACCTCGTCGCCCGGGTACACCAGCGGGGTGAAATGCTCGCTTCCGAACACCGCGAACGGGGGACGTTCGTGCGGGTACGGGTCGACGAGGCGCTGGCCGCGGAGCTCGCCCCGTACGCGGTCGCGGAGGCCCCGGCGGCGCGCTGAAGTCGCCCCCGGGGTGCGACTTCTAGCCGCGCAGCTTGTCGGAGCGGCTACCAGCCAGAGGTCATCAGCCGGCCGGACACCAAACTCCCAGATCTGGGAGACTGGGCGGCATGCGACGTTGGACGTGGGCGGTAACCGCCGCGTTGAGCACGGTTCTCCTCGCGGCAACCGCGGGGTTGCCCGCAGCCGCCGCGCCGTCCCCGGTACCGGTACCGTCGCCCAGCCCGGGCACCGCGGTGTGCACGGTTGACAAGGAGCTCAGCGGGATCACCGGGCTGGCCGCCACCGCCAACGGGTACGCCGTCGCGGTCAAGGGCAGCTCCGGCATCAACGTCAAGGTGTACCTGCTCGACGCCGAGTGCCGGCGGACCGGCAAGACGGTCGCGTACAACGCCGACAAGGGTCCGCGCGACCCCCAGGATCTCCAGGTCGCCGCAGACGGCACGTACTGGGTCGCGGACACCGGGGACGACCCCGCCGACCCTGCCCGCCCCAGCGTCGGCGTCTGGAAGCTCGCTCCGGACGGCAGAGCCACCCTGTACCGGTTCAGCTATCCAGACCGGGCGCAGTCCGCGCAGGCGCTCCTGATCAACGGGGACGGCAACCCGATCATCATCACCGACAACCCCCGCGGCCCGGCCGGCATCTACGTCCCGTCCGGACCGCTGGATTCGAACGGTCATCCGGTGCTGCTCAAGCATGCCGGCGACTTCACGCCGCAGGACACCGGCACCGAGAACAAGCTGTCCAAGATCGGGATGACCCGGGTGACCGGTGCGGCCAACTCGCACGACGGCAAGCACGTCGCGATCCGTACCTTCTCCGACGCGTACGAGTGGAGCGTCACCAACGGCGACGTGCTGGGCGCGATCACGACGGGTACCCCGAAGATCACGCCGCTGCCCAACGAACCGCAGGGCTCGGCGATCGCCTACAGCCGCGACAACGCGAACTTCCTCACCGTGTCCGACGTCGACCGGCAGGCGGGAGCCGCGGCGCAGATCCTCAAGTACCGGCCCAGCCCGCCGGCGGCCGCGGCCGGCAAACCGCCGGCGGCCGCTCCGGGGATCGCTGCCAAGGGCGACACCCGAAGCTGGTTCGGCCGGCTGAACCTGCAGGACATGCTGCGCATCGTCGGTGCCGTCGGGGTGCTCGGCCTGCTGATGGTCATCGGTGGCGTGGTGGGTATCCGGCGGGCGCGCAACCGGGGCGGCGGTACCCGGGGAACCCGCCGGGAGCCGCTGGCGGAGGACGATCCCGCGGCGATGAACTCGCCGACCGCGCCGCTGGCCCAGGTACCCGGCGGAGGCCGGCGGGACCGGTACGGCGACCGGAACGGTCCTGACTACCCGCCGGACTACCCGCCGGACGCGGGCAGCGTGGACCTTCCCGGATCCGCTGGCGGGTACCGGGGCCGCGGGTACGGTTCCGTCGCGCCGTATCCGCCGGCCGAGGCGGACGACCGGTACCCGGCTCCGCCGCTGAGGCCGGGTGCGGGGCCGTCGGCTCCGGGTGCGGGGCCGTCCGGTCCGGGTACCGCTCCACCGAGCCCGGCACGCCGGAGCGACCGGGGGATCGCCCGCTCGCACCGGCCGGGTACCCGCCGCGGCTCGCGGGACAACGGCGAATCCGCCGGGCGCGGCTACTCCGACCAGCACGAGGGGTTCGGCGACATCCTCGACAGCTAGTGCCCGTTCGGTTCGCGGCGGACCTCGCGCTCCTGACGTAGTTAGTTCGGTCCGGCAGGGTCAGGTCCGACCCCGGTCAGATCCGGCGCAGGACGGCGACCACCCGGCCCAGGATCGTGGCGTCGTCGCCGGGAATCGGGTCGAAAGCCGGATTTTGCGGCATCAGCCAGATGTGACCGTCCCGATGCCGGTATGTCTTGACGGTTGCCTCGCCCTCGATCATCGCAGCCACGATCTCGCCGTTGTTCGCGGTCGGCTGCTGGCGTACCACCACCCAGTCGCCGTCGCAGATCGCGGCTTCCAGCATCGAGTCGCCTTTGACCTGCAGGGTGAACAGGTTGCCCTCGCCGACCAGCTCCCGGGGCAGCGGGAAGACGTCCTCGATCGACTGCTCGGCGAGGATCGGACCACCGGCCGCGATGCGGCCGAGCAGCGGAACGTAGGCCGGGGTCGGCCGGGCCGCGCGCAGCGCCTCGTCCTCCTCGGGGGTCAGGTCGCTCGGCGGCCGGACGTCCACCGCACGCGGGCGGTTGGGGTCGCGCCGCAGGTAGCCCTTTTTCTCCAGCTCCTTGAGCTGGTAGGCCACGCTCGACGGGGAGACCAGGTCGACCGCCTCGCCGATCTCCCGGACGCTCGGCGGGTAGCCGTGCTCGCGCACCCAGTCGCGGATGAACGCCAGGATGCGCCGCTGCCGGGCGGTGAGCTCCTCGTCGGGCAGCTCGGTCGGGCCGGACGCCACGGACGAGACCGGGCGCAGTTGCGCCGGACCCGACCGGGCCGCCGCCCGCCGCCCGGCCGGCTCGCCCTGCCGTCGCTGGCTGGCGGTCGGCAGTCGCTGGCCGGCTGCCGGCGACTTCGGCCGCTGCCGCGCCGATGCCGGTTCCGGTTGGTTGCTCGCCGCAGCCTCCCGTCGCTGGCTGGCAGCGGTCGGCTCGCGCCGCCGTTGTTCGCCCCCGCCACCGCCGCGCCC
>Ga0137386_10002078_pt1 | contig 12776 bp, 18 predicted proteins | sample SagtaG_4_FD_104910 | JGI IMG/M metagenome (GOLD analysis project Ga0137386, IMG submission 104910) | Vadose zone soil microbial communities from Sagehorn Ranch, Mendocino, California, USA - Sage2_R_100_16 metaG | ecosystem: Environmental > Terrestrial > Soil > Vadose zone | place: USA... | reverse complement strand
TGTTTTGGGCGCCTTACTGCACGCGATTGACGGACAGCAGGCAGATCTTTCGCAACTCCTCGTAGGTAAAATAGGTTTTCTCTTCGGAGCCCTGGCTTTCCTTGCGGCCGATGCCCGTTTCACAAGAAATCTTGGACAGATCCTGTTCAGGCATGCCCAGAAGCGCGGCCGCGCGGCCGAGCTCCACGTGCTTCTCTTCGCGGAGTTTCATGCGGCACTCCATCATGCAGCCACGATATTGACGCCGTCTTGTTCGACGGCAAGGATCATGGACTTGTAGATGTCCACGTCCCAGCCCTGGCCGTTGTTTTCGCCGAGGCGCACGCGGACAGCTTCGCCGCAGTCCTTGACCAGTTTTCCACGGAGTGCCACCTTACCTTCGCCGAGCGCCACTTGCAGGACTACTGCCTGGCCGATCCACGGTGCGAATGCGTCGTCCATTCCCCCTCCGAAGAGTGCGTCTTCCCGGCGAGGATCGCGCCGGTCCCTGCGTTTGCCAATGGTACAGAGGGGGTATCGAACTAGGAGGAAGGTACTGTTTTGCACTTGGGCAAGAACCCTGCCCGGGTATCCACACCCGTACGGCCGTACTGGCGCTCTGGCTCCGATGGTTCATTGTTGCACCGCGCCGCCTCTGGCAATCTCAGGCGCATGACGCTGCGCGTCCCAGAGTGGCCGGCAAGACCTTCGCGCGCGAGGGGGGTATCCCTCGCGCTCGGGGGCGGTTTTGCGCGAGGTTTCGCTCATCTGGGCGTCCTAAAAGTCTTCGAGCAGCAGCGCATTCCCATCGCCGCGATCGCCGGGTCGAGTATTGGCAGCATCATCGGGGCCGCCTATGCCAGCGGCGTGCCTCTCGCGCGAATCATTTCCGTCAGCCGGTCAATTCGGTTTCGCGATTTCGCGCGCTGGCGCGTGTCGCGACTCGGGTTGGCGAGCAACCAGCGGCTCGGCGATCTGATTCTGCGCGTCCTGCAGGCCCGCACGTTCGAGGATCTCTTCATCCCGTTCGCAGTTGTGGCCACGGACCTCGGGTCAGGCGAGGCGGTCGAATTCACACGCGGGGGTCTTTCCGACGCCATTCGCGCAAGCTGCGCGTTCCCCGGCCTCTTTGAACCCGTCGAGATCGGCACGCGATGCCTCGTGGACGGCGGACTCGCCGCGCCTGTGCCGACGCGCGCCGCCCGAGCGTTGGGCGGAGGCTGCGTGGTCGGTGTCTCAGTTGGGGTTCATGATGGCCGCTCTGGCAATCCTTCAAATATTTTCCAGGTGGTAAGCCGCGCCGTCAGCGCCGCCCAGAAAAACCAGGCCGAACTGTGGGAGCGCGAGGCGGACCTGGTGCTCCGCCCCGATGTCCAGTCCATCGCCTGGGACGATTTTGCAAGCGCCGACCAGGCCATTGAAGCGGGAACCACAGCAGCCAATCTCGCGATCCCACGGATACAAGAGTTGCTCGCCCGGCCGGCCGCGAGCCCAGAGTTGCATGGCGCATCCGAGGACGACGCGCCGGGCACCCTGTGGTTGGCGGAGGTGATGCGGTGATCCGCCTGCCGCTGTACGTAATTGGGGCGAGCCTCGCTCTGGTCGTGATCTGGCACGAATGCGGAGAGAATCTCGGAGTTTTCTGCTATCGTCTTGGTTCCAGCTTATTCGCACGGGCGCGGGCGACTGAGCTCGTTCCGGTTCGCGTCAGAGAAAGGTTGCCGTTCGCTTGTTCGAAGCCTTACGAAACCTTCTCCATACGCTCTACGACGTGGAAGGCCTGATTCGCTGGGGCGGCGCTCTTCTCGTTTGCACAATCGTTTTCACTGAAACAGGGTTTTTCGTCGGATTTTTCCTGCCGGGTGATTCCCTTTTGGTTACCGCGGGAGTTTTCGCCGCAGCTGGACAATTTCGCCTCGGTTGGTTGTTGCTGCTGGTCACGTTGTGCGCCATCGCGGGCGACCAGATTGGCTACTGGATCGGACGCACTGCCGGCCAGGCGCTGTACCGAAGAGAGGATTCGTTCTTCTTCCGGCGCAGTCATCTTCAGCGAGCCCAAGACTTCTACACGAAGTACGGCGGCAAAACGGTGATTCTGGCCCGCTTTGTGCCCATTGTCCGCACGTTCTGTCCGCCGGTGGCAGGGGCTGCCGAAATGCCCTATTCGCGGTACGTTCTCTATGACATATTCGGAGGAGCATTCTGGGTTTGCAGCATGATTCTGGGCGGTTACTTTCTGGGCCGGTCGGTGCCGCACATCAATCAACGTATCCACTACGTGATCGCCGCGGTCGTTTTTCTCTCCATTCTGCCCGGAATTATCGGGGTCTTGCGTGCGCGCCACGTGGCCCGGCGGGCGTCCCCCAAGAACACGCCGCTTCGGGAACCACAGGGCGAGTAAGCCGTGCCAGCGTTCAAGCTCCGCGCCATCCTTTTTGACATCGGCAACGTGCTCGTTCGCGTAGACGTTGCCTGCGCAACGGCAGGGCTGGCGGCCGACACCAGATTGTCCCCGCAGGAGATCTGGACAGCTTTGCAGCATGATCCCCGCTGGCGAGATTGGCAGGAGGGTCGGCTATCCCCCCGCGAGTGGCACTCGCACGTGACTCTGCGTCTCGGCGGCAAACTTCATTTCGAGGAATTCTGTGCGGTCTGGAATCGTGCTCTGTCGCCGGAACCGGTCCTTGCCGACGACCTTCTCGCTGAACTCTCTCGGAGACGCTATCGCCTCTGTGTTCTCTCAAACACAGATCCGATTCACGTGGCCCACATGGAGTCAAACTTTCCCTTCCTGCGTCATTTCCCACACCGCGTCTATTCCTGCGCCACGAGGGTCAGTAAGCCCAATCCGGCCATATACAAGGCGGGGCTGGCGAAGTGCGGCGTCGCCGCCAAGGAAGCCCTCTACATTGACGATATCCCAGCGTATGTGGAAGCTGCTCAAGGACTTGGCATGGACGGTATCGTCTTCTCCTCCGCCGAGCAGTTGCAGATTGCACTCCAGGCGCGTGGGATCGTCCCAACGATTCCTTAGTCGCTTTCCGAGAGCGGTAGAGAGAATCGTTTCTCGCCGAACGTTGCGCGAAAACGGCATTTTCGAGTAAAGATTGCAGGGACTAGTACCTTCGGCCAGTATCCTGACCGTGCGGCCAGTCCCCGGAACTCGTTAAAGTCACATGAGTTGCGCATGGTGACTGGTGGCAATCTTTTGGCGTGCAAAGTGCACGATGTGTAAATGATTTTTGCCCACCTGAGGGGAGGAGGGTCAATTGACAATGTCCGAGGAGAATATTGTGGATACTCGAAGTGGTTCGTGGCACCTTCCGGCCACGATTATCCTGGGCTTGATCGCCATCGGCGGTCTGGCTTTCGGCTGGCATGCCAGTTCGCAGTTGGACGCCACCCAGCAGACCGTTGCGGCTCAAGTAAGGGCTGTGCAACAGTCGCTCGATCAGGATATGGCCGGATTGAAGGATCGCCAGGCCCAGGCGGAAAAGACCAACTCCGAGCTGCAAGGTGACCTGAACGTTGTCACCAAGCGGCTCAAAATCACGCAAGGCCAGTTGAAGACTGCGCGTGAAGAAACGAACAAGTTGAATCAGGAGACGTCCCAGAAGCTGACCGCCCTTGATACATCCATGAAGGGTGAACTCGCGACAAAAGCCAGCACGGATGATGTCAAGAGCGTGGACACCAAGGTTGGCGGGGTCCGTACGGATCTCGATACCACTCGTGAAGACCTGAAGATGGCGCGCAGCGAGCTCGGGACCCTGGTTGCGCGCAACCACGAAGATATCGAGACGCTGCGCCGCCTGGGTGAACGCGACTACGTGGAATTCACCATCGCCGGCAGGAACAAGCCGCAGAAGGTGGCCAACGTAACGGTCGTGCTTCGCGCCATCAATGAAAAGAGGAACCAGTTCAGCGTGGCCATGACCGTGGAAGATAAGCGCTATGAGAAGAGGAACCGGGCTATCAATGAGCCGATTTTCTTCTATACATCCGGCGCGCATCAGGCCGAAGAATTGGTCATCAACAAGGTTGGCAAAGACCAGATCAGCGGCTACGTCAGCATCCCGAAGGCGAACGCGGCTCCGGCCAGCACGACTTCGAGTTCGGGCCGGTAGGCACGCCAAGGCAACAAACTGAACGCAGAGCGGGCGGGAAACAAATTCCTGCCCGCTTTTTCTTTGCCCAGATAACGCTCCAGGCCCGCCCAACCTGGCGCACACGAGATGATAAATTCGCGGCCCGCCGGGAGACCACGCTGCCTCGCCGGGCATCCCACGGACGTCACGCCAGCGGAAAACAGAGTGGCCATAGTGTCAGGCATCTTGCATTCACTCAGGGCGCCGGCGCATGCCGCTGCCGGTGGGCCTCACATCTGCTAGAAATAGCACAACTTATGCGACCACGAATCCGCGAGGACCTGGCATCTGAATTGCCAGCTTATCTCAGCGTGCGGCGGAGTTGTCACTGCACCCACGAACTCGGCTGTGCGCAGCCGGCTTGGCGGAGGGAAGGAACACCGAGTACTAGGAGATTTGAACCTATGTTGACGCTTATTCGCAAATTACGCGTTCCTGCCTCCGAATCTCAGATGGCTCTGTTGCTCGCGCTGAATTCAGTGATTATGAGTCTGCTGTTATGGATAATTCTGTGGCAGTCACGCGTCATTGCCGATCAAAGGGATGTGATTCAATGGCTTGTTCGCAGCTTCAAGTTCGGCGCTTAAATCGGCGCTTGCTGGGCGCGCCTGCCCGCCTCATTCTTCCGGCAGGTCACAAAAACTTTCGCTGTCGTGCTATGATCCACGCGTCCCAATTCTAGGGGGAAGCCTTGAAACTTCATCTCGCGCTCGCTGTTTTGACTGCATTGCCAGTGCTTACTGCGCTGGCAGTTCCATCGCCGAATCTGGCGCAATCCGAACCCAAGCCTTCCACCGCACATTCGGCGCACCCCCGGAACCGGCAATCCACTCGGAACCACCGCCGTTCGACTCACCGCACCCATCAGCGATCGCAGCACCGTCGCCGTCAGCCAAGCTGAGGTGTTGAATTTTGAAAAGCAAAACGGGGAGCCGGGCGGCTCCCCGTTTTGCCAATTTGCTGCGTCGTCTGCGGAGGTTCGCCGGCCAAGCGATCGTTCCGCGGCGACTCGCACCGCAAAAGCGGTGTGCTTCAGCTTTACTTCGGCTCTAAGCCCGGTGGAGTCATTCTCCTTCTCCGGAGCTCATTGAGCTCTGTGGTCTTTTTACTCCCATGAATGGACGATTGCAAGGGAAAAGGAGGCAATCAAATTGCGGATCTCCCCCTACCGTACTTGCGCGTACAACGCTATTTGAGGAAGAGAACTTCGCGGAGTTGGTCGCGGCCGACAAAGGATTTCATCGTTCTGTAGCGGATGAAAAGGTCCTGGATCTCGCGATTCTGGTAAATCTTCTGCGCCGGACAGATCACAGCCGCAGGCAACACCTGAAGATGCATGGAATCCGCCACGCGGTAGCGCTGGAACGCCTCAGGTTTGCGGCTATGAAACATGGCAAAAACGACGCCCCCCGGCCGCAGGCAGTCTGTCACGCTGGCGACGACCCGCTTGGCGGCCGCAGGTTCCAAATAGTCGAGAACATCCCATAGCAGAACGGCGTCGAAGGAGCCTTCCGAATAGTGAAGGTTGGCGTTCATAAAGCGCTCGGCGCGGGCTTCTGCGGTCATATCCAACGCGTCGCCCGTCGCTCGAGCGTTCTTCAAACGGGCCTCTTCTTGCGCGAGGAAATCGGCCCACGCGCGAAGAAGGTCATCGGAAGTCACGCGGAAGCCGCGCTCGATGAAAAAGCTGAGCGTTGTTTGCCATGCGGCGCCCAGATCGAGAAGGGTCCCGCGCCCCAAGCCCTCGAGGTTCCAAAGAAACTCTTTCAGTCCGTTCGAAACCCGCGTCGCTTCTTGCGAGCGCGATTCCGGTCCGCGAGCGGGATTTGCGGCTGCGTGGGCCACGCCGGCAGGATTGATCCGGCCGCCCACGGGCAAACCGCGCGGCTCGTTGCGCACGCCGACAAGCCGGAGTTTCTGGAAGAAGCTCATGACTTAGTCCGCCGATGGACCAGCGGGCACCGGTAGAGGTTCCACCTTCTTCTGCTCTTGCGGCTTCGGCGCCGGCTTGAATGCCTCCGCATGCTTCTCGCTGTGCTTTGCCACTTCGGCCCGGCCGCGGAGCACCGCGCCATCCTCGATAGCCAAACGTTCGGCGGAAATATCGCCGATGAGGTGGCCTGTGCTCCACAACTGCACGCGATCGCGCGCCGTCACCTTCCCGTCCACGCGGCCGCGCACGATGACGTCCCGGGCGGAGAGATCAGCCTTCACCTTACCATTCGGCCCGATCGTGAGGCTCCCGTTCCCGAGCTCGACCTTGCCTTCGACCAAGCCGTCGACGAAGAGGTCCTCGTTGCCCGTGATCTCGCCGTTGATTCTGATTCCCTGGCTAATGCACGCTGCTGCGCGCGATGAGACCGGCGCGGACGCCGGAGTCTCGCGCGGCCCGCCGGCCGTACTTGCCGCCTGCCCCGCGCTTGTGGAAATCTCGGGACCCGCTTGTGTTTTTTGATCTTCCTTGCGCCACATGAGACACCTCACCGCAGAGTTGTTTACGCCAAAGTCGCTATGCAAGCTGGGCCGGCTGAGCGCTGCGACTTCGAACGGCTGAACATAGTACACCCTTCGGGGGAGTGTAAAGGGGAATGGTAAGCGGCAAATCTGGGGTGTTTCCTGGACAGCTACACAATATCTAGTGGAAATGATGCTCCTAAACCCACTAGGGATTGCGGTGCAATGCCCGCGCCGGAGCTGCCGTGCAATTCCCAAATGGCTACCACCATCCCGCTCACCTCGTGAAACATCTGCTTGACGCCCCGCCGTGACTCCCACCAGTGGTCCGCGTCGAAGTCCAGATCGCGCGCGCCGCTCACTTGCACTTCGATCGCCTTGGGAAAAACATGCCGGAAAATATATCGAGCTCGCCGCGCATCCACACTCGAAGTGACGACAATTACGCGGTGCCAGCGACGGTCTTTTACGAGCTTCAAAAGCTGCTGCGACTCCTCCCGCGTGTTCTCCGCAATTTGCGGAAAACGCACGATGGCCTCTTTGGGTACGCCGCGTTCGATCAAATCATGCTCCATTAACTCCGCAATTCCCGCGTACGGCCGCAAGCGGCGCCCGCTCCCCACGATCAGTGGCGCCATCCCTTGGCGGAACAAAAATGCAGCGTGAGTCGCGCGGTCCGCGGCAAAATTGTCGTCGCCCAGGAGCAGGATCGCGTCGGACTTCTCTATCCTGTCGTCAATGAGCCATGCGTTCGCAAACGTCCGCAGAATAGCGTGCCGCGATAAGTAAAGAATCAAGCAAAACAGAACCAGGCCGAGAACAACGAGCAGTTTGAAAACGATTCCGCCCCGCTCGCTTCTCATAAGTTGGGGTCCAGGTTGCGCAGGTGCTCGGCGGCCTGCTCCGGCAGCACGGAATTGTAATAGACTTCCTTGATGCTATAGGACTTGCTGCGCGTCTCGACAATCGGCAGAATTTCGATGTGCCAGTGGAAGTCGTCGGCGAGCGTCTTCCAGTACCGTGCCGGCTCTCCCTTCCTGTTCAATGTATTCGGCGCTGTGTGCACCACCAAATGATAGGCGGGCGAGAATTTCTCCAGCCGGCGCAACGTCCTTCCAAGCAGCGCGGCGAGATTGCGCCGGTTCGCCCCGGGGCGGGGCTGCTCGAAGGCATGGTTGTGAGTGCGGAGAATCAGCCAAATCTCGTACGGCACTCGCGCCGCATAGGGACACAGCGCATAGTAGTCCCCCTGCACGTCCACAATCCGCTTCCCCAGTCTCTCTTCCTGCCGGACGATATCGCAAAACACGCAGCGTTCTTTTTCCTCGTACCACTCACTCGACGCATGCAATTCATACTTGATGCGCCGTGGCACAAACGGGGTGGCCGTAATCTGCGAATGCGGATGCGCCCACTCCTCTCCGGCGAGCACTCCCTGATTCTTGAAAACGGCAACGTACTTGAACCGCGGATCTTTCTTGAGATCTGCGATCCGCGACTCGTACGCCCAGAGCACGCGCTCGATTCCTTCGTCGCTGAACCGAGCGAGCCTGCTGTCATGTAGGGGGGATTCGATGATGACTTCATGGGCGCCGATCGGCCCCATCTTGTCGTACATCCCCTCGGCTCGACGGGCTAATTCGCCTTCGATGCGGTAGAGGGGGGCAACGTGGGGGACAACGCGGAGCTGCCACGGTCCTTCCGCGGGCCAGCGCAAGATTACTGGTTGCTGGTCAGCCTGAGCCGGGCATAAAGGGCACGTGGCCGAAGGCTCCGGCAACACCTCGTGGTGCCCGAGGACGACCCAACTTTGCGTGATAGGATCTCGGCGGAGTTCCATTCCGGCGTCTTCCGCGCTCTCTCTAACGAGTGTAGCGCGCCGGCGTCGGCCCTTCTTCCAGGCGGTGACGGTCCCAGATGGCGCCCTCGCGGCTGTAATAGGCCATCTCGAAGTCCTGCGTTAGCTCGAGGCAATCGGTTGGGCAAGCATCCTCGCAGAGGCCGCAGAACATGCAGCGCGAGGTGTCATAGGTGAAGAACGTGAGCACCTTGCGGCGGGTCGCGTCATCTCGCTCCCAGCCAACCACGATGAGGTTTTCCGGGCAGGCCAGCGCGCACAAGTTGCACGAAATGCAGAGGGTCTCGCCCGTCTCCGGATTTTTGTTCAGCCGCGGTGCGCCCCGGTAGCGCTCGGCCACCATCGGCCGCTCCAACGGATACTGCTCCGTGTAGATGTTTTTCGGGTGCTGGTACCGAAAGGTGACCGCGAGCCCCTTAATAAAGTCCCATTGGATGAGTCGGCTCAAGAGTTCCCGCATGAATGCTAGTCTTATTCGTGGTACCGGAATTGTCAAGGGAACCCTGGCCGCAGGGGCGTTTCCTGCCCTCGTGGTATTCTGTCGTACGAAATGAGCGACGACGTTCCTTTCATGCAGGAAGCCCTGGCAGAAGCACGCGTGGCCGCGGCGGCGGGAGAAGTCCCTGTCGGCGCGGTCCTCGTCTATGACGGCAGGATCATTGCGCGGACGGGAAATCGCACGATTCGCGACTGCGACCCGACGGCCCACGCGGAAATCGTTGTCCTGCGGGAAGCCGCGCGAATCCTCGGCAACTACCGCCTCACAGGCACGACGCTGTACGTCACGGCGGAACCCTGCAGCATGTGCGCTGGCGCCATAATTCAGGCGCGCATCGACCGGCTCGTCTATGGCTGCGATGATCCCAAGGGCGGCGCCATCCGCTCCTGCTTCGAAGTGCTCTCCAACCCAACACTGAACCATCAGGTGGAAATTACCTCGGGTGTCCTAGCCGACGAATGTGCCGGCCTGCTTCAGTCCTTCTTTGCCGCCCGCCGGTAGCATATCGGCCGCGTCCTTTCGATTTCTATTAATCCCCAGGCAGGGTGGGATTGGGAGAGGCGCAAGAAATCCTTCGTTCCGCGGGCTGAGCTCCGCATTGCTTAAAACGCGAATCGTCTGCTAGGCTAAGGACAACCGTCTGCGCCGCGGAGAGGTGTCTGAGCGGTTGAAAGAGCTCGCCTCGAAAGCGAGTGTAGGGGGAACCCTACCGTGGGTTCGAATCCCACCCTCTCCGCCATATCTGCAAATTGTTGATTTCCCTGCCTTTGAATCCGTGGTGTCTATATCCACTCTTTCTGCCCGGCTCGCATACAGCAAACTGTACATACAAATGTATTGACAAACGCGCGCGAGGACCGTATTCTCTCGCAGTCGTGGCGAGCCGTGCGATTTGAATGGGACGAGCAGAAGAACCGGCAAAACCTTCGTAAGCATGATGTTCGCTTCGAAACGGCCGTTCTCGTTTTCGACGATCCCTACGCGATTACCCAGCGTGACGTAACTTTCGAGGATCAGGAACGTTGGATAACGGTCGGAGCCATAGGGCCGGGTTCGATTCTATTGGTCGTTCATACTTTTTATGAGGAACACGATGAAGAAGTCATTCGTTTCATCTCGGCTCGCGCCGCCGAGTCCCACGAAAGGAGGGCCTATGAGGAAGCTCACAAAGGTGCAGAAGCGAGACATCCAAGCGATCGCCGCAAAAAGAGACGAAGACATTGATTTCTCGGACGCTCCCGCCGTTGTCGATTGGAGCGGAGCCGAAATCGGCAAGTTCTATCGACCAACGAAGAAGCCCGTCACCATGCGTCTAGATTCCGACGTCATCGCATGGCTCAAAGCCGATGGCCGCGGTTACCAGACCAAAGCGAATTGGCTGCTGCGACACGCCATGCTTCACTACACGAGAGAAAAGGGTCTTAGCAAGCGTAAAGGCTTCCGTCGGAAGACCGCGCAACAGAAAGGAAAGGCTTGATCATGCCGAGCCAGTCTAAATCTGGCTCCTGTACCACTTCATCGCTCGGCAGCCGAGTCAGAATGGCTTCGTTTCCCGGGAGGTCTCGGAGGGATCCTCTCCCCCACGTTGCCCTCGGCTCTTTGGTTCCGCTTTCAATCGTTTGCTGGATCACCATCGAGGCGGAGAGATCCCTCGACTCGCTGCGCTCGCTCGGGATGACCATTCTGATCGAATGGTCAGAAATGGCAGGAGGCAGCGCCGCGCTTCTCGAGGTAGCGCTGGTGATATTCCTCAGCGCGATAGAACGGCGCCGCAGGCGTAATCTCCGTAGCAATCGGCCGGCGAAACTTTCCGGAAGCTTCGAGCGCGGCTTTAGATTTCTTCGCCGCGGCTTCTTGCTCCGGCGAATGAAAGAAAATCGCGGTGCGATACTGCGCGCCGAAGTCCGGTCCCTGGCGGTTCACCTGCGTCGGGTCGTGAATTCCCCAAAACACGTCCAGCAACTGCTCGTAGCTCACTTTCGCCGGATCAAAGGTCACCTGCACGGCCTCGGCATGGCCCGTCTCGTCGGTGCAAACATCTTCGTAGGTCGGATTGGGCATATGTCCGCCCGAATAGCCGACTGCCGTATCAATCACTCCCGGCACGCGCCGGAACGCCGCTTCGATACCCCAGAAGCACCCAGCCCCGAAAGTCACCATTTCCGACATCTGGCCTCCTTGCAATGAAGTTCCTGTGCGCCTCCAGCTCGCCGCTCCGAAATTTAGATGCAGCAGTTGTCGCGCGAGATTCCAATCCTGTTTCAAGAGGATTTCTTGCGCGCCGCCGTCGCACCAGCCGGAGGCAGTGTGCTCAGTTTCTGTTGCGCCAGCCCCCTGTACGGGCTGTCCACGCTGGCTGCTTCGGTCAGCGCTGCGCGCGCCTCCGGGATGCGCTTCAGATTGAGCAGAGCAAAGCCCAATCGATACTGGTTGCGGCCGTACGTCACGGCATCCGGCTTCAAGAGCGGCGCGGCCGCCCTGAAATTCTCGAGCGCCTGCACATCCCGCTTCCTCGAAATGTTGGCTTGCCCCAGCGCGCTCAGCGCCAATCCCTTTTGCAGCGAAATCTGCTTCTGCCAGTCTTCGTCACTCACGCTTTCGGGCTTCTTTGCCGCTCCCAATAGATCCACGGCCTTCTTGGCGTAAGACTCTGCCTTGTCCAGTTGCTCGCCCTTTTCGCTGTAATAGTCGGCAAGGAGAATCATCATGCTCACGTCATTCGGATCCTTCGTCAAGATCCCGTTTGCGACTTCGAGCATCTTCGGATATTGCTGCGCCTGCTGGTAAGAGGCAGCGGCGATGGCCATCGCCTGGCTCGCGCGGGGCGAATCCGGGAACGCGTTCGCGAAGCGAATAAGACTTGCCGCGCGCGCAGAAGGGTCCTTGCTCTGATAGGCCGCCGCGAAAACCACCTGCTCAATGTAGGCGATGCTGTCTTTCGCGTCTTCCAGCGTGCGTTTCTTTGTCTCTTCCCAACTCCCTGCTTCCTCGCCAGCAGGGGCGGGTTGCCCTTTGTAGCGGGCGACGATTGCTCCGGTCTTTTCCCCATAGGTTATGAGCCGCGCCGCGTCTCCTTTTTCCTGTGCCGCGCGCACCAGGTTCATGCCGTTCTGAAAATTGCCGGGATCCAAGGCCCAGAGCTTTTCTCCGTATTCCATGGCCTTGTCGTAATTCTTGACGGATAGGTAGTAGTTCACAAAAAGATCGTCAGCGAGAAACTCCAGGTCGCCTTTGCCGAACTCTTCGGCAAATTTTTCGATCAATGAGAGCTTCTCCGCCGGGTCGCTGGTGTCGTTGATCTTGGCCAGCGCCGACCCTTCGGGCGTTCCCGCCTGGATGAGGACGCTTTTCCCCATCTGGCCCAACGCAGCGGGCGCTGAAACTGCAAGGAGGAGCCCCACAAAAAGCACCGAATTCCGCATGGCCGCACCTCCGTCTGTCTGAAGTTTGGGCGAATCTTAGTCCTCCGCGGTGCGGGGCGCAAACCAAATTCAATGCCACTGAATCCCTGCGGCGGGACAAACTCGCCAGACGACTTACACAAGCACGGGCGTTGACGCCCGCGTCTTTTTGAGCGAGGATTCGCGCTGAGGTCAGATGATTCGAGGATTGATCTTGGGCTCAGCGGGCGCCTGGGTCATCGGAAAGACTTTGTTGGCCTGATTGCATTTCACGCCTGGACGTGGACAAACTATATCAACGCACATTCCTCGCTGTGGATAGAGGCCTGGGACGGAGCCTGCTGTGAACCTCAGGTGATGAGCCACCAACTGAAGCTCTTGTTGCTTCCGGGGCGTTACGCCATCTGCAGATTCCCGGCAAATTCCTTTCCCCCACC
>Ga0137386_10002076_pt1 | contig 12782 bp, 8 predicted proteins | sample SagtaG_4_FD_104910 | JGI IMG/M metagenome (GOLD analysis project Ga0137386, IMG submission 104910) | Vadose zone soil microbial communities from Sagehorn Ranch, Mendocino, California, USA - Sage2_R_100_16 metaG | ecosystem: Environmental > Terrestrial > Soil > Vadose zone | place: USA... | reverse complement strand
TGCCTGCAGTCGGGTGCAAAATGCTGTAGAACTGTCCCGAGACAAGAGGCTGCGGCAACGAGCCGGATTGTGCGGTGGGCAATGCTTCGGCAACACGTCGATTGACCACAAGCCGCTCTGGCCGAAATGCATACCAGGCGACGAAAGCCGCGACCGCGGCAACAGGAATTGCAACTCTTATCCACTTTTTCATTGCCGTATCTCCTTGAGTTCAGGCATCTGGGCTGGTCCTTTTCGAAATGTGCAGCAGTCGCTCCGACTCCTAGTTGCGACTTCCATTCATTCCCTCAGGGCATGAAGCTAAACTCCGAGTCCAGGTCCTGTCCTCGGCGAAGGCGCTATGGCGATAGGGTTTCGCGTGCCGCCTGCAACATCACGTCGATCACAAGGTTCGGCTCTGTGTACATCGGAGTGTGGTCGACATGGTGCGACCTAACCTTCGCGCTCATCCGATCGGCCATGAAGCGCTGCGTCTTGGGGTTGATCATGCGGTCCTCTTCCGCCAGCAGGAACCATGAGGGCCTTGTTTTCCACGCAGGCACCGGAGCCGATTCCTGAATACACGCAAGTGCGATCGGTCGTTGCACGGCAGCCATAATACTTGTTTGGTCGGTCGACGCCTGATGCGCAACCGCGCGGCGAAACCCATCTACGGCCATCCATATGAAGCCATTCGTATCCGGGGCCAACTTAGGTGCCTCCGGATGCGGCTCGTCGCGATAGAACACTTTTGCCACGGTCTCGCCCTGATCGGGCGCAAGCGCCGCGACGTAAACCAGCGACTTAACTCTTTTGTTGGTTGCCCCTGCGATCACAGCCCCTGCATAAGCGTGCCCCGCTAGAACTACAGGGCCGCTGGTTCGTTCCAGTGCTTGATTCAAGGCGGCGATGTCGTTCGTCAACGAGGTCAATGGGATCGGGGCACAGATCACGTTAAGCCCCTGCCGTTGCATAGGAAGAATCACGTTGCTCCAACAAGACCCGTCGGCCCATGCTCCGTGCACCAAAACAATTGACGAGTTCTGCGGAAACGCGCTCATCTCGCAAGCCTGCTTTCTCCGCTGCGGCTCGCAATGCCGTTTGCCTGAAGGAACCCTTTCATCGCGGAGGCAATTTCAACGACGTGCGTCTCTAGCGCGAAATGTCCGGTCTCAAGGAACTGCACCTTCGCGCTGGGTAAGTCCTTCCGAAAAGCTTCGGCTCCCGCGGGAACGAAGAAAGGATCGTTCTTGCCCCAGATCGCGAGCAGGGGTGGTTTGGACTTACGAAAATATTCCTGGAATTTCGGGTAGAGCTTTACGTTCGACGCGTAGTCCAGAAACAAATCGAGTTGAATCTCTTTGTTCCCGGGCCGTTCGAGCAGAGCCGTGTCCAATGTGTATGACTCAGGCGGAACACTTTCCGGATTCGCTACGCCGTCGGTGTACTGCCAGCGCGTTCCGCCCGCTGTCAAAATGGTTTGGCGGAGGATGTCCCTATTTTCTGCCGTGGGCGTAGCCCAGTACTTTCGGATCGAACCCCAAGCGTCACCAAGACCTTCTTCGTATGCGTTCCCGTTCTGCGAAACAATCGCCGTAATCCGGTCAGGGTGAGCCATCGCCAGACGGAAGCCGGTTGGGGCGCCATAGTCGAACACGTAGATTGCATAGCGGTCGAGCTTGAGTGCCTGCGTGAAGGCGTCGATCGTCAACGCCAATCGGTCGAAGGAGTACGAATAGTTTTGTTCAGGCGGGACCTCGGTGAATCCGAAACCCGGAAAATCCGGCGCGATCACGCGGTAATCATTGGCCAGGCGTGGAATGAGTTCGCGGAACATGAACGATGACGTTGGGAATCCATGCAGCAAGAGAACCGCGGGAGCGTTTACTTCGCCGGCTGCGCGGTAAAACACCTGCACGCCGTCCACTTCGACCCTACGGATGGATGCAGGAGGTACGCTGAATCGGGCATCGTCCTGGCTCGGCGTTGCGCGTTTCATGCCTGTTCGAGACGTCGCATCACTCATGAAGTCCTCTCCTCACTTCTTTGGTCTTTAGCGCAGGTGGGATACCAAAGAGGCGCAGTTCACTCGAAGAGAGAACATTCAATGCAAATCATTCTGGCGGTTGAAGTTCGTAAGGAAACAGCTCCGAAAATTGCGAACCGTACCCGGCAAGTCTCTGACGGATGTCTGTCGGTGACGGGTTTCCGTCGGATCGACTGCCACTGGCAGGTGGTTTGCTACAACGGCTTGGAAACTCAGTCGTCGCTAGCCGCGGCGCCGACGCTACGTTTCTGTGGGATCGCGGCAGGCCGACGAATACGAAGCTTCTTCATCCTGTAGGCCAACGACGTTCGCTTCATCCCCAAGCGCGCGGCTGCGCCACTCTGTCCGCCGATCACCCAGTTGCTCGCTTCCAGCACACGAAGGATATGATCCCGCTCGACCTCGGCGAGACCATTCATAGGGGCATTGGACCCTTTGTGAGGTTGGAACGGCTCTAGCTCGGAAGTTGGCGCGCGCAGTGTCGACTGCGGCGAGAGAATCACGGCGCGTTCGATAAAGTTCTGCAATTCGCGGATGTTTCCGGGCCATGGGTATCGCGCCAGGGCATCCATCGTCTCCGGAGGGATTACGTCAATTCGTTTGTTCATGCGTTGAGCGTAGAGCGCTGTGAAATGCTGCACCAATCTCGGAATATCCTCCGTGCGGTGCCGCAGGGCCGGGACGTGGATTGGAAATACTTTCAGACGATAATAAAGGTCCTCGCGAAATGTCCCTTGTTTCACCATCGCGGGCAAATCCCGATGCGTGGCCGCGATCAGCCGGACGTCAACCCTATGCGTACGGTTGCTGCCGAGCCTTTCGAATTCCTGCTCCTGCAAAACGCGTAGGAGTTTCGCTTGAAGTTCCAGAGGTATGTCGCCAACTTCATCAAGAAAAAGCGAGCCTTTGTCGGCGAGTTCGAAGCGCCCGGTTTTTTGGGCGATGGCGCCGGTAAATGCTCCTTTTTCGTGGCCGAACAGCTCACTCTCAAGAAGTCCAAGAGGAATCGCAGCGCAATTCAATTTCACGAATGTCTTTTGGCTGCGGCCGCTTAGGTTATGTGTCGCTCGCGCGATGAGTTCTTTGCCGGTTCCCGTCTCTCCCAGGATCAGCACGCTCGAATCCGTGGGCGCCACGACAGACACCAGGCTCAACGTGGTCTTCAACGCCGGGCTCTCTCCGACAATTTCACCAACCTCGGCGCGAATTTCCTCTTCGAGATAGCGTCTTTGTTTCGTCTCCTTGTCCCTGTCCTTGATCGCCGTTTCGTAGTCCAACGCATTCTCAACCGCAACGGCTACCTGGCGGGCCACCTGTTCGAGAAAAACGACGTCGTCTCGCTCGAATGCCCTCTCCGATCGCTTTAGGGCGGCCAATACGCCTACTACGCCGCTTCTGCCGATAAGCGGTAGATCGCACCCCGACACCAAGCCTTCCGCCATTACACGTTGATAGAAAGGTCGACCTACGCTGCTGCCGAAATATTCAGGGTCGTCGCGTACCTCCTCAAAGCTGTGAAAGTGTTGAGTCTTGCCGGTCCGGAAAGCTTTGTCACAGCTCGAACCATGGATGGGTATAAGCGTCCCGTCGCAGAGAGAACCTCGCGCCTCCGGGTTGTACAAAATCGTCACGCGCAATTGTCCGCTATCAGCGTCTGGCAAAAGCAAGGCGCAGAAATCGCACCGGGTGACGCGCAGCAGATTGGTGGATAGCGCCTCAACCAAACGCCGCAGGTCCAGCCTTGATGTCATGCTGTTGGTAATTTCGAGAAGCAACCGAAGCCTGTCGCGTTCGCGCCGCAACTCCTCCTCGTTCATGTGTCGCTCAATTGCGATCCCGGTGATGTGGCTAGCGTTCTCGATCAACTGGAGGTCGTTGGCACCCGGGCTACGTTGTTCACGATAATTGATAGAAAAAGTGCCGAGGGCTTTCCCTTCGCTCGTGAACAACGGACGCGACCAAACGGAACGAATTCCATAAGGCAACATGCGGTCGCGATAGTTCTCCCAGACTGGGTCGGTGAGGATATCGGTAACATACACCGGCTCCCTCCGGTAAACCGCTGTGCCGCAGGATCCGCCTTTCGGACCAACAGCCATGGTCCCTACTTGAACGCTGAATCCAGGAAGGCTGGGCGCCGCGACGCAATAAAGCTCCTTGCCGTCCTCGTCGGGAAGCCAAATCGTGCAAAACATGCCTTCGGCTTGCGATTCAACCAACTGAGCAATATTCGTTAGAACTTCGGACAGAGGAGAGCCAGCAAAAATCAATTTTTGCAGGTTGAGGACAGACTCAGTCGAAAACAGCCCCGACTCGCCCTTCGCCGGTGCGCCCAGCGACAAGACTTCGGCGGGAGACTGCATCGCTCTCTCCATAAATTGTCCTTCCTGGCGCTATTGGATTCGGCTAGTCGGTTTTTGGTGCCACGCGGCAGGAACATGCACGGCGGCCGCGAGAATCTTGACGATCTTCTGCCGTTTCTGCAGGAAGTCACAGGTACGTCTACTGCAGGCCGATTTCATAAGCGCCAACTTCAGGCCAGGTCACACACTACTTTAAGCCGCAACGGGCGAAACTGCCAGAGTCTGGGGAAGGGGGTAGGCTGGCTGTAGAGGCTTTTCATTGGTTTTCGAGCAGACTAATCGCAGAAACGCTCGCGTCCTTAAGACAGCCGCCTGCCTAAGTAATTTCACGTCACGTAGCGCCCGACTGACCGCCACAACGGTCTCCGAGACGGGTGATTGCGACTCGGCTCGCGCCTAAAGCATTGATAAGTATAGATCACATTCGGCTGGCTCTGGGCGGTTTGGGCACGCAATTCAACGCATTGGGATAAATTGGGATAAAGCCCATTACACAGTGTGGATGAGAATGCACCGTTGTTGAGAGCTAAGAAACTCGCGACAGTGAAGCGCGAATGCTTCAGATCAGTCAATACAAGCGTTTGTCGGTACTAATCCGCCGGACGACCGATAACTTCCGACTTCCTCGTCACGCGCCGGTAATCGTCGGCAAGCGCCAACAAAGCTTCCCCCAAGCGGACTAAACAGCGGAGAGAGACTGTACTTGATTCTCTATATCGGCAGATGTTCCTGGTCAGGCCGTTTTTGAATCGAATGCGGAGACGCACGCTTACGTTGGGTTGGCCTGGCGGACGGGGGCATTTCCCCACGAAGCGACCAGAATCTGGTCGAATGCCAGGCACCTGTCACGGATGCGTGGCCTCGAAGATCGCGAACGCAGCACCTTGCGGGTCCGCCATCACAGCCATACGTCCGATATCTTCAATTTTCATGGGCGGCATGTAGAGTTTCGCGCCAAGATTTTTGGCTCTTGCGGCTGCCTCGTCGCAATCGGACACCAGCAGATAAATCTGCCAGTGTGACGGCGTTCCGGGATTGCGAAACGCCGGCGGAAGAATCCCTCCAATGAACTCATCGTGATTAAACAGATGATAGTAGTTGTGCGCAGAGACTTCGTCTTCCTTCCCAATGCGCCATCCAAAAAGCTGCTCGTAAAACCGGCTCGCGCCATCCTGATCGGCCGTGCTCAGGTCAGCGACACAGAATGTACCGGGAAAGCCTTTAATGCCGAAGCCACTGCGGGTCCCCGCCTGCCACAGGGAGAAGACGGCTCCGATCGGGTCTTGCAATACCGCCATGCGTCCGAGGTTGTACACATCAAGGGGCTCGGCGATCACCTTCGCGCCGAGTCCAGTCGCACGGCTGGCAGCGGTGTCGGCGTTCTCGACCGCAACGTAAAGATTCCAGTGCGCCGGAATGCTCCGCGCCCGCTGCTCCGAACGGAGCGTGTACGCAGCTGCCACATCGCGCCCATCGATCTTAAACGTGGTATAGAAGTCGTTCGGTGCCATCTCAAATTCGCCGATCGTCCAGCTGAAGAGTTCTGAGTAGAATTTCTTTGCCGCGGACTGGTTCGTGGTGGCCAGCTCGATCCAGCAGAAGTCGCCGGGCGCATGTTTTTCGACGTGCAGCATTTGCGAAGTATCCCTCCATCGGTCTCTCCGGGCAAGCTTGCAATCGGCGGTAACTGGCCAGGGTTCTGGGAAGCGTGAACCGAATTCTGGGTGAGTCATCGGCTAACGGGAAGCTATCCAGCCGCCACGGCGGGATCAGTAAAGTCGGCTAGTGTTTACCGGAGACTGAGGAGGGTCCAATCCGCAATTATCGTCGGATGAAACATCCGGTAGCAATCCAAATCGCGGGGCATCAATCGGTTGAAAAAATACCGACCATTCGGTTACGAACCGAAAGCTCGGAGCGATGAGAAATCTCTTCTGGTTGAGAACATTGGCGTTTCGCGACACTGGATGGCCAATGAGAACGACAACATGAGCTCTCGCTACGGAAGCTCTTCTCGAAGACGTCCAATACCGTGAGGAATGCGGCGAGAAAGTAGGCCTCGGTTTCAACCTGCCCATGCCGAAGCTCGTCCTGTTTGGGCTACGTGGGCTACAAAATGAGGAAAATGTAGTCGCAGCGTCACGCCACTTAACTCCAATTTGCAGAGGGAAATGAGATCGTTGGGCGAGGACATTTGAACCACCGATCTCTTGGCACACAACCAGGATGTCGTCGGCGCTTTTCTTTGCTGTAAGTTGTTGGCTCTAAAAGAAGTGGTCGGGGCGAATGGATTTGAACCATCGACCTCCTGGTCCCGAACCAGGCGCGCTAGCCAGGCTGCGCTACGCCCCGACCGAACCACTCCGGCGGACGTTCCAGCCAAAGTGGAGTTATCAGATTAACATAGCTTCACGGCTTCGAGGTAGGCCAAGGCTTCCGCCAAAGAAAACCGCCGGGAAACCGTCGTTCCCCGGCGGCCAGTTTTGTTGAGTCCAGCCATCCTGACAATTGTTATCAGAAGCTGAACCGCAAGCCGATCTGCATCACGCGCGGTGTTCCTTGAATCTTCGTGAAGTTCGACCAGTCCGGCGGCGGCTGAAGGTTGTTTAGTGCGGCATCCGGATCAACGGCCAGGTTACTGTTATTTGCGTCGGCTCCAGTCAGATGCTGGGTATTAGTCACGTTGAACACTTCCCACCTGAGTGCCAGTTGTTGTTTCTCGCTCCAGGGCATGGTGAAGATCTTGCTAAGCCCCGCGTCCAGAACCCAATAGCCCGGCGCACGCAGTATATTGCGCTGACCAGTCTCTCCAGGGTACGAGGGGCGGTAACTCTGATAGGCAGCGACCACATCGCAACCGAATAGCTTGGGCGGAGTGGTGGCATTGCCACGCGTCGGGCAGGTCGGGACCGGCGTAACCTGCGTCACGTTGCTTTGCACTTCCCAGTTTGTCGACCACTGCCCCGTATCATAGGGCTGGCCATTTGGCAGCCCGGTATTCCACCGGTAGATACCGGAAAGTTGCCAGCCGCCAATGAGGGCATCCAAGCCGCGGTTCATGTTGCTTCCGAAGTGCTTCCCCCGGCCAAAGGGCATCTGATAGATAGCGTTTACGTTGATGATGTGCCGGATATCGAAGTCGGAGTTGGAATAGTTGTCATGCGGGCGAATGGCATTCTCAATAAACGCGCCGCCGTATGTATTGCTGGTCTGGAGTCCTGAGGCATTGTCCAGAGAATGTGAGTAGGTATAGTTGAAATCCCATTGCAGATTGTGAGTCCTCTGCCGAAGGGAAGCCGAGAACCCATGGTAGTTGGAATAGGCAATCGTTCCCCAGGCAGATAGAGCGCCATATTGTGGGTTGAAGAAATACGGCACCGGGTGGGATAGACCAAGCGTTTGGCCTGCATAGTTCTCGATTTCATCCTGAATGTCTGTCCAGTCGTTGGCCCAAAACTCGAAGCCCTCCGCATAGACAGCTTGCGTGTTCGTGGCGTTTGCGGGAAGAGTGTAGCCATTGGCAGCAGTAGTGGCCGCGTAGCCTGCTGGAAGGATATTCTCAAAGTATGGAATGGGCTGAACGTTAGCCGGATCGGTTCCTAGCTGGCGCTGTTTCTCCAGTATTGTCGCAGCCGTGTACCAGTCCATTCCGCTCTTTGGATCGCGCAAGTCATTCAGCGCCATCACGTCGCGACTAGCAAGAAGATTCCGCGCCAGGCGACCAATATAGGACGCCTGAAACAGTATTCCGCCGCGCATTTCGCGCTCAAACGTCAGATTAAACTGGTAGTGGTTCGGCGCTTGCAGCGCGGTGTCGATTCCGCTTTCAATCCGGCGGCTGTAGTCCACCGGTTGCTGCCGTGGAAACGAGACCGAAGTCGGATAGGTAACCCCTGGCGGTGGCGGCAGGGTCCGGATATCCTGATTAAATCCCGTGAACAGCGGTCCTGGATTCGACGTAAGGTTATAAGTATTCGCTGAAATCGCGACATTGGAGGTATAGCCCAGCCTGTTGTTCAGGTCAAACTGCGAGGCCAGCGCTTCGCCGTAATAGTCGTTCATCAGCGCAAACCCCGCCCGGATCACCGACTGGCCTTGGTTCCCGAACAAACTGTGCCACAAGCCACCCCCCGAGGGTGACCAAGCTACCGAGATGCGTGGCTGGAAGTTGTTTTTGTCCCAGTTATAAAGGTATCCCTTGCCGTTCCCGCCGGCTAAAACCAGAGTGAGCGGCTGGACGTAGGGTGTCCCAGCCAATGCCCCGGCTATCCGCCGCCTCAGAAATTCCTCGGTCGAAATATCGGTCACCACTCCGAATCCGTGGGTCTCATGCACCGGGCTGCTGATCGTATAGCGGAGCCCCACGTTCAAGGTCAGACTCGGGCGAAGTTTCCACGAGTCCTGAACGTAAAAGTCGTAGGCATTCGTAGCGAATGTCCGGTTCGTGGGCGTTCCGGAAGGAAGGAGCGACCCATCTTGCCCGAACGTGAATCGCGCGGAATAGGATGTATATCTGCCGATCAACGCCGCCCCAGCTGCATCCACGCCATTTTGGTTGCTGGCTATCTGAATGTACTGATTGGGCCCTGCCGGCAAGAGGTTGTTGGCGGGATTCCCGATATAGGTGTCCAGGGGGTCCGTGACCGCGGTGCCGGCTGGCGAATAAAAGAAAAAGTTTGTTTGGGCCGAGTCGTACGCATTGGTAAAGCCTGTGCGGTTATTCTTCACGAGCCGTACATTGGTGCCGAATTTGATGGTATGACTGCCCTTGATCCAGGCAACGTCATCCACAATGTTGTGGACCGGAGTGGTGCGCGATGTCGTGCGGTTGTAGTTCACGGGAAAGAACACTCCGCGGAAGGAGATGGCGTTCTGGTCGCTGTCGCCTTGCTGGCTGAAGCCCTGCCGCGTCAAGCCATACCGGAAGCTGTTCACCCAATTCCGGCCGATCGCCCAGTTGTGGCTTGCTAACACGCCCCAAGGATGCGCCCACAAACTGGGCGCCGGAGTGTCCGGAAATGCGGGAAGTAGCGTGGTCGTGTCGTGGTCGTAGTAGGTATTCAAACGGAAAAAAGCGCTCATCTTGCTCGACATAGTCCAGTCGATTCGGGCCATATTTGAATTCAATTTTACCGGCGTTGAAGCATTGAATCGGAATCCCCCTGTCATGATTCCGTCGCCGATCGAAGTATCGTTTGCGGGGTACTTGGTTGCCGCATCCTTGAGGGTCTGAATGGCAATTGGGTTTGTATGCACTACGTTCCAGGCATTGTCGAGTTGAGGAGTGGTAAGTGTGAAGGTTTGCGGCGTCTCGCATGTATCCGTGGTGGCCGGTGGAACCGCCTTGGTGCAACGCTGGGCGTTCACGATGAGCTGACCTTGCCCCAATACGGAGAGAGGCACCAGGGACGTAATCGAGGTACCACTCGCGTCGCGCCTCGCCTCATAGCTATAAAAGAAAAATAGCTTGTTCTTCGCGATTGGTCCGCCCAGCGTTCCACCAAACACGTTGCGGAGAAGCTTTGGACGATCCACACCGCTAAGTTTGTTGAACAAGTCGTTCGCGGTAAAAATCGTGTTACGGTGGAATTCGAACGCCGATCCATGCCACGAATTCGTGCCGCTCTTCGTCACAAGATTGATTTGCGCCGCGGACGACCGCCCTTCGTCGGCGTTGGATCCCACCGTAACTACCCGAAACTCTTCGATGGCTTCGGCATTTAAGCGCAGCACCGGCGCTTTAACATCGCTGGTCTCCGCGTCGTTAATGTCCACACCGTCCAGCGTAACGTTCGACTGATCGCTGCGTCCCCCGGCCACGTATCCGTCCGGGGTCACTTGTGCCTGCAGCGTCAAGAGCGAGAGGACGTTGCGCGATTCCATGGGAAGTTGCGTGATTTGTTGCGCAACGAAGTTGTTACCCAGTGTCGCATCTTGCGTGTTTACCTGAACCGTGGCCTCCGCGGCCTCAACGGTCACCGTCGAGCTCAATTCGCCGATCTCCAGTGTCACGGGGACATCGGTCACGTTTGCCACGAGAGCCTGCACTGGGCGGACAATCGATTTTCGGAAGCCCTTCGCCTCAATTCTTACTTCGTAATCGCCAACTGGAACAAGTTCAAATGCGAATGCCCCCGACGTCGTGGTTTCTGCAGTCCGAACGGCGTTCGTCTCTAGATTGGTGAGCGTCACCGTTGCACCGGAAACGAGCGCGCCGGATTGATCTTTCACGCTTCCGCGAATGGTCGATGCGCCGGTCTGTCCCCAGCCGGTTCCCGGGAAGAGTAGCAGGCAGACCAACACCGCGAGACTGCCAATAAGAAATGACCGCTTCATAGACTGCTCCTTTCGCGCACCTTTACTGAATGGGACAAGAGCAGGCAGAAGGCGCCGGGAAACCGAAAGGCCAGGTGGCCTTCAGGTGGCCTAAGGCTTCATGCTTCTAAACCAAAAAGTAGATAGACTTTAGGCAACCTTCCCCGCTACTCGACAGCAACCGTTGTCCTAGCTTTTAGGACAGTTTGAGGCTTTCTGTCAAGGGACCTTTCTTCTAGACCCTTTATCAAATCGGTTTAAGTGGATTTTCGGATGACGGGAGAGTGTCGTTTCGAGAGTACTAAGCCCTGCGCTAAGACCTATGAGATTACACCTGGACACCATGGGATAGGAAAAAGCCGCCACCCCCTTGCGACACTGGCGGGCGGGCCAGCATGATTCTCGTCCCCTTCCACTTTCGTTCCGGCCAACCCATCAGAAGACCTGAAGACCTTCGATTCCCCCGGCGCCATCTCTAGCCGAATCGTTGCGAGAAAAAAAAAGCCGCCGGGAAGCATTTACCACCCGGCGGCCAAAAATGAATAGTCCTCAGAAGGAATAACGAAGGCCGACCTGCATGGAGCGTGGAGCGGCCGTTGTCTGAATAGCCGTGAAATTGGAGAAGTTCTTTGCAGGTTGTAGGTTCCGGACCAACGGGTCAGATGCGATGCCGAAACCGCTGCGGCTGTTGTCGAGCACACCCAACCACCCAACGGCTGGAAATTAGCCACGTTGAAAACCTCCCAGCGGAGCTGCAATTTCTGTTTTTCGCTCCATGGCAGGCTGAACGACTTGCTGAGTCCGGCGTCAAGGTTGGTTTGCCCCGGTAGCTGGAAGATATTCCGCATTCCGGTTTCTCCCGGATAGGCATTCCGGAAGCTCTGATAAGCAAATGTCGGATCACAGCCAAAAAGCTTCGGAGCAGTAGTAGCGTTTCCCTTGGTGACACAGGTGCTTAGTGGTCTGGTCAAGCTCGTCCAAGACTGGACCTGGAAATTCGTCGCCCAGCGTGCGTCGTCGATCGGAGCGCTGACCGGCAAACCTGTGTTCCAGCGGAAAATACCAGATAGCTGCCAGCCGCCGATGAGAGCATCCAGCCCCCGCCCGGCTCCGCCAGCCAGGAGTTTGCCGCGCCCAAAGGGAAGCTCGTAGATCGCATTCACATTGACGACGTGACGGAGGTCAAAATCCGAGTTCGCGTAGTTGCTATGCTTTTAGGACAGGTTCATATTTCTGTCAAGGAAAGTTCTTCTAAATTCTTTATCAAATCGGTTTAATTCGTTTTTTCCGAATGATGGACGAGGGTCGTTTCGAGAGTACTAGTTCTTCCCCTAGGACAGCCGGAGCAACTTGGCCTCGGTAATGGCGGGAATCGCGCGGATGGGCTCCAGAATGGATGGGGAAACCACGCCGTCCACGCGCACGAGCGCAGCAGCTTCTGCTCCCTGGACGGCTTCGCGCCGACCCAAGGCAAACGTCGCGATATTCACTCCAAGCTTTCCGAGCGTCGTTCCCACTTGGCCAATCACGCCCGGCTCGTCGCGGTTCCGCAAATAGAGGATTGTCCCCTCGAGCTGGGCTTCGAGCGGAATACCCTCGATCGCGAGGACGCGCGGCGAGCCGTCATGCACAACCGTTCCCTCCGCCGTAAAGCCGCACGCCGAGCCTGTCTTTTCCGGCAGCGCCGAGACTTCCAAGGTGTTCGGGAAGCCGCGTTCGCGCCTTCGTGTTTCTTCCTCAACGCTTAGGCCGCGTGCCGCGGCTATCGCCGACGCGTTCACCACGTTGACCTTCTGGTCCAAGACCGCGTTCAGCACACCTGAGAGCACCGCGCTCCGGAGCAAGTGCGTGCCCACTTCGGCGACCTCGCCCGCGTAGCGAATGCGAATTCGGGCGGGGCGTGCAGGCGCTGCTTGCGAAACCAGCGACCCGAGCCGCTCCGCCAACTCCAGATAGGGCCGCACGCGACGGTATTGATCAGCCGACAGCGCCGGAAGATTCACCGCATTCCGGATAATTCCTTCCGCAAGATAATCCTTGATCTGCACTGCCACTTGCGGAAGGAATTATCCGGAATG
>Ga0137386_10002073_pt1 | contig 12792 bp, 7 predicted proteins | sample SagtaG_4_FD_104910 | JGI IMG/M metagenome (GOLD analysis project Ga0137386, IMG submission 104910) | Vadose zone soil microbial communities from Sagehorn Ranch, Mendocino, California, USA - Sage2_R_100_16 metaG | ecosystem: Environmental > Terrestrial > Soil > Vadose zone | place: USA... | reverse complement strand
CCGATGTCGTCCCATCGCGAGGCGCCGACGATTTCGAAGGATCCGGTCGCCGACAATACCGACCTCTACGCGTTCGTCGATCCAGTCGACACCTCGAAGGTCACGATCCTCTCGAACTTCATCCCGCTCGAGGAGCCCGCGGGAGGCCCGAACTTCTTCCAGTTCGGAGACGACGTCCTGTATGAGATCCTGATCGACAACAACGGGGACGGCGTCGAGGACGTCACGTACCAGTTCCGATTCAAGACGACGACGCAGAACCCTGCGACGTTCCTCTACAACACGGGGCCGATCGGCTCCCTCACGGACCCGAACTGGAACGTGCGGCAGCTGTACTCCGTGACGAAAGTCGTGGGCCCCCGGAGGACCGGGAGCTCGACCGTCCTCGGCTCGGACCTTCCGACCCCGCCGGTCCGGATTGGCCCCCGCTCCACGCCCGACTACGCCACGCTGGCCGACGCCGCGGTGAGCAGCCTCGGCGGGGGCGTGAAGACCTTCGCGGGTCAGCGGGGCGAGGGCTTCTACGTCGACCTCGGCTCGATCTTCGACCTGGGGACCCTCCGACCGTTCCAGAACCTGCACCTGATCCCGACCCCCGCCGCGCCCGGCGTCAACGGCACGAAAGGCTTCAACGTCCACACGATCGCGATCCAGGTCCCGAAGACGGACCTGACCCGGAACGGATTCAACCCGTCGGACCCCGCGGACCCCCGCTCCGTGATCGGCGTCTGGTCCGCCGCGAGCCGGCGCAAAGGGACGATCCGGGAGAAGAATGCGCGGATCGTACAGAGCGGGCCGTGGGTCCAGGTGAGCCGCCTCGGCGAGCCCCTGATCAACGAGGTCGTGATCGAGCTGGGCGAGAAGGACCTCTGGAACAGCCAGACCCCGGACGGGGATTCCCAGTTCCTCGACGACTACGCGCACCCGCAGCTGCAAGGCCTGTTGCCCGTCCTGTACCCCGGCGTCTTCCCGAACCTCGCGGCCCTGACCGGGACCGGGGCCTCGCGGGCCGACCTGATCGCGATCCTGCTGACGGGCATTCCGTCCGGGATCATCCCGGGATTCCAGAACTCGAACGGCCCGACCCAGGCGGACGAGCTGCGGTTGAACTTGGCGTTCGCTCCGAGTTATTCGGCCACGGACTCGGGCATCAATCCGCCCGGGGACAGCGCGAAGCGCTTCGGTCTCCTGGGAGGCGACCTGGATGGCTTCCCGGACGGTCGGCGGGTGTTCGACAACGTGACCGCGGTGGAGCTCCGCGCGATCGCGGGTGCGACGTTCCCCTTGATCGACAGCAGCTTTACACCGGACGGCGCCGCCGCGCTGCTCATGGACGGGACGAAGGAGGATCTACCGTTCATCCCGAAATTCCCCTACCTGGCGGTGCCGTACGAGGGATACGAGCACTCGCACGACCCGTAGCTCGGGCGATAGTTCAGGATCCGCGGCGCCTCGGGCCGTGGTATTCCTCGGCTCACGGTCCGAGTCGGAGGGCGGCGATTCGCATGGGGCACTAAAGACCACAAAAACGCATCAGTGGTACCGTGGGGGTCAAGACCCGCGGCCGGCTGGATCCCCTGGAGTTGTTACCTTGACCGGGCACCGCTTGACCGTATCGTTCGTAGGCCTGGGTTATGTTGGACTCTGTACGGCCGTCGCCTTCGCTAATCGGGGTTTCGACACGCTCGGCGTCGATGTCGACCCAGAGCGGCTCGCCGTCGTCGAAGTGGGGCGGGCACCGATTCATGAGCCGCGGCTCGAACGGCTCCTCAAGACCGCGATTGTCTCGGGGCGGCTGCGGGTCTCGGACGACCTCGCCGACGTGGCTGAGACCGATGTGATCTTCCTCACGGTCGGAACGCCAAGCCAGTTAGACGGATCGATTGACACACGCCACGTGGAATCCGCGGCCCGCGAAGTCGGGGCCGCCCTCCGAGAGGAGCCCGACTTTCGGCTCGTGGTCGTGAAGAGCACCGTCATCCCGGGGACGACGCGGTCCATCGTCCTGCCGTTGCTCGAAGAGAGCAGCGGGAAGAGAGCCGGGGTCGAGCTGGGTCTGTGCACGAATCCGGAATTCCTGAAGGAAGGCTCGGCGATCGAAGACACGTTCCATCCGGACAAACTCGTGATCGGCGCGATCGACGAAGGATCGGCGAGCCACCTGAAACAACTCTACCGCGCATTTTATGGAACGAAGGTTCCACCGACCATCGAGACGACGCCCGAAACGGCCGAGATGATCAAGTATGCGAGCAATGCGTTCCTGGCGACCAAGGTCAGCTACATCAACACGATGGCCAACATCGCGCAGCAGGTGCCGGGGGTCGATATAGAACAGGTGGCGGAGGCGATCGGACTCGACCCGAGGATCGGGCCGCTCTTCCTGAAGGCGGGACCCGGTTACGGAGGGAGCTGTTTCCCCAAGGACGTCCGGGCACTGATCGCATTCAGCCGCGAACGGGGATACGATCCGAGCCTCCTTGCGGCCGTGGAGAAGACGAACGAACGACAAGCGACCAAAGTCGTGGAGCTCTCGGAAAAGCTCGTTGGCTCGTTGGAGGACAAGCGGGTTGCCATCCTCGGCCTCGCGTTCAAGAAGGACACGGATGACATTCGGGAAGCGGCTTCGATCCGGGTGATCCACCGCCTTCAGGAGAAGGGGGCGCACGTCACGGCATACGATCCGATGGCGATTCCCGGTGCGCGGCTGGTCCTCGGCGACGCCGTCGAGTTCGCGGCAGACTCGAAGTCCGCGATTCAAGAGGCCGATTGTTGCATCGTCATGACGGAGTGGGACGAGTTCCGTAATTTGACGGGGAAAGACTACGCCGAGCACATGCGGAGACCCAACGTCGTCGACGCGAGACGGCTGTACCGGCCCGATGAGCTGGAAGGCGTGAACGTCTTGGCCATCGGCATCGGTCATTCTAGATCGATCCCGTCGCATCCCCCGCCGGACTCGAGGGTGCTCGCATGATGGAGGCCGAGGGCGAGGTCGCCGCCGCCGCGTTGCGGTTCTCAGCCAAGCTGGCCCAGCGAGACTTCCAGGCCGAGGTGCTTCGGCTGTTCCGGTCTCACGGGTGGGCTCGCACCTTACCGGCGATGCGCCTTCGGGTGCTCAAGGCGCACAAAGATCGGTGTACGTTCGAGGTATCTCTGGACACCGAGAACGGATGGCAGAGCATGATCGGGAAAGTGCACGATGTGGACCGTTCGGACGTGGTCGGGGTCATGCAATCCATTGTGGATGCCGGCTTCGGTCCCACCGCGGAATTCGCGATTCCACGGCCCTTGACGTACGTGCCTTCGTTGCACGTGCTCCTGGAAGAGAACGTTCAGGGGACTCAGGCGAAGGAAATTTTTCTGGACGGCGATCTCAACGAGCAACTTGCGGCCGCACGGCGGTGCGGCTCTTGGTTGGCCCGATATCATACAGGGGCACCTCGACAGGGCCATTTCGCGGAGCCCTCTGAATTCCTCGACCAGATCCGTGACTGGGCGCATCAGATCCGGAGCTTTGGGGGCCCGCTCGGCATCAAGGCCGCGTTGTTGTTGCGAAATCTGGAAGCGGCGATCCCGGCGCCGGGCAGCTTCGAACCGTGTGCGGGGCACGGCAGTTACATGCCGGAGCACGTGATGTTGAGCGGACGCCGAACCGTGATCATCGACCTGGACGACTATGACGTGGCCGACCCGGCTCGGGACTTGGCCTGGTTCATCGTGTCTCTCGAGCGTCTGGCTTTGAAGAAGCGGGGCTCCCTCCGGGCCCATGACCAATCCGTCGACGCGTTCCTGGATGCGTATCGCGCTTCGGGGCCTCGGGACGCTTCGAAGCACCTTGCGTTCTACAAGGCCGCGGAATGCTTGCATAGAGCGGTACGAGATTTGCGCAAACGGATCCCCCCGATCCCCGAGTGGAGCGAGATCATGCTCGACGAAGGGCTTGGCGCGCTGTGACGGTTCGCACGAATCAATACGCAACCGATCGTTCATCGCGACCGGTTGTGAATTCACTCAACGAGTCCGACCCGTTCTCCGACCGCATGAAGTTCTTTGAGGAACTTCTTGGCCTTCCTCGGGACCATCGGTCGCCCGCCCCGCCCGAGCTGCGGCGTCATTAAAGTCGGGTCGCCGAGCCAGCGGAAGTTCATGTAAAGCCGGGCGGCCTCCAGGATTTTCGGAAAGTCATCGGGAGCGCCGTCCGGCCACCGGGATCGTCGGTATTCGCGTTCACACTTCCGGACGAGTGGTCGAGGCCACGAATGCGTCAATGACGCGAGATCGATTTCTCCAGGCGCAATCGCGGCGGACTGCCAGTCTGCGGGCCAGCAGATCCTGTTCTGGTAGATGATGTTCAACCCGAAGTATTCGCCATGGATAACGGTTCGAGGTGCTTCTAACAGGCGTGGGATGAACGTCCCGAATTCGTCGCAGAGGTCCAACAGCCATGGAAGCCGATTCTGCAGGTGGCCGAACAGTTCCTTGGTCCGCCGTGCCCAACCCGCATAGTAGGCCGCGTCGTACGTACGGAGGAATTTCAGTCGCGCTCTCGGATACCGCCGGCGGTTCGCGGCATGAAACCTCCCGATCCATCGCGCCGCCCGCACCGTCGCATTCGGGTCGCGGGAGTGGCTGCTCTGGATGCCGCCCTTCAGGTACTCAATGACCAGCCATGGAACTCCAGCGGTTCCGTCGCGATAGACACCGTAGAAAGTGGGGGTCGACGTGCGCAGCGGTCGCAGGACGTCCTGATAGACGCGGGCCTCGTACCCCACGTCACCTCGGTGGCCATAGACGCTCTCGAACGTCCTCGTCCCGTATTTGATGAAGACGCGCAACGGGGTTCCGTTCCCGCCGACATGGCAGGTCACGATCTCCGTCGGGAAGGTGCTCTGGTAAGGGTTCGGCTGACGACGGAGTACGGTGACGCGCTCGTTGGCGGTGCCGTTCTCGCGAAAGACGGCCGCGAGCCCGGTTGCAAGTCGTCCCTGATCCGGGAACTTGGAACTCGACCCAATTGGCTTCAATCGGCCCCCCCGTCGACGAGCGTCCGCCTCCAATCCGCTATGCCGGCTGCGGTCAGGCTCCGAAGGCTCGATTCCACCTCGTCCGTCATTCGGCTCAGCCCGCCCGGCTCCAGGATGAGGATGGAGTTGCACGTCCGGAGCGTGCTGGCCCGGTGCGCGATCATCAGGGTCGTCCGTCCTTTCATCAGTCGCTGGATCGCGTCGAGGACGGTCGCCTCCGTGTGGATGTCGAGCGAACTCGTCGGCTCGTCCAGGATGAGGATCGGCGCGTCTTTCAGAAACGCCCGGGCGAGCGAGATGCGTTGTCGCTCCCCGCCCGACAACTTCATTCCCCGCTCGCCCACCTGGGTGTCGTATCCGTCCGGGAGGCCGTTGATGAACTCGTGCGCTCCCGCCAACTTCGCCGCCTCCACGATCTCATCGATCGTCGCCTCCGGCTTGGCGAAGCAAATGTTCTCCGCGATCGTCGTCGAGAAGAGCAAGGTGTCCTGCAAGACGACCCCGAACTGGTTTCGGAGGTCTGCGATCCGATAGTCCTTCAAGTCCACATCGTCCAGGGTGATGACGCCCTCCGTCGGGTCGAAGAATCGGAGGATGAGGCTGGAGAGCGTCGTCTTTCCCGAACCCGTCGGGCCGACCACGCCGAGGCACATGCCCGGCGAGATGTCAAAGGAGACGTGGCGTAAGACAAAGCGACTGTGATCGTATCCGAAGGACACGTTGTGGAATGCGAGCTTCCCGACCGCCCGATCCAGCCATCGGGCACCGCGCTTCTCGGGGACGTCGGGTTGCTGGCTCAAGATCTCGAGGAATCGTTCCATCCCGGCCAAGGCCATCTGAACGTCGAGGACCTTCTTCCCCATGTCTTTCAGGGGCGAGTACAACTGGGTGAGGTAGTAGTTGACCATCAGCAACGCCCCGAGGCTCAAGGTGCCGGCGAGCACGTGCTGGATGCCGACGTACAGCACGGCCGCCAAGCCGATCGCGGTCACCACCCCGACGAGCATGCTGTAGACCCCTCCCTCCACGAGGACCTTCAACGCCGCCGAGGCCGTCTCGGTGTACCGGGACCGGAACTCCTCGTTCTCACGCTCCTCTTGGCCGAACGCCTTCACGACCCGTGCGGCGCTCAGCGACTCCTGCGCGGCGGACATCGCCGCACTCTCGGACGACTTGACTTTCCTCCAGCCGAGTCGCATTCGTCGCTTGTACACGAGGGTGAACAGGAACATGAACGGCGTCACGGACAACGCGATCAAGGCAAGCTGCCAGTCGAGGCGCACCATGACCAGCATCATCCCTCCGAACGTGAGGACGGCGGTCATCAGCGGGATCAAGCCGTCCGTCGACAGGGACCGGAGCGACGTGGCGTCGTTTTGGATGCGGTAGGTGGAATCGGTCGTGCCCTTCGTGTCGTGGTAGACGGTCGAAAGACGTTGCATCTGCCGGAACAGGCGCACCCGCATGTCGGTGGTCATCCGGTTCCCGACCCGATTGGTCAGCCAGATGTTCACCAGGTTCTGCAGGTAGCTCAGGACCGTGCCGCCGAGCAAGATGCCGAGCGCGAGTGCGATCACATATTCCTTCGAGACCTGAGAGGGATCCGGGGCCAAGATCGAGAGATACGCAGGAAAGGGCTGCGACCCGGCGACGTTGTCGACAATGAGTTTGATGGGCAACGGCGTAACCAGGGTGAGCGGCACGACGGAGAGGGACACCAGGAAGAGCAGTGCGATTGACCAACGGTACGGTCTCATCTCGCGGAGCGACTTTTGGACGACTCCACCTCCCCCGGGGCCCGCCCGGGATGCACCCGGACCCGTCCGCGCGCGTTCCTTGAATCGGCGCCATCGGGAGACAACGACCGCCCAGCCGATCCATGCGACGACCGGTGCGAGGATCTGCAGGAACAGCAGCTGGGTAGCCGAGAGGAACGAACGTCCGAAATCCCAGAGCCGCGGGAAGAGCGGAACGGCCAGTTGGTAGTTCACGGCGAGATAGCCAAACAGGAGCGAGAGGGCGGAGAGAGCGGTGAGAATCAAGGCAATGGACTTCGCCAGCTTGCACCCAATCGACATCGGCCCGGAAGGGGAACGGTTTGGTCCGGACCGAGATGTCCCCCGTGCGGTCGTCCGTTCTGGGTTGGCATCCTCCGCATCGACGAACGTCCTGAGCTCGTCGAGCAGCTGAGCGTACCTCCGATCCGCGGCTCGGCGAAGTTGCCGTTCGGCCGGATCGACGTGACGGGCGAACTTCCGACCGTTCGGCTTGTCCCGCGATTCCCCAGGCCCCGTCACGCCACGACCTCCGCACGGAGCGCAGGGCAGCAGGATGGCTCATCGAATGACCCGGTGCCACCGACGAAGCCCCGGGGCACGGACTCGACCCGTTCGTACATCATGCGGCCCCGAACCGGTTGAGCAAGTCTCGCAAGATTCCGCCCGAAAATCCCGTGTCGGCAAGTGTCCGCGCGACGACGAAGGCCCCGGCAATCGCCGACGCCAGACCGGAAAGCCAGGCCCCGGACCAGAGTGCGGTGATTGTCAGCGCTGCAAACGCCGCACTCAGGACGACGGCGGACCTCGAGTATTTCGGGGAGACTCGGAAGCGCAGGAACTGCTTCCCGGGGGCGTGCTCTTCGACCGCGAGCAGCAGTCGACTCCGGCCGAGCGGACCGCCCGGCACTTCGAGGTCCCAGGAGTCGAACTCGCCGCCGGCTCTCACGATCGCGCCGGCGTGTAGGAGCTGCGCCCGAAGTTTTCGGAGGGTCTCCTCCGGAGCCTCCCGCTCGTCACGCCAATACGTCATCTGGAGGCGCCGATGGCGGGGCCGAGTGGTCGGTCCTCGCCTCCTCCACGGAGTCAGCCCGCCCCGGATTCTCCCCCACAGGCGCGCCATGGGCTGGAGAAGGTGCAGGAACAGGACGATGACTCGGAGCCCAACGAGCGACCACCACGGCTTCCGGGTGCCCGCGACGAAATTGGCACGGCGGGCGCTGATCCATGCCTGCGCAATGGGGAGCGTAATCGCGACGAGCAACGTCGGTCCGACGACGAGCGAGGCATCCCAACCCATGCTCAGGAGGAGCATCCCCGCAAGAAGGGCGATCACCAAATACCACTCCGGGGCGAGAGCCACGGACCAGCGAGAATTGTGGGATTCGTAGAGGGACTGGAACGGCGCGGTTCCCCAAACGCCCTGGTAGACGCGACCGCGCATCGCCGAGAAATCAAGCGAGACCCCCTTGCCGTAGAGGCGTCCGCGCCAGCTCAGTTGCCCGATCGAATTGTATCGAGCCGGCCACTTGTGTTCCAAAAGGGCCTCGGCCTTCCCGTAGCCGACCTGCTGCTTCCAGAACTTCCGGATCGACTTGCGGCGGTGATGCCAGACGACGGCGGCCGGCGAGTAGCCGATGAGTCCCCCGCGGTCCCGGAGCCGCCAGCACACATCGACGTCGTCGCCGGCGGTTCGGAACACCGGGTCGAATCCGCCGATCGCCTCGAGCGCGTCCTTCCGGAACGCCATGTTGCATCCGGGGATGTGCTCCGCGACGGTGTCGGACAGCAAGACCGGATTCGGACCGCCGGGTGCGTTCGCGACGGCGTCCGCGATCCAACCGTCGTTCGGAGGCGGGAGGTTCGGTCCTCCCACGCCGACGTACGTCCCCTCCAGGAACGCGAGGGCGAGAAATCGCAACCAATGAATCTCCGGGTAGGCGTCGTCGTCGATGAACGCGACAATCTCGCCCGCGGCGGCCTGGGTGCCGACGTTGCGTGCGGCACTGAGCCCCTGATTCTTGGTCGTGATGAGCCGGGCATGGTACTCCGATGCGATCTGCGGCGTCGCGTCGGTCGACCCGTCGTTGACCACGATTACCTCGTAGTCCGGGTAGTCGAGTTGCTCGAGGCCGGCCAGCGTGTCGCGAAGCGTCGCGGCCCCGTTCAAGGTTGACACCACGACCGAAATCTTTGGCCAGAGAAGGTCCGGGGGGAAAGGCGACTGGGCAAACGCCTGAGACACGGCCTGTAACGCAGGCTTGGGCGTCCGATCTGCCGTCGTCAACCCGAACGCCCAGTCTTCGACCCGGATTTGCCCGTGATACCACTCGTCGGTCCACGCGAAAACGATGACCCCCGCGCAACCGAGACGGAAGGCGGCTCGGACTTGCCCCGACAACATCGCAGCCTGCTTCTCCTCGCCGTTTCGAAGGCTGTCCAGTCCGATCTCGCTGAGCAACACCGGGCGATCATCGCTCAGACTGTGCAGGCGCGCGAGGTAATCCTCGAGGGACCGTCGGGATTCCAGGTACACGTTGAACGACACGAAGTCCAGGAACGGGAGCCGCAAGTATTCCGTCGACGGGTAGTTCACGTAGGTCACGAGGGCGTCCGGGTCTTCCTCCTTCGCGATGCGATAGAGCCGCTCGATGAACCTCTCGACCCGCCGCCTCCCGTGCCAACGCACGATCGACGAAGGGATCTCGTTTCCGATGCTGTAGCCGAACACGGCGGGATGGCCGGCACAAACCCGGATCCATCGCCGGATGCGGGCTTCGATTTCCTTGACCTTGCCGGGCTCATCCAAGAAGGCCATATGCTCACCCCAGTTGAGCCCCACCATGACCCGAAGCCCGTTTTGGAGAGCGACGTCGAGGAGCCAGCGCGGCGGACCCGTGTGGACCCGAACGACGTTGAAGCCGTTCGCGGCCATTTGGGCGAAGTCTCGTTCCACCGTCTCGACCGTGAACCGCTCTTCTCCGTTCGTTTCGACGAAGAACGTGCCGTAGCTGATGCCGCGAACCCAGAACTTTTCTTTTCCCAGGTAGAGGAACTTTCCTCGGACGGTCGGCCGGCCTACCAACGAGGACCGTTCGACCGGAACTTCCGTGACGACTTGGGCCACGTTCACCATCCCTTCGACGGCGGAGAGGACACTCGCTTCGCCCCGAACGCTCACGCGTCGTCCAAGATCGGGAGCATCCGTTCTCTCAGGATCTTCAGTCCGTCCTCCAGCCGGACCCTCGGCTCGTGGCCGAGGACCTTGTGTGATTTTCCTGGATCTCCGACGAACCTCCGGACCTCGAAGTTGTTCGGAGGACTCTGGATGATCCGGGAGGAGGAACCGGTCAGCCCGACGATCATGGTGGCCAGATCGGAGACGGACACGCCGCGGCCGGTCACGAAATGGAATTCTTGTCCGGGGACGCCCGAGCCTCCATCGAAGCTCGCCGCGAACGCCTTGAGGATCCCGGAAAGCGTGTCATCGATATACGTGAAGTCGAGCACCTGATCGCCACCGTACAGCGTGATGTCTTCGCCGAGGAGCGCCTTCGTCATGAACTTCGGGATCACTCTCTCCGGCAGGTCTCTCTCACTGCCGTACACGTTCGAGAACCGGAAGATGACGGGATTGACCGCGGGGGAGAGGGACGGATCCGAATAGGAACCGCAGGCCCGCTCCGCGCAGAGTTTCGTCATCCCGTAGACGGAGAGAGGTTTCTTCGGATGGTTCTCGTCGACCGGAAGATACTGCGGCTCGCCGTACACTTCCCGGCTCGAGGCGTAGAAGAGGAGGGGCCGACTCTCCGACTTCCGGCACGCCTCCAAGACATTCAACGTGCCGAGTTGGTTCGTCGTCCAACAGGTGTACGGATCCATCTGCCCCCAGGCGACCCGAGAGACGGCCGCAAGGTGGAAGACCGCGTCGTGGCCCGCAACGGCGTCCTTGACGACGGGGTAATCCCGGATGTCACCGCGAATCTTCGGACCGCGCAACGACGTCGTGTTGCCGTTGAAATGCACGTCGAAGAGGGTGACGGAATGGCCCAACTCCTCGAGCCTCTCCGCGAGATGGCTGCCGATGAATCCATTTCCACCGGTGATCAGGACTCGATCCATCGTTTTCACCTCTGATAATATCGGGGGACCGAAGACCGGGGGAACTTTGGCCCGGCGCTCGTCCTCCTCCGCATGGCGCCCCTTCAAACCGAAGCAAGCGAGGTCGTCCCATATTCTCCGTGTATTCGAATGTGCTCCAATCGCGGCATCTATCCACGATTGCAACCACGTTGAAAACATGACGTTGACGTAGGTCGCGCGTTCTCCGATTTCGTTCGGACAACATCGGGTGGGGGAACTGCGTTCTGGGTCGGCCCGTCAGGCAACGGCATCGAATCGAATGGACAGATATACGGCGCTCATCACGGCGGGCGGCATCGGGACCCGACTCCTGCCGTTCTCCAAGGAGATCCCCAAGGAGATGTTACCGATCATTGCCCACGACGGGGATGAGTCTCTCGAGCTCAAACCGCTCGTCCAGGCGATTTTCGAACAACTCTACGCCGCAGGAATCCGAAACTTCTACATCGTCGTCGGGAGGGGCAAACGAGCGATCGAAGACCACTTTTCTCCGGATCCGAGATTCTTGGAATTCCTCGAGAAGAAGGGAAAACTCCCGAAGGGCATGTCCGACTTCTACGAGAAAATCAAGTCTTCGAATCTTGTGTTCCTCAACCAACCGGAGCCGCTGGGTTTCGGGGACGCGGTGTTGCTCGGCCGATCCCTGATCGACGGTCCGTTCATCGTGCAGGCCGCGGATACGTTCATCCTCTCCGATGGAGTCGAGTACCTGGAGCGGTTGACCGGGCTGCATCGGAAGTATCGCGCGTCCGCAACAATCCTGTTGCGAGAGGTCCCGCAGCCTCAAGACTACGGGGTCGTCGAAGGAGACTACGTGGAACCTGGAGTCCTGAAGATTACCTCCGCCGTGGAGAAGCCGGAAACGCCGCGGAGCCATCACGCGATCATGCCGGTGTACGTCTTCGGCCAGGAAATTTTCGGGGCCCTCTCGAAAATCGGACCCGGGAGAGGCGGAGAACTGCAGCTCACCGACGCGATTCAGAGCCTGGTCGAGGCCGGAGAGAGGGTGATCGGCGTCAACCTCTCCGGCGACGAGGTCATCCTGGACTTGGGCAGCCCAGAGACGATGATCGTGGCCCTGAAGCTCTCGCTGCAGCACGCAGACGAACGGGCTCACGCGGATCCTGAGATCGCACGAACGAAGCGGGGGCCGCCTCGCCGAGGGGAGCCCGGAATCGGCAAGGCGGTGCCCGAGCACGCAAGCCTCCCCGCCCTCGTGCCCATGACGATCGAGTGGCGCACCGCGCATGGCCGCGAGGCCGCTCCTGGTTGACAGGTCCTTCCGCCTCCATTGCGTTCATTCGTCCATTGACGTACAGACAGTCCCTCCCATAAGAACCCGCTATGAGCCTTTCGGTTGGCTCAGAGGATGGCTTAAGCCCTATTGTTTCGGGGCGCGCCACATCACGCTTATCTGCGGGAAGACTCAGTTCGAAAATTGTCCCAATACGGCTATGACCTGGCATCGAGGGGTGGCGCCAAGGAGGTGAAAGCACCATGGAAGCGACCCGCGCGAAGTCAGGGTCGGGGTTCGGCCAATCGTGGCGCGAACTCTCGCACACGCCGACACACCAGGTACCGATCGTGCTTGGCGCGTTTGTGGCCCTGATCACGGGCATCCTGACGTATCTCTTCGATGCGTCGAAGGCAGGCGCGATCGTGGCCGCGACCGCCGCAGAGGCCTACTTGGTCATCTTCGGCATCGTCGGTCTGATCGGCTACGCCGTGTCGAAGCAGAACGTGCAGAATGGCTCCATCGTGGCCATGATCGCCGGTCTGGCGATCGTGGTCTTGGTGGCGACGCAGCTGGGCCTGTTTGCAGGCCTGCTCCTCCTCGCCGGAGCCAT
>Ga0137386_10002071_pt1 | contig 12793 bp, 10 predicted proteins | sample SagtaG_4_FD_104910 | JGI IMG/M metagenome (GOLD analysis project Ga0137386, IMG submission 104910) | Vadose zone soil microbial communities from Sagehorn Ranch, Mendocino, California, USA - Sage2_R_100_16 metaG | ecosystem: Environmental > Terrestrial > Soil > Vadose zone | place: USA... | reverse complement strand
GCCATTGCGCGCTAACGCTACTAGCGACTGGCGCAGATCTCCAAGGGGTAACTGGCGTCGAAATTCATCCATGAGCATACGTGAACTTCCACCACTGTCTGACATGGTGACGATAGCACTGATATTGAACGAATATTTCTTCATGTGTGAAAGTACAGAAAATGTACCAGAGCCCCCGCCAATAGTAACGATGCGTCGTCCTACCAGCCGGTCTCCAGCGCGATTGGGTGCTGGCACGGTGCTTCTCCTGTGGCTGATTTCAGATTCGCCATTCACAAGACGTCTCCTCCTAAGATGCAAGACCTACAAATTCCTGATTTTTGCTGCCAGTAATGTAGTTTCGATACAGAAACGAATAGGCGTGTTCCATTCTGGCAAAATACCATGTCAAATTGTTGGGTACAAGTCTTTTTTTATAGTTACAGTCTATCACTGGCCTTTTCCCTTCGCAAGAACGCATAGCACCTCCGTAGGAATATGGGCAAATATTCCTCACTTTTCAAATTGCACAGCAAAACACTTGACAATTAACGATATATCGTTATAATTAAGAGTAAGATTACGATATATCGTAATGAAGAAAAAGAAAGGGAACGAAAAAATATGTTTGGTAAACGGTTTGCTTATGAATATCAAGGCGCTGGTGAGGAAGGTTGGACACCTCCCTGGCTTCGTGGAGAAAGAGAGAGGTTTGATCCTCGTTTCTTCGGGCCGCAACATGCTCATGGCCCATTTCGCCATGGTCCTCACTTCTTTGGAATGCGCCGTGGGCGCGGCCCTTTTGGTCCAGGAGGCCCATTCGGTCCTGGTAGTGAGGGACCTCGTTTCTTTGGACGTGGGGACGTAAAATTTGCCCTGCTAGAACTGCTACAAGAGCGACCTATGCATGGGTATGAAATGATGAAGGCGTTGGAAGAGAAATCTGGTGGTTTCTATAGCCCCAGTGCTGGCTCAATCTATCCTACTTTGCAAATGCTCGAAGACCGCGCTTTTGTCACGGCTAAAGAAGTCGAAGGGAAGAAAGTCTATACCATCACCGATGAGGGACGTGCCATTCTGACTGAGCGACAGAAAATTAACGAAGAGTTTGCTGGACCGCCCTGGATGCGTCACCGGAAAGGTTTTGGCAGACGTGAATTCTCACCAGAATTGCAAGCTTTGAGAAGCGAGGCTTTAGAAGTTGTGCGTTTGCTGACCATTGCGGGTAGGATGTCTTTCCAGAACCCAGAGCAGTTAGCCAGGCTTCGTAGTATCATCGAACGCACCCGCAAAGAACTGGCGGATATGATCTTTGCAGCAGGGTCTCAAGAGGAACAAGCATCTGCCACTGGCTCTACAAATCAAGCCAGTAGCCCCTCAGTTGAAGAAGTGTAGTCAATCTCTAATGGACCAAAGGTACCATCACATATTGCCAAACTCACGTACGGCATCAAATGTGGTGGTATCTCTTGTTTTTACCGGGAGTACTGTATACACCCGTAAAGTACTGCTTTGTCTTGTGTAAAAAAGGCGCCTGCGGTATACTTTCTGCAACGGGAATCTCCTCACCACTCAGTGGGCGCGGTGGGGGGGAAGTAAGATATCCCGTTCTATTTTCAGATTATTTGAGTGTTTTCCTTTATTCAATTGAATTTAGAAGCCTCCTAAATAGACTATCTCTCTTTGATTAAATATGCTATACTTGTGTATATTTTCAAGGGAGGTGCTGCGCTTATGGCTCAGAATAATGATGTTCGGATGTTACTGTTTCGTGCTCGGTTGTTGCTTGAAGAAGGGCAGGCGGATAAAGCTTTGCCCGTACTTGAAGCAATACAAGCTGACAACGAAGAAGAGCAGCAGGAGATCACCTATTTACTCGGTTGGTGCTACGTTTCAAGTAAACGTTGGGATGATGCTGCTAACGTTCTATCACCTCTGCCTAAATTTGTGGAAGGTGATGGAGGTGAAGAGAGCCGCATTGATCGTGTACGTCTTTCGCATTCCCTCCTGCGCCTTGGTATGGCTGCCGTCAATCTCGGTCAATATGAAGATGCTTCACGCCACTACACAAAGTGCCTCAAAATTCTGCAAAGCAAAAAAATTCAACTACCCGAGGCGAAACTCAAGGCCCGCTATGGCCTCGCCATGACCTATCTTATGCGTGGGCTGTATGCTGCCGCCATCCAACATTATGAGCTTGCGCTGGGCCTCTGTCTCTACATCGACGATGACGAAGAGATTGGCAATATCTATTATGGGTTGTGTCAAACCTACCTGCGTTCAGGAAATTTGATCAATGCCCAACTTGCCGCAGTAAAAGCTTTAGAATTGTATGAACGGTGCGCGGACCGCCATATGGAAGGCCTGGCCCATAATATGCTTGGCTACATCTATTTACAATTAGGAGATTATAGAGAAGCATCTGATCACTATACCGAAGCCCTCTCCATTGCAGCAAGTCAGAGTAACGCCAAAATGGTCATGATCAATTGTGCGTCTTTAGCTGATGTACGCCTCACTGAAGGTCGGTTGGAGGAAGCCAACCGCTATTGTCAGCGCGCTCTTGATAATATCGACCTTATCCAGAATAAGGACAGATTCCTTGAGAGCTTAACCTACCTGGAGTGTGGGAAAGTTGCGCAGGCGGAGGCTCAACGATTTGAAGGGGAGCGACGACAACATCATTTAGAAGAAGCCCTGGCCTGGTTTGAAAAGGCTCAGAATGGCCTTTCTCCGACACAAGCCTATACTCAAGTGTCGGATTTGTATGGCCGGTGGGCAGAAGTACTGGAACAATTGGGGCGCTACGAAGAAGCGATCACCTGTTGGAAGTCCGGTTATGAGGCGTTATCAGCGGCAAATGGTCCTGTGTTGAATTGAGTATATTCGCAATGCAATGCTATAATATAGCATTGTGCCAATCCCTCCTATGGCTCTGGCTTTAAACGTACCAGCATTACTCCAAACCAGAGCGCCCAGAGGGCAAAGAGAAGAATAGCCGGTGTGGTGAGCGCTGCCTTTCCTTCTATTGGTGCGCTTGCCACAGCCACAGCACTAATGCTGAGAAACGCGGCCACGGCGAGCGCTGTATACCCAAATGCTACCCAAATCCCCGGCCAGAGTTTCAACCCACTCCTGACGATCATTGCGCCAAAGAAGAGACAGGCCATAGCGAGCAATCCCCCGCCAATCGTATAAGTGACAATAGTCGCCGTCCCCGAAATTGTAGAGAAGCCGCCAGGCGTTGCAGTATGTTCAGTAAAGCCGCTGCTCACTATCCAAAGATAGAGCGTGCTCGCCAGTGTGCCAAGAAAATAGAGCATGATAGCCAGCATTCCTGTCCAGGCCGCCAGTACGGCGAATCCTTTTCCCCGCCAGGAAAGCGTACTACTTGCTTCCTCGGTATCCGTTTCTTGAGGTTCTCCTGAGACCTCAGAGGATTCCAGGGAGTCTTCTTGCTGTGGGTGATCGTCTTCGTCCGGTTCCTCTGCCATAGGTTCTATGTCTCCGCCACCCAGGATTTCCTGTGCCACAATGATGCGAAAAAGGGTAAAAGGCAGACTGAACAGGGCTGCAAAAGCGGCAATCGATAATGCTCTATACCCTAAAAACGCTCCCAGATGGTTCCCAATCCAGAAGAGATACGGAGCGAAAGCGCCACCTTCCGCCGACGCGAGAGCGACACTATACCCCTGCGGCAGAAGTACCAGGCCCTGATACAGGGGCACACCAATGACCAGGAGCAAGGTTCCAGTAATATAGTAGATACCATTGGTATGTAGTCTAGATAAGACACTTCGTTTCATCGCGGTTGCCTTTATATCTCATTTGCATTAACGTACCATATTATAATCTGATTTTCAGAAGGTTGTAAGAGAACAACCTGGTCAGTGCTGCTACAGACAACGCTAATACCCTGACAGAGGTCGTGTTTAGCAACGTAAAAATACAGAAATTGTGAACAAAAGTTTCAATGAGATTGACATGTTTTTTCCCATCCTGTACACTCTTAACAGGACGAACAAGTGAGGCAACCCAAAAATGAAAACCCAATCAATGGACACCAGCCCGGAGGCAGAGCACGTACAGATTGAATTGATACGCAAGGCATCTCCTGCAAAACTATTTGGTCTCGTTAGATCACTGAGCCAAAGCGTAATAGTAGCTTCCAGGGAAAGCATTCGACAGTTACATCCAGATACTAGTGAAGAAGAATTCGGTCTGATTTTTATTGAGCTTTACTATGGCAAAGAATTGGCCCAACGGGTACGGAGATATTTGGAGAAACGAAAATGTCAATGAATATACCAGATATTTTGGCTGCAACGACACCTGTTGTGGAAGCGTTGGAGCAGCTTGAGGTTCCTTATCATATTGGAGGATCTGTAGCAAGTTCCCTCAATGGCATCCCAAGATTGACAATTGATGTGGATATAGTCGCCAACCTGAAATTAGAGCATGTTCGACCATTAATAAGACTCCTTGAAGCAGATTACTACATTGATGAAGATGCGGTGAGGGATGCAATTCAACGCCGTAGCTCTTTCAACGTAATTCACTTAGCATCGATTCTCAAAGTCGATGTGTTCATACCCAAATCTCGCTTGTTTGACCAGGAAGAGTTGCACAGGGTGCGACTAATAACACTGGAAAGTAGTGAGCGCTCCTTCTACGTCGCCTCACCAGAAGGCACCATCCTGAACAAGCTGGAATGGTTCAGGATGGGGGGCGAAGTATCGGACCGCCAATGGAATGATATTCTCGGCGTCCTCAAAGTACAGGGTTCCAATCTTGATATGATCTATCTACGACGCTGGGCAGCCGCTTTACAGGTGACGGATCTTTTAGAGAGAGCGCTGGTAGATGCGGGCTTTGCCGACTGCTCATCTCCCTAGCAGAAATGCTAACAAACTATTTGCAGCGGGAGTTGTGGCTGCCAGCACTAACTGTGCTGCGAAAGTAATCACAATCAGAGCGGCCGTCATCAGAGCAATCGAGGAAGAGAGGCCAATCGGCGTCGACAGGTGATCTTCCTTAAGCGGTGCATCGAAGTACATGGATTTGACAACACGTCCATAGTAGACCAGTGAAATGATGGTGTTGATCAAGGCAACCACCACAAGCACATTGAGACACTGTCCTATCACTACCTGACCACTGCCAATGAGAGCCTGTCCTTGCCCCCAGGCGGCCGTGAAGATAAATACCTTACTCACAAACCCTGCCATTGGTGGAATTCCACCCAGAGAGAGCAAACACAGCGCCGTGCCCAGACTCAACAGGGGCGCACGCTTGGCAAGGCCGCGGAAATCATCGATACGTTCTCCCCCAGTTGCGTTTGCCAGTGCGATAATGCCAGAGAAGGCTCCCAGGTTCGTCAGCGCATACACAAAGATGAAGAACAGCACCGCTGAATTGCCAGCCGACTGGTTGCTTGCCAGGCTCGTAGTAACGCCAACAAGGATGTAGCCTACCTGTGCGATACTGGAGTAGGCCATCATACGCTTGACGTTCGTCTGCACTGCCGCCACTAAGTTCCCCAGTGTCATGGTCAGGATCGCCACAATCGTGAACGCGACTACCAGAAAGGGAAGATTGATCTGGCCTAAGCCGCCATCGATAAAGACGCGTATCAGCGCAGCGAAACCCGCAGCTTTTGAGCCAACCGAGAAAAAGGCTGTCGCAGGTGTCGGCGCTCCCTCGTAAATATCCGGAGCCCACATGTGAAAAGGAACAGCCGAAATCTTGAAGCCGAAACCCGCCAGGATCAAAATACCGGCAACCAACTCCATCAAGTTGCCCGTATGGACGCCGTTCTTAATCGCGGTGGCAATACCCATCAGGTCCGTTGTACCCGTCAGGCCATAAAGCAGCGCAAAACCGTACAGCAGGATGGCCGACGACATGGCTCCCAGCAACACGAATTTGACGGCTGCTTCTGCTGAGCGCTCACTCGCACGGATGAGACCCGCCATCACATAGAGCGGGAAACTTGTCAGCTCAAACGAGATGTAGATGGTGATCAGTTCCCCTGTACTTGCCAGGAGCATCATGCCTGTCACTGAGAAGAGCATGAGCGTATAAAATTCACCGTCTGCCTTAACATACTTGCCCACGTAATCGTAAGATGCCAGGATCATCACGGCTGCGATAATCAGAAAAAGGATCTGAAAGAAGATAGCGTACTGGTCAACCACCAGCATGTTAAAGAATGCCTGGTGGGAAACCGAGAAATCCAGTGTCAGCGCTTGCGTAATGGAAAAAGCTGCTGGAACTATGAGACCGATCAAAGCCACCGACACTGTTACGATGCGGCGTTTGAAAAGCAGGTCTATCGTCATTACCACCAGTGCCAGCACCGTCAAACTTAACTCAGGTGCTAGCAGGTAGAGGTCATTTGCACTAATTGCCTGATTCATGGAAAAAACTCCTTACCCCTTGGCGACCACCTTTACGGGTGCAAGGCCGCGCTGGCACCGTTCATAATCATGGCCAGGCTAGGGGTAATGACATTAATAAGGAACTGTGGAAAAATACCGACGAACACGATGACCGCTGCCAGCGCGAAAAGTGGTATCGTTTCACGCAGGTTGGCATCGGGCAGCCAGTTCCACTTTTCATTGAACGGTCCGAAAAAGGTGCGCTTGAGCATCCACAGCAGGTAGGAAGCTGTCAGGATCATGGTGAAAACGCTGGCAGCTGTGACGGTTGCCCAGACCTGAAAGCTGCTGGTGAAGACCATATATTCCGCGACAAAACCAGCCAGGCCAGGCAGGCCAAGCGAGGCCAATCCCGCGAAGGTGAAAAGCGTTGCAAGCATTGGCATTCTCTTCGCGACGCCGCCAAATGCAGCGATTTCGCGCGTATGAGCATGGTCGTAGATCACACCGACGCAGAAGAACAACATCCCCGTGATGATTCCATGGCTAAACATCTGAATGGTCGCGCCTGTCAATGCAGCCATGCGGAATGCTATATCGCCAGTACCAGCCGCCGCCGCTACGCCGAGCAGAATGATACCCATGTGGCTTACGCTGGAATACGCAATCAGCTTCTTCATGTCCTTTTGCACCAGGCAGATACTGGCGCCATAAAGGATATTAATAGCGGCAATCACCGCTAACCAGCCCGCGAAGTCATGGACGCCTTGCGGAAGGAGGGTCAAGCAGACACGAATCAATCCGTAAGCACCCATCTTCAGCAGGATACCCGCCAGGATCACGCTCACCTCGGTTGGAGCGTCGGTATGCGCATCCGGCAACCAGGTATGGAAGGGGAACATAGGTATTTTGATAGCAAAGGCCAGGAAGATCAGCAGGAAGGTCAGCAGCTGCAAGCTCATCGTCAAGCTTGTGAACGGGATATTGACAGGCCCGTTGAACATATGTTCTGAGAAATACACCATGCTGGCTGTCGCTTGACCACCGTTGTTGATATTGGTGAAGTAGAGCACCAGGATACCGATCAGCATGAAGACGCTGCCAAAGAAGGTGTAGAGCAGGAATTTCCATGCCGAGTAAATACGCCCGGGCATGCCATGTTTGATGGTCTCGCTTCCCCAGATGCCGATGAGCAGGAACATTGGGGCCAGTTCGACTTCCCAGAAGAGAAAGAAGAGAAACAGGTCGATGGCCATAAAGACACCCATCACGCCGGCTTCCAGGATAAGCAGCAGAGCCAGGTATTCCTTGACACGCGTCTTCTCCCAGCTGCCAATGACCGCGAGCATCGTTAGCAGGGCATTGAGGATGACCATTGGCAGGCTGAGGCCGTCAATACCCAGGAAATAATCGATCTTGATTTGTATCGACCCTGCCGTAAAATCAATCCACGGAATTTGAATCGGGTATTGCAAATCTTGCAGATTACCAAAATTATAGCCGTTGACGGCGATTTGGAAGAATAGTGCCATCGAGAGCACGAATGTCGCGGCGCTAAATATCAGGGCCGGCCAACGTGCGACTGACTTTGGAGTAGTCAGTACTGCCAGTGCGCCGATCACCGGCAGCAGGATAATCCAGGTGAGAACATTCGTAAATATCACAGTTTAATCCTTCATTACTTAATAACAGTGACAAGCACAATAACGACCAGCGCCAATACCGCGAGACCACCAAAGAAACCAAACATATACGTTTGCACTTTGCCAGTCTCAACGTGACGCAGGTCACGGCCAAAGGTCGTCACGAGACGTGCCGTCCCATTGACCAGGCCATCAATGATGTAGGTGTCGAAGGCTTGCACAACATGTGAGATGCCAAACACCACATAGCGAACAAATAAGTCATAAAGATCGTCGATATAGTACTTGTGCAGGAGGATACGGTGCAAAACGCGCAGTACTGTATTGCCTTGCACAAAAACATTGATCTTTGCCAGGTCAACACGAGTATAGAGCGTGTATGCCCAGGCGAAGCCGAGCAGCGCCACTACGATACCCGGATAGGTCCTCCAGTCTGCAATAATCTCCCCGAAATTCAGGGATGGTGCCGTAGGATTGAGGTACGTGAAGAAACTGAACCAGTAACCAGCAATCACCGAAGGGATAGCCAGCAGTATCAATGGTATGGTGATTGTCAAAGGAGACTCCTGCGGCACACCTTCGCCGCGATAGACTCCCTCGCCGCCCCATAAGCCACCCCAACTACCGCCTTTCCCTCCAAAGGCCAGGATATAGGCTCGCAGCATATAGAAGGCGGTCAAACCTGCGGTCACCCATGTTACCGCCCACAAGCCATAATAGCCGTTCGTGTAGGCAAGTGCGATGATCGTGTCCTTACTGTAGAAGCCCGCGAAAAAGGGGAAGCCAGATATCGAGAGCGTGGCAATCAGCCAGGTTATGGCGGTGATGGGCATATATTTTGACAGCCCGCCCATCAGGCGCATATCCTGTACCTCTTTATGTGTCGCGTGGTGTAGCATATGAATGACACTCCCCGCACCCAGGAAGAGCAGCGCTTTGAAGAACGCGTGAGTGAAGAGGTGGAACATGCCAGGCCCATTGTTATATACAGAACCGGCTACCCCCAGGCCGACAAACATGTAGCCAAGCTGGCTGATCGTGGAAAAGGCCAGCACCCGTTTGAAGTCGGTCTGTACGAGAGCAATCGTCGCAGCGAAGATGGCGGTAAAACCGCCAATCCAGGCGACCACCTGAAACGCTGCCGGGTCTGCCGCCGCGAAGAGTGGAAATGTGCGAGCTACCATATAGACGCCCGCCGCGACCATGGTCGCGGCGTGGATCAGGGCGCTGACAGGCGTGGGACCCTCCATAGCAGTAGGGAGCCAGATTTGCAGCGGCACCTGCGCCGACTTTCCGATGGCACCACAGAAGACCAGGATCATGGCCAGGGTCAGCAGCCCCTTGTCCATACTCTGGACCTTTGTCGCTAACTGGCTGAACTCGAATGTGCCCGTGTTGACGAACAGGATCATGATGCCGATGAGAAAGCCCACGTCACCGATACGGTTCACGATGAAGGCCTGAATGGCCGCGCTGGCGGGTTGAGGTCGATCTTCGAGAGGTTTGGCCTGCTTGTTAATCCAGAAACCAATCAGCAGATATGAGCTGAGACCAACCAGTTCCCACCCGACGAAGATAACCAGGAAATTCTGCGCGAAAACGATGTCGAGCATCGAGAAAGAAAAGAGCGAGAGGTAGGAGAAGAATCGTGCATACCCTGCTGAATTCTCCATGTATCCCTGGGAATAAAACTGGACAAGTAATGAGATCGTCGTCACTACCACCATCATTACGATAGCCAGATTATCCACGTGGAATGAGATCACATAATTGACACCCTCCTGCATATACCATACGTAGGAGAGTACGGTTATACCGCTACCCGGCAATGGCGGCGCAATAGTGATGGCGCCCGCCGTATTTAACAGCAGCAGCCACGAATAGAGACACGCGAGAGCCATAATTGCAATCCCGACGTAGCCACTTACCAGCGCCCCCATCGTGAGATACGCTACCTGGGGGTCCTCGTCGTCGTCGAGATCATACTCGTCGTGAGCGTCACTGCCATGTGCTTCTGCTGCGGCAACACGAGGACGACTGAGCAAATCCCAGACGCGCGTCCCAAAAATAATAACTACAAAGGAGAAAAGCGGTGCGAGCAGAATCAGCCAGGACAATTGATAAAATACCATGTTGATCACCACTTCATGAAATCAATTTCGCCAACATCCACTGAGCTGCGTTTGCGATAGATGGCAATGATCATTGCTAATGCCACCGCTACCTCAGCCGCAGCAACGGTGATGATGAAGATGGCGAAAATTTGACAGGTAAAATAAGTAGCATACGGGGGAACCTTGTTATAAAACGAAAAGGCCACCATCGTAATATTCACAGCGTTCAGCATAATCTCAATGCCCATCAATACCGCGACGCCATTGCGTTTTGCCAGCGCTCCGTAGAGTCCAATGCAGAACAGGACCGCACCCAGCACCAGGTAATGATTTAAACTGAGCCCCATAGAATTAGTCCTCCCTACCGATGACAATTGCGCCTACAATCGCTACTAACAACACCACGGACGCAATTTCAAACGGTAACACGTAGCTGTAAGTAGTGGGACTATAGAGCAATTGACCAATGCGCGCCACGTTGCTGATACCCGCCGGCAACTGGCCTGAGCCGTTGCTTACATCAGCAACGGCATGTGGACTGACCGCTGCCGCATAAACGATGATAGCGCCTACGAATGTACTGACAATCACTGCCAGCCACCACTGCCTATTGATGGGATTGCTGTTCAACTGGATATTGCTTGTACGCGTCAGCATCAATGCGAACAGTATGAGGATTGTCACCGCACCGGCATAGATAAGAATTTGGACAATGGCGATAAATTCAGCGTTGAGCAGGAGATAAATACCGGCAGCCATTGCAAAAACTATCACCAGAGCTAACGCGCTGTGTACGATATTCCGTTGTGTCACAACAAGCAGCGCGGACCCCACCAGGATAACGGCAATAATCCAAAAAATGACAGTAACTAAATCCATAAAATATGCCTCCGGACGTCATTCGGATAGTAGTTTCAGTCTCATGTGAGAAGAGGATGTCCAATCACTACAACTGCTTCAACCACGCCCCTCTATGATATTACCGCGATTCCACATGTGAATGCCACTTCCGTATAGTTCTTTTTTCCTATTGTATTGTATCATGTGCAGTGCTAAGTGCAGGATGAGTAGGAGTGGTTGCACCGCTCTCATTTTAGCAAAACCTGTACCACGTGACAAGGTCACCCTCGAATGAAACATCATGTTGTCTATGCTATAATTTGTCTATCATTATCTCCTAACCAAATTAAAAGGTTTTATAACGAATGAGCATGATGCAAATGACCACAGGTACCAGTCCCTCTGGTAATTCACTTTGCCCAAATTGCCAATCTGTTATGCCTTCACAGGCTGCATTTTGTGCTACTTGCGGTGATCGTAATGAGAAGAAAAATGTTGCCTCTCTCTTGCAGGATAACACTGACATCGCTACTCTTTATCGTATCACTTCTCTTGTGCGTCGTCGTCAATTTGTCAGCGTATTTTTTGCTCTTGATAATCAGCATCTACGTCCAGTCGGTATTCGCGATATCGATATCAGTAGCTTGAGCAATGAAGCACGAATAAGTGCCAGTGAGATATTCCAGGAGGAATATGACCTGCTGCGTCGCGAAAGCATACCTTCAATGATGCCTCTTATCGATCTGCGACACTTTCAGGGGCACCTGTATGTCGTTTCCAGTTGGCCGTCCTCCTCAGCTACTGGCCAAAATGGGGCAAACAATCACCTCCACACACTTCAAAACGTTCTTCAAAGCGGTATTGGTCTGCCCAATATACAGGTGTCACTTTACTGGGTTGAGCAGCTCTGCTACACGTTGGACAAATTGCACCGCCAGCAAATCGTCCTTGGCGATCTCGATCCACATGCTCTGATTCTCGGCAGCAGCAACTATAATAGTGAACTTCTCCTGCTGGTTTCCTGGATGCCTTCCCTGATACGCAGCCTGCTCCCACGCACCCCTATTGTGAACAATACGTCGAATTTCAGCGCGCCTGAAATATTGCTAGGAAAACTAGAGCCATACACCGACATCTATAGTTTGGGCGCAGTACTCTACCTCTTGCTAACAGGTGTGCCACCCGAAGAGCCTACCGCGCGCATGCACCGCAGCTTGCGTTCACCGGGTGAATTCAACGCACGCATCAATGTTCGTCTTGACGAATTTGTGATGAAAGCCCTATCAATTGATAGTTCTGAACGCTTCCAAAATGCATGTGAGATGGCGGAGGCCCTTTCTCGCATTCGATCAAATGGTAAGCGAGCTGTTTCTAAAGTATCTTCTGCTTTACCTCCCATTGATGAACCGCGTGTGGAGGATGCTCAGGCGAATAAGGTTTCTGCCACAAGACAAACGATTGAAGAGATAGCCAATACTGATACTGTGCTCATCACGCCTCTTCCAGAAAGCAATCTCGCTGCCTGGGAAGCAGCCAGAAAAAGCACAGGCACATCAGACTCAACGGAGGAGCAAGCTCCGCTCGTCGTAGAGGGAGCGGCAAAGCAAGCTTTTGCCGTGGAAACACGGCTGCAGAATGAGAATGTAGAAACGTTCAGTCCTGGAGAGGCTCGGCATGGTGAAAATGAATCCTTGCTGAGTCTTTCAACAAGAAGTACTGCCAGATTTCTGCATCGATTGAAACGTCTCGTCCTTGGAGAGCAAAAGCATAGCACAACGGCGGCAGCAATTATTGAAACGCCCATGCGCATACAACCTGACCGGCCCTATACCATCCG
>Ga0137386_10002070_pt1 | contig 12799 bp, 10 predicted proteins | sample SagtaG_4_FD_104910 | JGI IMG/M metagenome (GOLD analysis project Ga0137386, IMG submission 104910) | Vadose zone soil microbial communities from Sagehorn Ranch, Mendocino, California, USA - Sage2_R_100_16 metaG | ecosystem: Environmental > Terrestrial > Soil > Vadose zone | place: USA... | reverse complement strand
TGTTGCATCTGCGGACTCCGCTCCCGTTTGTTCTTCTTGGCTTTCATCCTGTTGCCTCTCTCCTGCTCTTTTTTCCCTTATTTTACCACCTCCCTCCTGTGTGCAAAAAAATGAAACGCACCCCGTAAGAAGCTGGACTTTCTCTGAAAAGAGAACCTCGACTACTGGTCTGCTCTTTTCTTTAAGAGCCTGTGTGCAAAGGCCCCAGGAGCCAGATGAGGGGCTCGGCTAGGAAGGGGGTCAGGCGGTAAAAGAAGGGAGGCGTGAAAGATGAATTCTTCAATCTGCATTACCGGCCCCCACTAGATTTTCCGCCACTACAATATATACCACTTACAAGTGAAGTGTCTTATTACCCTCCTCAAACAACCCATCTTTCCATTAGTGACCGTTTGTACTGGTATACGTCTAATACAGTAACAATACACGAGAAAGAGTCAGCAATAGCACCTTCATCTACACCCATACAATTTCAAATGGACGCGCTCAATCAGCGCCACCTGGAAGGTCTTCCCTGGCACATTCCTCTGGAAAAATGGCCGGCGCATGGGGTCGTGCCGCTCTTGATACGGCGCGGCGACTCGCGCCACCCTGTCATCTTTGTGGAATGTGATGGTATACGTTACGCCATAAAAGAAACTACACCACACATGGCGCAACGTGAGATCGTCAGTTTGCGCGAAATAGACCACCGCGGCATACCCGCCCTTGATCCCGTAGGCAGCGTCATTGTTTCTGCTCCCCCTCTCTTGCTAGAGGAGCATGGCCCCGGCGGCGTTCCCCAATATATCGATGGGGATCGCGGGTATACAGTGACCCGGCTTGCTCCACGTGTTATACCCCATGTCCTGCTCTATCGCGTACCTTTTACCAGGAAAAACAAGCGACACCTCCTCTCCGCCATAGCGCTACTTCTCATCGAGCTACACGAGCACGGCGTTTACTGGGGCGACCCATCCCTGGCCAATGTCTTGATCCGCATTGCGGGACAGTGCATCCAGGCCATTCTCGCCGATGCAGAGACCGCGGAATTCTTCCCTGTAGCGGTCAGCGATAGCTTGCGCGAGCAAGACCTGGCCTTATTTGGCGAGTCACTTTTGTGGCAGGCCGAAGACCTTCGGCAAGCGCGCGGGCTACCTGAGGAAGAGGATATGGTAGACGATAAAGATTTTCGCTACCTTGTACAACGCTACCGCGCCTTGCGTCGAGAACACGAGCAGCTGGCCTCCTCTGGCTTCACAACCCGCTACCAGTTCCAACATTTACTTGAAACCCTTAATAAGCGGGGATTTTCAATCCTTGGTATGGGAGGGCATGCATTTCAGCAATTCGTCACCGTACTGCCTGGCTGGTATCAACGTCGTATTCATGAGCTGCTAGGTATCCACGTACCACGCCGCCATGCACGTCGTTTCTATAACACCATTCTGAGCCACCAGTACAAGTTGAGCAACAATGAGGAGCGCGATATAACCCTTGAGGAGGCGGCCAAAGACTGGTATACGCGTTATCATCTCCCCACCATTCTCTTTTTGCGCCAGCATCTCACCAGCGGGCAGGACCCCATGCAAGCCTATTTCTCGCTTTTGGAATTCAGGTGGAAGCTCAGTCTGAAGGCGGGTTATGAGGTCCCCATGGAAGAGGCGGCCCTATCATGGGCAATACAACAGGTAGATACTCAGAAGTTAGGCGAGGTCGATCCCGCCGCGTTAGCGTCGTGGTGGCACGAACGCGAATCGGTCGAGCAAGTCCTCGAGCCTCCCCTCATTGAAGGGGAAGAATTGGCGCCGCTCCTCTCTAAAGAAGAGCAGCCCCTTGTACATCTTCCAGCGCCTGAATTGGACCAGTAATTAACAAAGATTCTAGAACAGCCGGAGGAAGATTGACCAGCGCATCAATTGCATCAGCGCCTATATCTCTTCGTCGAGAATATCCTCTTCCTCTGCCCCCTCGACTTCACCGACATTGAATGATGCGATATTGCCGCGAATCTGCTCTTCAATAGCCCCGGCGACATCGCTGTTCTGACGCAGGAAATCTTTGGCGTTCTCACGGCCCTGGCCGAGGCGAATATCGCCAATGTTGAACCACGCGCCACTCTTCTTGACGAGGCCCATCTCCAGGCCCAGATCGATCAGTCCGCCTTCACGGGAAATCCCCTCGCTGTACATGATATCAAACTCAGCAACGCGGAATGGAGGAGCAACTTTATTCTTGACCACTTTGACGCGCGTACGACTGCCCATGACATCCGTCCCCTGCTTGATCGAGTCAATACGGCGAATATCCAGGCGCACAGAAGCGTAGAACTTGAGTGCTTTACCGCCCGCGGTCGTCTCAGGATTGCCGAACATAACACCGATTTTCTCGCGCAGCTGGTTGGTGAAAATAACAGCGGTGTTGGAGTTGCTGATGCCGCCAGTAAGCTTACGCAGCGCCTGGCTCATCAGACGTGCCTGCAGGCCAACATGCGAGTCGCCCATCTCACCCTCGATCTCGGCGCGTGGAGTCAGAGCCGCGACAGAGTCAATCACCACCACGTCGAGCGCGTTACTGCGCACCAGAGAATCTACAATCTCCAATGCTTGCTCCCCCGTATCAGGCTGCGAGATCAGCAGGTTATCGGTGTCGACGCCGCAGTGGGCAGCATAGGTACGATCAAGCGCGTGTTCAGCATCAATGAAAGCGGCGTACCCACCAGCACGTTGTGCATTGGCGATAATATGCTGGCACAGGGTAGTTTTACCAGAGGCCTCAGGACCATAAATTTCAGTGACTCGGCCTCGTGGTACTCCCGCTACGCCTAGAGCCAGGTCGAGTGCAATGGACCCCGTGGGAATGACATCGACATGAATGTGCGAAGCCTCTCCCAATTTCATGATTGCACCCTTACCAAAACGGCGTTCGATCTGTTGCAACGCCAAGTCTATTGCCCTCTCACGTTCAGTGGCAGGGGCAGGCCCGGTGGAATTGCTGCGTTCTGAAACGGTCTTTTCCTTTTTATTCATCAGTCACCTAATTACAGGGTGCAGGATATAGAGGGTATAGACAGGCCCCGTCCATAGTAGGGGCGATCCCTTGTGGTCGCCCTCGTACCTTGTCGTGGCTATTGCCATCCCGCTCTTCTCCACCCTGCATTCCTCCTTTTTTCATCGCGAGAAATAACAAACAAGCGCATAAGTTGCTGCACTTCCTCAGTTCCTTGATTGATACACCTGGGTATTCTTTTGCAGGGTTGAAAAAGCGGATATAGACCTCTCTCCATGCCTATGTTCCGAAACTAGAACAAGAGTACCATACATCCATCACTATGTCAAGCCGAATCTTCCCGAGATTCACATATCCCTCCGCCCCTCCAGCGCGCGACTCAGCGTCCCTTCGTCGGCATACTCCAGGTCACCTCCTATGGGAAGACCACGCGCCAGGCCTGTCACGCGCACACCCAGGGGAGCCAGTTCACCTTTAATATAATTCGCGGTATATTCTCCCTCGAAGTTCGGATTCGTGGCGAGGATTACTTCCCGGATATTGCCAGTGCGCACTCGCTGTATAAGCTCGTCGATACGCAGATCTTTCGGCCCGATACCCTCTACGGGAGAAATTGCCCCGTGCAGCACATGATAAAGTCCCTTGTAGACCCCCGTCTTCTCTAGTGCTATCAGGTCAAGAGGCTCCTCTACAACACAGATCAACTCTTGATTGCGATTGGGATTACTACAAATTGGGCAGGGATCCTTTTCGGTAATGTTGAAGCAGCGCGAACAATAGACGATGCTTTCTTTGACACGCATGATAGCTTCTGCCAGGCGGCGTGCCTGGTCGGTAGGGCTGCGCAGGATAAAAAATGTCAGACGCTGCGCGGTTTTCACGCCAACGCCCGGCAATTTTGAGAATTCTTCAATCAGGACCGCCACTGGCGGCGCAATATCACTCATGCTTAGAACAATCCTGGTATTTTCATACCACCTGTCGCGCTGCTCATCAAGCGCTGCTGGGCCTCCGATGCCTTGTTAAAGGCATCCTTCGCGGCAGCCAGCACCATAACCTCCAGCTCGGCAATATCTTCCGCATTAAAGGCCTCCGGGTCAATTTCAACAGCAGTGACTTCAAACTTGCCGCTTATAGTGATCTTCACCGCCCCACCACCTGCGGTGCCGGCGAACTGGCTGGCTTCCAGCTCTTCCTGCATCTTCAAAATTCTCTGCTGCATCTTCTGGATGTCACGCATACTCATGGCTAAAACGGCTCCTTACTTCGTTTCGTAACTCATTTCAAGCGAATATCGACAATTTTCGCTTGAAATGTTTTGATGACTTCCTTTACCACTGGATCGCTGCTTGCCTTCTGCTTCGCAATTTCCAGTGATGATAGGGACGACTGGGACGGCTGTAGTGATTCTATAGTAGTATTTTCTCTCACAATATGCTTTTTGACAACTGGCGAGGATTGCTCCCCGGTAGGCAAATCTTCTGGCACAAAAGTTGCAGCTCGTTCCTGTGGAAACTCAACTCTGGCTTTCGGCTCAGCAAATCTCGGTTTTGAGTTCGCAGCAGGCTGTTCGCGGCGCGCCATCAGTGGTGGTGCCTCATTCACGGCAGCATCTAACGAGAAACTGCCCGGCTCAAATACTGGAGAAGATGGCAGTGTTGCTCCCGGAGCAAGCAGGCGCACCCGGCACTTCTGTTTAAATTCTGTGGACAAAGCCCAATCTACATCCTTCGCGCGTTCACCCTCTTGCACATATTTATGGTGTAATTCGTAAGCCGCCTGGATGACGACAACGGTCTCGTCCAATGTCCCTTCGACCCCAATGACCGTGAAGCTATTGAGCATAGCTGCCGTCTTGGGATTCTTTGGCCGCACGCGCTTCTTTACGTTGTCCCACGCATCCTTCACCTGCTCTAGCGTTAATGAAGGTTTGCCCTCTGCACCACGCGTAGCCCCACCTTCATTACGCTCGCTAGAGCCAGCGCTTGCTCTTGCTGGCGGCGCCGCGGATTGTCCAGGCATTTCCTCGCTTTCAGCAACAGAATGAGCTTGACGAATGTCGAGCGAAGCTCTAGAGTCGCTCTTCTTCGAGGTGGAAGATGATGCTTGCCTGGATGTCGCAGGCGTGGGCAAAACGTTTTCTGGCGCAACAGGTGACGCTGCTACCTGAGGTGTAACGGATCGCGCTTGTGCGGAAGTAGAGCGAGACTGGAGCACAGCATCAGCAGTCATAGGGCTGGTTAATTGACCATTATGGAAGCGACGATGGAGTTCAATGCTCTGTAAAAAAGCCAGTTCAAGGCCGAGTTGGGGCGTCCCCTGACCCTTTTGCATCAGTTCGTTCTGTGCAAAGATTCGGGCGGTTTCAGTCAACTCCTCCAGCTCAAAGAATTGCGCCGCTTGTCTGACCTCGCGCACCTCGTCCTCGGTGCGATCAAGAATAGTGCCAATATCTGCTCCTGCTTTCGTCAACATCAGCGCGCGCCAGTATTCTCCAACCTGCATATTGAGCTGGCGCAGGTCAGCTCCGGCCTCTGAAAGTTCGTGGATGAAATGCAGGACAGCGGCACTGTCGAGTTCGGCAACAGCGGTGATGAGTTTCTGGACAGCGCGCGGGTCGGCCACCCCCAGCATAGCCTGTATCTGTGCCAGCGAGATGTCATCTCCCGCGTAGGCGATGGCCTGGTCTAACAGGCTGAGCGCGTCTCGCATGCCTCCGGCTGCTGCCCGGGCAATAAGTTCAGCAGCAGAGCGTTCTACTGTAACATGTTCCTGCTTGGCCACATATTCCAGGTGCTCTACAATCTGTCGCGTGGTAATACGCTTGAAATCGAAACGTTGGCAACGTGAGAGTACGGTGGGCAGCATTTTATGCACATCAGTTGTCGCCAGCACAAAAACAGCATAGGGCGGAGGCTCTTCCAGCGTCTTGAGCAGGGCGTTAAATGCCTCGGTGGTCAGCATATGTGCTTCGTCCATCACATAGACCTTGTACTTCCCTGTAGAAGGCGGCATCATCACCTTTTCGCGCAGATCACGAATGCTATCGATACCTCGGTTGGAGGCAGCGTCGATCTCGATAACGTTAAAGGAGTTGCCCGCCGTAATCTCAAGGCACTGCTGGCACTTGTTGCATGGTTCGCCATTAACGGGATTGGCACAGTTGATCGTTTTTGCCAGCAGACGCGCCGTACTGGTCTTGCCGGTGCCCCTGGGTCCCGTAAAGAGATACGCATGGGCTAGCTTCCCGCTGCTGAGCGCGTTTTTGAGGGTGCGAATAACGGGTTCTTGACCAACGAGATCGCTGAAAGTCTGCGAACGCCATTTTCGGTAGAGCGATTGTGAGGACATACTATACTAACTCCGCCTGTATCCCTCTCATGGGTACCCACGCCCTGGACGGGCCACAAGCTCCCGCCAACACTGTGATCGTCCTTTGACACAGGAAACCGATTTTCGCCCGGTCCTGCCGATTAGCGCAATCAGGCACCCCTACGACACCCAGAGAGGTCCACTTACCGTTGCTTCCTCACGGACCTAGCGGGGTTCACAGACATCTGCCGCGCAGGACCCAATTACGCCAATCGACAGGACCGGAAGAAAACCGGTCTGTTCCACTTAGCCTTGCCTTAGGAACAAGGCTATTTTACTCCTCTGGGGTATATTTGTCAAGACAAGTACTTCCCAATCAGCAGGCTATATTTCTCCCTGGCTTCCGCCGGAATCCTGCTGTGCTCGGTCATAATCGCGGTGGCAAGCGAGCTTGAGCAGTCACAGGCATTGGCGCTGCGATCAGCGGGAATCTTCCCGGCGATACCGCGCAGAATGCGCTGCGCGTTGGCCACGTTGGCGCTGAGATTCCCAACCACCATCTCGACGGTCACAGACTCCTCGGACTCGTGCCAGCAATCGTAATCGGTTACACAGGCAATCATGGCATAGCATAGCTCGGCCTCGCGAGCCAGCTTCGCCTCAGGCAGCGCCGTCATACCGATGATGTCCATGCCCCAGCTTCGATAGACTATAGACTCGGCCTTGGTAGAGAACAATGGGCCTTCGATACAGACGTAGGTCCCGCCTTTATGTATCTTGATATCGCCCAGTTCGCGAGCCGATGTGAGCAAGAGCTTGTGCAGGGTAGAGCAGAATGGCTCAGCAAAAGTAACATGTACAACAACTCCGCCCTCATAAAAGGTGTTCACCCGGCTCCTGGTACGATCAAATAACTGGTCGGGGATGACAATGTCACGGGGAGCGATATGCTCGCGAAGGCTGCCCACGGCACTGACGGAAACAACCCATTCAACGCCAAGGCTCTTGAGTGCCCAGATATTGGCGCGTACAGGAATCTCGGTGGGGTTAATGCGGTGCCCTCTCCCATGGCGTGGCAGAAATGCCATCGGCACACCCTCCACCTTGCCTATAGTGATAGTATCGCTGGGGTCTCCAAAGGGCGTCTTCACGGCGACCTCTTCAACATCGGTCATCCCCTCCATACGGTAGAGGCCGCTCCCACCAATCACGCCAATCATCGCTTGTGGCATAAATTTCTCCTGACGTAGGTCCCCATTTTATCTCTTTAACCTCATGTAATGCAATTTCCCAACCTTAATAATCGCACCATCAATCACAGGCACCATAAAATCAACATCCTTCACCCGCTCCGCTTCACCCGCCTCCCCTCTCGGAAAAAACGAAACACCACCCTGCTGCACAACGCGCCTGGCCTCACTTTTACTGCGTGCAAGCTTCGTGTCAATCATAAACGTGATAATATTCGTAGGTTCGCCCAACTGATACTCAGGAATGTCTGTCGGCAGTTTGCGCTCGGAAAACTGGCGAATAAAAGCCTCTTCAGCCTCCCGGGCTTCCGCCGCAGAATGAAATCCGCTGACAATTTCACGTGCCATGCGCAGTTTGACATCCCGCGGATTCAACGAACCCCCGGCTATCTTGCGCCGGAATTCTGCCAGTTCGGCCAGCGGCACATCCGTCAACGTCTCAAAGTAGCTCATCATAGCATGATCAGGGAGAGACATAAGCTTCCCAAACATATCATGAGCGGGCGCGGTCATGGCAATGTAATTGCTGAGCGATTTCCCCATCTTTTTGTAGCCATCCAGCCCAACGATAAGCTGCAAGGTCATGATCTGCTGCGAGGGTTGCCCAAAGAGAGGCTGTAGCTCGCGCCCGACCAGCACGTTAAAGGTCTGGTCCGTGCCGCCAAGCTCGACATCCGAACGCAGCATGACAGAATCGTACCCCTGCAAGAGCGGGTACATAAACTCAGAGAGCGATATCTCAACGCCACTCTTGTAGCGTTTGGAAAAGTCGTCGCGCTCCAGCATCTGTGCCACCGTCTTATAGCTCAACAACCTGATGGCATCGCCAAGATCAAACTTGTCAAACCACTCGCTCTGCCAGCGTACCTCGGTCAGGTCAGGGTCAACGATTCTGAAAAACTGCTCAAAGTAGGTTTCGGCATTGGCTTTGACCTGCTCCGCCGTGAGTGGTTTACGCGCTTCCTCTCGGCCACTGGGATCACCCAGGCGCGCCGTCCAGTCCCCAATGACCACAACGGCCTTATGCCCCAATTGTTGAAACTGGCGCAGTTTGCGGAAGACAACGGCATGGCCAATCGTCAGGTCATAGTGGCTGGGATCGACGCCCAGTTTGACGCGCAGAGGCTCCCCCTTATTGCCTTCCAGCAGCAACCGGCGTAGATCGTCTTCCTTCACAATTTGTTCTACGCCTCGCGTCAAAACGTTTTGAATTTGTTCTTGTGTTGGTCGTTGTTTCACCGTCACAACTCGCTTCCTCCCTCAAGAGTTCTCATTTCTTTGCTGCATTGTAACAGTATGCTCAAAAGAACGCAACACAATACCCCTACTTTGGCCTCCCACCAGTCATCATGCACGATACTGACCTCCTGCACACGCCCCTGACAGCTCTCTTGACAGCAGTAGTCCTCAAGACGGTTCCCGAAATCATTTTTACGTTCTTGCTCCCGTTGATGCAGCAGCCATACTCTTTTGACACAAAAGTTGAGATAGTGTATAGTTTTTGAGGCGATAGTTAGCAAAAGATGCTCATCATAGCAAGGTGTCAAAAGGAGATCAAAAGGGTAAAGCTGCCGTGTATGCTCATAGCCCAAAGCAACGTCCTATATCAAAGCTGTTGAAACGCCTTAACATAGGCAAATATGGGCTGTTTGCCCTGCTTATTTTAGCGCTTGCCGTTTGTCTGCGCCTTCTGTTGACAGCATTGGGCTGGCCAACAACCAATAGTGATGAGGATACAATAGGCCTCATGGCCCGCCATATCGCTTATAATGGGGAACATCCCGTTGTATTTTATAGTCGAAACTATTTGGGTGCATTGGAGGCCTATCTTGGCGCGGCGTTCTTTCGTCTCTTCGGTCCTTCGCTCTTTACCTTACGGCTCGGCATAATTCTCCTTGATGCCCTGTTCTTTGCCAGTATGTACCTGCTGACAAGCTTGCTCTACACAAAAAAGTTGGCCTTGTTCGTGCCGGTTCTGCTGGGCCTGGGATCAAGCGCCATGTTTTTGCGCGAATTGTATGCCACAGGTGGCTCAACTCAAACCCTCCTTTTTGGTACGCTAGCGTTTCTGCTGTCTGCCTGGCTTGCACTCACCTACCGCCAGAACCTACCTCGCGCTAGGAGATGGTTGCGTTTTGCCGGCTATGCCGGTTGGGGATTGGTGGTAGGACTCGGTATATGGTCGGACCTGGTTGTACTGCCAGTTCTCTTGATGGCCAGTCTGCTGCTGCTACTGTTTTGCTGGCGTGACCTGCGCTCGCTGGCGCCACTGTGCCTGTTACTAGGTTTTGTCATCGGTATGTTTCCCCTGATTGTCTACAATCTTCAAGCAACACCCGGACAGGACTCATTGTCCATGATTATTGGTCTCTTTCAAGGCGGAAAGAGTATGAGTTCAGCTCACACGTTGCCACAACTCATACGAGGGATAGAAGCGACACTGGACATGAGTCTCCCCACAGCTACAGGGGATCTATTCTGCCAGGTCACGGCGGTGGATTATGCCAGTGATTCAAGCCCGCACGCCCTTCAATGCATAATTCTGCATACAGGCTGGAGCACGGGTTATATTATCCTCTGGACGCTGTCTGTCTCGCTAACGGTACGGGCGCTCTGGAAGTTACGCGCCCGTATGCAAGCAGATTCCCCCGAGCAGAGGCAGGAAATTGTCCTGCACTTCGCCAGGCTCTGCTTACTTGCCAGCGCAGCCGTAGCCGTGGTTAGCTATGCAGTGAGTTCAGGACCGCAGGATGCACCACATAGTCATGCACGCTACCTGCTTACTTTACTCATCGTTACGCCTACGCTCATCTGGCCAGTCTGGAGCGCTGCCAGTAAACCATTGGTAAAAGAGACGCCGGAACGACGTTTCGCACGTTCCTGGGCAGCGGTCATCCTCAATCGAAGCATCCTCCTACTCATCTCTATGCTGTTTCTCATTGGAACTATTACCATAGCAAGCGATCTTTCCTCCTCTCAGCAGGCTAACCAGCAACAGAATGAGCTCATTGCCAGGCTTGAGCAGGTGGGTGCCACGCACATTTACTCTGATTTCTGGACGTGCAATCGCATCATCTTTGTGAGCCAGGAAAAAATCATCTGCGGCGTCACCGACAGCACCCTGATACCGAGTCATAACTACTACCTCCCCTATTACACAATCGTACATGCTGATCTCCATTCGGCTTATGTATTCACGTATGATATATTTCAGAAGTCGGATCTTCTATACAAGGCTGATCGCCTAGGACATGGTTTCCGGCGTTACTTCTTTGCTGGCTATATCATCTATCAGCCTGTGTAGCAAACGCCGCCTGTATGTTTTTCTGTGTTGAAGTATTTCGCATCCCTTCTCACTAAAATATATAGTCCTAATCTCGACAAAAATCCTTGACTCTTGCATCCTATGTACCTACAATCCCTACAGGCCATACAGATACTATCTGTAACCTCTTTTTAAAGGGGGAGCTGCAACATACGCGGTCGAGGTAACCTGTGCAGAACATTCGTATCTACTCCGCGCCTTCTCCTTTAGAAGTCATCAAACAAATGGTACTTAACCGCGCCACCGGTGTGCTCACTATATGGCGCGCCACCGGTGCTCGACAAGAAGATACCCGCATCCGTATGATTATAGAACAGGGGCACCCAATATATGTTTACAGGGGCTCGCAGCGGGAAAGCGCCACAGAGTCCATTTTGACATGGGTCAACTCCTGGGGCGAGATTCGGTTCTCGTTTCAATCAACAGAGGCTCGGTTTCGCATACCCCCTCCGCAGCTAGCCCCACAGGAAGATCAAGCCAATGTGTCTGATACTCAAACGAAATCCCCCTCACAGACAGAAAATCAGCCAGGAAGGGCTTATCCCTCCACAAGTGGACGAACGCGAGAGCTCCCGCTTCTCTCTGATATTTCGCGACAAGAAGAAAATCGGCCGTCTGTCCCCAGTAGAGGCAGACTTCAGGCCACTCAGGCCACTGCACCCGCAAGCGCCATCGCAACTCTCACAGCCTATGGGAGAGAATATGCCGTGGCGAATCTGCCTCGTTATGACCGCATGATCTTTCTCCTCATTAATGGCAGACGCACAGTGTCAGATCTTTCCCAGGTGACAAAACGTCCTCAAGAAGATGTCTTCGCTTCACTTCAACGCCTGAAGAATCTACAGCTCATCACGATAGTGACGCGCTAAACCGGCAGGAAAGAAGCACTGCTACTCTGGCTACTCTGGCTACTTTGCGCACATCAAGCGCATCAATTTAACATATCGCGGTCAGCATGCTGATTTCCCCTCAGCATCTGCTCCATTAAGGGCACTTCACGGCGCAAAATAGTGATCTCCTCCTTTAATCGCTGCAAAGTGGAAGTGAGTTCTAAAAAATGCTGTTTTTGCTCATTCTGTAAATCCAAAAAATAGGCGATAAAATGAGAAAGTTCCTCTGGACGACCAGGCAAATGCTCTCCCATATCTCTATCCTGCTCGTTTGCCGCTTTCAATAACATCTCTATGTACATCCCGAACAGTTTATGAGCCCACTTGAACTGAAAATCCAGGTCCTCTGCAGGTTCAGCAACATCCTCGTACAGCTCAACCAGTCCAGAAAGATAGGGTCTCTCCCGGTGCTGGCTGAGGATGCGGAAGCGCTGCACACCGACTGCCATGAGGATGTAACGCCCATCCTCCAGTTGATCTAACTCCCGTATCTCCGCCATAGTACCGACAGGATATGGCTCTTCCAGCAATGGCAAACTCCCTGGACGCGCCAGAACGACACCAAAGGGTTTCTTTCGCCGTCGGCAGTCAGCAATCATCTCACGGTAGCGCGGCTCAAAAATGTGCAGAGGCAACACTACGCCCGGAAAAAGTACGACATCTGAGGGAAATAAAGGTAATTCAATCGCGCTAGCAGTCATCTTTTTTCACTCTCCTCTGACCAGAAACCACCGCCACAGGGTGTATTGATACGAAGGACATCCCCTACAAGTGATCTCTATTTTTAATGCTCGCTGGTCCTGCATATAGCATATACTCTTTCACAACGATGGAATCGTACTCGCTTAGGCATAGCTTAGCGAAAATACCAGTGATTTGACAAGAGAAGAGTAACCTTCCTACAACATCATGTAGGGGCGACCCTTGGGTCGCCCGCGCTGCCCCCCGCATATCACCTGCGCATTTCATGGTAGTGAGAATGCGCATGTGAATGGTCAGGCCAGTGCCGGTGTTCGTGCGCATGCATCGTGCCA
>Ga0137386_10002054_pt1 | contig 12840 bp, 9 predicted proteins | sample SagtaG_4_FD_104910 | JGI IMG/M metagenome (GOLD analysis project Ga0137386, IMG submission 104910) | Vadose zone soil microbial communities from Sagehorn Ranch, Mendocino, California, USA - Sage2_R_100_16 metaG | ecosystem: Environmental > Terrestrial > Soil > Vadose zone | place: USA... | reverse complement strand
CCTCGTTGTCCGAGGTCAGCGCCACGATGTCCGACCCGTAGTACACGGCTGCGAGATCTCTCCGCCAGCCGAGGAACCGCACGCGCTCGGCGAGGCCGAGGCGAGAGGCCAGCTCGCGCAGCCGCCCCTCCTCCTCGCCGCCCCCGACGAGCGCCAGCAGGAACCGCGGGCTCCCGTGCAGCAGCCGGGCGAAAGCGCGCAGCGCGAGCTCGTGGTTCTTGATGGCGGTGATGCGACCGACCATCGTGACGACGACGTCCGACCGCGCGCCGATCTCGTCCCGGAAGCGACGCCGCTCGAGCTCGGCATCGGCCTTGAGAAGCCGGTCCAGGTCGAGACCCAGCGGAATCACGCCGACCCGGTCCGGCGGCAAGCGGAGATAGCGGGCGACGTCCTCCGCCTGCCGCGGGCTGATGGCGACGAACTTCGTGGTGATGCGGGCGAGCGCGCGCTCCACGGTGATGAAGAAGAGGGTCTTGAGCCGCCCGAAATAGCCGTGGAAAACGTGCCCGTGAAAGGTGTGCACGCGCACCGGCACGCCCGCCAGCCACGCCGCCAGACGGCCCAGCGTACCCGCTTTCGCCGTGTGCGTATGCACGATGTGAGGGCGGGTCGTGCGGCACAGCCGCCACAGCTTCCAGAGCGCGACGACGTCATTCAGCGGATGGAGCGTCCTGCCGAGCTCCGGCATGCTGAGGAACGCCACCCCGCGCTCGCGGGCGAACCCGGACATGTCCGCCTCGCCGCGCTGCACGCTGCCCGCGACCAGCAGGGTCGGATAGCGGGCCTGCGTCCCGGCTGAGAGCAGCACGACGTGCCACGCCGGCCCGCCGACGTTGAGCCGCGCGATGATGCGTACCACCCGGACCGGCTCGCCGCTCCTCGCCGCCGGCGCATCCGGAGACACGGCGATCAGGCACCCCTGACGCGCGACACCGTCAGGGGATGCGCAGGGGTCTCCCTGGTGGTGGACTGCTGCTGCGCGGTCACCGCGTGGAAGTCGAGATCCAGCTGGACCAGCTCGGTGCCCCGCCGCGCGGCCAGGGCCCGGACGGCCGCGAGTGTTTCGGGGGACAGCTTCCGCGTGCCGAGCAGGATTTTCGTCACGCCATAGCGCTCCACCGCCCAGTCCAGGCTGGCGTGGCCCCCGACCACCGGCAAGCCGTGAATCCGCAAGCCCTTCTTCCGCGGATCGTCGTCCAGGAAGCAGACCGGCTGCATGTTCAGCACCTGGTTGATCAGGAGCCCGCGCAACACGAGCTCGCCCCCGTCGCCGGCTCCATAGATCAGCACGCGTTCTCCGGCGACCTGCAGCGACTTCCGCAGCTCCTCCAGGGAACGGAACGATAGCCGGGCCGTGAGCACTAGCGCCGCGGTCAGCAGGGCGTCGATGTAGATCACGCTGTGCGATCGGGCGAGGGCGGGGACCCGCCACTCCGCGTACACGAGGATCGCGATCGTGCTGATGACGATCGCGCCGACGATGCGGTACAGGTCGACGACGCCCGCGTAGCGCCAGATGCTGCGGTACACGCCGCACAGGGCGAACACGGTGACCTTGACGGCGATGACGAGCCCGAGCGTGGCCTCGAACGCCCGGGCGTAGTCGGCGGGCAGCAGCCCGTCGAACCGCAGCCGGTAGGCACCGTAGTACGCGAGCGCGACCAGGCCGACGTCCAGCAGGATCTCGGCCAGCCGGCGCTTGTAGACCAGGTTCCCCAGCAGCAACGTGAAGCGCGTCGGCGGCCCGGCCCCGTTCGGCTCGTACACGTGCAGCCGGCTCAGGTACGCCGCGAGCAGGCACATCGCGATCAGGAACACGCTCCCCACGAGGATCCCGAGCCCGGCGTCGAGGCGCGTCAAGAACAGCGCCACCAGGCCGCCCAGTGCCGCGAAGCCGTAGAGCAACAGCGCCACCTGTCGCTCCCCCAGGCCCAGCGCGACCAGACGATGCGTGGTGTGATCCCGTCCGCCCTCGGCGATCGAGCGTCCCGCCAACGTCCGCGTGATGGCGACCAGGGCCGTGTCGAGAATCGGGATCGTCACGAGCGTCAGCGGCACGAACAGAATCGACACGAGGCTCCCCGACACCACGGTGGGCGAGGTGGCCGCCAGGCCCGCGAGCGCCGCGCCCAGGAACAGGCTGCCGGCGTCGCCCATGAAGATCCGCGCCGGGTGAAAGTTGTAGCGCAGGAAGCCGAGCGTCGCCCCCGCGAGCGACCAGGCCAGCGCCGCGTGCAGCCACGCCTCTTGGTGAGCGTAGGCGACGCCGAGAAAGAAGGCGGCGATGGCGCCGACCCCGGCGGCGACGCCGTCCATGTTGTCGAGCAGGTTGAAGGCGTTCGTCAGGGCGACGAACCAGAACAAGGTCAACACCACGTTGGCGACGTACCACGGCGACACGTCGAGCAGCCCACCAAAGCTCAGCAGTGTGACGCCGGCCAGCAGCTGCAGCACGAACTTCAGCTGGGCCCGGAGGCGCACGATGTCGTCGACCAGTCCTACCACGAACATCAGTGCGGAGCTGACGCCGACGCCCAGGGCGGCGCCCCGGGTCACGGTGGCGACCGTGACGCCCGAGCTCCGAGCGAGCCACAGCGCGGCGACTCCCACGCCGACGGCCGTCGCCAGACCGACCGCCGCGCCGCCAAGCAGGGGTGTCGGCTGCCGGTGCCACCGCTCGCTCATCGGGTGCGCCACCAGGCTCACCCGGAGCGCGAGCCGTCGGGCCAGCGGCGTGAGGACCAAGGCGGCGAGCAGCGAGGCGCCTAGGACGACGGCGCTCTCGAGCACTGCGGTCATGCCAGTGTGGGCTCCCGGGAGCGATGGTAGGCGATCACCGACCGCAGGGTCTCGTCCAGCCCGACCCGCGGCTCGTAAGCGATCGCCTTGCGGACCCTCTCCAGAGAGGGGACACGCCGCGGCATGTCTTCGAAATCGTCACCGTAGGCCTGCTGGAACGGCACGAATACAATCTCGGACTCGGATTCGGTCAGGCTCCGCACGCGCTCGGCGAGCTCCAGGATCCTGATCTCCTGATCGCTACCGACGTTGAAGACTTCGCCGACCGTGCGGTCGCTGTCCATCAGCCCGATCGCCGCGCGCACCGCGTCGCTGACGTGCGTCAGGCAGCGGGACTGCTGCCCGTCGCCGTACACGGTGATGGGCTCCCCGCGCAGCGCCTGGCCGACGAAGCGGGGCACCACCATGCCGTAGCGCCCCGTCTGGCGGGGTCCCACGGTATTGAAGAACCGGGCCACCAGCGTCGGGCAGCGCCGCTCGCGCCAGTAGGCGATCGCCAGGAATTCGTCGATCGCCTTGGAGCAGGCGTAGCTCCACCGGCCGCGGGACGTCGGTCCCAGGACCAGATCGCCATCCTCCCGAAACGGGAGGCGGTTGCTCTTGCCGTACACTTCGGACGTGGAGGCGATCAGGATCTTCTTGTGGTAGCGGCACGCCGCGGCCAGCGCCAGTTCTGTGCAGCCGACGTTTGTCTCGATCGTGCGCACGGGACTCTCGACCACCAGCTTGACCCCGACCGCAGCCGCGAGGTGAAAGATCCGATCCGCCTTGGCGACCAGCTCCCCCAGCAGCGGCGCGTTCATCATCGACGCGATGACGCAGGTGAAGCGCGGATTATCCTTGAGCCGGGCAATGTTGCGCATCGAGCCCGTCGACAGGTCGTCGATCACCGTGACATTATCGCCACGCTCGACCAGCGCGTCGGCGAGGTGCGAGCCGATGAACCCCGCCCCGCCGGTGATCAGATAGTGCAGAACTGACTCCTGTGCGTGAAGGGCGCCTGTGAAGGACCTGCGGCCAACGAACGCGCAAATATACCGATCCCACAACGACTTAAGCTAGAGGCCACCTCCCAACACGACTGCCACGCCTTCCCGCCGCACCTTGCCGAGTGGCGGGTCGTGCCCCACTGGCACGCGGATCTGCGCGATCCGGTGGAGAGCCCGGGCGGAGATGGGTGGGGAGGCGCTACCGGGGGAGGTAGGGGGGCAGTTCCAGCTCAAAGAAGAAGCGCGTTCCCCATCCGGGGCGGGTTTCCACTTGCAGCTTGGAATCCATCGCCTCCACGAGCTTGCGGCACATGGTGAGTCCGAGTCCAGTCTCGGAGAAGCGCGGGCGTCCCCGGCCAACGGACCGCCGGAACGGCTGGTAGAGGCTGTTCAGGACCGCGGGGTCAATGCCCTTCCCGCTGTCACGCACCGCGAACTCGACGCGCGTCGGCGCTGTCTCGCGCGTCACGATCTCCACGTATCCCTCGTCGGTGAACTTCAAGGCGTTCGTCGTGAGGTTCAGAAGCACGCGGCCGAGGGCGATGGGATGCCCAAGGCGGTGATCGGTCGGCGGCGGCAGCACCCGCACCGTGAGGCGTTTCTCCTCGGCGATCGGCCAAACGATGTCCCGCACCGAGTCGAAGACACCGGTCACCGAAAACGGCTCGGACTCCTTCTCCACCAACTGATCGCCCCCCCGCGCCAGCTCGATCACGTCGCTCGCCACCGAGCTCAGTCCGAGCGCGGCGCCGTAGATGAGCCCGAGCTGCCGGCGCTGCAGCTCGGTCACGCTCCCGCTCTGCCCACGCTGCAGCGTCTCCGCGAGGAACAGGATCGACGTCAGGGGCGAGCGCAGGTCATGCGCGATCTGCACCAGCATCTCGAGGCCGTCGGAGCCGGAGAGCCGGGTAATGAAGTCCTGCGCCGACCGGGGCTCGACTGCTTCGCGCATGCGCTCGATCGCCTGCAGGATCGCGGAGCCCTCGGTCGCATCGCCGTGCTCGGCCCAGCTCCGCACCACCTCGGCGCGCAACAACTCGAGCAGGCTACGCCCCAACACCGAGTGCACACGTTGGTCGACGGCAGCCCCGGCATCCACGACAAGGCGTTCCACACCGGCGGCGAGCAGGCCCAACTGCTCCACGGCTTCGGCCAGGTCCGCAGCCTCGCCCGCCCCGTCCCGCCACCGGCTCGCCAGGCGCCGCGCTGCCGCCTGCAGGATCGGGGACCCGATCGTTGCGAAATCGTCCCCCGCTGGAGCATACCGACCGGGCTCGGTGTGAGGTAGGTCACTCGAACTGCGGTGGGACGTAGCTGTCGCAGACAGCTCACGCGGGATTGTAGAACCTGCAGACATGCGTGACAACCGGACGTAAGGGCGTCAAGCAATATGGTGCCGTTCCGAGAGGTCCGCTAGGAGCGAGAAAACCCAGTCGACACCCGGCTTAGCGCGATAGCGGTGTTCCCCGGTCAGCCCCGCCTGGGGGAGAATAGGCGCGAATGCGCGCCCCACGCGGCTCGGCGCGCGCCTGGTGCAGCGCCGAGGTGGCGCGTGCCAGCAGCGTCTCGGGCTCGAGCGGCGTCGCGTGAACATCGTGGACCACCTCATAACCCGCGCGCACTGCCAACGACAGCGGGGGAGCATCCCTCGGCTGCGGTGGCGGAGCCATCTCGATGGCCTGCGACAACCGGCGCGCGAGCTGGGCCGCACCTTCGGCCTCCGTCGCGGGCGCGAGGACGGCGAAATGAGGCCCGTCCCACCACCCGATCGCATCGGACGCGCGCCCCCGGGCGTGCAGCAAGCTCGCGGCGTGGTGCCGCACTACGCTGCTGCGCGCTTCCGCGTCCGGGGCCGCCTCAGGTTGCACGTCCACCGCCAGCATGACGCACGCCAGGGCCGCGTGCCGTCGCCACGCGTCGGCGACGAGTTCGCGCGCGCGCCGCGCCACGCCCCACGCGTTATAGAGCCCGCTCACCACATCCACGAAAGCACCCCGCCGCGCACGGTCGCCGTCTTGCTTGGCCAGCATGTAGGCATCGAGCTTCAGCAGCAGTTCATCCGCGTCGAGTGGAAGATCAAGACGGTCCCACGCGCCCGCCCGCAGCCCTGCGAGCCGCTGCTCTCGAGTCGCCGCCGTCGATGCAAGCAGAATGATCGGGGTGCTCGGCGTGATCAGCGCCTCCTGCCGCAGCGCCCGACAGACCTCCAGGCCGTCGCGATCGGGCAACGCACTTGCCACCAGGGCGACGTCGAGCCGCCCGCTACGCGCAAGCTCCAACGTCTCGCCACCGCTCGAGGCGCGCAGCACGCGGTAGCCGCGGGGCTGGAGCACGCTCTCGACTGCGCGGGCGAGCCATTCCTCAGCGCTGGCGAGCAGCGCGAGACGAGGCTGAGGTGAAGCCGCGTGAGTGGTCAGACGCGGTCTCCGGGAGATGGACGCTTCGCGTCGATGGAGCAAGGCGGGCGCGCCCCCGACCATCCTTCCGGGCGCACCCGCGCTGAAGGACGGCACTGAGCGCTGGTCGTCAGTATTCCTGTCCTGAAAGATGGCGCGCCGGGCCTCGGCGGCGACACTAGGAGGACCCCTAGCCCGCCCCAGGAGAACTACTAGAAGGTCCGCTCGATTCTCGGTGTCGTGCAGTCAGAGAGTGATCAGGCGTTCCCGGATGGCGTAGCGGACCAGGCCTGCGGTGTCGTGAATGTTGAGCTTGGCCATGATGCGGCTGCGGTGAAACTCGACGGTCTTGGCGCTGATCTTGAGAAGGACGGCGATCTCCTTCGTGGCCTTTCCCTCGGCCACGAGCTGCACGACCTGCCGTTCCCGCTGGCTCAATCCCTCGTGGGTCGGCGTGCCCGCGGCGTTGCAGGCGTCGATCACAGCCTGGGAGACTCCCGGGCTGACGTACAGCCCTCCCCGACAGACTTCGCGGATCGCCTGAAGCAGGTCCTCCGCGCCCTGGGCTTTGAGGACGAATCCCCGCACGCCGGCGCGCAGGGCTTCCGGGACGAACCGGGCATCTTCGAGAGCGGTGAGCAGGATCAGCCGCGTAGCGGGGGATGCCTGTTTGATCTCTTGCGCGGCCTCCACCCCGTTCAGCCGGGGCATGGCGACGTCGAGGACGGCGACATCGGGGGCCACCTTGCGCGCAAGCTCGACTGCGGTGTGACCGTCCGGCGCTTCGGCCACGACCGCTATGCCCTGCCGCTCCAGGAGCGCTTTGAGGCCTTGTCGCAGAACCAGATGGTCATCGGCGAGGAGCACCCGCAGCGGCATCGAGACTATCTCCGGGGTTCCCGGGACGCCCCAACCTGCTCGGCGCATGGTGTCGAAAGCGTGAGGCAATCTCGGGGTCGCGTAACGCCCCTGTCAAGCCATCATCGTCGTCCCCGCCGGAAGACCCCTAGGTGGGTCACGATTGCTACTCCACGGTGACGCTCTTCGCCAGGTTGCGCGGTCGGTCGACGTCGCAGCCGCGCAGCACGGCGATGTGATACGCGAGCAGCTGCAGCGGAAGCGTCGTGAGCACGGGGGACAACAGCGGGGCGGTCGCCGGGACGCACAGGCAATGGTCGACCAGGGCGCCGAGGTCGCCGTTCCCCTCCGTGGTCACCGCGATGATGCGCCCGCCCCGCGCCTTCACTTCCTGCATGTTGGACCGCACCTTCTGGTAGACCTCGTCCTTCGGCGCGACAAACACGACGGGCATGTCGGCGTCGATGAGCGCGATGGGCCCGTGCTTCATCTCCGCGGCGGGATAGCCCTCCGCGTGGATGTACGAGATCTCCTTGAGCTTGAGCGCGCCCTCGAGCGCTACCGGGAAGTTCACGCCGCGGCCCAAGTACAGGAAATTGCCCCGCCCAGCATACGCCTCGGCGATCGCGCGCACCTGGGGCTCGAGCGCCAGCACCCGGGTCAGGAGGCTCGGGAGCTGGGCGAGCCGGCAGGCGATCTCCTGTCCCGCCGCGAGCGACAGCTCCCGGTGGTGACCGAGGTAGAGGCCGAACAGCGCCAGCGCAACGATCTGCGACGTGAATGCCTTGGTCGAGGCGACCCCGATCTCCGGGCCGGCGTGCAGGTAGATGCCGCCGTCCGCCTCGCGTGCGACGGTCGAGCCCACGACGTTCACGATTCCAATGACGCGCGAGCCGGCGGCCCGCGCAGCGCGCACCGCCTCCACCGTATCGGCCGTCTCGCCCGACTGCGAGATCGCCACGGTGAGCGTGCCAGGGATCCGCAGCTGCGGACGGTAGCGGTACTCCGAGGCGTACTCCACCGCGACGGGGAGGCGCGCCAGCCCCTCGATGATGTGCCGGCCGACGAGCCCCGCGTGCCACGACGTGCCACACGCGACGATCACGATGCGGCTGATCCCGGCGCACTCCTCCGGGGGGAGATTGAGCCCGTTGAGGCGCGCGGCGCCCGCCTCGAACAACAGCCGCCCGCGCAGGGTGCTCTTCAGCGTCTCTGGCTGCTCGGCGATCTCCTTCAGCATGAAGTGCGGGTAGCCGCCCAGCTCGATGGCCGCGAGGTCCCAGGCGATGTCGCTCACCTCGCGCAGCTGCACGTGCGCGCTGGCATCCATCACCCAGTAGTGGTCGGGCGTGAGCACCGCGATGTCGCCGTCGTCGAGATAAACCACGGAGCGCGTGTGCTCCAGCACTGCAGACGCGTCCGACGCGACGAAGAACTCGTTCTCGCCGATGCCGAGCACCACCGGGGAGCCCTGACGCGCCACGACGATCTTCCCCGGCTCGTCCGCCGCAATGACGGCGAGCCCGTAGGTGCCGACGACGTGAGTGAGCGCTGCGGCGACCCGCGCCTCGAGCGTCGTCCCCGGCGCCTCCTCGATCAGATGCGCCAGCGTCTCAGTATCGGTCTCGGTGCGGAAGCCGTGGCCGCCGCGCTCCAGCGCTGCGCGCAGCGCGTCGGCGTTCTCGATGATACCGTTGTGGACGATGGCGATGTTGTGGCCGCAGTCGACGTGCGGGTGCGCGTTATGCGCGGTAGGCGCGCCGTGCGTGGCCCAACGGGTGTGGGCGATCCCGCTCCTGCCGGCGAGCGGCTCGCGGGCGATCTGCTCCGCCAACCCGGCCACTCGCCCGGCCAGCTTGCGCACGACCACGCACCCCCGCTGCGACAGGGCCAGGCCCGCCGAGTCGTAGCCGCGGTACTCCAACCGGCGCAGTCCGTCGAGCAGCAGGGGCGCTGCGTCCCGCCGGCCGGTGTACCCGACAATCCCGCACATCAGACGTCTCCCCGCGCCGGCTCGAGCAGCGGCGGGGCGGCGGCGGCGAGGCCGACTTGGCCGAGCTGGGAGAGTTTGTCGAGCAGCCGCTCCGTCACGAGCTCGGCGGGCAGCACGGCGCCGCAGCGCGCACAGATGAGATCGCTCAGGCGCGATGCCCCCCACACGGCCGCCGGCGATGTCCAGAGTCGCCGCAGTCTTGCAGTCCACAGGTGGCGTTCGCAGCGCGGACACAACATGAACACCCGTGCCTGATGAGGTTGCGAAGAAGCCCGATGGCGCGTGCTTTCAAGATCGGGGCCCGACGGTCGGAGAGCACACCGCATGGCGGGCTCGCAGCCGATCTCCAGAGCGGAAAGCGACTTACGAGGGAGCGCGGCGCCCGCCCCAGTTGGTGCCGCATGCGGTGCGTTGCGCGATCGTGTCAACAGGAAGCATTCCTGTCGTCGCTTCGCAGCGTCAGGGCCCACCGCCAAGACCACGCGATCTGCCCTTAAGCCATTGACGGGTAAGCAGCTTGTGGCGACGAGTGGCGGGCGCACGAGTCATGCGGGCGATTCTGGGGCGGCGAGCGCAGGCAGCCTCTATTCACAGCAACTGACCACGGTTGTCGGAGAGGCAACGGACTGGATGCGTGACAGCGGGCGCTCGGGCCGGCACCCCACCGTACTAATCGCGAGCAACCAGGAGTGGTCGAGTCGCTCGCTCGAGTCCATTCTGGCCCCCTCCGGGTTCCTGATCCTCAAGGCCTACACCGGTGCGCAGGCGCTCGAGCGGGCGCGGAACGAGCAGCCCGACGCCATCATCCTGGACACGGCCCTCCCGGACCAAGACTGGCTCGACGTCTGCCGCCAGCTGCGGCGCGATCCCCACATTACCACCAGCACTCCGATCCTCATCGCCAGCCCGGAGCACGCCACGCGGCAAGAGTACATGGACGCCCTACGCGCGGGTTCCTGGGACTATCTGGGCCAACCGCTCAACGCGGAGCAGCTGCTCATCAAGCTCGAGACGTTCACGCGGGCCAAGATCGACGCGGACCAAGCTCGCGAGGAAGGGCTCCTCGATCAGGGAACGGGGCTGTACAATATGCGCGGTCTGGCGCGCCGCGCCCGGGAGCTGGGCTCGCAGGCCTCGCGCCTGCACGCCGCTCTTGCCTGCGTCGTCTTCGCCGCTGACTCGCGCCGGGGCGAGCGCGAGGCGGACACTGCGGAAGCCGCCATGATTGCCGCCGTCGAGCTGCTCGCGACCACCTTCCAGGGGGCCGGCCGCGTTTCCGATGCCATCGGCCGGCTGGGCCCCACGGAGTTCGCGGTCGTCGCGTTCGCCACCGACGCCGCCGGATCGGTGAAGCTCGCGCAGCGCCTCGCGGGAATAGCCGACGGTCTCGCCGACGCGCGCCGCGACTCAGGACTGGTGTTTTACCTCCGGGCCGGATATTACGCCGTGCCGGACTTCCACGCCGCGGCGGTCGACGGCACCGAGGCCATCCTGCGCGCAACGGCTGCGTTACGCCTGTCCACCAGCGACCCGAGCGGGAGCTGGCTCCGAGCATTCCCAAACGAGCCAGGGGGCCGTCCGCCACCGCCGTAGGGACCGGTGTAGACGGGCGCGCACCTGTCCGCCGTCGCAACATGCCGCCCGGGGCACCCCGCTGAAGTGTTGCACCGCGGCAACAGCCGGCCTTGACAGCGAGTCCAACGTGCAGTAAATGCAGTGCTTGAGTCGAGCCAGGGGAGGCGATCGAGTCGGCGCGATCCCTGCGTCTCGGTATCAGGCCGCCCCGCACACCTGTGCGGCGGCCCCGGCGCGGGGAACGTGCAAGGACGTATAGTGGGAGCGAGCGCGATGCGAAACCCTGCCTACACGGGCGATCCGCCGGGTCCCGACAGCTCCCCAGCCCGCCCTGCAGCCGCTGTTTCGACCTTGCTGACCATCACTCCGGAAACCAAGGCGAGCCTCCAAATCCTCCTCGTCGATGACGAGCGGACGCTGCGCGAGAGCTGCGCCGGCGTCCTCGAGCACGAAGGCTACAACGTGCGCGTATGCAGCCGGGGCGAGGATGCGCTCGATACGCTGAAGCGCGTCCGCTTCGACATTGTGCTCCTGGATCTATACATGTCCCAGGTGCCGGGCATGGAGTTGATGCGCGTGTGCCTCGAGACGCACCCGGACACGATCGTGATCGTCATCACGGGCAACCCGTCGGTGGCCTCGAGCCTCGAGGTGCTGCAAGCGGGAGCCTGGGATTACCTCCCCAAACCGTTCTCCGCGACGCAGCTCCAGATCCTGCTGGGTCGCGCCGCGCATGCCGTCATCGTGGCACGCGAGAGCAAGGAGTTGCAGGCGCAGCCGGGCTTCGAGGCCGGCGGCCAGAGGTTCGCGCTCATCGGTGTATCGTCGGCGTTCCGCCGGGCCGTCGAGCTGGCGCGCCGCGTGGCACCGACGGACGCGTCCGTGCTTATCACCGGCGAAAGCGGCGCCGGCAAGGAGCAGATCGCTCAGTTCATCCATCTCCACAGCCGGCGCAGCAGCCGACCACTCGTCGCGATCAACTGTGCAGCGCTGCCGGAGGCGCTGCTCGAGTCGGAGATGTTCGGCCATGCAAAGGGCGCCTTCACGGGCGCGGTACGCGACAAGCCCGGCCTACTCGAGATGGCGAACGGAGGCACACTGTTCCTGGACGAGCTGATCGAGATGTCCAAACCCACCCAGGCGAAGTTGTTACGTGTCATTCAGGACGGCGTGGTGCGGCGCGTGGGGAGCGAGCGGACCGATGCGGTGGTGAACGTCCGCTTCATTGCGTGCACCAACTCCAACCCCGAAGAGGCGCTGCGCTCCGGCCAGCTGCGCGAGGACTTGTACTACCGGCTGCGCGTGGTACCGATCCACGTGCCCCCGCTGCGGGATCGGCCCGACGACATCGCCCTGTTGGCGAACCATTTCCTAGTCTACTATTGGCATCGCCACCGTGAGAGCCAAGCGCTCCCCAAGATCTCCGACGCCGGCATCCGCGAACTCCGTGCGCGTACTTGGAAGGGCAACGTGCGAGAGCTGCAGAACGTCATGGAGCACATGGTCGTACTGCTCAAACCGGGCGCCGAGATCCAGCCGGAAGACATTCCGGTGATCGATGGGCCGGTGCCCACCGAGGACGTTCAGGAGAACGCATCGGCGATGAAAGACGCCGACAACGCCATTGCCGAGGGCTATCGCAGCGCGCGTGAGCGCTTGCTCGGGCGGTTCGAGCGGCGGTTTCTGCAGCAGCTCGTGACCCAGGCGGGGGGGAACGTGTCGCGCGCCGCCCGCATCGCGCGGCTCAACCGGACGACGCTGTACCGGTTGATGGAGCGCTACGGGTTACAGCGCAAGTTGCTGGCGAGCGATCCGGGAGAAGAGGAGTAGGTCGCTCGTCAGGTCGTCCCGTCGGGCTTCCGCCACCACGCGCTCGGTTCATCGAGTCGTTGACTTCAGTGCAAGCGACGCATCGGCCGGGTCACGCGGCCAGAACAGATGGCGTAGCGTGGCCAGGATGACCCCAACATCCGTCCAAAACGTGGCGCGGGCGGCATACGCCAAATTGATCCGAATTTTCTCCTGGATGATCTGGTCTACGTAGAATCGCTCCGGGTCCGCCGCCTTGGCCAGCAGCGCATCCTCGTCGGCATAGCGGATCGACGCCTCGTCGGTGATCCCCGGGACGAGCTCGAGCACTTGCCGCTGCGCCGCGCCGTACAACGCGACGTAGCGCGCCAGTTCCGGTCGCGGGCCGACGAAAGTCATGTCCCCGGCCAGGACGTTG
>Ga0137386_10002048_pt1 | contig 12855 bp, 10 predicted proteins | sample SagtaG_4_FD_104910 | JGI IMG/M metagenome (GOLD analysis project Ga0137386, IMG submission 104910) | Vadose zone soil microbial communities from Sagehorn Ranch, Mendocino, California, USA - Sage2_R_100_16 metaG | ecosystem: Environmental > Terrestrial > Soil > Vadose zone | place: USA... | reverse complement strand
TCTGCCGTCAGCGCCGGGGCAGCTTGTTGCGGATTCTGTGATCTTCTAGTGGGCCCGGTAGGATTTGAACCTACGACCAACGGATTATGAGTCCGCTGCTCTAACCGCTGAGCTACGGGCCCCACGCTACTGCAACATCTTACCGTGAAAGAGCTTACTGGACACGCCCCACTTGCGTTTCATTCTGCTCGGATGTGCCAGTGCTAGTTGTGGTGCCAGTTGCATTTCCTGGCTCGGTCACGGTAAGTCGCTCGAGTGCGGCGAGAGTGTGCTTCGGAGCAAGATGCGAATAGCGCACCGTCATTTCGATGGTTTTGTGGCCCATAAGTTCTTGAACGGTGAGCAGGGGAAAGATTACCAAAGAGGGCGCATAGTCTTCATATTGCACACCCGGTGCCAGTCAGGACTCAGCAACAAGATTTCGAGATAGCGGAGCTGCTGAGAAACAACACCGGCAACACGCCGTGTTGCCTTTGGTTTTCCTTCCCTTCCGTATTCACGTCGGGATATCCACAGCATTTGGTGGGTTTCAAGATTTCCCCCCAGAGAATATGGGCATTTCGCCGGATATCGCCTTTCGTTTGGCGAGACTACAGTCGCCAAAGAATGCAGGTGCAGACTGGCAGATTCGAGCGCCGGATGGCAAAGGCGGAGGTCATAGAGCTTCTGCACTTGGGGGAATCGCCAACTCCAAAAGTCGAGGCAATCACGGAAAACGTAAGCCCTTCAGGCGTGCGGGTGATTACCAATTCAATGTGCGCTCCAGGGGAGCTTCTGCGTTTGGGGGCACCGAAGGACCATCTGAGTTTGTCAGCCCGCGTGGTTTACTGTCAGCGTGTGAGGAAAGCAAATTTGCTGTTGGCCTTGAACTTGCCGTGCGCGTTGAGGAGTGGCAAAAGCCACCGAGGCCTTGACGCCGTTAGGGGATGTTGTTCACCAAGTTTTCTTCGTTCGTCCAGCTCGAATTGCATTGCGGGCATCGCCACAAACGGAAGGCTTTTTTCTCTCGATTAATTTCCGCAAGATACATCGGTTGACCGTCACGGGGACACGTGATGCGAGGCATCATGTCCAATTCAGCGTGTTCCTGGTTAGCGGAGATGAAGTATCCATTTGAAACGGTGTAGTACACGGGGCAATCTGCTACCGGACAGCCATACGCTGATGTCTGCGCCGTCAGGCCCTCCATTGTTGGGAAACTTTCAGTCACACTCATCTCAACGTGATGTTCGTGGCAAAGCACGTGAAGTTGTTTGTCTGGCTGAGGTGTGGGCATCCAATGCTCCCGATCATGCGCCGCAGGGCAAGCCCTGAGATTAGCCGGAATGGCAATCCAGCTTGTTGCCCGTGCTCAACAACCCTGTAAATTCTTCGTAAAGTTTATTTGACTTATCCGATTGCGGATGCCAACATTTTGAGGAAAGAGGAACGCGTCAGTGGAAACACAAGCAACCAAAGAGCGCGATGAAATCGTCGCTGCGATGATCCTGAACGTACGATCCGAGGAGCTTACCCGCGCCGCCGATGCGCTTCGCTTCGTGGACGAACCCATCGCTCGCAGCGTTGTGGGTTTCGCGGATGCGTTCGCCGCCGACGTGCGCAATCAAGTAAGGAATCTCATCCGCCGGCATCCCGACTGCCTTCTTGCTGACTGACGAGCGATGCCTTAATTTTGGGATCGTGGTCATTCTTGTGGCCCTGGTAGCTGTGGGCCTCCACTACAAAGCGTGGCTGGGTGACCTAGAGAGAAACCTCGTCCTCGGGTTTGGCTGTATTCCACCCTTCAGGTAATCAATGACGCTTTCATGCAGACGGGATGATGATGTATTTCCATTGGTGGGTGTCGGCCAGCGTGGTTTCCTTTGAGGTTTCCATGCTCATTTGGATCGCTCCGCGATTGCCACCGTTGCCTGCCGCTGCTCCGTCGCCCGCACTGTTGTCCGAAGAAGAAAGCGTGGCGATCCTGAAACAAATCCTCGAACGAATGCGTAGGATCGCCGAGGAGATGAAAGGCATAGGGCGGTCCAGATGGAAATAGCGCGGTCCCAGATTCGAAATTACCCTGTACGGGCGTAAAGCCCCGTCCTGCAGGGCGGGGATAGGAGCCCTTTAAAGCGGTGTCCTTTGTTGTTGAATGTAGTCCTTCAGGATGTTGCTAGGAGCACCACCGCAACGAGCGGCGAAGTAAGACGGCGACCAGAGCACGCCTTCCCCATAGCGTGCTCCCGAGTCAGGCCTCTCCTGCCGAAGCATTCTGCAGGACACGCCCTTCCAGCGAGTTCACCAAGCGGGAGACAGCGACCTTCGGAGGGTAGTTGACTCGCAGATGGACGTGATGATCTTCGCTGTCATCTGCACAAGCTCTGATTCAAAGTCGGCGCAAAACTTGGCGAACCGTGCTCGGAGTCGGAGGGCGTCGCCGGTCGGTGATTCTCCATGCCACACCTGGGCGTGGGCCTTGTGGGCTTGGGTTGGGATAGACCGGTGCGCGCCGCCACCGAAGGTATTCCCGCTTAGGCGGGGAACCAGTAGGAATCCCCTCCCTTCAGGGACCTTCAGGGAGGGGAGGAAGTCAATGATGTGAATCATGCTGCTGCGGCTTCGACAATCGGGAGCCACGTTTCAGGACCATTGACCACGGCGTTGTAGTCTGCACCGGGGAGTTCTCGACAATCAGGCGAATTCAACGCGACGATCTGAACCTTGGGGTATTTGGCTTTCAGCCAAACAACTATTTCCCTCCTGGTTTGTTCAGCCGCATCGTGGCCGACAATAAAAAGATCAACGCGTTGCGGCAAGCCTAGAACCGTTTTCGCACGTTCGTTGTCCATCACAGAAACCACTTCGTAGCCATGAGATTTGAGCAAATTGGCTCTCTCCGCAAGTAGTCGTTCGTCGTAAGCGATCTGAAAAACCACGCGTTTGGTGTGGGCTATATTCGCGAGGGCAACGACCTGGCGGGTTGGCAGGTAGACTACGGAGCATTCGTTGGTTGTGGTTCCTGCGAGCTGTGCAAGCTTGCGGCGGGCGTTCTCCAGTCCGTGCACGGAGCCACGCCAAGCCAGGGAACCATCCTGGGTGCGCTCGAAGAGATCGTAATCCTTCTCCATCCGGGCAGTGCCGTCCTGTCGAAAACACCCAGCGGCGGAAGCCGTATGCTCGCAAAATGCAGGTTAGTTCGAGGCCCCCGCTGTGGTGGGGACTCATTGCAGGAATACTTACCTCTGGCTTATCCAAATGTCAAGACTCGCTTCGGAAAGCGTCGGAAAGCTCCGGAAACCTCGGAAACCGACGCGGCCATGTACGCGTGTACGCGCGGCAGCAGATTATGAATTCCTCGGCCCGTCTCAAATTGGTTTCCGGCCCCGGCCTTCGCCCCTCTCCGAGGAATTTTGAGTCATTTCGAGACCAATGGCGAATCTCCCGTCTGGCAATTGTTGACAGTAAACCACCCGACTTTGAGATTGAATTTCAGCAGTGCGGAAATGAACTTCTAGCATTCCTCCTGGTCGCAGCTTAGTCTTTGTTACGATGCGGGCACCCCGCATACTTATGTTTTCCGTGAATGTACCTTCAGGCAGGCTTGACCCATCGGAGAGACGGGCCGTTACTCCTACTGCTTTGAGTATGCGTTTTTCACTCCTCCCGGTCGGGACTTGCATACCGATCTTCCGCCCTTCTTTCCTTGGTCGGCGGAGTCCTCATACCCGGGGGCTGGACTGTTGGAGGCAAATCAGATTGAGGGCCAACGAAACGAAATTCTCCAATTGTTGCTAGCGACCTCCGCGCAGACTCGATTGCGAAGCAAACCGTAGCCTACAGCGCCAGACACGTCCATTAGGAATTACCTGCAAAACATCGAGTAATGTACTTTTCTATGATGGATTTAGCAGATTTAGCCATTAAGTCACTAAAAGACCTAATAGCCGCTCGGGTGGTTTCCTAGGGGCACCTATCACCAAGCCCCCGTGAGGTCCCTTTGTGTTGGAGGCCATTTAGCCTACCCCTGCTCCAGTCCCACAGGAGTGTGTGATGTTCCCATTTAAAAAAAAGGAACTACAGCCGTTTTGCTTTGAGCATCTGAGCGAGATGATGCCCTATGGTGATAGCGCGAAGGCCGAAACTGCGGTCGCGTATGCCTGCTCGCAGTTGGACTGTCTTATTAACTACAACACTTCCTGCGGGTACTTCATCGCCACCAAGGAAGGGGACAGGGTTGAGCAAAGGACGATGCCGGGCATTCATTGTCCAAACGACGGGACGCCCATGTACCTCGCCGAGATTAACCCAGAACACAAAAGCTATCGGCTTTGGAAATGCCCGCAGTGCCGCAAGAGCGTCACGAATTTGGAGTCCATGCAAGCTAGGGGACAATCCGCCTAAAATATATCCGCTACGGCATCTTGCTCTCTATCCTGTTCGCTCGTCAGCATCGTGCGGATTGCGCGGGGCTTTGGAGATCACTCCTGCAAAACTGTTTGGACCGGGGCGGTGGTAGGCACGCCGAATAGATATTCCTTGGTCCGCGAATGGTGGTCCCTATCGCGGTCTTGGCCATCGAGCCTTCAACGTCCTGCGGGGCAGCGACGCGGGCTGCCAGGCGCGTATCTCCGAGAGCATTTGCTCCAATAGCTCGGCGGGTGGCCGCGATTGATTCTTGCGAATCACTTCTTCGAGCTTCCGGTCGCCGAAGGATTCTCCACTGGCATTCTGCGGCTCGACCAGTCCATCGGTGTACAGCAAAAGCCGGTCACCTGCACGGATCGCGCGAGCTCACGAACGGGACACTCGGGATCCGGGATGACTCCAAACAATAAGCCATTGCTTTCGATCCGCTCCAGCCTGCCCGCCTTCCCTGGAGCGCAGCAGCTGCGGATGCCCAGCCGCCGAATAGAAAGCCTTGCCATGCTCCGTATCAATCCACAAATAAGCCGCTGATACGTATTGCTCATGGAGTTGCTTGAACAGGATGCGGTTCAACCCACGCAATACTTCTCGCGGGTCATGGGCACGGGCCCACCGACTGCATCGCGACCTTGATCATCGAAGCAATCAAGGCCGCCGGCACACCTTGTCCGGTCACGTCCGCGCCAGGAACCCAATCCGCTTTCCATCCGCGGGAACGAATTCATAGAAATCACCAGCCACCGCGGTCATCGGCCGATAGGACATCGCAATCCGGAGGTTTTGGATTTCCAGAACGGCGGTGGGGGGGATGGAGAACTGCAACTGCCGGGCAACCTCCAGTTCCTTTTCAATCGACTGGCATCGAGCCCGGTTCTCGTCCAACACCTGTGCTTACATTGGCACGATTGGCGTTGAGCTAATGCCGCGGCGCTTGTAATCACCTGGAGGGAATCCTGAGCGGCATGAGCCGCGTGCCGGGTTGCTCCCATCTAAATTTTCTCTGAATTGGCAGTGTTCGCTGTTCCTGGTCCGGCTATTTCTGCTTACCGAACTGGGGCGACGGCGTCTACCGCAGGCAGGGGTGTGGCGCCGGGACACGGCGCACCGCCAGGTCGCAATTGCATGGGAGAGGATGGTGCGGTTATGCGCAGCATGTCGAAGTTTGTTCTGAGCTTGTTTGCGGGAATGGCGGGGTTGGGACTCCTGACCGGCAGCGCGGAAGCACAATTCAAGAACGGCAGCCAGCCGACAGAATTGGACATTCCGCGAGTCAGCCAGCGGGCCAGCGTGACGCAACGAATCGGGTTGACGGACATCACCATTACCTATCACCGGCCTGCGGTGGGAGGCCGGGAGATTTGGGGCAAAACGATTCCTTATGGGAAGGTGTGGCGTGCCGGAGCGAATGAAAACACGACAATTACGTTTACTGACGACGTGACTGTGGAAGGGAAGCCGCTGGCGGCGGGAAGCTATGGCTTGCACACGTTTCCCGACAAGGATCAGTGGACGATTATCTTCTCCAAGAATTCGACGTCGTGGGGCAGCTTCAGCTATGACGAGAAAGAAGATGCGCTGCGCGTGAGCGTGAAGCCGCATGCGGCAGAACCGTTTGAGACGCTGACGTATACGTTCGACGACGTCAAGCCGGATTCGGCCGTGGCGACGCTGCGGTGGGAGAAGCTGGCCGTGCCATTCCAGATTGGCGTGGACGTCAAGGCCGTCGTGTTGCGGAGCATCAAGAACGAGTTGCGCAGCGTGGGCGGCTTCACCTGGGCCGGCTATGACGAAGCGGCGAACTGGTGCCTGGACAACAATTATGAGCTTGCGCAGGCCCTGAAGTGGGAAAACACGTCGATTCAGAATGAGGAACGCTTTGAGAACTGGGAGACCAAGTCGCGCATTTACAACGCGATGGGCAAGAAAGAGGACGCCGACAAGGCGCTCGTGACGGCCTTGGAGAAAGCTAGCGCCGTGCAACTCTATGTTTATGCTCGGGGTCTGCAGAGACAAGGGAACGCAAAGCGGGCCTTCGAGCTGTATCCGCAGGTTCCCCAAAAGGATCCCAATCACTGGGTGAGCCACTTAGCGCTGGCGCGTGTCGATTCGAATAAAGGAGATTTCCCTGCTGCCACCAAGGAGTTGACGCAAGCCATCAGTGGAGCGCCGGACCAGACCAAGCCCTTCCTCGAGCCATTGCTGAAGCGGCTGGAAGCCAGGGACGACATCAACAAATAGGGCGCGTGATCCGAGCCGCTTCGTCCCGGGCAAACTTGCTCATTGTTGAGGTTTGGGTTGCGAGGACGCCTGTTGCGGCGGGCGCGGGCGGCTGGCGGGCGGAATGATGCCGTTCATCCGCAGGTACTCGACTATCTGACCGTAGTGATCCATGGAATGCCAGGCACCGATATTGGCAATGGCGAGACGGGTTGAGAGGAACGGGAGTACCGGCTTGGCCAGCGGCGTGACGGCGTTTTCGGAAGTGATCCCCGAAATGGCGCGGTGGCCGAGCGCGAAGGAATCCTTCAGGTACTGAACGATTTCGGCTTTGGTCTTCAACTCGGCAGGGCCGTTGGCATTTTGCTCGATGGATTTCGCGTCGATCGTCTCACCCATGAGCGGACCGAAAAAAAGGTGATTGGCGTAGCCGATGTGCTTCACCTCTTCGGCGAAAGTACGCACGCCCTTAAATTCTCCATTGGTGGGCGCGAAAGAATACTTGTCTTCGGGCATGGCCTCCGCGGCGGAGACGACCTGCTGCTCGACAATCCCGTAATGCATGTTAAGGATGGAGGCGACGGTGGGTGGTTGTTGCTGGTCCTTTGAGCCGCCCTGGGCGCGCAGGGTTGGGGCAGCGGCAAGCGCGCCCAGCAGGACGATGGATACGGCGGAGTTCTTCATCGGATTCTCCTTGTCTTGTGGAGCTGGTGCTCAGGATCTTACGCTTTCGCGGCCCGAGAAGTCATCTTCAAGTTTTACCGGCCGCTTCGACCACCCGCCCATCGATCGGCGCCCGGGCCAGAGAGGGCCGCGTGCTTGGGCTCGGCGACGGCGGCGAGGGCGGCTTCGATGACGTCGAGTCCTTCGTCGAATTGTTCGTCGGTGACGACGAGTGGAACGAGGATGCGGATGACGTTGTTAAACGTGCCGGCGGTGATGGTGATAAGGCCGTGCTCGTAGCAGTAGCGGGCGATTTGCTTGGTTTCCGTGTCGGCAGGCTCGCGCGTCGCGGCGTTGCGGACCAACTCGATGGCGCACATGCCGCCAAGGCCGCGCACGTCGCCGACGAGATCCCATTTCTTCTGCCACATGAAAGCGCGTTTTTCAAAACGTCCGCCGATCACCGCGGAGCGCGCCAGCAGGCCATCCTTCTCTATGGCTTCGATCACCGCGAGCGCCGCGGCACAAGACAAGGGGTGAGCACAAAACGTTCCGCCGAGGGCGCCGGGGCCGGGCGCGTCCATTATTTCGGCGCGGCCGGTGACGGCGGCGATGGGCATGCCGCCGCCGAGCGACTTGGCCATGGCGATCAAATCGGGCTCGATGCCGAAATGTTCGGAAGCGAACCACTTTCCGGTGCGTCCGAAGCCTGACTGTACTTCGTCGGCGATGAAAAGGATGCCGTGCTCGCGGCAAATCTTCTGCAGCAGCTTGAAGTAACCGGGCGGCGGAACGACAAAGCCGCCCTCGCCGAGAACGGGTTCGGCGAGGACCGCGGCGACCGATTCGGGAGCGACGGAACGCTTGAAGGCGTCTTCGAGATGGTGCGCAAAATCTTCGGCTGAGGTTCCCGCAGCGTGGCGGTAGGGATAGGCGTAGGGAATGCGATAGATGTCGCTGGCAAACGGCTGAAAGCCGGCTTTGTAGGGACGGGTTTTGCTGGTGAGGGACATGGTGAGAAGCGTGCGGCCATGAAAAGCATCTTCAAAGCAGATGACCGCAGGACGCTTGGTGTAAGCGCGGGCGATTTTGATGGAGTTTTCGATGGCCTCCGCGCCGGAGTTGACCAGAATGGTTTTCTTCGCGAAATTGCCCGGTGCCAGCGCGTTCAGTTTTTCGGCCACGGCGACGTAGCCTTCGTAGGGAGTGACGGCAAAGCACAGATGCAAGTGCTTTTCGAGCTGCTCGCGGAGGGCGGAAACGACGCGGGGCGAACGGTGGCCGGCGTTGAGGCAGCCGATGCCGCCGGCAAAGTCGATGTAGCGATTGCCATCCACGTCTTCGATGACGGCTCCTTCAGCGCGCGCGGCGAAAACGGGCGTGGCGTTGGAAGGGCCGCGCGGGATGGCGGCTTCGCGGCGGGCCAGGAGGGCGCGGGAGTTGGGGCCGGGAATTTCCGTGCGGAGCTGGATGGTTTTCATGATGCCTCCCTTGGTGGCTTGCTAAACTCGGCGCTCTCAGCGATCCCGGCTGATCGCTGCAAGTTGCCGCGATCCTCGCCGCCGTCCGGAAAAGACCCAAGCGGACACGGGATGACCTTCCTTCGATGGATCGAGCGAGACGCGTACAAGAGAAATTCTCTTTGCCACCTCCCATATCAGTACCAGCCGATAGGGGTTTCGTCGAGATTGACGTAGACCTGCTTGGTCTCGAGATATTCTTCGAGGCCCCACGGGCCGAGTTCACGGCCAAAGCCGGACTGTTTGTAGCCGCCCCAGGGCGCTTCGACGTAAGTCGGTTGCATATGATTGACCCAGATGATGCCGGCGCGCAGCGACTTCACGACGCGAAAAGCTTTGTAAATGTCGCGGGTCCAAACAGCAGCAGCAAGGCCGTAGGGCGTGTCGTTGGCGATGCGGATGGCTTCGGCCTCGCCGTCGAAGGGGATGACGGAAGCGACCGGGCCAAAGATTTCTTCGCGAGCGATGCGCGCGGAGTTCTCGACGTCGTAGAAGATCGTGGGCTCGACGTAGTAGCCCCTTGCGAATTGCTTCGCGCGCCCGCCGCCGATGGCGACTTTGGCTTCTTTCTTGCCAACATCGAGATAGGAGCAGACACGATCGTATTGTTCTTTGCTGACGAGCGGGCCCATCTTGGTGTCGCGTTCGAGCGGGGCGCCAAGCTTGATGCGCTTGGCCTTCTCGGTCATGGCTTCGACAAACTTGGAATAAATCTTCTTTTCAACGAGGATGCGGCTTCCCGCAGAGCAAACTTCGCCCTGATTGATAAATACGCCGAACAGCGCGCCGTCCACGGCGGCTTCCCAGTCGGCGTCGGGGAAGAAAATGTTGGGCGACTTCCCGCCGAGTTCGAGGGTGACGCGTTTGAGCGAGTCCGCCGCGCTCTTCACGATGACTTTTCCGACAGCGGCGCTCCCGGTGAAGGCAATTTTGTCCACGTTGGGATGCGCGACGATGGAGGCGCCCGCCGTTTCGCCAAAACCGTTCACGATGTTGACCACGCCGGGCGGCAAGCCAGCTTCTTCGAACCAAACGGCGAACTCCAGCGCGGTGAGCGGCGTTTGTTCGGCGGGCTTGAGCACGCAGGTGCAGCCTGCGGCGATGGCGGGAGCAAGCTTCCAGGCGGCCATGAGCAGCGGGTAGTTCCAGGGAATGATTTGACCGGCGACGCCGACGGGCTCGCGCATGGTAAAGCTCAGAGCGTTGGCAGGAACCGGATTCACGCTGCCAGTGATTTTGTTGGCGAGGCCACCGTAATACTCGAAACAGGTTGCCACGTCGGCGATGTCATATTCCGCTTCGACAATGGGCTTGCCGGTGTTGCGGCATTCAAGCTCGGAGAGTTGCCGAGCGCTTTGGCGGATTTTTTCCGCTAGCTTGAAGAGGATGCGGCCGCGGTCCTGGGCGGTGGTAGTAGCCCAAGGCCCGGAGTCAAACGCGGCGCGGGCTGCCTTCGCGGCATTGTCGATGTCGGCGGCGTTTGAGGAAGGGACCTGGGCGATCACTTCTTCGGTCGAAGGATCGTAGACGGGAAAGGTTTCGCCCGACGCGCTACTGACCCACTGGCCACTTACGTAGTTCTGATAAGTGCGAACGCTGGTCTTGGCGATGGTGGACATGGCTACCTCCCAAAATCGGTTTCATTTCACACCGTGGTGGCCGCGGAAGCAAGTTTGCGCGCGGCCTTACGCCTACCGTAAATGAAAAAGAAAAAGCCGGCCAGGCCAATGAAGGCCAGAGTGCCGCCGAACATCCACAGTTCGTAAGAAAAGAGCGAAGTGATTTGCTGCGCTGGGAAAAACGCCAGGGCGATTCCCACAGAGGTGGTCAGGAAGCCGCTCAGGCCAGCAGCGATGAGAGTACCTTTGCCGTAGCGCCCGGGCGCGAAAGATTTCTGCGCCGCAATTCTCAGCAAGGCGCCGAACATGTAGAGAAACGGGATCAACTGAAGTACCACGGCAAGCGACAAGAGCTTCTGAAAGGTTTCCTGCACGCCGGCGCCGGTGAAGCTGAAGTTGATGACGACCAAAATGAGGGAAACCGTTGCGTGCACGATGAGCGCGGCGTGGGGGGTGGAATATCTGGGATGAATCTTGCCGAGCCAGTCCGGCAGGTAGGAATCGAGGCCGGCGACAAAGGGAATGCGGGCCGAGCCGCCAAGCCAGGCCGAACCGATTCCGGCGATGGACAAACTGAGCATGAGCGCGAAGGGCGCGATGATCCAGCCGATGCCCACTCGCGCGGACATGTGGCTGACGGCTTGCACGATGCCCTGGAGAACGTTGATTTGATCTTTGCTGACAGCCACGAGCAAGGTCAGCGTCGTGCCCACGTAGAGCGCGCCGGAGAGAAGGCCGCCCAAGGCGACGGCTCCCGGAAGCGTTCTTCGCGGGTCTTCGATTTCGTCGCCCATGACGGAGGCGAGCTCGAGGCCAACAAGGCCAAAACAGATGACACCGAAGGAGTTCAGAACGAAGCGCGGGTTCGCGGGAATCCGGAAGTCCGCCGCAGTCAGGGAAGTGCCGAAGCGCAGCCCGACAATGACACCCAGGGCAATCAGCAGGACACCGGCGACAAAGGTGCCGAGGCCGCCGACGTTGTTGATCCATTTGCCAACGCCAAGGCCGACGATGTTGAGGACCACGAGAACGACGAGCAGCGCGAGCGAAGCTAAAAGGGCAAAGGCTTTGCTATCCGCGAGAGAAGCGTGAGCCGGGCCGAGGGAGAAGACAGAAACACCGACGAAATACAGCATGATGGTCGGCACATACATCATGTTGTTCGTCCAGTAGCACCAGCCGGAGAGAAAACCATGGAAGTCGCCAAAGACTTCCTTAGCCCAGAGGTAAACGCCGCCTTCGCCGGGATAACGGTGCGCGAGTTCGATGACGGCGATTCCCTGGGGCCAGAAAAAAAGGAGAAGGGAGATGCTCCAGAGCCAGACCGTCACCCCGCCGTTGGCGGCAATGGATGGGACCACATTCAGATTGAAAACGGCGACGACGAAAAGCAGGACGAGGTCCCGGCGGCCGAGCACGCGCTTGAGACGCGGAGCTTCGGTGGCTGCGACGGCGGCGTTTGGTATGACAACCTCGCTTCCCAATAGAGATTCCTCGCTTCACAGACTCCGCCCGGAAGGAAGAGCGCACAAAAAGAGGAGTGAGTCGGCTAGTGCCCACCCGCCCCGACCGACGCGCCGCGCTCCTGCTGCGCTTTGGCCAATGCGGGCGCGACCTCTTCGAAGACCGCAAGATGGTTGTCGATGTCCGCTTCCGTGTGCTGAACGGAAATCGTCCACTGCTCGTCCCACCAATACGGCTGCGCCAGAACGCCGCGATTGACCATGCCGAACCAGTAGTGCCGCCAGAGATCGACGTCGATTTTGGTCCAATCGCGATAGTTGCGAATTTCCTGCGGATAAAGCATCAGAGCCCCGTTGACGCCCGCGCTCGCGACGTAGGCTTGCAAGCGGGATTTCTTGATGATGGCGCGATAGCCTTCCGTGAGCTTCTTGCTGAGGATGCCGACGTGGGCGTAGTTTTCGCGCGTGAGGACTTCGCGAACCGTGGCGAGACCCGCCGCCATGGCTGCGCGGTTGGTGTTGTAGGTGCCGCCGTGAAAGACTTTGTGCTGCGAGATGAGATCCATCACGGCACGGCTCGCTCCAAACGCGGCGAGCGGCAAACCGCCACCGATGGATTTGGCCAGGCAGATGATGTCCGGCTTGACACCAAAGAATTCGCTGGCGCCGCCCCAGGCGAGTTTCGCACCGGTTTTCACCTCGTCGAAAATGAGCAACGCACCGTTTTTGTCGCAAAGATCGCGCAATCCTTCGAGAAAACCAGGCTGTGGGAGGCACAGGCCAACATTCATGAGGATGGGCTCAAGAATGATGGCGGCAATCTGGCCCGGATTCTCCTTGAAGCGGCGCTCGACGCTCGCGAGATTGTTGAACGCGGCGACGACGACGTTGGCGAGAGAGGCTTGGGGAACGCCGGCGCCGCCGGGGACGCTCGTGGGAGCTTCGGGATCGCCGTAATCTTCTGCT
>Ga0137386_10002037_pt1 | contig 12901 bp, 10 predicted proteins | sample SagtaG_4_FD_104910 | JGI IMG/M metagenome (GOLD analysis project Ga0137386, IMG submission 104910) | Vadose zone soil microbial communities from Sagehorn Ranch, Mendocino, California, USA - Sage2_R_100_16 metaG | ecosystem: Environmental > Terrestrial > Soil > Vadose zone | place: USA... | reverse complement strand
GCGGCCAGACGGGCCTGAACCTCGCCGTCGCGCTGGCCGAGGACGGGGTGCTCGACCGCTTCGGCGTCGAGCTGATCGGGGCCAAGCTGCCCGCGATCAAGAAGGCCGAGGACCGCCAGCAGTTCAAGGTGGCCATGGAGCGGATCGGGTTGGCCCTGCCGAAGTCCGGCCAGGTCCGCTCGCTCGAGGAAGCGCGCGAGGTCGTCAGGAAGATCGGTTACCCGGTGATCATCCGGCCGTCGTTCACCCTCGGCGGCTCCGGCAGCTCGATCGCCTACAACCCCGACGAGCTGGAAGACGCCATCCGCTGGGGCCTGCAGCTCTCACCGGTCGGCACCGTGCTGGTCGAGGAATCGGTGATCGGCTGGAAAGAGTTCGAGCTCGAGGTCATGCGGGACCGCGCGGACAACATCGTCATCATCTGCTCGATCGAGAATTTCGATCCGATGGGCGTCCACACGGGAGACTCGATCACCGTCGCGCCGGCCCAGACGCTCTCCGACAAGGAATACCAGCTCATGCGGAACGCGGCCGCCGCGATCATCCGCGAGATCGGCGTGGAGACCGGTGGCAGCAACATCCAGTTCGCCGTGAATCCCGCCGACGGCCGGCTGGTCGTCATCGAGATGAACCCGCGCGTCTCCCGCTCCTCCGCGCTCGCGTCCAAGGCCACCGGATTTCCGATCGCCAAGATCGCGGCCAAGCTGGCCGTCGGGTACACGCTCGACGAGATCCGTAACGACATCACGCGCGAGACGCCGGCGTCGTTCGAGCCGGTGCTGGACTACTGCGTCGTGAAGATCCCGCGCTGGGCCTTCGAGAAATTCCCCGAGGCCGACCGCACGTTGACGACCCAGATGAAGTCGGTCGGTGAGGTGATGGCCATCGGGCGGACGTTCAAGGAAGCGCTCCAGAAGGCCGTGCGCTCGCTCGAGCAGGATCGCTGGGGCCTGACGCTCGATCGCCCGATCGACGACGACGGGCTGCGCGGGCTCCTGCGCGTGCCCAATCCCGATCGTCTCTTCGCCCTCGGGGACGCGTACCGCGCCGGCTTCTCGACGTCAGAGATCCACGCGCTGACGAAGATCGATCCCTGGTTCCTCGAGCAGATCCGCCAGATCGTCGAGCTCGAGCCCGAGATCGCGCGGGCGGGCCTGACCGATCCGCGCCTGCTGCGCCGGGCCAAGCAGTGGGGCTTCGCCGACCGGCGCATCGCCTCCCTCACCGGAGCGACCGAGGCGACCGTGCGCGCAGTCCGCAAGAGTCATGGCATCACGGTGACGTTCAAGACCGTGGACACGTGCGCCGCCGAGTTTGCCGCCTACACGCCTTACCTCTACGCGACCTACGAGGAGGAGGACGAGGCGCCGCCGACCGGCCGGAAGAAGGTCGTCATCCTGGGCTCGGGTCCCAACCGGATCGGCCAGGGCATCGAGTTCGACTACTGCTGCGTTCACGCGGCCTTCGCGCTGAAAGAGCTCGGCGTGGAAGCGATCATGGTCAACTGCAATCCGGAGACGGTCTCCACCGACTACGACACCTCCGACCGTCTCTACTTCGAGCCGCTCACGCTCGAGGACGTGCTGAACATCGTCGAGAAGGAGCGGCCGCTCGGCGTCATCGTGCAGTTCGGCGGCCAGACGCCGCTGAAGCTGGCGGTCCCGCTCCAGCAGGCGGGCGTCCCGATCCTGGGCACCTCGCCCGATGCCATCGACCGTGCCGAGAACCGCGAGCGCTTCTCTCGACTCCTCGACGAACTGGGGCTGGTGCAGGCGGCCGGCGCGACCGCACGCTCGTTCGACGAGGCCCAGCGTATCGCGACGTCGATCGGCTATCCGGTGCTCGTGCGCCCGTCGTACGTGCTGGGCGGCCGCGCCATGCAGATCGTCTACGACGACGAGGACCTCCGCAATTACATGGGCGAGGCCGTGAAGGTCAGTCCGGAGCACCCGATCCTGATCGACAAGTTCCTGGAGGACGCCATCGAGGTCGACGCCGATGCCGTGGCCGACGGCCACTCGGTTGTGGTCGGCGGCGTGATGGAGCACATCGAGAAGGCCGGCATCCACTCGGGCGACGCGGCGTGCGCGCTGCCGCCGTACTCGCTGGGCGAGGAGCAGGTGCGTGCGTTGCGCGCGCAGACGAAAGCGCTGGCCGGCGCGCTCGGCGTCGTCGGGCTCATCAACGTGCAGTTCGCGATTCGTAACGACGCCGTCTACGTCCTCGAGGTGAACCCGCGGGCCTCGCGCACGATCCCCTTCGTGTCCAAGGCCATCGGCGTGCCGTTGGCCAAGGTGGCGATGCGCGCGATGCTGGGCCACCCGGTGAGCGCCATCGCCAGCGTCGAGGCGCGCGAGCCCGACCACATCGCGGTGAAGGAGTCGGTCTTTCCGTTCATCAAGTTCCCCGGCGTGGACGTCGTGCTCGGGCCCGAGATGAAGTCCACCGGCGAGGTCATGGGGATCGATCACGATTTCCGCAAGGCGTATCTGAAGGCGCAGGTCGCGGCCGGCTCCACGCTGCCCACCAGCGGCAAGGTGTTCATCTCGGTGAAGAACCGCGACAAGCGCGTGGTCATGACGCTGGCCAAGCGCCTCGCCGAGATGGGCTTCGGTCTGGTGGCGACGGGGGGCACCGCGCGCGTGCTGGAGCGCCACGGCATGACCGTCGAGGTCATTCACAAGGTGGGCGCGGGGTATCGGCCGAACGTGGTCGACCTGATGAAGCGCGGCGAGATCGCGCTGGTCTTCAACACGCCCGAGGACGGGCGAGCCCGCAAGGACTCGGCGCTCATCCGTCGCACGGCCGTCGCGCAGCAGATCCCCTACTACCTCACCGTCGACGGCATCCAGGCTGCCATCGGGGCCATCGAGGCGCTGCTGAAGGAAGAGCAGGGCGCGACGAGCCTGCAGGAGTACCACCGTGGGTGATCCCTCCGACCGGCTGCTCGTCGCGCTGGACGTGGATGGCCTGGATCAGGCCACCTCGCTCCTCGACAACGTGAGCGGCGTGGTGACCGGCTGCAAGATCGGCAACCAGCTCTTCACGGCAGCGGGCCCGGCGGCGGTGGAGGCAGCCCGCAAGCGCGGCTTCCGCGTCTTCCTCGATCTCAAATATCACGACATCCCCAACACGGTGGCCGGCGCGGTGCGCGAGGCGACGCGGTTGGGCGTGTTCATGCTCAACGTCCACGCGGGCGGCGGCCTCGCCATGATGCGCGCCGCTGCTGAAGCCGCGACCAGAGCGGCCAAGGACCTCGCGGTACCCCGTCCCATCTGTCTCGGCGTGACGGTGCTGACGAGCCTCGATCGCCACGCCCTCGACGCCGAGCTCGGCATCGTCTCGACGGTCGAGAGCCATGTACTCCATCTGGCCGGACTGGCGAAAGCCGCGGGGCTCGACGGCTGCGTGGCCTCGGCGCGCGAGATCGGCCCGCTGCGGCTCCAGTTCGGGAAGAAATTCGTGATCGTGACGCCCGGGATTCGACCGGCTGGGGGGCCGCCAGGAATTCGCGCGCCCAGCAAAGAGGGGGGTATGGGGGGAAGCGGAAACGGGTCCCCCCATGAGAAAACGGGTCCCCCCAGTCAAGCGATCATCGCCACTCCTAGCGGCGACGATCAGGTGCGCACGGCCACGGCCGCTGCGGCCATCGAGGCCGGCGCCGACTACATCGTGGTGGGACGGCCCATCACCGCGGCGCCGAATCCCAGAGCGGCTGCCCAGGCCGTGCTCAAGGAGCTCTCCGGATGACCGAACAGGAAACGCTCGCCCTCTACGAGAAGACCGGCGCTCTCATGCGCGGCCACTTTCGCCTCACCTCCGGCCTGCATTCGGAGATCTATCTGCAGTCGGCGCTGGTGCTGCAGTACCCCGAGTACGCGGCCGCGCTCGGTGCCGACCTCGCCGCGCCCTTCAAGGACGCACGTGTGAGCACGGTGCTGGCGCCGGCCATCGGCGGCATCCTGGTCGCCCACGAGGTGGCCCGCGCGCTCGGCGTGCGCGCGCTCTTCACCGAGCGCGACAACGGCGTGATGTCGCTCCGTCGTGGCTTCGCGCTGCAGGCGGGGGAGCGGTGCCTCGTGGTCGAGGACGTCATCACCACGGGCGGCTCGACACGTGAAGTGGTGGAGTGCGTGGAGCGCGCCGGAGGCGTGGTGGTGGGCGTCGGGTCGCTGATCGATCGCAGCGGCGGCGCGGCGAGCTTCTCGGTCAAGCGGGTGGCCCTCGCCACCGTCAGCGCCATCAACTACCCGCCCGAGGCCTGCCCGCTCTGCAAGGCGGGAAGCCAGGCGGTCAAGCCCGGCAGTCGCGTGACCTAGTTCCTGGCCTCGTTACTTGCGGGCCGGGGCGCCTGGTGCGGCGGCGCTCGGCCTGAACTCGTCCGGATGAGCGTCGGCGTACACGACGGCTTGTCTCAGCTCACTCTCCGCCTGCTTCACCAGCTCGAGTGCCTTGACGCGGTGCCCGCCATAGTGATGCGCGGCGCGCTCGAGCTGACCCTCGGCGTGCGTGAGCGCTCGCGTCGCTGCCGCGATGTGCGGGTGCTTGCCTCCGCGCCCATACGCGCCGCCCGATTGCCCATAGGTGCTGCCCGGTGGAGTGTCGGCCGTGAACGCGATCGTCCCCGCACCGAGCACCAGGCCGCTCGCGAGCGCGACCGCTGGAAGCCAGATCTCTCTTCGCATGTTCGCCCTCCCGAGACGTTGACGCCTGAGGTCGTTAGAACCCGAGGTCTCTGAAGAACTTCTGGATGCGCCCGGGTGACGGAGCCATCACCGTCTTCACGGCCGGCCCGGGCGGCCGGGCGGCGAGCAGGATCCGGATCTCCGAGCGCTCTCCCGCATGCACTTCCACGTGGCGGCTCTCGCCGTTGAACTGTGGGTGAGTCACGCGCAGGCGATAGCGCCCCTCTCTCACCCGATGCACGATGCGCCCGTCCGGCTCTGCCGTGAGCGTGGTGACGAGCGCGTCCTGCGGTGTGTAGATCTCCACGGTCGCGGCCGCTACCGGCTGGCGCGCACGATCCTGGACGACGGCGACGACCTCCCCTTTGCTCGAGACCGGTGACGTGATTCCCACGAGCGACAGCGCGGTGCCGACGATCGTCACGAGCCCCGCGCCGAAGCCGACGACGGTCTGCAGCTTCGTCATCGGCTGGTGGAGGACCGCGCCGATGCGCGACGTCGTCGAAGCCGGCGCCGGGCGCGCCGGTGCGGGCGGCCGCTCTGCCGGAAGCTCTGCCGCGAGCTCGCTCACGCGTCGGCCTTACGGAGAGTCGCCACGCTGAGGTTGAACGAGGCTGGGCGGCGCGGGCTTTTTCGCGGGCTCGACGGCCTTCACCGGCTCGTGGGCCTTCTCGTGAGCCTTCGGAGGCTTCGTCACCTTCGCCGGCTTCGTGGCCTTGTTCTTCACCGGAGGCGTCTTCTCGGCAGGCGCAGCAGTCGCGGCCGGTGCGATCGGTGGCAGTGTCGGCGGCAACGCGGTCGTCACGACGGACGGCGCCGGACGCGGCGCGAGAGAAACGTGGAGCTCCGAGCGCTCGCCCGATGACACCTCGATCTGCCGGACCTGCGGCATGAACTGCGGATGGCTCACGCGTACGCGGTACTTACCTTCCTTGAGTCGCCGCGCCACACGGCCGTCGCTCGGGGCCGTCAGCGTGGTGACCAGCGCGTCCTGCGGCGTGAGAATTTCCACCGTGGCTTCGGGCAGCGGCGCGCGTTCGCGCATGTCCTGAATCACGGCGATCATCTCGCCGAGCACCGGAGGCCGTTCGTGCAGGCCGGCCAGCGAGACGATGCTGCCAGTGATGGTGATGAGTCCGGCGGCCACGCCGACCATCGCCTGGATCTTGGTCAGCGGCTGGTGAAGGATCGTGTCGAGCTTCGACGGCGATGCGGCCGGCGAATCCGGCGGCGCCGGTGGGCCCTCGGGAACCTCAGGCTCCTGGGAGACCTCGTCCTGTGACATGAGGGTGGGTCATCGGCAAGGACCGAGCCAAATCTAAGTAGGCGTCACGCAATGGGGGGAGGGGCCGCCGGCGTGCCAGCCGGGGCATCTCTCGCGCGCCAGATCGGCAAGCCTTCGGCGGGCTAGTACTCGGGCGGAGCGTACACCGTCACGAAGAAGAGCGGGGTCCGACCCGTATTGCGTACGTGGTGACGGGTTCCCGCCGCGATCGTCACCAGGCTGCCGGCGCGGGCGCGGTGCTCCTTCTCGCCGACGCGTACCGCGGCCTCGCCCTCGACGACGTAGATGATCTGATCGGCCTCGTGGCGCTCTTCGGGCCCGGCGTCGGCGCCGGGAGCGATGGTCATCACTCCCGTCTGGCTTCGCGTGGTCTCCTGCAGGACGGTGAAGAACTCTCCGCGATGTTCGAACACGTCGACGACATCCATCCCGCCCTCCCGGCCAGCGCCGCGCGCCGGTCGAGGTCATCGTACCGCACGCGCGGCGTCGGTCGTTGGGGGAGGGATTACTCTGTGGGCGTCATGAGGCGCACGGTTACTCGGCGCTTCTGGGCGTCGGTCAGCGCACCGTCGTCCAGGACGCCGAGGCCGATGGCCTGAATGCGCGGCAGGGCCACGCCCTTGGATACGAGGAAGCGGCGCACCGCTTCCACCCGCCGCTGGCTCAGTCCGATGTTGTACGGAACATCACCGGTCGGATCCGTATATCCGGTCAGGTCCACCGTCAGGTTCGGGTTCGCCTGGAGCTCCTTGATGAAGCCCAGCAGCGTGGTCTGGGCCCCGTCGTCGAGCTCCCAGCGGTCGAAGCCGAAGGTGACGTCCATGCTCTCCACGTCCTGGCGCTTGTGACGACTGCTCCACAACCGGGTCAGACGCTCGTCGACGCCGTCGGCCCGCACGTGGGCCGCCTCCGCCCTCGCGTGAGCGGCATCGGCCCGCTCGCCGGCCTTGGTCGCCTGCTCCTCGACCTTGGCCATGCGGAAGCCCATCCCCTCGACGCGGATCTTCTGCTCGCCGATCTTGCTGTCGGTGTCCGCGGCGGTCTTGCCCATCATGTCCCGCACCCAATCCTTGGTGGCGCAGCCACTCAGCAATAGGCCGGCCGCCGTCACGGCCACAAAGGTGCTACGTCTCCGCATACCGGTTGCCTCCCTCGAACAGTTGGCTGCTGCCGACCACGTATTTGCAACGTAGCCGCCAGTCCGAGAATGCTCGAATTGGGCCGTAAATGCGGGCGTTACGAAGCGGCGGCGCGCGGCGAGAGCGTTCTGGGCCGGACAGCGTCAGTTGCGCGGCTGACGCTGGAAATCTTTCCACGACGATTCCCGTCACTCACTTCGGCGTGCCGAAGAGGCCATTCTGCACGAGGACGATCGCCAGCCACGCGAGTTGTCCGCCGACGAAGACGAGCGCGGCCTGTTCGCGGCCGGCGCTGACGCGCGTGCGGTAATGAAGGAATCCCAGGACGAGCGCGACGACCCCGAAGAGCGTCCCGTCGTAGCGGGTCACGACGCCGTAGTACAGCAGCAGGCCTCCGGCGAACGTCCACAGCACGTAGGCGCCAAGCCACTGGGCGACGACCGAGACCACGACCGACGCGCGCGAGCCCGACGTGCCGAAGAAGCGGGCGATGCCGACGGCCAGGGCGCCCCCGAAGAAGATCAGCAGCAGGGTGAGGACGGTGAAGCGGGTCACGCGCCCTTCCGGTACTCCGGCCGCCAGCGGAGCAGGCGCATCTCGACCTGCTTGATCCCGAGCGCCATGACGATGCCGATGAGGCCCAGCGTGAGGAGCGCCACCATCATGTCGGCGGCGTTGAGCGTCCCCAGCGACTGGATGATCAGGTAGCCGAGGCCTCCGCCCGACTCGCCGCCCAGGAACTCGCCGACCACCACGCCGATGAGGGCGAACGAGATGGACGGCGTCAGGGACGCAAACGTCCACGCCAGCGCCGAGGGGATGATGACCGTCCGCATCACCTGGTGCTCGCTCGCCCCCAGGAAGCGCGCGGAGTGGATCAGGTCGGCGTCCACGCTGCGCGCCCCCTGGAAGGTGTTGAAGAAGACGATGAAGAACACGATCGTCCACGCGAGCACGATCTTCGCCACCAGGCCGAAGCCGAAGATCATGGTGATGAGGGGCACCAGCGCGATCCGCGGCAGCGAGTTGAAGGCGACGATATAGGGCTCGAAGATGCGGGCCAGCCGATCGTTCCGTCCCAGCACCAGGCCGGCCACGAAGCCGGTCGACACGCCGACGACGAAGCCCCACAACGTCGACTGCACGGTCGAGAGCGTCATCTGCCAGAGGCTCAGCCTCACCCGGTCCGACAGGAGGTACGCGAAACGCCGCGCGATCAGCGTCGGCCGGCTGATGAAGAACGGATCGATCCAGTAGAGGCCGGGCGTCTTCGAGATGGCCTTGATGCCGGTCAGCCACTCCCACGAGGCGAGCAGCACGACCAGGAGGAGGAGCTGCCAGAACAGGACCGAGCCGCGAGGCCTCACCGGGCCCGCTCCCGCGCGAACTCCTCGCCGAGCACGTGCCAGATCTCGCCGTAGGCGCGCAAGTACTCGTCGGTCTCGCGCAAGCGGATGACGTCGCGCGGCCGGGTCAGCTTCACGTCGTAGATCATCTTGATCCGGCCGGGTCGTCGCGTCATGACGACGATCCGATCGGCCAGCGTGATCGCTTCCGAGAGGTCGTGGGTGATGAAGACGACGGTCTGGCGCCGCTGGCCCCACAACGTCAGCAATTCGCCGTGCAGATCGAGCTTGGTGTGGAGATCCAGGGCGCCGAAGGGCTCGTCCATCAGGAGGATCTGGGGCTCGAGGATCAGGGTCCTCACGAGCGCCACGCGCTGCCGCATTCCACCCGACAGCGTGGCCGGGAAGGCGTCCTCGAAACCCTCGAGGCCGGCCATGCTCACGGCGGCCGCTACCCGCCGCTCCTGCGCGTCGCCCCGGATGCCGCGGTACTCGAGGCCCAGCGCGATGTTCCGCCGCACGGTCCGCCACGGGAACACCGTGTCCTTCTGGAACACGTACCCCACGTTGGCGGGCACACCCGTGACGGGCCAGCCGTCGATCTCGATGACTCCCGCGGAGGGCTCGACGAGGCCGGCGATCATGTTGAGGATCGTCGACTTGCCGCAGCCCGACGGCCCCACGATCGCCACGAATTCCTCGTCGCCGATCTCGAACGAGACGTCGCTGACGGCTTCCACCGTCCGCGCCGCCTCGCGAAAGGTCTTCGCGAGATCGCGAACGACGATGCGCGGCCGACGGCTCAGGACTTGATCTTCTGGTGGGCCTTGCGGACGAAGGCCATGTCGACCGCCTGGGCGTACGGGATGGGCTTCTCGACGGCCTCGGGGATGAACACCTTCATGCCGTTGTCGTAATCCTTGGGGGCGATCGCGAAGTCCCAGTCGAAGATCGTCTTGTAGTACTTCACCGACCGGAGCACGATGTCGCGCTTGAACGTGTCCATGTACGGCTTGTAGACGACGTCCACGATCTCCTCGTTGTTCGCGTGGCGGATCCACTGCTGGGCGCGATAGCAGGCGTTGACGTAGGCCTGCACGAGGTCGGGCGACTTCTCCAGCGTGTCCTTCAGCGCATAGCCGACCGTCACCGGGATCGGGCCGCCGAACACTCGGGTCCACGCCTTCTCGTCGAGCACGTCGTAGATGGCCTGGCCGAAGCCTTCTTCCTCGGCCGCCCACTGCCACTCGGGAACGGCCATGATCGCGTCGAACTTTCCCGCCTTGAGGCCGCCGAGCATGGTGGTGGACGCACCGCCGCCCACCCACTCGACGTGATCGTTGACGGGTCGGCCGTCGGCCGCCTTCGCGTGCTTCAGGACGTACACGCCGTACACGTACGTGCCCGAGCCGACCGCCGTGGCCGCGATCACCGCCTTGCGCCCGACGAGCTTCAAATCGGCCAGCGCCTCGACGCTCTTGACGCCCCTGTCGTGGAGCTCCTTGCGCACCACGATGTTGGCGTACGAGCAGCGCGTATCGGTGGCGAAGAGCATGGTGGTCTCCTTGCCCTTCTCCGTAGCCTTCAGTGGATGGTTCGAATCACCGAGTCCGAACATGGCCTGGCCGGCCGTCACCGCGTTCACCACGCGGGCGCCGCCGCCGGGGACGATGAAGTTGGCGACCCTCACCCCCTCCTCCTCGAAGAACTTCTTCTCGCGCGCGACGAGGTGCTGGCCGTACACGAACGTCGAGACGCTGTGCGCCACCGTGATCGGCTTCCCCTGCGCACCGGCGGGGCGCGGCCGGCCCGCGGCGAACGCGGCCGCCGCGAGCGCGCTCGTGGTGAGAACGTCACGCCGAGTCCACGTCATTCCCGAGCATCCTCCTTCCCGAAGTCGAACCGGCGGCTGAGTGTAGGACCCGGGCTCGCGCACTGTCAAATCACAAGCCCTTGATTTTCGTCGGAAAACCGTGCCGTTGAGGCCTCGTCACGGAGTGGGAAAAGTTTTTCCACCACCATCGCATTCGGAGATGCCAGTCGAGAGCGCCCCCTGTATGCTCTGCCCCAGATGGCCCGTCTCCCCCCGCTGCGACGGCACCTCGTCGTGCTCGTCCTCGTCACGCTCGCGCCCGTGCTCGCGTTCGCGGTGTGGCTCGTGTTCCGCGGGAACGCGCAGGAGCGGGCGCAGCTCGAGCACGGACTGGAGGAGACCGCCGAGGCGCTCAGCACGGCGGTCGACCGCGAGATCGACCGCGGGATCAGCACGCTCCAGACGCTCGCGACGTCGGAGAGCTTGCACACTGGCGACCTCGAGCGCTTCCGGACCCAAGCGGCCGCCGTCGTGCTCGCGCACGGCGGCCTCGAGTACGTCCTCCTCGCCGACGCGAGCGGCCGGCAACTCATGAACGTGCTCGTTCCCGCCGGCGAGCCGCTGCCGCCACTGGCCCGGCCGGAGCTGATTCGCGATGTGCTGGAAAACGGCCACGCGCTCGTCAGCGAGCGGGGAGACGCCGGGGCGGAGGGGCACCTGCTGATTGGTGTGAGATCTCCGATCCTCCGGGCCGGTCGCTCCGCGACGCTCCTGGTCGCGAGCGTCGCGCGGAGGAGCATCGGCAGCCTGATCGCCCAGCACACCTTCCCACCAGGCTGGACCGCGACCATCTACGACCGCGAGGGCCATGTCCTCGCCACGTCCGACGTCGACCGCGCGGGCCTCGGCCGGCACGCGACCCCGGCGATCCTGGACGCCGTGGCGCGGAAGGCCACCGGGGTCGCGCAGATCAGCACGACGGACCGGCAGCGCTTCTACGCTGGCTTTGCGCGCCCGAGCCTGTCGGGATGGGTCGTCACCGTCGGCGTGCCGCTCGACGCCGTCGAGGCGTCGCTGCGACGCTCCCTGCTCCTGGTCGCCGCCGCCGGCGCGCTCTCGATCGTGCTGGCGCTCGGCGCCGCGCTCGTGATCGGTCGCCGCATCGCCGATCCGCTCGTGGCGCTGGCGGCGGCCGCCCCCGCCGTCGTCCGGGGCGAGCGCGTGGCGCTGCCGGGATCGAGCGCGCGCGAGATCGCCGACCTGTTCGCCGCCCTGAAGACGGCGGCCGACGACCGCGAGAGCGCGGAGCAGCATGCGGCCGAGGCCCATCGCCTGCTGCGCGCGGTCTTCGACGGCACGACCGACGGCGTCTTCGTCAAGGACCTCGTCGGTCGTTACGTCATGATCAACGAGGCCGGCGCCCGGCTGATCGGCCAGCCCGTCGAGGACATCGTCGATCACGACGACACGACGCTCTTCGACGCCGATTCGGCGGCGCGCATCGCCGCGCAGGACCGCGAGGTCATCATCACCGGCGAGCCGCGTACCTACGAGAATTTCTCGGTGGCCACCGCCGCCGGCCACGTCCGCAGCTATCTGTCGACCAAGGCGCCGTACCGGGACGCGACGGGCCGGATCGTCGGCGTCATCGGCATCACGCGCGACGTCACCGAGCGCCAGCGCGCCGAGGAGGAGCGGGAGAGGCTCCTGGCCGTCGCCGAGGAGGCCAATCGAAGCAAGGACCAGTTCCTGGCCGTCCTCTCGCACGAGCTGCGCACGCCGCTCAACGCGGTCATCGGCTGGGTCGGCATGCTGCGCTCGATGAGCCTCGAGCCGGCCACGTCAGCGCGCGCGCTCGACGCCATCGATCGCAACGGCCGGGCGCTGGCCCAGCTCGTGAGCGACCTGCTCGACGTGTCACGCATCGTGAGCGGCAAGCTTCGGCTCGACACGCGGGCGATCAATCTGGTGCCCGTGATCGAGGCCGCGCTGGACGCGGTGCGGCCGACGGCCGACGCCAAGAGCATCCAGATCCAGTCCGTCCTCGATCCGCGGGCCAGCCCTGTCCTCGGCGATCCCGACCGTCTCCAGCAAGTCGTCTGGAACCTGGTCGCCAATGCGATCAAGTTCACGCCGGCGTCGGGCCAGGTCCGCGTCAGCCTGCGCGGCGTGGCGGCTCGGGCCGAGATCGTGGTCGCCGACACCGGCGTCGGCATCGACGCCCAGCTCATGCCGTACATCTTCGAGCGCTTCCGGCAAGGCGACAGCTCCAGCACGCGGGCCCACGGCGGGCTCGGGCTCGGACTGGCGCTCGTGAAGCATCTGACCGAGCTGCACGGAGGCACCGTCGAGGCCGACAGCCTCGGCGAGGGTAAGGGCGCGACGTTCATCGTCAGGCTTCCGCTGATGGTCAGCCGCGTGCGGTCCGCGCCCGAGCGTGGCGAGCTGGCCGGGACCTGCGTCGGGCCCAACGCGCGCCTCGCGGGGCTGCGCGTCGTCGTCGTGGACGACGATCCCGACAGTCTCGACATGCTCTCGACGCTGCTGCGTCAGCAGAAGGCCGATGTCCGTATGGCCACGTCCGCCGCCGAGGCGCTGGCGCTCGTCGAGGACTGGCTCCCGCACCTCGTCGT
>Ga0137386_10002029_pt1 | contig 12924 bp, 13 predicted proteins | sample SagtaG_4_FD_104910 | JGI IMG/M metagenome (GOLD analysis project Ga0137386, IMG submission 104910) | Vadose zone soil microbial communities from Sagehorn Ranch, Mendocino, California, USA - Sage2_R_100_16 metaG | ecosystem: Environmental > Terrestrial > Soil > Vadose zone | place: USA... | reverse complement strand
GCCGGCCGAGCCGGTACCCGGGCCGGCGCCGCCCGAGGGCGGCAAGCCCGCGGTTGCGGAAGGCTGAACCGTCAGCGCACCGTCCAGCCCACCGGCGCCGCGTCGGCCGGCGCGTACTGCACCGCCGCCGGCTGCGCGCCGGCCGGTACCGCGAAGGCGATCCATCCCCGGACGCAGTCGCCCGGGTGCAGCCTTCGGTGGTCGGTCGGGTAGGCCGGCTGCGGGAACCGCGCGTCCGCGGTGAGCGTGGCCGGGACGGTACGGCCGTCGGCGGTCATCAGCTGCCACGGTCCGCGGCTGATGCTCACGTCGAAGATGACCGTGCGCTGGACGCAGACCTGTACGTCCGCGCCAGCCCAGACCGAACTGCTCGGGGCGTCGGCGGCCAACGGCTGCCGGTACTCGAAGACGGTGGCCTGTACCTGGCTGTTGTCGGCCTGGGCCGCCTGGCCCATCGGCACGCCCGACGGCGTGGGACTCGGTGGCGTGCTAGGCGCGGCCGGTGGCGCGGACTCGCCGGCTGCCGGCGCGGTGCCCTGCACGGAGGTTGCGCAGCCAGCCGGAAGCGCCGCCACGAGAGCGAGGGCGGCGCCGGCCAGGCGAACGCGTCCCACGGCCGCACCGTACCGCTATTGCCGCTGCTCCACAGCGGTTACGCGGGTGTCGACGGGTGGGCGCGCCGAGCAGGAGGGGCGGGGATGCCGCCGGGGTGATCGCGCGATGGACGCAGCGTCAACGTCCGGTGAACTGGGTCAGCGACAGGGTGTTGCCGTGACCCGCAGCATCGTCGGCCCCGACCGCAGCACGCACGCGAACGGGGTGGTCTCGACCAGCACCAGACCGAGGGTTCCGGCGTAGAACTCCTGCGACCGGTCCAGGTCGGTCGACGGTACAAAGGCGACAAGACTCGCGGTTTCCAGCATCGGGCCTCCTGTCCGCCGGGCGGACAGACCTGCCGCCGGCCGTTGACGCTGTGCAGCTGCACCAACTCCGGCGGCGTGATCAGCTCCGCGACCACCGCCGGTACCACGTACCAGGTCGCCAGCAGCTAGTGCTGGTCGTCGTGCGCCTCCTCCGGGAAGCGCACGGCGACCTCCTGCTCCTCCGGGGGCAGCCGGCGCTCGGCCTGCACGTACTCGGTGTAGGCTTGGCGGTCCGCCCCGGTCAGCGGGGGCGGCGAGACGCTCCGCGGCCACAGGTTCCGGGTGCGGACCACGTCGGCCTCCATCGCGTACAGCGTGATCTGCGCCTGCAGTTGCAGCCAGGCGAGGAGGCCGAGCACCACGCCGATCGCCCCGTACAGCGACTGCGCGTGCCGCACCTGGTGGGCCACCAGCAGCGCGCCGACGGCCAGCAACACCTGCCACAGCACCGCCGAGACGACGGCGCTGAGCAGCATGCACCGGGTCGCGATGACCCGCGCCACGGCCAGCCGGAACGCCAGCAGGAACAGGCCGATGTTGACCAGCGTGGACAGCACCAGCGCACCGATGCGCAGCGCGAGCCCGAACCGCCCGGCCCCGCCGAGGCCGGACAGGGTACCGGTGATGACCACGGTGAGGCCGAGTGTGAGCAGCAGCCCGAGGCTGCGCGCCAGGGCCGGCCCGAACCCGGGCCGCTGGTGGTACGGGACGTTCCACACCGTGTTGAAGGCGGTCATCGCGGCGGTCGCCACGCCGCGGGCACCCCAGAGGCTGAGCCCGACGCCGATCGCCAGCGCCCACCAGTTGCCGTGCAGCCCCTCGAAGCGCAGGCTGTCGCGGAACACTGGGAACTCGACCAGCGTGGAGTTGAGCAGCCGCTTGTACAGGTCCGGGTTGCCGCGCAGGAGGAAGCCGAGCACGGTCACGAAGACCAGCAGGATCGGGAAGATCGACAGGAAGGCGTAGTACGCCATCAGCGCGGCCAGGTTGCCGGCCTGGTCGTCGCCGTACTTCTTGAGGACCGCGAGGGGAAAGGCGACCCAGGGCAGCCGCCGCTGCGAACGGTCCGCCCGGCGCAGAAGCCGCTCGACCACGTTCATGAGTCCCGGTACCCGGGAACCCGGACCAGCGAAACGGGCGCCCGCCGATAAGGTACCAACACCGCAGACCGGACTTCCCTTCAGATGGTGTTCATGATCACGGCGAGATAGCCGCGAATATGGGTAATGTGGGGCCATGCTGCAGCAGGCGACTGACACAGCGGGGGACGAGCGGCCGAGCGAACCCCCGCCGAGGAGCAAGGAGCAGCCACCCCCGGTCGACCCAGAGGTGTTCACCTTCGCGGACATCGAATATCTCGAGGTGGAGCAGGCGGAGCTCGACGCCGCAGCCGCCTCCTGGGACGGCTTCCTCTGACCGAGTGATCGATCTCGATCGGGCCCGGTTCGGCCACGACAGGCCGGACCGGGCCCGTGTGCTAAACCGCGCCGAGCGCGGCGAACTGCACTACGGTGATCGGTGTGCTGGGATTGCCGGACGCCATACAGGCGTGCCTGTTCGACCTTGACGGGGTACTGACCCCGACCGCCCTGGTTCACGCGGCGGCCTGGAAGGAGATGTTCGACGCCTTCCTCGCCGAGTACCAGGGACCCGACTACGTCCCGTTCGACAAGGGCAAGGACTACGAGCGGTACGTGGACGGCCGGCCCCGGGCCGACGGTACCCGCACCTTCCTCGCCTCGCGCGGCATCCACCTGCCCGAGGGCGACCCCGACGACCCGCCCGAGCGGCACACGATCGAGGGGATGAGCAAGCGCAAGGACGCCATCTTCCAACGGGTGGTCGCGGAGCACGGCGTCAAGCCGTACCCCGGCTCGGTGCGCTACCTGCAGGCCTGCCGGGACGCCGGGCTGCGCCGCGCGGTGGTCTCCTCCAGCGCGCACTGCGAGGAGATCGTCCGCGCCGCGGGCATCGAGGACCTGCTGGAGGTGCGGATCGACGGGGTGGTCGCCAAGCGGGAGAAGCTGCGTGGCAAGCCGCACCCGGACACCTTCTGCCGCGCCGCCGAGGAGCTCGGTGTCGACCTCGCCCAGGCGGCCGTCTTCGAGGACGCCCTGGCCGGGGTCGAGGCCGGCCGGACCGGGCACTTCGGGTACGTCGTCGGGGTGGACCGGACCGGGCAGGCCGACGCGTTGCGCGAGCACGGAGCCGATGTCGTCGTGAAGGACCTCGCCGGACTGTTGGAGTGGTCATGATCGCGCAGAAGGCGTACCCGGCCGAACCCTGGCAGGTCCGCGAGACCAGCCTCGACCTCGGCGTGCTGGCCCAGAGCGAGTCGGTGTTCGCGCTGTCCAACGGACACATCGGCCTGCGCGCGAACCTTGACGAAGGCGAGCCCCACGCGCTGCCCGGCACGTACCTCAACTCGGTCTACGAGGAGCGGCCGCTGCCGTACGCGGAGGCGGGGTACGGGTACCCGCCGTCCGGGCAGACGGTGATCAACGTGGCCAACGGCAAGCTCATCCGGCTGCTGGTCAATGACGAGCCGTTCGACGTGCGGTACGGCCGGCTGCGCCGGCACGAGCGGGTCCTCGATCTGCGCGCCGGGGTGCTGCGCCGGGACTGCGAGTGGACCAGCCCGTCCGGCATCACCGTGCAGGTGAACTCCACCCGGCTGGTCTCCTTCGTGTACCGCTCGATCGCCGCGATCGAGTACCAGGTCCGCGCGGTCAGCGCGCCGATCCAGGTGGTCCTCCAATCGGAGCTGGTCGCCAACGAACAGCTGCCGCCGATGTCGGGCGACCCGCGCGCCGCGGCGGTTCTGGAGGCGCCGCTGCAGCACGAGCTGCACGAGTGCAACGACACCGGCGTGGTGATGATCCACCAGACGCACCGCAGCGGGCGCCGGGCCGGCGCCGGAATGCTGAACCTGGTGGACTGCGACGCGCGCTGGACCGACGAGGTGAGCTGCGCGGAGTACGTCGGCCGGTACATGGTGACCGCCCGGCTCCAACCGGGCGAGACGTTGCGGATCGTCAAGCTGCTCGCCTACGGCTGGTCCAGCCAACGCTCGCTGCCGGCGATCCGGGCGCAGGTGGAGGCCGCGCTCACCGCCGCGCGGGCCAGCGGCTGGGAGTGGCTGCTCGCCGCGCAGCGGGAGTACCTCGACGACTTCTGGCGCCGGGCCGACGTCGAGATCGACGGCGACGACGAGGTCCAGCAGGCGGTCCGGTTCGCGCTGTTCCACGTGCTGCAGGCCAGCGCCCGCGCCGAGCGCCGGCCGATCCCGGCCAAGGGCCTGACCGGCACCGGGTACGACGGGCACGCGTTCTGGGACACCGAGACCTTCGTGCTGCCGGTACTCGCCTACACCGCACCGGACGCGGCCGCCGACGCGCTGCGCTGGCGGCACATGATCCTGCCAGCGGCCAAGGAGCGGGCGCGCCAGCTCGGCCTGCAGGGTGCCGCGTTCCCGTGGCGCACGATCACCGGGCAGGAGTGCTCGGCGTACTGGCCGGCGGGCACCGCCGCGTTCCACATCAACGCCGACATCGCCGACGCGGTGATCCGCCAGCTCTGGGCCAGCCCGGACGACGAGTTCGCCGTCGAAGCCGGCGTGGAACTGCTCGTGGAGACCGCCCGGCTGTGGATGTCGCTCGGCGCGCTCGATGCCGACGGGTGCTACCACATCGACGGGGTGACCGGGCCGGACGAGTACAGCTCGCTGGCCGACAACAACGTGTACACGAACCTGATGGCCCAGCGGAACCTGCGCGGCGCCGCCGACGTGGCCGAGAGGTACTGGGAACGCGCCGCCGAGTTGGCCGTGACGCCGGAGGAGATCGCCACCTGGCGGAGGGCCGCCGACGGCGTGGTGGTGCCGTACGACGAGCGGCTCGGGGTACACGGGCAGTCGGACAACTTCACCAGGCACGCGCCCTGGGACTTCGCGAACACCCCGCCGGAGGGGTACCCGCTGCTGTTGCACTACCCGTACTTCCAGCTGTACCGCAAGCAGGTGGTCAAGCAGGCCGACCTGGTACTGGCGATGCACCTGCGGGGCGACGCGTTCACCGCCGAGCAGAAGCTGCGCAACTTCGACTACTACGAGGGGCTGACCGTCCGCGACTCGTCGCTGTCGGCGTGCACCCAGGCGGTCGTCGCCGCCGAGGTGAACCACCTGGACCTCGCGTACGCGTACCTCGGCGAGGCGGCCCTGATGGACCTCGGCGACCTCGAGCACAACACCCGCGACGGGGTGCACATCGCCTCGCTCGCCGGTGCGTGGCTGGCCGTGGTCGCCGGGCTCGGCGGGATGCGCGACTACGGCGACGTCCTGCGCTTCGCCCCGCACCTGGCCGGCCCGCTGCACCGGCTGCGGTTCGCCATGACCTGGCGGGACCGGCGGCTGCGGGTCGAGGTCACCGCGGACACGGCGACCTACGAGCTGCTCGACGGCGACGCGGTGGAGCTGGTCCACGAGGGGGAGCGGCTGACCGTCAAGCCGGGCGAGCCGGTGTCGATGCCGGTCCGCGCGATTCCCGACCTGCCCACCCCGAAGCAGCCGCCCGGCCGTGAACCGCACCCGCGGCGGTAGCCGTGCGGGAGGACGGCCACGACCATGATCATCACGATCATGGCCATGACGACGGACTGCTGCAGCGGTGGCGGCACCGGCTCGGGCACCTGGTCACGCCGCACTCGCACGACGCCGCCGGCAAGGTGGACGCGGCGATGGAAGCCAGCGGCGAGGGCATGCGGGCGCTGTGGATCTCGCTGGCCGTGCTCGGCGGTACCGCGACGCTCCAGGCGCTCGTCGCCTGGTGGTCGGGATCCGTGGCGCTGCTCGGCGACACGCTGCACAACGTCGCCGACGCGCTGACCGCGGTACCGCTGGGGATCGCGTTCCTGCTCGGCCGGCGGGCGCCCAACCGCCGGTACACCTACGGGTACGGGCGGGCCGAAGACCTCGCCGGGATCGTGATCGTGCTGGCCATCACGGCGTCCTCCGCGCTGGCCGGGTACGCGGCGATCCGCCGCCTGGCCCATCCCGTCCCGGTCGGGCACCTCGGTGCCGTGGCGCTGGCCGCCGTGCTCGGCTTCCTCGGCAACGAGGTCGTCGCCCGGTACCGGATCGTGGTCGGGCGGCGGATCGGCTCCGCCGCGCTGGTGGCCGACGGGCTGCACGCCCGTACCGACGGGTTCACCTCCTTGGCCGTGCTGCTCGGCGCGGCCGGGGTCGCGGTCGGCTGGCGCTGGGCCGATCCCGTGGTCGGTCTGCTGATCACCGTGGCGATCCTGTTCGTCCTCAAGGACGCCGCCCGCGAGGTGTACCGGCGCCTCATGGACGCGGTGGACCCCGGCCTCGTCGACACGGTGGCGGACACGCTGCGGGAGACCCCCGGCGTCCTCGGCGTCGGGGCGGTGTACCTGCGCTGGATCGGCCACGCGCTGCGCGCCGAGTGCGAGATCGTGGTACCCGCCGACCTGACCGTCACCGCCGCGCACGCGATCGCGGTCGACGCGGAGCACCGCCTGATCCACGCGCTGCCCCGGTTGGACAGCGCGCTCGTGCACGCCGACCCGCACGCGGAGGCAGGCGTCGACCCGCACGCGCCGCTGCGCCACCACAACGGCGCCGGCTGACCGGGGGCGACGGCACTCAGGTAGCTCGTGCCACGATGGGTAGCGTGCGTCGCGCCCCCCTCGTCGCGTTGACCGCCGTCGCCGCGTTGTTGATGCTCGGCGCCTCGGCATGTACCGGTGACTCCAGCTCCGTCGCGCTCGGCACCGCCGACCGGGGCAGCGTGACCGAGATCGTGGACGCCTCCGCCACGGTCACCGCGAAGGCGGCCGCGACGCTGACCGCGCCGACCGCCGGTACCCTCGCGTCGTTGATGGTGACCCCCGGCCAGAGCGTGGCCGCCGGCCAGGTGGTCGCGATGATCTCGTCACCGGCCGCCCAGCAGCAGCTCGACGACGCCAGCGCGGCGCTGGCCGCGGCGAGCGGCGGTGGTGGTGGCGGGCCGCGCACCGCCGACCTGACCGCCGCCCAGAAGAAGACCGACGCGGCGGCGGCCACGGCGTTCGCCTCGGCCCGGCAGGCGGCGGCCGCGGTCGGCGACCCGGCGGTACGCTCGGCGCTGCTCGCGCAGATCGACGCCGCCTCGGTGCAGTACGACGCGCTGGCGGCGACCGCCCGGTCGGTGATCGCGTCGGTGCGGCGCGGCCTCGCCAGCCTGTCATCCGCGCTGGGCGCCCTCGGTGCCGCCCAGCGCGCGCAGGCGCAGTCCGCGTACAACCTCGCAAAGTCCACAGTGGACGCGCTCACCCTGCGTGCCCCGATCGCCGGTGTCGTGCAGCTCGGCGGGGCGGCGTCGGCTCCGGCGACGGGTTCGCTCGGCAGCCTGCTCAGCGCGGCGGGCGGCGGCGCTGCGGTACCGGCCCCGGCCGCGGCCGGCTCGGCGCCCACCGGGGCGGGTGTCGACACGGCCCTTGCGGTCGGTACCCCGGTCGGCGCCGGCACCGCGATCGCGACCATCGTCGACACCTCGGCGCTCGGCCTGCTCGCCGACGTCGACGAGACCGACGTGCTGCTCGTGGCGCCCGGGGTCAAGGCGCAGGTCGAGTTGGACGCCGCGCCCGGCGCCAGCTACGACGCCTCGGTCGGCAGCGTCGACATCCTGCCGACGACCTCGTCGCAGGGCGGCGTGGCGTACCGGGTCCGGCTGGCCCTCGGCACCGGCCGGTACGACGACGGCCGCGCGGCACCGACCCCCCGGCCGGGGATGAGCGCGGTGGCCCACCTCGCCGTGCGGGAGGCGCACGATGCGGTGACCGTACCCGCGGCAGCCGTCGTGCGCGTGGACGGCCACGACAACGTCTGGCTCGTGCGCGGCGGCAGGGCCGTCCGGGTGCAGGTCAGGCTCGGGGTCCAGGGACCCGATCGGGTACAGGTCGTGTCGGGGGTCGCGCCCGGCGACCGGGTCGTCGTCAAGGGCGCCGACCGCGTGAAGCCCGGACAGGCACTCCCGTGACGCCCGCGGCGGAGGCGGTGGGCGTCACCCGTGAATACCAGCTCGGCGGCGTCGAGGTACCCGCGCTGCGCGGGGTCAGCGTGACCATCCCGCCCGGCGACCACGTGGCGATCCTCGGCCCCTCCGGCTCCGGCAAATCCACGCTCATGCACCTGCTCGGCGGGTTGGACCGGCCTACCAGCGGCGTGTTGCGGATCGCCGGCCGCGACATCCGGGAACTCGGCGCGACCGAGCTGGCCCGGCTGCGCAACCGCACGATCGGCTTCGTCTTCCAGTCCTTCCACCTGCTGCCCCGGACGACCGCCGTGGACAATGTCGCGCTGCCGCTCGTGTACGCCGGCGTCCGGGCGGGGGACCGGCGGCGCCGGGCCGAGGAGCTGCTCGACCGGGTCGGGCTGCACCACCGGCTGCGCCACCGCCCCAACCAGCTCTCCGGTGGCGAGCAGCAGCGGGTGGCGATCGCTCGGGCGCTGGTCACCGGGCCGAGCCTGCTGCTGGCCGACGAACCGACCGGCAACCTCGACTCGGCCACCGGCGCCGACGTGCTCGACCTGTTGGAGGAGCTGAACCAGGAGTCCGGCGTGGCCGTCGTCGTGGTGACCCACGAGCGGGAGGTAGCCGCCCGCGCCGCCCGCCAGATCCGCATGCGCGACGGGCTGGTGGTCTCGTGAGGCTGGTCGTTTCATGAGGTTCGCGGAGGCCTGGCGGGTGGCGCTGGATGCGTTGCGGGCCAACCGGTTGCGCAGCGGACTGACCATGCTCGGCGTGGTGATCGGGGTGGCCGCGGTCGTGGTACTCGTGGCGATCGGTACCGGGGCCAAGCAGGAGGTCGAGTCGCAGGTCCAGGGGCTCGGCTCGAACCTGCTGCTGGTGGTACCCGGGAAAGTCTCGTTCGGCAACGCGCCGACCGTGTCGCCGATGAGCATGGCCGACGTCGAAGCGGTGTCCCGGGTGGCCGGCGGCCGCGACCGGCTGACCGCCACGCTCTCCTCCGGGGAGACCGTGCGCGCCGGGGTGAACAGCAAGTTCACCAGCGTGCTCGGGGTACTGGAGACCACGCCGACGGTGTTCACCCGGGCGCTCGCGCAGGGCAGCTACGTCAGCCGGTCCGATGTGGACACCGGGCGCCGGGTCGCGGTACTCGGCTACGCCGTCGCGCAGAAGCTGTTCGGCGACCGGGATCCGGTGGGGTTGCAGATGGACGTGGCCGGGGTGCGGTTCCGGGTGGTCGGGGTGTTCGCGAAGCTGGGGCAGAGCCTCGGCGTGGACCGCGACGACGAGGTACACATCCCGATCACGGCAATGCAGCGGCTGCTCGGCACGTCGCGGGTGGACGCGCTCGCGATCAACGCGGCCGACCCCGGCCGGATCGACGCGCTCAGTACCCAGGTGGTCGGCGAGCTGACCCACCGGCATCCCGGTACCGAGTTCAGCGCCGTCACCCAGGACCAGATCCTCGGCGTGCTCGGCAAGGTACTCGGCGTGCTGACCGGGGTACTGGCCGCGATCGCCGGCATCTCGCTGCTCGTCGGCGGCGTCGGCGTCTCCAACATCATGCTGGTATCGGTGCGCGAGCGGACCCGGGAGATCGGGCTGCGCAAGGCGGTCGGCGCCCGGCCCCGCGACATCACCGTGCAGTTCCTCATCGAAGCCGTCCTGCTCACCACGATCGGCGGGCTGAGCGGGCTGGGCCTCGGTATCGCGGCGGCGTACCTCGTGGCTGCGCTGTCCCCGGTACCGGCGGCGATCACCTGGTGGGCCATCGCGCTCGCGTTCGGCGTCTCGGCCGCCGTGGGCATCGTCTTCGGCGTGGTACCGGCGCAGCGGGCCGGCCGGCTGGATCCGGTGATCGCGCTCCGGACCGAGTAAGGGTACGCACATCCACGGCGGTCACTTCGTGGACGTTGACGTTCACCCTGCCGGCCGGCGTGGTCGCGATCCTCTTCGGCGCCGGTACAGGCACCGGTGACCTCGCGACCCCGGTACCGCTGCCGTAGCGTATGCGGCGTGACGCCGCCGCTGCTGGTGGTCGACGCGGCCAACGTCGTCGGCTCGGTCCCGGACGGCTGGTGGCGGGACCGGGCCGGGGCCACCGCCCGGCTGCGCGACCGCCTGGCGCGGGTGGCGGCCGCCGGGGTGGCCGGCCTCGCGCCGCCGGTCGAGGTCGTCCTGGTGGTCGAGGGTGCGGCCCGCGACGTGCCGGCGATCGAGGGGGTACGGGTCGTCGCCGCGCCGCGGTCCGGCGACGACGCGATCGTCGACCTGGTGGGCCGGGAGCGCAGCGACCGGACCCGGGTGGTCGTCACCGCCGACCGGCAACTGCGCGAGCGCGTCCAGCGCCTCGGCGCCTCCGTGCTCGGCCCGAGGGCGATCAGGTGAGCGCGGCGGGGCGCTGGGCCGACCGGTTCGGGGTCGCCGTCGGCTACACCCTCGCCCTGGCCACCGGTACCGCGCTGCTGCACGCGCAGCCGCGCCCCACCCGCGACGCCCGGCTGGACTTGGCCAGCACCAACCTGGCCAACGCCACCGACCACCCGTTCTCGACGCTGCTGGTCTCCGCGCTGTTCACCGACCGCGACGTACGCGGTTGGCTGGTGCTGTCGCTGGTCGGGCTCGGTACGGTCGGTTGGCGGTTCGGCGCCTGGCGGACGCTCACGCTCGTGGTGGCAGCGCACGTCCTGGGTACCGTGATCAGCGAGGGCGTCGTCGGGATCCGGATCGCCACCGGCGCGCTGCCCGCCAGCGCGGCACACCTGCGCGACATCGGCCCGTCGTACGTCGTCGTCGCGGCGCTCGTCGCCGGCATCGCGTTCGGCCCGTGGCTCGCGAAGCTGTGGGCCGGCAAATCCGCCGCGCGGTGGCGGATTTCGGCACGCGCGTGCCGAATAAATCCGCACAGCCCGTGCGGACCTCGAGCGCCGACGTATCGACGCTCGTCAGGTAGCGGCCCGGATCGAGGTAGCGGGTAGCGGCACCCTCGCCGCAACCCCGGAAACCGGCCCAGGAGGCGGTTCGGGCGGGTCAACAGCCGCTACCGCTACTTGTGCGAAACCGGTTCGACGGCGGTCCTGACCTGTAGGGGCCGAGTCGGACCGCCGGTCAGACCCGGCCGGGCGCGGCGGTACGGTGGGAGGTACGGCGGGCCGCCGGGTGACAGCGGCGGCTCGCGCCCAGCCTGTCACCTGGGTGGTATCGATGGCACGCCGCACCGTCACCGTCGACCCGGCATTCGGCCGGCGGCTCCGCGAGCTACGTACGCTCCGCGGCTTATCGCTGCGGGACCTCGCCGAGGCTGGAATCAGCAAGAGCTACGTGTCCGAGCTGGAGAACAGCAAGAAGCGGGCTACGCCCGAGATCGCCGCCGCCCTCGATCGCATCCTGTGCTGCGATGGGGCGCTCGCTGCGCTCGTGCAGGTCTCGGCGAGCGGGAGCAACGGCCACGCGGCCGTCGACTCGCAGACCGATGACGAGCAGGACGCGGTGGAGCTGGCCCGGCGGGTGGCGGCGAGCGACGTCGGGGAGGAGACGGTACGGCGCCTTGAGTGGGCAGTGGATGACCTCGCCACCAGGTACTCCGTCACTCCGCCGGCCGAGCTGCTGCCCCGAGTGCGCCGCCACCTGACCTACGTCGCCGACCTGTTGGACGCGCCGGTGCGCAAGACCCTTGCCGAGCACCGCCGCTTGCTTGTCGCCGGTGCATGGTTTTCGCTGCTCGGTGCCACCTTGCAAATCGACCTCGACGAGCGGGTGGCCGCTGGTGCGCGACTACTGACCGCGGCTAGCCTCGCGCGGCAGGCCGAGCACGACGAGATACACGCCTGGTGCTACGAGACGAGGGCGTGGGACGCGCTCACCGCGGGCAACTATCGCCAGGCGCTGGACCTGTCCCGCACCGCTCAACAGATCGCCCCGACTGGCAGCTCTGCCCTGATCCAGGCCACCGCTCAGGAAGGACGCGCCTGGGCGCGCCTCGGACAGACCGAGGAAACCACCGACGCGTTGCACAGGGTCGAGCGGATGGTGTCGTCGCTCGCGCGGCCCGACAGAGCGGAACACCACTACCGGTACGACCCCGACAAGAGCATCGCCTACACCGCCACCACGCTGGCGTGGATTGGCGACCCGGCAGCCGAGGGGTATGCCCGCGAAGTGATTGACCGGCTTCGGGCCGCCGAGGAAGCCGGCGGATGGCCCCGCCGGGTGGCCGCCGCCCGTATCGACCTAGCGTTGGCGCTGGTCGCCGCCGGGAAACACGATGAGGGCGCCGCCTCCGCCCAGACAGCCATCCTGTCCGGCCGGATCGTCCCGTCGAACCACTGGCGCGCGGCGGAAATACTTGAGGCGGTGGAGGCGACGAGGCTGCCCGAGGCACGCGACCTTCGCAGCGCTTTCGAGGCCATGCGCCGCGGCGAGCTCGCCGCCCTGCCGGCCCACCCGGTGGCGCCGTAGCGGTCCGCGGACACTCCAGCGAACCGCGAACTCCTTCCGCTCTTCCCGTAACTCTCGGCAGGCTGCTCGGTAGCAGAGAGCGTCGGTCGGAGTCGTCAGGTGGCCAGGCCGGCGTGAACCCCACGGGGGCAGTTGGGGTACGGCGGGTGCGACGGTCGGCGGCAGCTCTGGTCTCGCTGATGGATCCGCCACGGGGCCACGCGGCCGCCGTACCCACCGAGACCCCCCGGTGGAGGCGCGCGTGCCCGGCAACGGCATCCAGGACGACCCATACGGCAACAGCGGCGGCCAGGTGGTGAGCGTGCCACGACCAGGTGCAGGCCGGGCGCCGCGGCGGTGCCCGGTGATCACCGAGCTGGCCGGGCTCGAGGTCCGTACCGTCGCCCTTCGCCACAAGACGGCCGTGGAGCGTTGGGTGGAGATCGTACCGGCGGCCGGCGGCGACCCGGTCATCTCCCTGTGGGCCAGCGACGCCGGGGCATTGGCGTACATGCTGCGACGCCACGCCGCGGAGG
>Ga0137386_10002026_pt1 | contig 12933 bp, 12 predicted proteins | sample SagtaG_4_FD_104910 | JGI IMG/M metagenome (GOLD analysis project Ga0137386, IMG submission 104910) | Vadose zone soil microbial communities from Sagehorn Ranch, Mendocino, California, USA - Sage2_R_100_16 metaG | ecosystem: Environmental > Terrestrial > Soil > Vadose zone | place: USA... | reverse complement strand
GTGGGAGAAGCATGTGAGACCAAACACGAATGGTACCGTGGAGGGCAGGCTTCAAGGAACCAGGAAGATCCCACTTGCGAAGGTGGGAATCCCGTCCGCCTTCAGGCGACGGGAGGATGTCAATAGTAGTGGACAAATCTATGAGCATAACAACCAGGGTATCAACGACGAAGTGCTTATGGATCTCCACAACATTGCTGACCCTTCCCCTGGCAAAAGTTACTATGCCTGGCTCCTGGGTGACGAAGCACAACCTCTGTCCCCACCGATCTTGCTCGGGAAATTACCCGTCACCCACGGAGACGTGCATTATCTTTATCCAGGCGATAGCCATCATACCAACCTGATGGCCATCACCAGTCGCTTTCTCATCACGCAAGAGGATGCCAATCCAACGCCGAGCAATCCTTCTCCTGACAAAAGCACATGGACCTACTCTGCCCAACTTCCCCAAACACCTGATACGATGGATATGATGCATGAAGGCGCACTCCAGCATCTTCGTCATCTTCTCGCCGACGCCCCAGAGCTGACAAACAGAGGGCTACGTGGCGGTCTGGATATCTGGCTCTTCAGGAATGCGGAAAAAGTGTATGAATGGGCTGGCAGCGCCAGAGACTCCTGGGAAAGACAGGAAGTGCCGATTATACAACGCCAAGCCATACGTATGCTGGACTACCTGGATGGAAACAAATACGTGCAGCAAGATGTACCAGCCGGTACACCGAATCTGGTCAATGCACGTATTGCCCCCCTGGCCCTGCTTGAGTTTGATGTACAGAGCCAGCAGCCGCCGGGCTTACTGTATGTAATCGGGACCCAGACCCAGGCTGCCGGTATAGACAAGGAAAACCAGGTGCTTGCTGCCCAGATCGATCAGGAGAGCAATAACGTGCAGAGGTGGTTACAGCAGGTGCGTGGGGATGCAAAGCAGCTTCTCACCATGACTTCTGCGCAACTGGCTTCTCTCGCGGCTCTGTCCATACTCGACGATATGGAAACGGCGGTGAGATACGCGTTCATCGGCCAAATCGATCCCAACACGAACCAGGTGCAGGGAGGTGTGGGACAGATCCACTACAATATCCAGCGCCTGGCTACCTATGACATTGCACCGATGTAGACACAATCATGCAAGAAGAGCAAGGGGCTACGTATGCATGGGCGCTCAAGGGGCTGTCAGGAGATACCCCACACCGACTCTGGTGAGAAGATAGCGAGGATGGCTCGGGTCAGGTTCCAGCTTGCGCCGCAGGCGATTGATGACGACCGCGAGAAGGTGGCTCTCTCGTACGTACTCCTTGCCCCAGATAGACTCCAGCAAGACCTCCTGTGTCACAACCTGCCCGGCATGTTGCGCAAGGATGGCGAGAAGGTGATACTCGATTGCTGTGAGGACGACCTCCCGTCCTGCCAAGGTCACCAGGTGCTGGGCATAATCCACCGTCAGCTCCCCGAGTGCCGTCTTGACCGGCACGTCATCTACCTGTTCGCACCTTGACAACCGCGCAAGTGCCGTCAGTGCCGCGCGTCTAAGAAGCGCACGCACGCGTGCCAGCAGTTCGTCTACACTGAACGGTTTGGTGAGATAGTCGTCCGCGCCGCCATCAAGACCGCGGACCTTGTCCCGATCCGTGCTGAGAGCGGTCACAAAGATAACCGGGACGGCGGAAAATTCCCGCATACACTGGCACACACGCAAACCGTCCAGCTTCGGCAGCGCCATGTCGAGCACGACAAGATCAGGCATATTCATGCGAATGTGTTCGAGAGCCTGCTCGCCGTCACTCGCCGAGAGGACCTGATAGCCTTCCAGTCTGAGGTGATAGGTCATCAACCGCAGGAATTGAGGATCAGCGTCAGCGACAACGACTGTCGTTTTCTGCGTGTGCATCATCGGTTCTCCTTGCGCGTTCCGTTCTGCCTCACCATACCCAGCAGTTCCCACACATCGAAGCAATCTGCTCCTCCTGTGAAGAGCGTAGTTAGACTCTAGTGTGGGATAAAATCCTCTCATTTGTATCACAGAAGGGGAATGCAGTATCACATTTCCCACACAAGAGAGCGCATACCTCTTGAACAGGACTGGCCGGTTCAAGGCGATCTTCTTCTCTCCCTCATCGTCTTACGCTCACCAAAACCGCCTCAGGATGCCCCTGCCTTTAGGCACCAGGGCAATCGCATCTCATTAGAATTAGGCGAATTTCGTATTCTCAGGCAACATCCGCAGGAGGATGGAAGTATCGAAGTCGAGGTCATTGCCAAGACCGACCGAACAAGCTGCCCGCATTGTCAGCGCGTCAGTGGCAAAGTGCATGATAGGCGTCCCCTACGCAAGCGCGATTTGCCCCTGCGAGGACACCGCATCGTGTTAGTGCTCTTCAAGCGGCGCTTCCATTGTCTGACCTGTCGGTGCAGTTTCACTGCACCGGATCAAGCCCTAGGCCATATCGGCTCTCGTGAAGGCGTCAAGCGCAGTGTGAAAACAGTGCCGGACCTCGCCTTCATAGAGAATCGTTCAGTCGATACCCGAGACATGGTACGGTGATGATGTACTGCGGATGAGCAGGATCGGGCTCCAGTTTGGTGCGCAGACGGCGTACAACAACCTTCACATAGTCGGTTGCATCGCTATAGTGAGGACCCCATACCCGCTGCAGGAGTAACCGGGTAGTCAACACTCTGCCAACATTTCCCGCCAGTTCGGCTAGCAGCGCGTACTCGGTTGGTGAAAGGGGGACTGTACGGCCTGCTACGGAGACTTTATGCTTGTCTGTATCAATCTCTAGGGCACCACAGACAACCCTGGCTGCTGGGAGCTTGCCCGCTCGACGCAGCACAGCTCGCACGCGTGCGAGCAGTTCTTCCAGGCGGAAAGGCTTGACCAGGTAGTCGTCGGCGCCCAAATCGAGTAAAGACACGATATCAGACTCGCTACCTTTGATGCTCAGCATGATGATCGGAGTGGGAGATTGTTCACGAATGTCCCGGCAGACTTGCAGCCCATCGTGTCTGGGAAGTACCAGGTCCAGCAGGATGAGCTCAGGCGGCTTGCGCTTGAATGCAGCCAGGGCTTCAATCCCATTGGTGGCGGTCGTCACCTCATACCCGTGGGCGACCAGGGCGTGTTTCACCGCCATCAGGATACCAGGGTCATCATCCACCAGGAGTATGTGCTGTTGGGTATAACTCATAACGTCACCATTCCTCTGTGCATACACTAAATAGTTCTGTCTTCTCAAGGGGCTCAAGCTCGGTGAGACTTGCCGTGTGCAAGGGCAGCGCGATGCGAATGAAGCTCCCACCTTCTGGTTGATCCTCAACCCATATCCGTCCGCCATGAGCTTGCACAATACCCTGGCAGATCGCTAGACCCAATCCACTGCCTTGCGTGTGCGTCCTCTGGTCTCTCTCCAGGCGATAGAAGTACTGAAAAATCTTCTCGCGCTCGTCGGCAGGTATGCCTGGACCGCGATCTGCCACCCCGATGAGTACCTCGTCCCTTGTCCACCTGGCCTCCACCTTGATCGACGTACACGATGAGGCATATTTCAAGGCATTTTCCAGAAGGTTCCACAACACCTGGGCAAGGCGGACGGGATCGGCATACTGTAAAGGCAAATCTGCCGCCAGGTCTAGCTCCACCCGGCATCCACTATGCAGCTCTTCGAACTTCGCTAGTGTATCAGCAATCAAAACGGGGAGTTCGATCCAATCACGGTCGAGTAAGAGTAAACCGGCTTCGATGCATGCGAGGTCAAGCAACTCGTCGACTAGTCGATCTAGCCTGCTTGCTTGTCCCGCGATGTTAGATAGCAGTTGCTCGTGCATCTGGGCTGATTGCACCCCGTCCTGGTCGAGCAGGCTCTCAACGGAAGCGCGGATGGCGGTCAGCGGTGATTGCAGGTCGTGCGAAACGGCAACGACAAATCTCCTCTTGAGTCGATCAGCTTCACGCAGGGCTTCCATTTCACTCGCGGTACACCGCAACCGAGCGTTGGTCAATGTCAGGCCAAGCTGTTGACCAATGCTCGTCAGCAAGACTAGGTCTTCGGTCGTCAATTTCCGATGTGAGAGACTCCCGATGAGCAGAACGCCAAGGGTCGTCTTGTCGTTGACCAGCAGGACGGCCATCATATCGCAGAGGCCCGCAGTATCAAGAGTCTCGTATGGAATGTGCTTCTCTCTCTCTCTGTTACAGGTCATGAGTGATTTTCCTGTCGTCATGACCAGTCGAGCAACATCATGAAAGGTTCTCCAGGTAGGCTTGCAGAGATCGAGAGGCACAGCTTCGGGCAGTCCACAATGAGCGGCAAGCGTTAAGCCGTCCGCAGGCTGATCGCGAAGCAGAATCATCCCCGCGTCCAGGTCCATGATCTCCACAATACGCCTCAGAACCACCTCAAGATTCTGGCCGGGATCAGGCAAGGTACTTAGGAGCTCTGTCAGGTTATTGATCACTTCAACGTGATGAGTATGCTGCTGAAAGGTGGTAAAGAGCCTGGCATTCTCGATGGCCGTTGCTGCGTGAGCAACAAGAGTTAGACCCAGCAACACGTCATCGGCTGTCCAATGATAGTGAGTGCGTTTAGGGGCCAGGATGAAACCTATCACTCCGCGAGCCGCTATCAGCGGAAGCAGCAACAGTGAACGAATACCTCGCTGTTCGAGCTGCGCGGCCGGCAAGATGTCAGAGGTGAGAACATCATCTATAATCACCGGCTCTCCGCGTTCCCGTAGGATCGAGACCACTTTGTGCTGTCGAAATACTACTTCCAGGCCATGAAAGGACTCCGATCGCCATCCATCTCGTTGAGACCAGGTGCTTCGTGATACCATCTCGCCGCTCTCGTCAAACAGGCAGGCGGAGGCAGTTTCGAGTCGCAGGAGGTGAGCTGTTTGCTCGGTTATCTTTTCAAGGGTCACATCGCTATCCAAACTAGCGCTAATAGCACCCGCTGCGGCTGCCAGGAGTTCAGCGTTGTGCGCTCTCTTTTCCTGCACGCGGAGAAATGAGCGTAAGTCGTCTTCTGTAGAAGGTCCCTGCACGTTCCCGCCGGTGCGGTGCAGTTTCCGGTCTGCGTTCGTGGTGTTCGCACGGGCCCTGGTTCCCTTAGAAGAACTGCAAGGGGCTGTTTGGAAGTTCGCCTGGAACTTCCCTTTGCGTGTAGGCGTAAGCAGCTCTCGCATCCCCTGCTGGACTTGCAGGGCCATAGTGGCAATGAAGCTAGTGAGAAATGGACGTACGAGGCGGTAGTTGCCTGTGACATCCAAGATTCCCATGATTTCGCCCGACAGTGGATGGCGGATAGGCGCCGCAGTACAGGTGAGGTCTTGCCATCCAGCACAATAGTGTTCTGCGCCTAAGAGTTGTACGACGTGACCATCAGCAATAGCAGTTCCAAGGGCATTCGTGCCGGCTGCAGCTTCACTCCAGTCACCTCCGGGGACAAAGTCGATACTGGTAAGGTGGCGGCGTACTCCTGCATCACCAATCACCTCCAGGAGGTAGCCGTCAATATCGCTCAACACGATCACATAGCCTGAGTCGGCGAGAAAGTCGGAGAGATGGCTCATCACAGGGCGTGCTGCGCGTATGAGCAACTGGCTGGCTTCACGCAGGTGAGTGAGCTGGACTCCATGGGTGACAGCAAGCGGCGCATAGTGCAGCGAGGGGTTCACCTGCATAGCACGGCAACGCAGCCAGGATTCCAGGATCATCGGACGTGGGGGATGCTGAGGCAGGATTCCTGTTGCCAGAAACTCCTCACGAGTCGTCTTCAACCGTCGAGCTGTATGCTCGATCTCTGATGGTGAAGCGATGGATAGATGAACGGAATATTGTTGGTTGGTCATACCTTCACCTCGATGCAGATGCGGTGCGGCAATAACGAAGTAGCCGTCGCCTACTTTCTTCTACGGGTACAAACAGCCTGGAGCGAGCCAATTTCTTGGGCTCTTCATCGTGACCATAGATAACCCACGTTCGCTGTTCAGCACTCTACTATGTTAGCTATGCTATAACACCGACCTCACATTACTATCACGGCCGTATCGTTTCATCTCACAAAACGATCACAGCTTCACTTCGCCTCGTCGCAAGAACTGGAGTAGCCCTCTATGCATTGTGTTGACTGAGCAGCATAGGTCAGACGATGAAATATTGTCACGATTTTGTTACCATCGATCCTCGCTATTTTCACCTTCCTTTCACCTGCTTCCGCTACACTTATGAGGAGATGAAATGTCGTTTTTGGAGTGCTTTCTCGTTTTCGGATCGGCTACCACAGTAGTATTGTGAACCTCGTGCTGTTCTTACACAGAGAGCAAGGAGCAACAGACCATGAAAGCAGCGGTCGTGCAGGAGTTCAAATCATCGCTCTTCGAAATAGCTTGAGTCCAGGACATATTGATCTACGAACATACAAGTTAGCAGAAAGGAATGAAACATGGCAGTTTCCGACTCACTGGTGCAAGTTGCACCGCAAATCAACCAGTTTCTCTCCACTCCAAGAAAGATGCTCATTGGCGGCCAGTGGGTTGAGGCCGCCTCGGGAAAGACTCAGCCCGTCTATGATCCAGCGACCGGCAATGTGATCGCTCACGTCCAGGCAGGGAACAAAGAGGACGTCGAACGAGCCGTTCGGGCCGCACGTCGCGCCTTCGATTCTGGCCCCTGGCGCTCGATGACCCCCTCGATGCGTGGTCGCCTCATGACGAAACTGGCCGACCTCATGGAGCAGCACGCCGAGGACTTCGCCCAGCTCGAAACGCTTGACAACGGCAAGCCCATTGCCGTTGCTCGTGCAGCAGACGTTCCCCTCTCGATTGACCTGTTCCGCTATATGGCAGGCTGGACCACCAAGATTGAAGGGAATACGATTCCTCTTTCCGCTCCCGGTAGCTATTTTGCCTACACCCTGCGCGAGCCGGTTGGCGTCGTTGCGCAAATCATCCCCTGGAACTTCCTGCTGCTGATGGCTGCCTGGAAGCTAGGACCGGCACTGGCTGCTGGCTGCACCATCATCCTCAAGCCCGCTGTAGAAACGTCCCTCTCAGCCCTGCGCCTGGGTGAGTTGATTCAGGAAGCCGACTTCCCCGAAGGGGTGGTGAATATCCTCACCGGGAATGGTCCGGAGGCGGGTGGTCCGCTCGCGGCTCATCCCGAGGTCGATAAGGTCGCCTTTACTGGCTCCACTGAAGTGGGCAAGATGATCGTGCAGGCGGCGATTGGCAACCTCAAGAAGGTCTCGCTCGAACTGGGTGGCAAGTCCCCCAATATCGTGCTCAAGGATGCTGATCCGGAACTGGCCATCAAGGGTGCCGCGCATGCGATTTTCTTCAATCATGGTCAGTGTTGCTGCGCTGGCTCTCGCCTCTACGTCGAGGACAAGGTCTTTGACAAGATCGTTGCGGGCGTGGCTGAGGAGGCCAAGCGGATCAAGTTGGGACCTGGCATGGATGCGACGACGGAGATGGGCCCGCTGGTCTCCGATGAGCAATTCCGCCGCGTCAGCGGCTACCTTGATATCGGCACGGCTGAAGGGGCCACGGCCCTGTGCGGGGGCAAGAGGTACGGTGAGCAGGGCTACTTTCTCGAGCCCACCGTGCTGGTGGATGTCAAGCAAGACATGAGGGTGGTGCAGGAAGAGATCTTTGGCCCGGTGCTGGTAGCCTTGCCTTTTAAGGACATCGAGGACGTGCTGCCAAAGGCCAACGAGACCGTGTACGGTCTGGGCGGTGGCATCTGGACCAATGATTTGAGCAAGGCGCATCGCCTTGCCGCGGCTCTGCGCACCGGCACCGTCTGGATCAACTGCTACGACGTCTTTGACGCTGCGCTGCCCTTTGGCGGCTACAAGGAGTCCGGCTGGGGCCGCGAAATGGGCCACGAGGTGCTTGAGAACTATACCGAAGTCAAGTCGGTATGTATCCGCCTCTGAACCCGGGCGACGAGAAGCTGTCGAGTACATCTCAAACGGAGGGAGCAGGAGACCATTCCAAGGCGGGGACAAACTGATCGTTTGGTTTGGAATAGTCTCCGTACACTGTAGTGGGAACCAGGTATCCCCCGGATGCCTTCCCTTTTGATGCATACGTTTGTTGAGTGTTTTGACATAGAGAACACGGAGGGAAACTGACAATGAAAGCAGCAGTCGTGCATGAGTTCACATCCCCGCTTCGTATTGAGGAGGTCGCTAAGCCGGAGCCGGGTCTAGGAGAGATAGTCGTCAAGATTGAAGCCTGGGGCTGTGCCATACGGATATCCATGCGGCCCATGGCGATTGGCCAGTCAAACCCAAACTCCCGCTCATTCCCGGCCATGAAGGTGTCGGGATTGTCGAGATGGTTGGGCCAGAGGTCACCGAAGTCAAGGAAGGAGACCGGGTCGCCATTCCCTGGCTTGGCTATGCCTGCGGCGCCTGCAAGTACTGTGTCTCAGGCGAGGAGACGCTGTGCGAGCAACAGCTCAACACCGGCTACTTCCTCGACGGAGGCTATGCTCAATATGCCAAGGCGTTTGCGAAATATGTCGGGAAAGTGCCGGCACAGGTCGATCCCTTTGAGGCAGCTCCACTGACCTGCGCCGGCGTCACGACCTACAAGGCGGTCAAGATGAGTGGAGCCCGTCCCTCGGATCTGGTTGCTATCTTCGGCATCGGTGGCCTTGGGCACATGGCGTTGCAGTATGCCAAGATTGCCGGCGCGACGGTGGTAGCCGTGGATCTGGTTGACGAGAAGTTGGACCTCGCCAAGCAACTGGGCGCGGACTACACCATCAATGGCAAGGCAGAAGACCCGGTGGAGGCCATCAAGAAACTGGGCGGGGCTGATGCAGCCATTAGCCTGGCCGTCTCGCCACGCGCGTTCGAGCAAGCGTTTCGTGCCTTGCGACGTGGGGGCACGCTGGTCTTTGTCGCGTTGCCGGCCGATAACTACATGCAGCTTCCGATCTTTGAGACCGTGCTCAATGGGATCAAGATCGTCGGCTCGATTGTGGGTACCCGCCTCGATCTGGCGGAAGTCTTCGACTTGCATGCAGCAGGCAAGACGCACGTGCTGTATGAGAAGCGGCATCTGGAGGACGTCAATCAGGCGTTTGAAGAAGTTGAGCAGGCGCGCGTCCCCGCACGGCTGGTCTTCGATATGACCTAGACGAACAGCCAGTTGCGCTTATCTTACAACCAACGGGTTCGCCTGGTACGGCAGGTGTAGCCTCATAAGCATCCTATACGAACGGGATAGACGCAAATACTATCAAATCCTGCCAATCGCTGTGCGTATGGTTTGCACGAATAGCCTGGGAAGCCGATAGCCCGCCCTACAAAGATGCGGTGATGAACAGGATTTGTTTGATATGACATTGCTTCGGCTTGAATGTTCAGTTCTGGAATGGGTAACTGGGTGCCACTCAGATGCCGACTGTCACCCCTCTCTTCTCACGCTATTGTGAGGCCTTTGTGATACCAGGTGCAGGCGTTGTGATGCGTTTGTGATGTATACAAGCCATACTTCTCACACATGTACATGTGTAAGATACATATGTGAGGTAGAGGGGATGCTGAAGGAAGTATTCGAGTTCTTGCACAGCATGTACGTCAACAAGCCCATCACATGGATAGGACTCACGGTCATTGTGATGTGTCTGAGAGAGAGGCCTCAGACAAGCATCAGCAACAACTCAGCCCAACCTCAGGAAGTTCGAGTACAGTATATCCATGCACTTGAATGTAGCGATAGCAATGCAAGGAGGTATCTCTGATGGTCCAGCAAACTGACGAGGCCCAACTCGACAGCTTCAAAACCCGTGTGGCTGAACATGGCCTCGCAAGATCCATCTTAGAGTCGTTCGCGTATATCAAACCCTTTGGAGGCATGTTCGGCAAGATCGTGCCGTTCTATGCCGAGTCGTACTGGTATGCCATGGGCGGGCTGACGTTCCTGATGTTCGTCTTCTTGACCGGAAGTGGCATCATTCTCGCCCTCCTCGGCCCCTACTGGTGGCTCACCAATCCCTTTGGACAGTTCCTGAAGTCATTTCACTATTGGAGCGCGCAGGGCTTCTTCTTCTTCGCGCTGCTCCACCTGTTTCGCGTCTGGGCCACCGGCTCCTTCCGCGGGCGGCGCATTCTCAACTGGTGGATCGGCCTGACGATCTTCATGATGGCCATGGGCGAGAACCTCTTCGGTCTCTTGGTCCGCGGCGACTGGGAGTCGCAGTTCGTGTCGATGCACTCCGACAACATGCTGTTCATCCAGCCGTTCTTTTTCAACCTGTTCAGCCCGGCCAACTTCACGGCTGACCTGACGATCCACATCGCGGTCCTCCCGGTGGTTATCTTTGGGCTGATCCTGGCGCACATCGTCCTCGTCCGGCTGATGGGGCTCAGCAAGCCCCTTTCCAATCAGAAGGAGCAATAGCATCATGGAAGAGAATACTCAACAACCGGCAGCGCGCACCACACCGGCCCGGACAAGCGACCGGCCCCCGGAGCGGCTGGTGCGCCACGTTTTCTGGAAATATCCCATCATCTCCCTGGTGCTCCTGGTCGTGGTCGCAGTGCTGGCATTTGCTGTTGGGTCTCCCAACTGGCCCAAAGACACCATCGCAGGAGCCACCAAGGATAACCCAGGTGGGGCCATCCTGGCATTCACGCAAGAGCTGGATGGGACCGCCACCTCGACGGGCAACGCCGCCGAGTTCGGCATGGGCGATCCCGGGCAGGTCTTCGTGCTCGGTCCGCTCCACCAGGCCGCACCGTTCCTCGGTTCTCCTGTGCAGTCAGCGCTTTCCACCTATGAAAGTGCAAGTACCGATCAGCAGCAGAAATGGGCCTCGGCCTACGAGACTGCCCTGGGCAAGATCACCCCATCTGGTGGTGGCGAGATGAGTGAGGGGATCCCGAGCCCCGATTATAGCAAGATAGGCACCCTCAAGGGTGATTTTGGCCCGGTTCCGACGCTGGTCCAGGCGGATCTCACCCTGGCGCAAAACGGCTACCTCGAACAATACCTGCAGGCGGTTGATTCGGGGCATTCCTATCACCTGGTCAACATCTGGCTCTATGACCATCCGAACATGCTCAACACGGCAGTGGATCAGGGCCTGACGGATGACCAGTGGGGCATGGTCAAGGAACGAGGCTTCCCTGTCGGCCCCTGGTACCTGATCATCCCAGGAGTGATCCATGTCGAGCTACCCTACGGTTGGGGTGCGAGTGGTTTGGGCTTCGTGCTCGGCAATCTGGTGTTCGCAGCCATCCTGCTGTTTGTCGTACCCCTGGTTCCAGGCATTCGTGACATCCCCAGGTACCTGAGGCTCTACCGCTTCATCTACCGCTACCCGGTACCGGGTGAGTTGGAGAAGCCGGCCTTTGCCCAACGCCACGGGGCGACGCACGGCGGCAGCATAGCAGAAGTGGGAGGTGGGGAATGAACGAACAGCAGAGAGACAGCCGTGCGGTGAGGAGTATGCACCATCGGCGGGGAGCGGAGATGCTGCTGTTCCTGGTAGCTTCTGTGATCGGCATCTATGGGCTTGGTCAGGGCTTGACAGGACTGTTTGAGCCTGGACAAGGGATTGATCTCCTCTGGCTGGCGGTGACAGGCGTGGCGATGATGGTGCTGTTCGCCCAAATGGGACGGGTGCATGACACCTGGCCTCGTCGTGACAGTCACGAACGGCAAGTTCAACAGACAACGCAGGAAGAGTCAGCGCAGCCATCAGCCGCGCAAGCTGAAGAAAGGTGAGTGAGAAGAAGATGTTGCAGCGAATCCATCGGGATGTCTATTCGATCATCATCGGCATACTGATCCTGGCCGGGGTGATTACGTGGTTGCTCATCACGGTCAACCCGATCCGGTAAGTATCGGGTGCCCGTGACGGGGCGTCCACAGAGCGAAAGCGGCTCCTGCACTGCACTTCTCTGCGGAAGCAAATTGCGGAAGCCGCTTCTTCTGTGGCATGATGCTCTGAGCGAGGCCTCGCGTATGCCAACGAGCATTCCCATTTTCACGCAGATGTGGCTAAATAGACATATTGGAGGCGATCCGGCCGCATGGCACAGGCCACGAGACCAGAAAGAACAATGAGCAACATTACGCTTGTGATGCAGTGCCAGGAAGCGAAGTACCTCCATGTTGTCCTCATTGATAATGAGTGCATTTTCTCCAGGGTGGAGCTAGCGATACTTCTGAAAGGGGCAAACCATGTACGCATCTGTACGGCAGTACACGATCACATCTGGGCATGAGAAGATTGACGAGGCGGCACAGGAAGTGCAAGCTGGTCTTGGTCCTATTATCAGTAAAGCGCCGGGATTCGTGGCGTATTACGTCCTTGATGCCGGGAACAATGTTGTGGCTGCCATCAGCATCTTCGAGAGTAAAGCGGCGGCCGATACAGCCGACGGGATGGTTGCGGACTGGATCAAGCAGCATCTGACCCAGTTTGTTTCGAGTCCGCCCAAAGTGATCGAAGGCGAGGTCATCACTCAGCAAGCCAAGTAGTGGGGAATGTGTGAACGAGTTCGCGGCTTTGGGCTTCGAAGCTACGGCCGAGTGCGCGAGATGAGCATCAGTTACCTCCAATGAGCGGTCGATTGTCCATGAGAGGAGCGAGACGGTTGTGACGCGTATTTTAGTGGTCGACGATGAAAAGGCGCTGGTGGAACTGGTGCGCAGCTATCTCGAACGCGAGCAGTACGAGGTGCTGACGTCGGCGGATGGGCGCACGGCGCTTGACCTCGCGCGCAGCGCTCGGCCCGACCTCGTCGTGCTCGACGTCATGCTGCCCGAGCTCGACGGCATCGAAGTCTGCCGCCAGTTGCGGCAGTTCTCCGATGCCTATGTGATCATGTTGACCGCGCGGGCCGAGGAGATCGACAAACTCCTCGGCCTGACCGTTGGCGCGGATGACTACCTCACCAAGCC